>Ga0316613_10001745_pt1 | contig 14579 bp, 8 predicted proteins | sample OWC_soil_day10_C_2_FD_207647 | JGI IMG/M metagenome (GOLD analysis project Ga0316613, IMG submission 207647) | Wetland soil microbial communities from Old Woman Creek delta, Ohio, United States - OWC_soil_day10_CT_b | ecosystem: Environmental > Terrestrial > Soil > Wetlands | place: USA: Ohio...
GTAACGGCTTTATATGCGGACGAAATTTCTGTGAATAATATTATGAAGAGCCGTATGCCTTAATTGGGCACGTACGGATCTGTGAGGGGGGCAAGCTGCGAAGCGTACCTCTACTCGACAATCTTTGACATTTGCTATCGCATTTGCTACATTGATAGTCTTGGTCATGAAAAATAAATAACCGCTCCCTGGCCAAAGGTTAAGCGGTTATTTAAAATCGTTTTCTTAAAGCCAACCGTTTCCGGTTGCAGTCTGTAGGCTGGCGTCTCGCAAACGTCAGCCTTTTTCTATTTCTAGTATACTCTTTTTTTTGAAAAATAACAAATAAGATTTTAATTCAAGCTGGCAAAAAACAAGCCGCGACTCCACCTAGCTGCCTTTCAATCTCTGACCAGTCAGCACCTAAGTCCAGCGTTTTTACGCTTATGCGGTTACCGCCCATTTGATAATCATTGTCCGGTGTAATTGCCTCATCAGTTTTGGCGTACAAAAGCACGCCGCTTACATTGCCAGTCCCTTCAATATCCTTGTTCTTGACATAAGTAAAGATCTGATAAAGGTTGCCGGATATAATGGAGCGACTATCATACAGCGTATGGCTTTGCATGGTGTGACCATAATATTTGGTATCGATAATTAATATTTTCTCGCCATATGTCAGGGTAATATCTGATTTCATTACCGGCAAAAAATCTTTTACGCCATCGTCCAGGTTCCAGTCAATATATGACGCCTTAGCTTCATAATGCGGATATTTGTGTTTAAAATAACCAAGCACAAACCTCTCATACAGCCGATGCATATGCTGGTCGTCAATATAATCGGCCAGCTTGTACTCACCATCTTCATTCGTCAGCAGCAATCCCTTGATAACCAGGCAACAAATAATAATCTGCATTTTATAGGACGCATTGTTCCGCTGATAATTAATAGCATTCCAGCGAATATGATATGGATCAACAGTTTTTACATTGGCAAAATACAAAAGGAGCTTGCGCAAGGCTTTGCGATTTTCCTGCTTTACCTCACCACGACGCAGCAACAGCAGCATCGTGGTTTTTAAAATCTGGTTGACCAGTGTATCTTCCGAAAAAAGATCATAATGGCAAATCATTTGCCTGGTTATCAACGTTTGCTGCTTAACTGATGCAGTAATATCAATTTTTCCGCGCAGACTGCTCATTGGTTCGGTCTGCGCGATATAATCACGATGCAGTCCGCGTTTTATCTGCTGGGAAATACCGCGCATTAGAATAACGGCCAACAGATCATGCACATTCTCAAATTCCTCAAACTGAATTGACTTATACCCGGCTTCGTTCAATGCCTGGTAGGCATAAGCCAGCATATAATAGATATTTTTTACCTTAATCACGCTAAGACTCCACGCAGTCTGCGGGTCCATTCGGCGACTTTCGCCGATTCATCAAACCAATATTCCCGGATAAGCGGCAACAGTTCATATTCGACAACATTACCAAGCCAAATATCATCAATCGGATCATCACAGGCGAAATAGCTGTGTCCGATCCGAAAACCATTGCCAAGCGAAGCATCTTCCGCAATTACCCGATTAAGCTCGATAACTGCTGCAACCAATTGATCAAATTTTTTGCTTCCCAACTGTTCTTGGTAATCTTTAAACCCGGCACTTTCAAAGGCCGGTTCAAACTCATAAAAGGCAAACCGCCGTCTAAGGGCATAATCGATCATCGCCAAACTGCGGTCAGCCGTATTCATCATCCCAATAATATAAACGTTTTTCGGCACTGAAAACTGCTCGTCCGAATAAAGCAGCCGTAGTTCGTGGCCGCGTTTGTCTTTTTCGATCAGCATCAATAATTCGCCAAAAATTTTGCTCAGGTTCCCCCGGTTTATTTCATCAATAATAAAGAAATATTCCCGGTCATCGTCCGGCTCAGCCTCTTTACAAAACTGGTAAAACGGGCCTTTATCCAAAGTAAACCCTTTCTCGTTCGGCCGGTATCCCATAATAAAATCTTCATAGCTATAACTCTGATGAAATTGAACCACCATTACCCGGCTGGTATCCTTTGCGCCCATAATCGAATACGCCAGCCGCTTAGCGGCAAAAGTCTTGCCAACACCGGGAGCTCCCTGCAAAATAATGTTTTTCTTGTTAAGCAGCAGATTTTTAACGGTGGCATATTGCTCTTCGCTAAAATAGACTTCCGCTAAGAAATCTTCAGCCGTATAGCTATCATACTTTTCAACTTTATCTTCTTCCGGCAAGTCCTCATCCGCGGCGGCAGCAAACATTGCCTCAAGTTTTTTATAATAATCAGTATAAGGAGTAATATTGGTAAGCGCTTTCATAACAATTTGCCCGTCATAATCCCATTCGCCATTATGCGTCCACTTTACCGAACGAATATGGCAATATTCTCCCCGCGACGCATCAAAACGGTAGTCTGATTCAACAATCCCCCGCCCGACAATCTTCTTCATTCCTCTTTTTACAAAAACCACATCACCAACACGGATTTCGTTGGCAAATTGCCAAGTAGCATGCCCGTCATTCTTATAAGAATTATCCGCGCCCCAAAGCGCCTTCATTTTCTCTTTTATCGCTTCTTTACTAGGATAGTTTTTTAAATCGCCGAGACTATCCCAGCCAATCCCCATAATCCCCTGACTATAAAATTCTTCCCACATGCGCGAACCTACCCCTGGCGAAAACATCCAGTATTGCTTTTTATCGGCCCCGCTTTCTGACACCGCACTGGTTGCCGGGATTCTTTTATAACTGCCGTCAGTAAGACTTTGGATAACTTTGGCTTGCTCTGATGTAACCCGAAAATTGGTCGCATTCGAATACCGCAAAATCTCCAAGTTTTTTGTCCGTTCGTCCGCCAATAAAACTGTCCTTGCTATAACAGCATCAGTAAACGTGCGGTCAATCCGAATGTCCACACCACGAAAAGGCTCTTTGTCTATCTCTTTCCGATTATATGGGTCATTAAGCTCCGGCGTTTTCATCTCCGGATCACATAGAACTGTACCGACAGCAATAACTCCTCCCTCAGAACCAGACAGCCAAATATAAGCGGTATCGCCTTTCTTGATTTGCTTATAGTATTGCTTGGTCCGCCAGGTAATTTGCTCCAGATCACTTACCGCACCGACAACATCGTAATATTTCGGATTCCCCTGAAAAATCCAGGCTTTTGAATCAGTCTGCTCTGTAGCCATAGTCTCCGTCATCTCCTCAGTTCCCCCAACCGTTCCTGGAAACAAGTTTATATCCAACTAGCCAACCTTTTCTTCTAAAACTTCTTTCAGCAAGTTTAGTGCGCTCTCATCCTGCGGATCATTTGTCCCAAGCTCGCCGCGAAAAGCACGGGCCAGGATTGATTTTTTCATTAGGTCGATTTGATCAAGTATGTTATAAAGTTCCTTTGCTTTTTGCTCTTTTTCGAACAACTCATCAAGTATTTTAATAATAACTTCCTGTTCAGATAGTATTGGTAAAACTATTTTTGCTTCTTTTATTTTTGAAATTGTTAATCTTGTAATAGCATTTCCAGACATATTACTAATCATTTTACTTTTTGTATTGGGAGAATTTAAGTTCCACACTAAATATTTAGGATTCAATATGCTAACATTCGTTTTTAACAATGCAACAGACGATAATAATGCGAACTTCTCATTCAACGAGTTAATAGTTGCAATACCTGTTGTTGCTCCATCTTTAATATACAGCACATCACCATATTCGACATTACATCTAGCATAGATACTTTCAAAATCGTATCGCGATACATACGTAATATTTGATAAGTCAATACCGCTTTCTTTGATATTTTTTGCGGTTATATACATGAATTCTCCTTTATCGTAATTCGGAGGACTATTATGTGTACCATCAGTTATCTTTAAACATACCTTTTCAAGCGTATATTCTTCCCAACTATCCAGCCCCACGCCATTCTCTTCCCGCCACTTCTTCGTCAATTCCCCGCTAAACGCCTTATGGAGAATCGCCGCCTTGCGGTTTTCGAAAGAATCAAGCGCCTCCTGACTAAGCCCTCTTGCTTGCTCAAGCTTGGCAAAGAGGCTTTCGATGCGGTCAACAATGCGTTGTTGTTCGGCGAGGGGGGGAAGTGGAATTGGATAGCTATTTACATATTTAGGTTGTGCACGCATCAATGAACCGCCAACACCTGAAACATTTGATAACATGTATTCTCTAAAACATTTTGTCATAAAGTACAATTTTATATATTGCGAACATAAATTATTGTTTCTAAAAACAATCCATTCCGAAGATGCAATCAATTCGTGATTAGTATGCTTTGATACAATCCAAACGCGATTTATTCTAGGATTTATTTTACAAAGCAAAACGTCACTTTTTGTAACAGCCTGCTTTGAAGATCCTATTTCTGCACCACTTAATATTTCTGGATAATCAAATTCACAGCTTGGTACACTATATAATTCAAAGAATGAATTTTGTAAATACATTGGATTAACAGATTTGCCACTGTATTTATTAATATCCCCCAGCTTAACCCACACCCAATTCCCCGGCACCGCATACGGCTGCTCACTCTCCGGCACCAGCGCCTGTTCCAATAGTTCTTCCGCTGTCGCACTCTGTTTTTTCTTGGCCATTATTTGCTGACCTCCAGCGAGCGCAGTTCTTTTACCACACTCTGGATAAGGTCAACCGCTTCTTCCAGTTTTGCGATAACGGCTTCGCCGCTTTCGATCGGGTCCTCTAAGTCATCATAATCCAAAATACTGTCATCACGAATCAGCCCCAGATCAAGACTGTTGTTCTTGTCCTGAATCTGTTCCCGCGTAAAACAAGAAAACCGCTCATCGGCAATTTTGCTGCGGTCAGCGGCGGTATAGGCTTTAATAAAGCCTTCAAAATGCTCCTCTTTTAGTTCATTGGTTTTGCCGAAGCTTGGCATGTTGGTGCGAAGATCGTAGAACCACACTTCTTTTGTATTGTTCTTTTCGGCTCTACCACGGGTAAAAAATAAGACATTGGTCTTCACGCCCTGGGCATAGAAAATCCCGGTCGGCAGTCTGAGAATAGTATGCAAATTGCATTTATCCATCAAATCAGCACGAATCGACGCGCCGTCACCGTCAGCAAACAGCACATTATCCGGCAATACCACAGCTGCCCTGGCCTTGCCGTTGGTCTTTAAGCTCCGATAAATATGCTGCAAGAAATTAAGCTGTTTATTAGAAGACGGATAAGTCAAATCATCCCTGGTACTACGCTCGCCGCCTTTCTTAGTGCCAAACGGCGGATTAGTTAAAACCACATCAAAATCATTTAACACTTTCCCCTGATTAGACAAGGTATCGCCCAGCAGAATCTTACCTTCAATATCATGCAGCATAGCATTCATCAGTGCCAGACGATGAGTGTCATGGACTAATTCACAGCCGCTAAATGCTTGGTTTTTCTGGAATTCCTGTTCTTCCAGTGATAAATCATACAATTTGTCAGTCTGGTCTTTGACATAACGGTCGGCGGCAATCATAAACCCGAAAGTACCGCAGGCCGGGTCATTGCAGCGTTCTCCCGGCTGAGGGGCGATAAGCCTGGTCATAATATTGATCAAAACCCGAGGCGTAAAATACTGACCGGCCCCGGATTTTTTTTCATTGGCGTTCTTTTCGAGCAAACCTTCATATAAATTGCCAAGGCCCTCTTCCTTAGCTGAATACCAGTCCAGTGCATCTATAGAAGTAATAATCTTTTCCAGGTTTTTCGGTTCATCAATATTTGACCTGAAACCGGCATAGATTTCCCGGATTCGTCCGCTGCATTCTTCCCCCAAATGGTTAAGCAGTTCATTGTAGAAGCGTTTCAGTTCCACGCCTTGCTTCTTTACCAGCACGTCCCAGCGGTAGTCTGCCGGAATTTGACTCTCAGTGCCTGTTTCTTTCGCCATTTTAAGAAATAAAATATAAGTAAGCTCAGTAACATACTGGTGATAGGTAATCCCGTCATCGCGCAGTACATTACACAAATTCCATAGTTTAGCTACAATCTCTTGGTTCGTCATTAAGCTGCATGCCCTCCGTCATCATATAAATAGTTATTTAATTCCTGGATAATCTCGTCAAGTTGGCTGCCGAATACCTTATTCACCCGATTATAACCGCCAGCAGTCTTAAACGCGCCGGTTTCGAAGGTTTCCTTATTCAGCACAGATTCGACGATTAGATTCTTTTCAATTCTGTCAAGCCAGCTAAGCTCCATCTTGCTGAAGCTATGGTTTTTCTTCAGACGCCCCACAGCCTCCCTAATCCGCTCCTCATGACTGATAAGCGCCGAGCCTATGGCCTGCTGACGGATAAAGCTGATAATATCAGCCATTATATCTTCATTTTTAACTTGCCGCCATGCCGAATTTAGCTGCTGCTCTGTGAATTGGTGGCGGTCAAGCTCCAGTTTAAGGCTTTTCAGGCTTTCGCGGGTAAGCTCGCTGGGCCGGGTACAGACAATATTGAGCGCGGCAATTTTATTAAAGTTGTCGGTCACAAAAGCTTTAAACTCTTCCAAATAATCCTCCGGCCTTTTCCCTTCGCCATAGCCCCGCGTATGACTAATTAATTCATCCTCTTTTTTAGATATGACAAGTCTTCTATGGTCGGTTGTACCTTCATTCAAAAGCTCAAACAGCTCCCGGTTTTTTAGGATCAGTGTCTTGGCCTCTTCCGGCGGCAGGCTCTTGATCTTTGCAATAAATTGTTCCGGATTATCCCCGCCGGAAAGGTCGGCAAAATGCCCCTGTACTCTTTCCCCCATACTCCGCTTTTTCCGTTGAAGCTTGGCCACAATCATATCGATTTGCTTGGCAATCTGCCTTTCTGTGGTTAAAGTTTCAAGACCGGTCAATAAATCGTCAAAACTTGTCTTCGGATTGGCCACAACCGGCTTCATGGTGCTTACCGGATCAAGCGACTCGTAAACACCAATCGGATCATAGATTTCGAAATGGGTTTTGCCGATTTTCGGACACAACCGCGTCGCCCTTCCCAGCATCTGCTCGAAAAGAATTCTCGATTTGACCCGGCGCAAAAAAACAAGGGTGTCTATCTCCGGCACATCAATGCCGGTTGTCAGTAAATCAACCGTCACCGCAATATTAGGATACTTTTCATTCTTGAAGCGTTTAACGGCTTCAAGAACCTTCTTTTTATTGCCGCCCCCGACACTGCCGGTAATTTTCATTATCGCATCATTGTCCACACCGTAATCGGCATAAATCTCTTTCAAGATCTGCACAATCAAATCGGCATGACTGTCATCAACAGCATAAATCAACGTCTTGCCATCGCCGTCCGGGTTAATTTCTTTGGCAATCTCGGTCAGCACGGTGCGATTGAAGCTTTCCGTAATTACCTGGCGGTTGAATTTATCAACATCAAACTTAAGCTCGTCCTCCAGCTCATCGCTGTTAACCACTTCACCGGTAACCGGATCGTAGATGGCTACCGTTTCGCCTTTTTCATATTTAATACCGTCCTGGCTTAGTTTTGTGACAATGGTATGCGGCGCGTCATGATCCACCAGATAGCCTTCAATCACCGCTTCCCGATAAGTATAGTTAAACACCGGCTTGCCGAATATCTCACTGGTGTGAAGCGCCGGAGTTGCCGTTAAGGCAATTTTCACCGCATCAAAATATTCGATAACAGTCCGGTATTTACTGATATAGTCTTCCTGATTGCGATACAGGATTTCATCCTCGTCCATTTCTTTGTCCAGAATATAGCCCCGGTGCGCTTCGTCTACCACAATGAGGTCATAATCACTTACCGCCGGCATAGCCTCATCTTCATTGTATAAAATGCGCTTAACCATGCTTTGCACTGTGGCCACATGGATTTTAGTTTCTTTTTCTATCGACTTATCTTCCAGGTTTTTGATGTTATATATCTCGTCAAGGGTCATTAATTCTTCAAGCTTGACTTCTTTAAATACATCCTGCGCCTGTTCACCAAGTGCCGAGCGGTCAACCAGGAACAGAATCCGTCTAAAACGCTCAGTCTTTAAAAACCGGTAGATCATCCCCAACACCGTACGAGTTTTGCCGGTGCCGGTGGCCATCGACAGCAGTGCGGTTTGCCGCCCCGCAATAACGGCGTCTTCAGCCGCCTCTATTGCTCTAATCTGATAGTCACGCAAATTAAGCCCGTCTTTATCTCGGAGCAGATCATACCCTAGCGCTTTCAGCGATGAATTAGCCGCCTCAATATCTTTTGCCAAAAGCTCCAAAATGCCGTTCGGGCTCATCCACCCCTGCTGTGCTTTCGGAATATTGTCAGACTGACGCACATCAAGAAACCAAATACCGGATTTGGTTTCTAACTGCTTGAGATATTTTCTGCCGTTCGTCGCAAACAACAGCGGCACCTTATAATTCTTCCAGGTATTAACAACGTATTCGGCATGTTCTTCCCTGATTTTACTTGCATACTCTTTGCACTGATAATCAATAACCGAAGGAATATCGACATGGCTGCGCTTGGCCTCAATAATTCCCACCAATTTTAAACCAATAAACAAAGCATAATCGGCGTAACCGCGATCCCCCACCTTAGAATTAGTAGGCCATTCGGCAATAGCAAGATTCCGGCCTTTTTGCGGTCTGGTGCCTTTAGAATAACGCAAATTAACAGTATCAGCTTCCCAACCAACCTTCCGCAGCTGTTCATCAATCAAATACCGGGTTTCCTTTTCGGAAAGCTTCATCCTTTCAGCCGCAGTTACCGCCCGTTTAACGCGCTCCGCGGCAGGCACCTTCTTGGCCGGAATTTTTTGTAGTAGCTGTTTGGACAGCTCTTCAATCAAAGCTTCTTTTTCTTTTAACAGCGCCTCAAAATCCGTCTTTTTACTGTTGTCTTCCGGCAATACAAACTCCGCCAAATTATATTGCCAATCACCATAAGTCTGCATAAACCAAGTCCCCAGGCTATGGGCCATCTTCAGAAGTGTCACACAGTCTTCAAAAGAATCATAACCGGCGTGAACAGCTTTATTTCTCGCCACCCGCAGAGCATAAAAAATATCGTCAAGATCCTGCGACAATAATCCTTCCTTTTTTAAAAGCTTTATCCGGTTGGCATGCGTATTATCGTAAGCCGGAAAATCAATTTGGTCAAGCTGCAGCATTAAATTAACAATACTTTCCCCAAATAGTCCCAGCTTAATTAAGCAAGTGTTGGTATCTGTATAAAGATAACCTTCTGCCATCTCCCCCAATTTTGCTAATACCGGAAAATTTTGGTCCAAAAATTGAAAATTTGATTTCATCAATTGGCCTCCTCGTCTTTAACCCTTATCGATAACATCGACAAGGTTACAAGCTAAAAGCCTTGCAAGTTTCAACCAATATTTTTACTCACAAACGTACGTTTCTAATTTTGGCCAAGATAATGCTGCATATGTATGTATATTTGTTTTAAGTTAAATATTTCAAGGCATTTAATAAATGAGACTTAATTCAGATGGAGTTTTAACCCCATCTGAATTTTAGTCGAATTATCCAGGGAATTAGCCGTTCTTTACTCCAGCCTGTAGAGGATGGAGCACGCGAACGGGTTATTCATCGGATAAACTATCGACATTCTATGATTAATTTTTGTTTTTCGACATTTCACCATAAATCCCTCCAATAATTATAACCTGACCCCACAGCTATAGTTAAACTCGCCGATTATTTCAATTTAAAGAACACAATTGGAGAGGTTTTAACCCCATCTTTTTAGTCTTCATCAGATAAAAAGAACTGACGTGCTCGATACACGCCAGCCACATACAGGTTGTCCATTACTGTTCCAGACCTTTTATCTGAATTTTAATTACAAGCCTTTAAGCTTGATCTAGCAACGCAATTTCCGCATCGATAAGTTCTTTCAATTTCCGAAGTTCCTGCTCACTTAAGGTAAAGGTGACAGTGGGGGACGTTCCCCACTGTCACCTTTTCGGCTTTTACATCAGCAGCACTAAAATGCTGGCACGCAGCACACAATAAAATGAAAACGCTTCGAAACCCAATAGGTCTCGAAGCATTTAAATATATATCTATTTTTAGTTCTGTTTCAATTTCTCAACTTCTTCTATTGCCAGCCCCGTCCCAGCTGAAACTTCGGCTACAGATAACCCCATCGCTAAAAATCTTACCGCAGTTTCGCGTTTTTCTTCTACACGGCCTTTTCGCAGGCCTTCCTCTAGTCCTTCTTCTTTCGCCGAACTGATAGCCGATACATGGTCATGCAGAGCTTTTTCCCGCATCTCATATAAGTAGCGTTCTTTATCTCGCTTTAAGAAGATTTCTTCGGCTTTCAACGCCTTTTTAATTGCCGGTTCGTTCATCGCAATCTCCTCCATCTCCGCTTTGTCAGCACTATTAGTCAGATAAGCAAGTCACTTGTCCAGCGGCGTTTGAAGTATTGGTTCAAGTCAAGGGAACGGTGGTTGTGTCCTATCGCCCCTTCATCTAAACAAAGAAAAACTATGTTAATACATTAAATTTGGCTAAGAATAATCATACCTGCTGGCGGCAAATCAACCCGGACTGTCGTCCGGCCATTCTCATATTTTTTCACAGGTAAAGTCTGCAATGGATGATCTGGTATTTCTTTTAATTCGTTATCTTTCCAATCACTTCGGTAAAAAATGTTCAGAACAGAATTTTGATTATAAAATGGAGTATGAATTGTAATCTCCGCACCGCGTGCTTCCACTCCATTAGTATTTAACGCCACTACTACTTCCTTATCCACTAAGATCCTCGACCAAGCAACCAACTCACCAGCTCCTGGGAAAGCGAAACTAGAGCCCCAAAAAGACGTTTCCCGAAGATATTGCCGTCCCCGCCGCAATGCCAACCCAATCTTATCATTCCGTTGACGAATTTGGGCAATAGCGGAAATTCGAATATAGGCAGGATGCTCTGAGTTAAAGAAATGACAATCTTTGGTTTCAAAGGCCCCAAATGTTCCGCCAAACATTGATTCACGAATATAACGATCATCATATGGAATATTCCCAGCTTCATTTAGCGGCTCAATATTTGCATCATGTCGATCACAAGTACCATCAAAAGCCTGCTCCGTACCATAATAAATGCAGGGAATGCCTAGAGTAGTCAACTGAACGCCAACTGCATGGGCAACTTGCTGGTAGCGGTTGTCAATCTCATTATGAGCCGAAAATCTGCTTTTTCTACGACCAACCGCATCATGATCATCCAAAATTGAGACATGGTAGCGGCCGGTTTCCCGGTGAGACCCCAAAATATCCTTCGTCCCAAACTGATCAAAAAATGCTTCTGCCCCCCATTTTCCTTTCACCATATTTTCCAACCGTTTTGCAGGAATACCGATATCCAGACCTGCATCAATATTGCGGCCAAATATATCCAGATAATTCTTCAACATCTCATCGCCGCCGGTTACTTCTCCCACCAGCAGGAAATTCTCCTTACCAATCGATTCCGCAAATTCATGAATAGCACCACAAAAATTTCGGGAAACATCCCACGGCAGATGTTTAACCGTATCGATCCGGAACCCATCGCAATCTGTCAAAGCGATCCAATACTGATAGATCCGGATGATAGATGTCAAAACTTCTTCATGGCTATAGTCCAGATCTTTCAACGCAAAAAAATCTCCCCGTCGAAATTGGCAACGCGGATCCATTGGATTTTCCCAAGAACGGTCCGGATCCCAGCGTTCAATCTTTCCAGCACGAGTATACCATTCGATATTTTGAAACTCTTGAGGCCATACCGCAGCAGCATAATCTCCGCTGATCTGATTAGTTGGTGTTCCATCTCCTGACCGCCAGGAATAAAATTGATATTCTGGTTGATACCGATAGGGAAGTTCCGCCACTGGTTGACCATCTTTATTGTAAAACCAATTGTTTCCAGTGTGGTTATAAATTATATCAAATATAACATACATTTTTCTGTTATGTGCTTGGTTAACCAACTCTTTCAGATCCTCAATCGTACCGAAACGGGGATCAACATCTAGGAAATTCTGAATTCCATATCCATGATAGGAATCATTTAAATCCTTGCGTTGTTGAAAAACTGGAGCTACCCAAATAGCAGTCACACCCAGTTGTTTTAAATAATCCAGTTTTTTAGTGATGCCATTAATCTTCCCGCCTTGAAAAAATTTCCCGGCATTCATCCAAGCCCCTTTATCCGGATGTTTATACTGGGTAGGATTTGTTAGATTAAAAAGCGGTCGGTGATCTTCTTTTCCGTCACTAAATCTATCCGGCAATAAGAAGTATAAAATTTGGTCTCGCCATGTTTGAGGACTGGGATAACCTTGTGTCCGCAGGTTAATATTTACCTCTTGCATTGTTTTAGGATGCTCGAGTACTTCCGGCATATAATTCCCTCCATATTAAAATGTAAGACACTATTAATATGGACTAAACAGTCGCTTTTATAACAAACTAATTTAAACTTGTTGAGTTCAGAAATATCATCCTGGCTAAGCTGGAACGCAAGCATTTCGTCCCCCCTCTCTATTTGACAAACTGGGTTATCCATCGGATAAAAGGGATCAAAATGATTTTTAAAGTTGGCATAATGTTCTTAATGCATAGGATCCATACTAATGGTGAATATAAAATAAATTTATGATTAGAGCAGCTTGGGGAGGAATGAGGTTTGCTGACATATATTTTTCCAAAAAATTTTATTTGGGGAGCAATTACCTCATCTTATCAAATTGAAGGAGCATGGAATGAGGACGGGAAAGGCGAATCTATCTGGGATCGTCAAAGTCATACGCCGGAAAAAATGAAAAACAATGTAACAGGAGATATTGCTTGCGACCATTATCATCGTTACCAAGGCGATATAAAGGTAATGAAGGAATTAGGGCTTAAGAGCTATAGCTTTTCTATCTCATGGCCCCGGATATTTCCTACAGGTCGGGGGCAGCCCAATCAAAAAGGGATAGACTTTTATAAAAAGCTTATCGATGAATTGGTTGCCAATAACATTAAACCTTGCATAACACTCAATCATTGGGATCTTCCGCAAAAACTGCAAGATATTGGTGGCTGGGCGAATCGTGATGTAACTGATTATTTCCAACAATATGCAGAACTTATGTTTCAGAATTTTGGCGAGATGGTACCTATATGGCTTACCCACAGTGAACCATGGATTGTTGCGTTTTTTGGATATGCATCAAAAACAAAGTACTCAGTAGCTCCCGGATTGAACGATTTTTCTACGGCACTGCTTGTTTCTTATAATCTGCTGCTATCACATGGTAAGGCGGTCCAAACATATAGGAAATTGGGCTGCAAGGGAGAAATTGGCATATCCCTCGATATCGAGCACGCATATCCTGTGACTAAAAAAGTTGAAGATAGGGAAGCTACCTATAGATATGACGGTCATGTTCACCGTTGGTTTTTAGATCCAATATTTAACGGAACGTTCCCCCAAGATATCTTGGAATGGCTTGAGGAACGGGTTGTAATGCCCACCATTAACGAGGAAGATCTTAAAATAATAAATTCACCAATTGACTTTTTAGGCGTTAACTATTATTCGTCAAACTTCATTCGTTATAAAGATGAATGGCCGCTAGATTTTGAAGAAGGGAAAAAAGGTGATTTGCCTACAAATAGTTCCGGGTGGGAGATTTATCCCGAAGGACTTTATGATCTTCTTATCCGACTGGATCGAGATTATAATGGTGTAAAAATCATCATTACAGAAAACGGATCCTGCTTTACTGACAGTGTCACTCAAACCGGAGAAGTCATTGACGACGAGCGGCTGAAGTTTATCAGTATGAATCTGGAGCAGGCGCACCGAGCGATAAAAAGTGGTGTAAATCTAGCGGGATACTATGTCTGGTCCTTTATAGACAATTTGGAATGGCAATATGGTTATGAATGGCGTTTTGGCCTAGTCTATATCGACTATAAAACCCAGGCAAGAATCATCAAAAAAAGCGGACACTGGTATCGGACTGTTATGCAAAATAACGGTTTTTGAACATAGCGTTATTATTTTGCGCATGAAAGTTTATCAGCTAACCGACTATCCCGCATTCATCTGACAATGGCGTCAAGATGACAGCGGGGACGTTCCTTTTCTGTCACCTTTTCGGCTTTTGACAGCGGGGGACGTTCCCCACTGTCACCCTTTCGGCTTTTACATCAGCAGCACTAAAATGCTGGCACGCAGCACCAAAAAGCGAAAACGCTTCGAAACCCAATAGGTCTCGAAGCATTTAAATATATATCTATTTTTAGTTCTGTTTCAATTTCTCAACTTCTTCTATTGCCAGCCCCGTCCCAGCTGAAACTTCGGCTACAGATAATCCCATCGCTAAAAATCTTACCGCAGTTTCGCGTTTTTCTTCTACACGGCCTTTTCGCAGGCCTTCCTCTAGTCCTTCTTCTTTCGCATAACTAATAGCCGATGCATGATCATGTAGTGCTTTTTCCCGCATCTCATATAAGTAACGTTCTTTATCTCGCTTTAAGAAGATTTCTTCGGCTTTCAACGCCTTTTTAATTG
>Ga0316613_10001746_pt1 | contig 14578 bp, 16 predicted proteins | sample OWC_soil_day10_C_2_FD_207647 | JGI IMG/M metagenome (GOLD analysis project Ga0316613, IMG submission 207647) | Wetland soil microbial communities from Old Woman Creek delta, Ohio, United States - OWC_soil_day10_CT_b | ecosystem: Environmental > Terrestrial > Soil > Wetlands | place: USA: Ohio...
GGAACCGCCGTCTTTGCCGGAGCCATGATTTTCATGTACTTGTCATCCGCGCTCTATCATTTTTTTCCTGAGAACCGGACAAAACGTGTGCTTCGGGTGCTTGACCATGTAGCGATTTTCTTCCTCATTGCAGGTACCTATACCCCGTTTACGCTGGGCGTCCTGCGTGGCGCATGGGGCTGGACGCTTTTCAGCATCGTGTGGGGTTTGGCAGCCCTTGGCATGACGCTGAAGATAAAGGGGGCCCTGCGGCACCCCCTCATCTCGACAGGGCTCTACCTGGCAATGGGTTGGATGATCGTCGTGGCGATCCGACCGCTTTGGTTGAAAGTGCCATTGCCGGGCCTTCTGCTGCTGTTGGCGGGAGGCATCGCGTACACGGGTGGAGTGGCATTCTATGCGGCTGAGCGGGTGCGCTACAGCCATTTCGTGTGGCATCTTTTTGTCGTTGTGGGCACCAGCTGCCACTTACTTGCGGTGCTGCAGTATGCGGTCTGATGGTGGAAGGTTTATCTAAAAGGGTCGAAAGGAGGCACCATGCAGTCAACATCCATACCCAAGGATATCGACCGGTTATTGGCTGAGGCGGATGAGCTTATCAAACAGATCAATTCCAACACCCTCAAAGGACTGGAAGAGGAGCACCGAATCCGGTTTGAAACGCACGCCCAGAGTTTGAAAAGGCTCAGGTCCGAGGTTCAGGAAAAAATGGAAAAAGAGGGAAAACCCGAAAGCGGAACTTACAGCGAGGGAATGCACAAGGCGATCGACGATATCATGACGGCCATGAAAAACCTGGGAAGCTATTTTTCATGAGGGAGCGGGCATATGTTGAAAAGCGGAGAGAATGAGCCACAGGAAAATTGGATGGACAGGCTTCGCGCGCTGTTCGGCTTCCAGGGGGGCCCCAACAACAAGAATGCGCTGCCGCCGAAAGCGCACTTCAGCATCTGGTATTTTCTGATTGCCGTTTTGGCGTTCTCCTACATGCAGCAATACTTTTTTTCCGGCAAAGTGGAGACGATCCCCTACAGCCAGTTCAAACAATACGCAGCTCAAGGCAACCTGGCCAGCCTGAGCATCGGCCCCGAGGTTATCAGCGGAACGCTGAAAGGGACTTCAGGCCAGAAGTTCACCACGGTGCGGGTGAACGACCCCGGGCTTGTGAAAGAGCTGGATGACAACAAAATAAACTACTCCGGATACTTTGAAAGCCAATGGCTGGGCACGCTTTTGTCCTGGGTGGTTCCCATCGGCGTCTTTTTCCTGATCTGGCGCTTCGCCATGAAAAAGATGGGGCCGGGGATGGGCGTCATGTCGTTCAGCAAGAGCAAAGCCAAGATCTTTGCCGAAACCGAGACCAAAGTCACTTTCGCCGATGTCGCCGGCATCGATGAGGCCAAGGAAGAACTCAAGGAAGTGGTCGAGTTTCTGCAAAACCCGGAGAAATTCCAAAAATTGGGGGGGAGGATTCCCAAGGGGGTGCTCCTGGTGGGCCTGCCCGGGACCGGCAAAACGCTTCTGGCAAAGGCCGTGGCCGGCGAGGCCAAGGTCACTTTCTTCAGCATCAGCGGGTCGGAGTTTGTGGAAATGTTCGTCGGCGTGGGCGCCGCCCGCGTTCGCGATCTTTTCTCCCAGGCAGCCGCCCAGGCGCCCTGCATCATCTTCATCGATGAATTGGACGCATTGGGGAAAGCCCGCGGGGTGAACATCATGGGCGGGCACGATGAACGCGAGCAGACGCTGAACCAGCTTCTGGTGGAGATGGATGGGTTCGAAACGAACAAAGGGGTCATCATCATGGCCGCCACCAACCGGCCGGAAATATTGGACCCCGCCTTGCTGCGCCCGGGCCGTTTCGACCGGCAGGTCCTGATCGACCGGCCGGACATCAACGGGCGGGAAGCCATCCTGAAAATTCATTGCAGGCATGTCGTGTTGGGTCCCGATGTCGACCTGCGCAAGATTGCCGGCCTCACCCCGGGTTTTGTGGGAGCCGATTTGGCCAACCTGGTCAATGAGTCCGCCCTGCTGGCGGCCCGGAAAAATAAAGAAACGGTGGGCTCGACGGAGTTCGATGAGGCGATCGACCGCGTGGTGGGGGGGTTGGAGAAAAAAAACCGGGTGATGAATGCGAAAGAGAAGGAAATCGTCTCTTTTCACGAGTCCGGGCATGCGATCGTGGCGGAGTCCGTGGAGCATGCCGACCCGGTGCACAAGGTCTCCATCATCCCACGGGGGATTGCGGCCCTCGGGTACACTCAACAGCGGCCGACCGAGGACCGCTACCTGATGACCCGCTCGGAGCTGTTGGACCGGCTGGCCGTTCTGCTGGGAGGCCGGGTGGCGGAGGAGCTGGTTTTCAACGAAATCTCCACCGGGGCCCAGAACGACCTGCAGCGTGCCACGGACATCGCACGCTCCATGGTCACGGAATACGGCATGAGCGATCGCATGGGGCTGGTAACCTATGAACGGCCGCGCCAGCCCATGTTCCTCCCGGGGAATTTTGCCCAGGGCAATACCTATAGCGAAGAGAAGTCCTCCCAAATTGACGGAGAAATCGCGCGGTTCATCGACGAGGCCCACCAACGGGTCAAAAAAATCCTTTCGGAACGGCGGAAGGTCCTGGATGATTTGGCCCACCTCCTTTCGGAGAAGGAAAGCGTTCAGGGAGAGGAACTCAGAAGGATGCTGGTCGAATCGAAGCACGAAATGGTGAATTGATCGCACGGGGAGAAATGGAAGAGGCAATGTTTTGAAAAAACCACAAGGAGACAAGCGATGCCGCTGATTAACTTGGTGATTGTTCTGGTCGTCGTCGGGGTGGTTCTATGGGTGATCAACAGCTACATACCCATGCAGGCTACCATAAAGAAAATCCTGAATGTGGTGGTGATCATTGCGGTGGTCATCTGGCTTCTGAGTGCCTTCGGAGTCATAGGAAACATCTCGGCCATTCGCATCGGGAAGTGAGGCGGCTCAAAGCACTCTCGAGGGCGTGGTCAAGCGCATCGCGTTCGGCCCTGCCCGTCCGGGACGCGGGGGAACCTGGGGTCATCCGGGGCGGTTGAGCCATGGGTTGGGTTGGGAGAAAGCTGCAGAAGCTTTTCAAATCGTGTCGGCTACAGCCTCGAGATGCTCTTGGCGAGGGAGGGGTCCCGCAGCAGCTTCTTGGCGAAGTTGAGATATTTGGCCGTGATGGCCCGCACCGCGAGCTGCAGCGCGTAGGGTTTGACCGGTTTTTCGAGAAGGTAGGTCACGTTGGAGGCCAGGCACATATCCACCACATCCTCGCTGGCCTTGCCGCTGATGATGATGGCGTCCTCGTGGGCCGACGGGAATTTCGGCTCGATCGAATCCAGGAAGAAAAAGCCGCTCATGCCCTTCAAGAAGACATCCACGACGAAGATGCTCAGGCCGACGTCGCGCTTCTGGCACCAGTCCATGGCTTTTTCAGCGTTGGAGAAAGCGACGACGCTGCCCCAGCTGTAAAAGCTTTCGATCAACTCCTTCAACACCTGGCTGATCCCCGGGTCATCGTCGAGAACCATCACGTCCAGACCTTCCGCCATCGTCGTCCCTCCTGCGTCAATTCGTATCGAACGTCTTCTCCGCCAGGTTCAACTTCTCCAGTTTTCGATAAATGGTCGACACGTTGATCCCGAGAATCCGGGCGGCCCTGGGGCGGTTGCCGCCCGTCGCCTCCAGCACGCGCTCGATGTGGCGCCGCTCGACTTCCTCCAGGGTGAGCAGGTCGACGTGTTTGCGCCGCTCGGGGCCCTCGTACGGCAGCAGCGTGCGCGCCGAGTCGAGCGAGAGGCGCTTTCCCTTCTCCAGCAACACGGCGGCGGCGATCATGTTTTCCAGTTCGCGCACGTTTCCCGGGAACGCGTAGTCGAGCAGCCGCTCGCAGAGGTCCGGTTCGAGGTCCTTGATTTTCTTCTTGTTGGCGCCGGCGTGCAGTTTCAGGAAATAGCGCGCGAGCGGAAGGATGTCCTTCTTGCGCTCGCGCAGCGGCGGGATTTTGATGTTGTAGGTGTTGATCCGGTAGAAGAGGTCGGCCCGGAAGCGGCCCTTGATGATTTCGTCGGCGATGTCGCGGTTGGTGGCGGCGATGATGCGCACGTCCACGTTGCGGACTTCCGTGCTGCCCAGGCGGTAGAACTCGCGCTCTTCGATCACGCGCAGCAGTTTGGCCTGCAGCGAAGGGTCCAGTTCGGTGATCTCGTCCAGGAAGAGGGTGCCGCCGTTGGCCGCCTCGAAGAACCCGCGCCGCTCGCCCCCGGCGTCGGTGTAGGCCCCTTTGGCGTGCCCGAAGAACTCGTCCTCGAAGAGGGTCTTGCTGAAGGAAGCCATGTTGACCGCGTAAAACGGCGCGGTGCAGCGGCGGCTCAGCTGATGGATGACGCGGGCCATCATCTCCTTGCCGGTGCCGGATTCCCCGTTGATGACGACGCTGTAGTCCGTGCCGGCCACGGCCTCGATCTGGTGGAAGACGAGGGCCATCGATTCGTCTTCGGCGATCATGCGGCCGAAGGCTTCCGGGTTTTTCAGGTTCTCGAAAATCTTCTTGCGGCCGAGCCGGGCCAGTTCGTCCCGGAGCCGGTGGCGCTCGAGATGACTGTGAACCAGCGCCACCAGCTTTTCGCTGTTGAGGGGCTTCACGAGGTAGTCGCCTGCCCCGCTGTTCATGGCGCAAACGGCGGTGGTGACGTCGTCCATGGCGCTGACGATGACGCAGTCGGTCTCCGGCCACTCCTCCTTGATCTGCTGCAGCACCTCCATGCCGCCGAGCAGGGGCATCATCAGGTCCAGAAGCACGAGCTGGAAGCGGTGCAGGCGCATGAGCTCAGCGACCCGGCGGCTGTCGGAGACGAGGGCCGGTTCGGGGAGCCCGGCGCTGATCAGGGTGGCCTTGATGCTGAGCAGCAGGCCCTCGTCATCATCCACGACCAGGACCGCCGTGTTTTTCCGGGGGATCGATTCCATAAGAGAAGTCGTTATCCGTGCGAGAGATGCCAACCGTATCCGTGTCGTCGAACAACTTCATCTTAAACGGAATCGGGGCGCCAGTCAAGCGCCCGGCCGCAGAGAAGCGATTAAAAAATTAATGAATACATAGTGTTATCCGGCTTCGGCCATTAGAGAAAGCAGGGCTGCGGCAACGGTCGAAATGTCAGGCAGAGGGGCGGAAGGTCTCCAGCAGTTGGAGAACGGCCTTCTCCACGCCGGCCTGCCACGGGGGGCGGGTGACGCCGAAGGCGGCTTCGATCCGGCGGCAGTCCAGCGCCGAATAGGCCGGCCGGCGGGCCGGGGTCGGGTATTGCGCGGTGGTGATAGGCGTGAGGCGGAAGGAGCTCATGCGCCCCTGCGCCACGAGGGTTTCGAGCACGCGGCGCGCTAGCCCGCACCACGAAGTCACGCCGTTGCCGCAGTAGTGGTAGGTCCCCCAGGGGGAATCCTTGCCGGCGCCTGTCCGGGCGGCGATCGACAAGAGCGCGCCGGCCAGGTCCTCCGCGCTGGTGGGAGAGCCGAACTGGTCGTCCACGATGCGCAGCTCGTTCCGCTCGGCCGCCAGGCGCATCACGGTTTTGACGAAGTTCACCCCGTGGGCGCTGTAAAGCCAGGAGGTGCGAATGATGAGATGCCGGTCGAGTGCACCGCGCACGGCCGACTCGCCCTCGGCCTTGCTGCGGCCGTAGACCCCGAGCGGCGACAGGGGGTCTTCTTCGCGATAGGGCGAGCCCTTCCGACCGTCGAAAACGTAGTCGGTGGAGATGTGGATGAGAGGGATGCCCTCGCGGCGGCAGCGCCCTGCCAGGTAAGCCGGCGCGGCGGCATTGACGGCAAACGCAAGCTCCGGCTCGGTCTCGGCCCGGTCGACCGCGGTGTAGGCGGCGGCGTTGATCAAGGCCTCCGGCTGGAAGGGGCCCCAGAGAGCGTCGACCTGGGCCGGGTCCGTCAGGTCCATCTGCGCGAGCGTCGGCGCCAGGATCTCGGCGCCATGGGCCGTTGCCTGGGCGATCAGCTCCGTGCCGAGCTGGCCTTCCCCGCCGGTGATCAGGATTCTCATGCGCCGGGGCCCGATGGGATGGACGCCGGCAGCCGGGTGGCTTCCTGCGCCGCCGCGCGGCCGGAGAGCAGGCGTTCGGGGACGGCGGGACGCCCGACCCAGGCATCGAGCACCTTGCCGGCGAGCAAACCGCGGTCGGCCGAGTCCCCGGCGGCCATGACGTTTCCGGCCATGGTCACTCCCCCTTCAATTTCCGGGGCCGGTATTCGGCCTGCATGGTGTTGAGCATGTCGGCCAGCTCCTCGTGGCTCAGGACGCCTTTTTCCACGAGAAGCCGCGCTAAGGCCTCCAGGCGCACCGTGGTGGAGAGCAGCAGTTTCTCGAGCGACTCCGTCCGCTCGGCGCCGGAACCCGCGGGCTCGGAAGCCGGCTCCAGGGGGAGTTCATTGCGCCGGTCACTACCGCTGCGGCGCTCCACCCCGTCATAGGGGGCCTTGATCCAGCGGCGGTTCAGGCCGGAGCGGCGCTCATCTTCCTTCTGCTTGTCCGAGGTGAAACTGCGCTTGAATGTCATGGGCATGTTCCCAGGGTCGGGGTTGGTTTGGATGGTTTTTTATCGAATTTAGTATAAAATAGGACGAAGGTCAAAGGCCGGCAATCGAGACGGTCAAAGGCGATCGAAGACAGGGCGCCGGACTGCCGTTTCTCAAACATCACCTGTCCGTCAACAGAACAGCGATTAATTTCTTTTAGAGAGGAGTTCCACCTTTCGATGTATCTATCTCATTTCCAATTGCATGCCGAGCCCTTCAGCGCCGGCCCGGACCCCGACTTTCTATGGTTGAGCGACAAGCTCGCAGCGGCCTTCGAGACGCTGAAGGAAGCCGTTTTGAACCGCGACGGCTGCGTGCTGCTCACCGGCGACATCGGCACCGGCAAGACGACCCTCATCCAGCGCCTGGCCCGGCTGGGCGGCGTGGCGGCGGTCTTCGTGGCGATCCATGAAACCGGCCTGACCCGTTTGGGCTTCTGCAACTCTCTGGCCGCCGAATTCAGCTTGAAACGGCGTTTTGAGCGCCGGGAGGATTTTTACACAAACTTCAAAAACGTTCTGCTCGGCAAGTTCTCCGCCTACAAGAAAGTGCTGGTCGTCATCGACGAGGCGCAGCGCCTCAACCCGGAGATCATCGGAGAGGCTCTGGAGCTGGCGGGTCTGGAGCTGGCGGGCCGAAAGCCGCTGAAGGTCGTTTTCGTGGGGCAGCCCGGGGTCAGCGAACTGCTGAAGCAGGAGGAAGGCCGCGGCGGTTTCAAGGCCATCGCGGCCCACTGCGACTTAAAACCCTTTACCCGACAAGAAACGGGGCGTTACCTGGAGCATCGCTTGAAAGTTGCCGGGAGGGACGCGCCGCTGTTCACCGAGGATGCCGTCAAGGAAGTCCACGCCTTGTCCAAAGGGTATCCCCGGCTGATCAACATCGTCTGCGACCACGCCCTGCTCTACGGGTTCGGCTCCGGCCTGAACCAGATCGACGGTCGGGTCGTCAGGGAGTGCAGCCGGGACCTCACCGTGGCCCTGGATCTCGACGTGGTGCCGCAAACAGACGCCCCGGTTTTCTCCGGCGAGGAGACGAGCGAGGCCTCCAACCCGCCGGCACCGGTCCGATCCGGCCGCAGCTGGCGCCCTTTTCTCTACATCGCCGCCGCGGTGCGGTGGGGGCGGCGGGCCTGGCGTTCTTCGCGCTGACCCGCTGAAGCACCGCAACGGCGCGACCGGCCAGGCCGTACGGCCGGGTTCTGCTTCAAGCCCATAAATTTAAATTGAGCGTTCGCCGTGTCGCGCCAAGCCCCCGGTTCGGCAAATGTCGCCGCCTTTCAGCGGCATGGGGCTTGGGGCGCTCAATTTAATACATTTCGAACTTAACCAGCCGCCCGTCCAGCCCGCCGGTCTTGAGCGGCCGCTTCCAGGAGGGCTTGAGCCCGATGTGCTTGAGCATCTCGCGGTTGCCGAAGTAGACAAAGGCGGTCGTCCCCCGGCAGCGCTGTTTCAAAAAATCCCCGATCTCGCGGTAGAACCGCCCCATCCCGCCGGGGTCTTTGAGCCGGATCCCGTACGGCGGGTTGCAGACGATGACACGCTCGGAAAGTTCGCCCAGGCGGCGCACATCGGCCCGCTGGAGGGCGACGTTTCCGCCGTGGGGCAGCCGGCGGAGGTTCTCGCGCGCCGTTTCGACCGCCTCGGCGTCCATGTCGCTGCCGCTGATCAGCCCGGGGGGCAGGGGGCGTACCCCGCGGTCGGCAGCGGCTTTCACCGAGGCCCACAGACGGCGGTCGAAGTCCGGGAGGCGCTCGAAGCCGAACCGGTTGCGCAGGCTGCCGGCGGGGATGCGGCAATAGTGCATCAGGGCCTCCGCCAGCAGGGTGCCGGATCCGCACATCGGGTCGACCAGCGGCCGGCCGCCGTCCCACTCGGTCCAGCAGATGACCGCCGCCGCGACGGTCTCCTGCATGGGCGCTTCCACCCCCTCCCGGCGGTAGCCCCGCCGATGCAGCGATCCTCCGGAGGTGTCCAGGCTGATGACGGCCTGGTTGTTCTCGATGAAAAGGTTGAACCACACATCCGGGTCGATGCGGCGGATGTCCGGCCGGCGGCCGCAGTCCTCCCGGAAGTAGTCGACGATGGCGTCCTTCAGGCACAGGCCGGCGTACTGCGAGTGGCGGATCTTGCTGTTGGACAGGTTGGCGAAGACCGCCAGCGTCTGGTCGACGCCCATGATCTCCTTCCAGGGGATGAGCTTGGCCTTGCGGTAGAGGTAGTCGGGCTCATGGCAGGGGAAGGCCGCCAGCGGTGCGAGCACGCGCGTGACCAGGCGGGACTGGTAGTTGATGCGGTAAAGCGCCGCTTTCTCGGCCTCAAAGTGCAGGCCCCGGTAGGCGGGCCGGATCTCGCGGGCGCCGAGCCGGCGCAGCTCGTCCGTGCCGGGGTCCTCGAGCCCTTCGGCAATCTGGGCGAAATAGTGCTGGTTTTGCTGATAGAGGAACACGGTTGCTGCTTCCTTCCCGGAGCAATAAATCTAAGGCTTCGGGTAGGGCGCGCCGAACACCCCGGCATGGGCCTGCAGCCAGAGGAGTTTCTCCTTCGGGTGCGGGGCCTTGGTTTCGGCGGGGTAGCCGACGGCCACCATGGCCTCCACCATGACCCCCGGGGGCAGGCGCAGCAACCCCGCCACATACTCCTGTGCGGTGCGGTCTTTGGAGTGGGGACGCTGCCGGATTTGGATCCAGCAGCTGCCGAGCCCCAGAGACTCAGCGGCCAACTGGATGATGATCGCGGCGATGGATGCGTCCTCCACCCAAACGTCGGATTTTTGCGAATCGGCGCACACGACGATGCCGAGGGGGGCGTCCTTGAGGAAGGATGAGCCGTGTTCCTTGGCGACCGCAAGCTTCTCCAGCATGGGCCGGTCGTCGACCACCACGAACTGCCATGGGTTGAACCCGCGCGACGACGGCGCCCTCAGGGCCGCTTCCACCAGCAGGTCCACTTTTCCCTTTTCGACCGGTTGGTCGAGGAACCGGCGGATGCTCCGGCGCTTCTGCAGCAGCGATATGAACATGATACTGCCCCTCCCTTCATTCCTGAAATTTGCGGCCACTTTAGCGCAATTCGGGCCTCTGATGAAGTGTTTTTGTCTGCATCCCCGTGGGAGCATTTTTCCAGCGGCGGTTCAGCCGTCGCAGCCGAGGCCTCTTCGGCCAAACCGGCTTGTCACGGCAGCCGGGACGGCGCCGCGCGGTCAACCGATTCCATGGGAGGTGAACCCCATCAGCGCGTGGGATTCCCCGCCGCAGAAACACCGGTGCGCCATCCCGCCGTCATTGACTTGCTCCGCGCGATCGGGCATCTTCAGATCATGAGGCGGACCCGGCCGAGGCGCATTCCGAGCGCCGGCCGGGGGATCCTGCGAGAGGACGAAGCATGTTTCTGAAGTTCTTCGGCTTGAAAGACAACCCGTTCAAGCTGGCCTTCGATCCGGCCTACCTCTTCATGGGCCGGCACCACGAGGAGGCGGTCGCCCACCTGCAATACGCCGTCGCCGAAGGGGAGGGCTTCACGGTCATCACCGGCGACCGGGGCGTCGGCAAGTCGACCCTCTGCCGGGTCTTTGCCGGGCGCATTGCGGCCGAAGCCGCAACGGCTTTTATTTCCGGCCCGGTGGCGACGGCCAAGGAACTGCTGCAGCGCATCAGTCGGGAGTTCGGCGTCCGGAACGAGGGCGAGACCACCAAGGACCTGATCGATGCCCTCAACGAGTTCCTCATGCAGCAGCGGGTGGCCGGCCGGAAAACGGTGGTGTTCATCGACGACGCTCAGGCGCTGGCGCCGGAGGTGCTGGAGCAGGTCCGGCTCATCTCGAACCTCGAGACGACCCGGGAGAAGCTGATCCAGATGGTGCTCATCGGCGAGCCGGAACTGATGAAACTGCTCGGCTCGCGCGAGTTGCGGCAGATGGGCCAACGCGTGTCGGTCTGCTACGACATCGGCCCTCTCACGGAGGCGGAAACCGCGGCCTACATTCAACACCGGTTGAGCCTCGCGTCGGCAGGCCCCCCCATCCGGTTCGAACCGGCGGCGATGCATCAGATCTTTCGGCACTCCAGCGGCAACCCGCGGCGGATCAACATCGCCGGCAACGCGGTGCTCTCGGCCGCTTTCAAGGCGGGGCGGAAGGGGATCGACGCCGACATCACCCAGGCGGCCCTGCGTGTGGAACAGCGAGATGACCGTGCCGGGGCGCCGGTTGCGACGGCCGGCTTTAAAAAGGGCGTGTGGGCGGCGGCCGCCGGCTGCGGGGTGCTGCTGGCCGCGGCTGCGGCGTTCGTTGCTCTGCGGCCGGCCGGCGAGAGGCCGGCCCCCCCGGCGGAGACGGAAGTCTCAGCGCCGATGGCGGCGGTTGCCCCCGAGCCTGCAGCGGCCGAGGCGCCCGTCGTTGCCGCCCCGGTTCCAGCGCCGTCGCCGACCGTCCCGGAAACCGCAGCGCCGCCTGAAACCAAAACCCCAGCACCGCCCAGGGAGGGGCGTGCCCGCATGACCCACTCGGTCCAGGTCGGCGCGTATCTTTACCCGGAGAATGCTCAGCATGTGGCCGCCCAACTCGCCGCCAAGGGCTACCCGGCGCGAATCTTCAAAATCACGGATGCCAAGGGCCGCACCTGGCACACCGTGCGCATCGGCGATCACCCCAACCGCCAGGCCGCCCAGGCCCAGGCCGACGAGTTCAGCCGACGCGAGCAGATGAAAACGGCGGTGCGTCCGTTTGCGGCGTTTTAAAAGCCATCTCAAGTTTCCGGCAACCTGAAAAAGGAGGTGACCATGGCCCAAACCCCGATCCAGAAGAGCCCCATCGTGAAGCAGTGCATCGGCTGTGAAAACATCGAAGGCGAGTTTTGCCGCACCTGGGCGACGCCGGCAGCCAAATGGAGGGTCGGCGTCTGTGCCTCCGCGACCCACGTCAAGCCTGAAATCAAGACCCCTGAACAGAAGGTTCGCATCGGGCAGCAAAAGCAGAAAAAGATCAAGTAGTGGGTTGGTGCCCCTGGCAAGAATCGAACTTGCGGCCAACGGATTAGGAATCCGTTGCTCTATCCACTGAGCTACAGGGGCGCTTTGTTGGAATTGATATTATTTCAGTATGTTACTTTACTACTCTTTTTTCGCTTTTTCGTTGATGGAATCGTTGAAAATTCTTACACCAATTTTTGCATCGCGACAAGCCTTTTCCCGGACCTTGTCGAAGCGCTTGATTTGGTCGTTTCCTGGAAGAATAGGGAAGAATAGTGTCAAATCTTGATTATTGACTTTATCTGCTCAAGTCTCTTTTTCACCTGGTTGTCCCGGAGAATCAGGTGTTTAAAAATCGAAATGCGGCGGCTCACCGCGGAATAGGACAGGCCGAAAAGATCGCCTATCTGCTGGTTGGTCTGATGCCCATGCAGCCAGACCAGGTAGAGCAGCAGGTCTCGGTCCAGCACATCCTGCCCGGATACTTTGCCGGAATTCTTGAATCGCTCCAGGTCGACACCTAAGGCCCGCGTTGCTTTTTCCAGAAGCACCTCTGGATCTACATTAAAGGCGACTTTCTTCTGGTGAGGGATCTCATTGTGCGGAGCCGACGGCAGATAGCTTTCCTTGATGGTTTCTACGAACTGTTTGCCGCCCAGAATAAAACCATGGCGCAGTTCCTCCCAGAGAAGATGCTCCTCCTTGGAATACTTTTGGGCCGTCTGCCGATAGGCACGGTGAGGGTCATCAACGTTGACGAATTGGGCAAGGAGCCGTTCGGTGTTCAGCCAACCCGGTGCTTTTTTGCCATAGGCATAATTGGCGTAGCTGCTCCAGCGGTAATCGGATAGACGATCGACCATGCCGGCCCGGACGGGATTGCGGTGGATGTAATAAGAGAGTCTCAGCAGGTAAGCGTCGTTTTGGACGATCATGCTCTTGAATCGGCCCTGGAACAAGTGGCCGCTGTGAGAATTCAGGGAGTTGAACCGATTGGTGTAAGTGACCCCGAACCACTGCATGCTTTTGGAAAGATTGGCGCGACGGGTGCGCAGCAGCAGGTGGTAGTGGTTTCCCATGAGGACATAGGCGGCGATATCCGATTCGAAGCGCTCGGCCATCTCTCCCAGGGTGTCCAGAAACATGCGTCGGTCGTCATCGTCGACAAAGATGCCCCGCCGTTCGTTTCCCCGGGAAAGAACATGGTAAAGGGCTCCAGGATATTCTATGCGCCAGGCGCGTGACATGAAGACCGAGTATCAGAGAAGGGGAATGTAGTCAACTAAAATCAAGAATCAAGATTTGACACCTTATTCGGGTCCCTTATTCGGGTCTAGTTGGCCGGAGACTCCGCCTATCGCCAGCGGAATGGGTTGAAGTCCGTACCCCGGTCGTAGTGGTCCGCCTGCTCGGTGCGTTTGAGGAAGTTGACGATGGCGTAGGTGAGCGGGGTGGCTGCGGCCTCGAAGGCCGATTTAAAAAGCCACTGGGTGACGATCAGCCGGCCGAGGGCCGGCGTCGGCACGATGCCGGCGAAGGCGACCGTGATGAACAGAGAGGAGTCGGCCAGTTGGCCGACGAGAGTGGATGCGATCGTGCGCATCCAGAGCCACCGACCGGAGGTGGCGAGCTTCAGTTTGGCCAGGACGAAGGAGTTGAGAAACTCGCCGGACAGGTAGGCCGCGAACGACGCCAGCAGCAGCCGGGGGGTAAATCCCAGGATGGCCTCGTAGGCGCGCTGGGCGGCATCGGCCGTTTCGTATGCCCCGGCGTTCCAGAAGGGCGCGGCCGGCAGGCGGCCGCCGACCCAGATCGCAAGGACGGCCAGCAGGTTGCAGGCGAATCCGACCCAGATGACCTGGCGCGCACGGGCGTAACCGTACACCTCGGTCAGCACGTCGCCGAAGATGTAGGAGACCGGGAAGATGACCACCGCGACCGGCAGGAACAGGGGCCCCAGGAAAGGCATCGCGCCGAAGGAGGCGAGTTTCACCGCAATGATGTTGGAGACGATCAGGCACGTGACGAAGATCGCCGTGACGAGAGATAGAAAACGATAGGACGGCACAGTCAAGGCTCCGAGGCGGAAGGGCGGCCGGCGGGCGGCCGCCGGCGCCGCGTGGTTAGGTCTGGGGCTTGCGCCGGGGTTTTTTTTCGTGGGAGGCCACGACGGTGATGTCGATCCCTCCGCGGGCCCCGAAGGACCCGGTCACTTCGATCCAATGAGGGTCGAGCACCTTGACGATGTCGTCGCAGATGGTGTTGATCACGTGCTCGTGAAAGACGCCCTCGCCGCGGAAGGACCACAGATAGAGCTTGAGCGACTTGGACTCCAGGACCCATCGGTCGGGGATGTAACGGATGGCGATCGAGGCAAAGTCCGGCTGCCCGGTGGCCGGGCACAGACAGGTGAATTCGTTCGTGCCGAGGGTGACGGTGTAGCGCCGCCCGCGGGCGTGGTTGGGGAACACCTCCAGCCGTTTCGAAGGCCGTGCCCGGCGGCCGAGCAGCGTCAGCCCGGCAAGATCTTTTTTGGACGTCGGCATGTCGGGCATGATCGATGAAAAACCAAGAGTTGTCAACAGGGCTAAATCACGAAGTCCGGCCCCGGCTTCTGGCTTTCGCCGACCTTCGCGATCACCAGGGTGATGTCGTCCTCCTGGCGGGCCCCCAGGGTGAAGCTCTTGATGTCGGCAAAGACGGCCTCGAGGATCTCCTTGGCGTTCAAGGCGGCATGGCTGCGGACGACCTCGCGGAACCGCTCGATGCCGTAGTAGTTTTTTTGGCGGTCGGACGCTTCCCAGATCCCGTCGGTGCCGATGGCGATGATCTGTCCGACGCCGATGGCGGCTTCCGCGTACTCCTCGTATTGGTACTGGTCATCCACCCCCAGGGGCAGCCCCCGGCCGCCAAGCTCCCTGAACCGGTCGGCGGCGGGATCGTAGAGCAGGGCGGGCGGGTGGCCGGCCCTGACCCAGCGCAGGGATCGGCTCGCCGGTTCG
>Ga0316613_10001747_pt1 | contig 14576 bp, 12 predicted proteins | sample OWC_soil_day10_C_2_FD_207647 | JGI IMG/M metagenome (GOLD analysis project Ga0316613, IMG submission 207647) | Wetland soil microbial communities from Old Woman Creek delta, Ohio, United States - OWC_soil_day10_CT_b | ecosystem: Environmental > Terrestrial > Soil > Wetlands | place: USA: Ohio...
TGTATTTACGTCAGCGCAATGCGCGGACGCGGCCGATTCACTGCATGGAATGCAGGCCAATGATGTTTCCTTCCGTATCCACGACTTTTGCGATGAATCCATACTCGCCGATGGCGGTTTTTTCGAGATGCAGGCGGCCTCCGTTCGAAGCGGCACGGCCCGCTTCGGTCGCGCAATCGGCGCAGGCGAAGTAGACGGTCGTTCCCGTCCCGCCTGATTCGACGCCTTCCATGTACACCAGCGCGCCGCCCGCGCCTGTGCGCTCCATCGCCATGGGGAACCCCCACATGTCGATATGGCTTTTCAGGCGTTCCAGCTTGATCTGGAACACCTCTTCATAAAAAGCTCTCGCACGCGACATGTCCTGAACGTGGATTTCGAACCAGATTACCGGGTTGATGGTCATGGCTTTACTCCTTGTGAGGAAAAGTGAAATTCGGCTCTTCCTGTTTGATGATGGAGTCGGGCATTGGTTCAATCGATCAACCCGGTTTCGAACCAATGAAGACGTGCCTGGCTATGGAACAGGATTCCTGCGAACTGGCCTCGTCATAGGCCGGCATCGTAGCAGGCGAGCGAACACGGGAAAGGCAGGCATATCCTGCTTTCCCGGCGGGCGAAGGAAGTAGCTGATGCGTTCTGGACTATGAGGAAACCTGATCGGCCGGAGCGGCACGGCCCGGCTTTTCCTGCGTGTCAGCGGACGCGGCGGCAGGCGGATGCGATTCCAGGGCGTTGCGGACGAAACAGATATGCCCGCGCAGGCCATAGAAAAGATCGCCGAACGAAGCGGGCACGAATATCCTGCTCACGGAACGTTCAATGTGGTCCAGTTGTTCCAGTATCTCGTTTCGGCGCTTCGGGTCGAGCGGGGGCTTGAACGCATCCCGCTCAAGATCCAGCAGCGCCCGGTACCAGCGGTAGATGCGTGATTCGATCTGCCACCGGTAGACCCGCGGCGCCAGCTTCAGCGCCGGAATCAGCAACAGGGCGATCGGCACGATGAAGGCGACAATCCGTGCGATGAAGTTCGCAATTCCGAACGGGAAGGTCCGGTAGAGGAAACTCTTGCCCGACGTATAGTAACGGGTTGCATCCGGGCTGATGCGGAACACATGCTCCTGCGGGGCCGGGAATTCGCCTCGTTTCTTGAACAGGCCCGGCATCCCGTGCACTTCGCGCGCGGCTTCGAGCAGCAGGTCGGAAAGGGCGGGGTGCAGACTGTCGCGGGCGATGAGTTCAACCGTCGGGGCGACCAGATTCACGTCTTCGGCCGGAACATCCTTGCCGAAATCGATGGCGCCGCGCGGTAGGGTCAGCTTGTTGAGGTAAGGGATGCGCCGGCTGTAACCGTCGGCCTGCGAGAAGCTGAACAGATGCACGTCTTCCATGTGCAGCAATTTGCGCATGATGTCGATAGACGTAGAATCGCCCATCAGGAATATCGCATCGACCCGGTTCTTCTCCAGGTCGGCGGCAAGGTCGTCCGAAGGCGCCGTGATCAGGGTCGTACCGCCCCCGGGCTCGATGCCGTTGGCCTTGAGCAAGGCCAGCGCCAGCGTATGCGCGCCGCTGCCTTCCTGGCCGATGTACAGCCGGTGGCCGCTGAAATCGCTGAGCAGCGCCTTCGGTTTGCCACGGTAGAAGACCATGAGCGGCTGGTAGGAAATGCTGCCGAGCGACATCAGGTCGCCCGTGTTGCCCTCGCCGACCTCGCCTCCCAGGACGAATCCCACATCGACCGCGGCCTTAGGATCAGACAGTTTGGCGAAATTGTCCATCGAGCCTGCGGAGGGAACGATCTTGAGCGTGACACCTTCCCGCGCGAGGATGGCCTTGTATTTTTCGGCATTCCGCTCGAATGCGCTGCCTTTCGGACCGCTGGCGATGGTAATCGTGTTCGGCGTGGCGAAATACATGTACAGGAGCGTGCCGATGCCGATCAGCAGGCCGACGACCAGGATGACGCCGATGGAGATGATCTGCCCGCGTCCGAAAATGCCGTCTAGTTTCTCGATCAGCCTAGCGTAATGCTTGTTGTTTTTCATGGGAATGGTCTTTCCGTATGAAAGGGTTCACTTTAGAAAAGCGGGCAAGGGCCGTTGCCACTTTTCAAGTCGATTATTTTCGCTACGATATACCGTCGACGGTTGGATATGGCATCTGCTGCATGTAGCTGATGGAACTATCGGAACCGGATGCTTCGGGGCAACATTCTTGCACACTTGACGGGTTACTGCGAGCCGGGCTGTTGCGCCGAGGCCATGTCGGAATGCAACAGGGCAGCCTGGGCTGCCGGATGAGACGCTCAGGATACGGGGCTCTTTTCCGCCTGGCTCATCGACTGGAGCAGTTGTTCCAGTTCTGCTGCCGGGATGGGCCGGGAAAACAGATAGCCCTGGGCGAAATCGCACCCGCCTCCGGCGAGCAGGGCGCGCTGCTCTTCCGTTTCAACACCCTCGGCAACGACCTTGATGCCGAGCTTGTGCGCCAATGCGATAATAGCTTCGCAAAGCACCATGTCGTCTGACTCCGCCGTCAGGTTCCTGACGAAGGACTGGTCGATTTTCAGGAAATCGAGCTCGAAGCGCTTGAGATAGGACAGCGACGAGTAGCCGGTGCCGAAGTCGTCCAGCGACAGCTTCATTCCTGCCTCGCGGAACGCGTCGATCTTGCTCGTGATGGCGGCTCCGCTGTCCATCAGCAGGCTTTCCGTGATCTCGATGACGATGCTGTCGCCGTCCAGGCCCAATTCGTGCAGAAAACTGAACCAGGTCTTGTACAGGACGGCATCGTTGCGGAACTGCACGGCGGACTTGTTGATGCTGATCTGGAAATCGGTATGATGCCTATCCCTCAGATTCCTGACTTCCTGTGCCGCCTGCCGGAAAACCCAGTCGCCGATCTCGACGATCATGCCCGTTTGCTCGGCAAGGGGAATGAGCTCGGCGGGACTGATCATTCCGCGTTCCGGATGCCGCCAGCGGAGCAGGGCTTCCGCCTTGCGGATAGTGCCATTCGCCAGGTCGACGATGGGCTGATAGAACACCTCGAATTGTCCGTCCGCCAGTGCGGCATGCAGATGTTTGATCAGTTGATGCCGTGAAAGCGCTGCTTGCTGCAAGGATGCATCGTAGAATCCGGCTCGGCTTCTGCCGAGGCTCTTGGCGTTATACATGGCCTGGTCGGCATTTTTGAGCAGGTTCTCGCTGTCGGACGCATCGTTCGGGCAGAACGTGATGCCGATACTGCCGGATATATAAACGACTTCGTCTTCCAGGACGAACGGGTCGGCCAGTTTTTTCAGGATACTCTCGGCTATGCGCTCGACGCTGCCTGTATCCGCCAGGTCAGTCAGAATGAGAGTGAACTCGTCGCCGCCGAAACGGGCTACCGTGTCGGTTTTTCTGACGCAGGTTACGATCCGGTCGGCCGCTTTTTTCAGCAACAGGTCGCCTTTGCCATGCCCGAGCGTATCGTTGACGTCCTTGAAGTGATCCAGGTCCAGGAACAGCAGCGCCAGAGGCAAATTCGTCCGGCGGCTCCTCATGATTTCCCTGTCCAGCCGCTCCATGAACAGGCGGCGGTTGGGCTGGCCGGTCAGTTCGTCGTAGTTGGCCTGCCGCCAGATCATCTCTTCGGTTCTTTTTCGTTCGGAAATATCTCTCACGAAAGCGAAGTCGTATTCTTCGCCGCCATATTCGATGCGGGTGGCGTTGATCTCGACGGGAATGATGCGCCCGTCCTTGGCGCGGTGCGTATCCTCGAGCTTCATCGATTTGTTGCGGCTGTTCTCGTCCCAGTACATCGCCCAGATGTCGGCCGTTACCGAATGGCTGATGTCACACACCGACATGTTCAGCATTTCATCGCGGGAATAGCCCAGGTAGCTGCAGGCGGCATCGTTGACGTACCGGATACGTCCATCCTGGCAGATCCAGAATATCGGATCAGCCGACTTGTCCAGCGTGAACTGGGTCAGCCGGAGCGCTATTTCCGTCTTGCGGCGTTCGGCCTCCCGGTCGAAATTGTCGAGAGCAAAGCCGATGTTCGATGCCATGTCTTCGAGGAGCCGGACGGTCCTGGCATCGAAAGCGCCGGGCTCATGGCTGTAGACGACCAGCACGGCGTAGGACGATCCGTCTTTCAGAATCGGGATATGGGCGTTGGAACGCAGGTTCTCGCTCAATGCCTTGTTTCGCCAGGGAGCCATCATCTCATCCCGGGCAATGTCGTTGACGATGACCGAACGCCGCTCCAGATAGGCTGTTGCGATGGGGCTTCGGAATGTGCGTTTGTCCAGGCTGAATTTGATGTTTTCGGTGTAGCGCCTGGCTATCTTTCCGTGGCTGGCGGCAGGAATGAAATGGTTTTCATCGTCGAGTGCGCAGACCCAGGCCAGCGGCATGCCGCCATAGTCGACCGCGATCCGGCAGATCAGCGGAAATAACGCCGATTCGTCCTGCAGATGCAGGATAGCCTCGTTCGCTTCGCTGAGGGCACGGTACAGATTTTTCAAACGGCGCTCGCGTTCCTCGGACTGCTTCCTGTCGGATATATCGCGGACGAAGACGAATTTGTACTCCTTGCCCTCGTATTCGACGCGGCTTGACGTGATCTCGACCGGGATCATGCGCCCATCCCTGGAGCGATGCCAGGTTTCGATCTTTCGGGAGGTCAGGATTTTTTCCTGTTCCCAGACCCTGGCCCAGATTTCCATGGTGAGCGCAGGATCCAGGTCCGTGATCTTCAGGCTCAGCATTTCATCGCGGGAATAACCCAGATAGGTGCAGGCGGCATCGTTGACGAACCGGATAGTCGCGTCTTTGTCTATCCATAAAAGCGGGTCTACCGCCTTGTCCACGGAGTATTGGGTCAACTGGAGCGCCAGCTCGGCTTTGCGGCGTTCCGCTTCGCGATCAATGTTGTCGAGCGCAAAACCGATATTGGCAACTACCCGCTGAATCAGGTGGATCGTGTCGTCGTCGAATGCGCCGACATGATCGCTGTATATGGACAGCACGGCATAGGTCTTTCTGCCTTTTACGATAGGAAACGAGGCTATCGTCCTGATGCCGAAGCGCTCGGCCAGATCCGCCCAGGGCGCAGTCGACGCATCGCTGCTGACATCGCTGACAATGACCGTCTTTTCTTCCCGGAGTGCCGATCCAGCCGGGCCTCGGCCTTCCGCAACATCCACGTTCGCCATGACAACGCATTCTTTCAGGTATCCGATGGCCTTGCCGCTGCTGGATACGGGCACTATCCGGCCGGAGTCGTCCGGGATGCCAACCCAGGCCAGGACCATGCCGCCGTAATCAACCGCTATCCGGCTGACCAGGGCAAACAGGACCGGCTCGTCCTGAAAGCGCAGCACCGCCTCGTTGGTTTCACTGAGTGCGCGATAGAGGTTGCTTTGCCGGTGAGCCCGTTCCCTGGCTTTTCGCCGCTCCGTTATATCGATCATGTGCCCGGACCAGACAACGCAGCCGTCATCGAGCCGTTGCGGCCTCGACTCGTTTCGCATCCATCGGATGCCGATGCCGGGCACCGTGGCCCGGAATTCATGCCGGAACGGCGTCAACTTCCGTGCGGAAATCTCTCGCGCTGCGAAAAAGCGCTCCCTTTCATCCGGATGAATGAATTCGAACCAGGAGGATGCATCTTCCTTCAATTGTTTCGGATACAGGCCGAAGGTGGACGTCGCCAGGTCGCTGATGTAGGGAAAGTCGGAATGCCCATCCGGGTGCAGACGGTGCTGATACAGGATGGACGGCAGGTTGGCGGTCATGATCTCGAACTGATCGCGATTCTCCCGAAGCGCCGCATTCATGCTCCGGACATCCGCAAGCAGGGCATCGTTGCGTCGTTTCAGGGCCAGATGCGTCTGTACTCTGGCCCTGATGACGGTCGGATCGAGCGGCTTCGTCAGAAAATCGGCTGCGCCGGCCGCCAGGCCGCGTACCTCGCTACCGGGTTCCATACTAGCTGTCATGAGGATGACATGGGGCGTTCCGCAGGCGGGATCGCCGCTGATGGCGGTGCACAGGTCGAATCCGTCTCTGTCGGGCATCTGCACATCGAGCAGGATAATGTCGGGTTTATTGTTGCGAATCACGTCCAGGGCGTTGTCGCTGCCGACGGAAAAGAAAATGTCGCCCATGCCCGACAGGGCTTTCTGGATGAATAGAATACTGCCCGGGTCGTCATCGACGATTACCAGGCGAGCAGGCACAGGGACAGATAATGTTGCCAAGATTCTCAGGGGTAGGGGAAAACCTTATATTACCTGTAGGCAATATTTGTGCAACCGAAAACGAATGATTTGTGGTTTTCCTGACAGCACAGTTGGATTTCCTGATGTGTGCAAGACGTTGTGATGGGGGAATTCAAATCTGCATACGGCATGGATTGCAATCCATGCCGTACAGTATCAGGGCCGCTGTTGTCCTTCCCGAAGGAAGGGTTGACGATGGCTCTGCGTGTTGCCCGAGCCTTATTTGATCCGGTCGGCGCAGGCATAGACGACGTGCCTGCCCGGACGGACGAACCCGGCAAGGGTCAGGTTGGCCTGATGCGCCATGCGTACGGCCAGCGCGGTCGGCGCGGAAACAGCGGCCAGGATGCCAATCCCTGCAGCCGCCGTCTTCTGCACCATTTCATAGCTGGCGCGGCTGGTCACGAGCGCCGCTCCGGACGATACGTCGATCTTTGCGGAGAGAAGGGCGCCGATCAGCTTGTCGAGCGCGTTATGCCGTCCCACATCCTCGCGGACAAGAGTCACGGTACCGTCTTTCGTCAGCCAGGCCGCTGCATGGGTCGCGCCGGTTTCGTTGCGGAGCTGCTGCATGTCCTCCATCTGCAGGAAGCCTGCATGCAATGCCGCTGCGGAAAAGACGGCGCTGCTCTCGACCGGCAACGGCGTATGCACCGCATGCGTCAGCGACTCCGCGCCGCAGAGTCCGCAGCCTGTGCGCCCGGTCAGGTTGCGGCGCTTTTCCTTCAGGCAGTAAAAACGGTCTCCGGCGATTTCCATCGCGATGCGGATGCCGCTTTCATCGCTATCGATTTCGGATGAAAACAGATCGGCAGGGCTGGAAAGGATGCCTTCGGTAATCGAGAAGCCGAGCGCGAAGTCCTCAAGATCGGCGGGCGTGGCGAGCATGACCGCATGCGAGATGCCGTTGTATTCGAGTGCCACCGGCACTTCCTCGGCTACTGCCAGAACGGCGCTGGTGCAGTTTCCTTCGTTCCACTTCTCGGCCCCAACCCGGGCCACGGTTTCGCGCTCGTTCACGTCATATCTCCTTACTCGACCAATGCAATCACCACGGCGGATTCGTCGATTGCCGCCACGATCCTGCTGCGCGTACGGATCGCTTTTTCGGCCGGCGCGAACCCGACCAGTTGCAGATCCGGGCTCAACTCGATGAAGATCTCGTCTTCGCCATCTCCGCGGCAGATGCGCGCGGCGCTGCCGCGCAGCAGGTTGATGCCGGGCGTTTCCGAAAAATCCGACCGCTTCCCGATTTCGACGGCGGTCGCCTTGCACAGCGCCAGCACGGACAGACCCGGTTCAAGCGCCAGCAATTCGGCGCTGTCGCGCGTGATGCGCGAAGCCATGATGTCGCCGGACGGCAGGCGCAACAGGACGCGCACGACCTGGCCACGCCAATCGAGTTCCTGAACATGGCACGGCACGTGATTGCGCATGCTGGTTCGAATCGACAGCCTCGTTATCGCTTCGCCGACACGTCCGCTGTCCTGCCCCTGTAATTGTTTCAGGACTTCGTGCCGTGTGTTGTCCAGCAGGTCGGCCGCTTCCAGCAACTGGATGCCGTGTCGGGTCAGACGCGCTCCGCCGCCGCCGACCCCGCCGACCAGCCGTTCGACCAGGTTCACGCCGGCCAGGTTGGTCAGGGTATGGATGGCCTGCCAGGCTGCCTTGTAACTGATATGGGCTTCGCGGGCCGCCTGCGAGATCGAGCCCGTTTTCCGGATCAGCCGCAGGATCTCGATGCGCTTATCGGCGGTTTCGTGCCCCAGGGCGCTGGCGATGGAAATGGGGGCGGTCGTAGGTGTCTTGGCTGGCATGGCGCATCGGGCAAGGGCTTGCCGGACGATGTGCCCGGCAAGCAGTTTTCAGGGTTCCGGATGAGTAACGTATGGGCGCTATTCTAATCCGGAACACCGTGGCGCGTCATGCTGCCGGGAACGATCTGATGGATGATCAGGCCGGCACGCCGAGGATGATGTGGCTGGCCTTGATGAGCGCCTGCGCCTTGAGCCCTTCCTTCAGGCCCAGATCCGTAGCGGCTTCATTGGTGATGACGGCATTGACCGTGGTGCCGCCGGGCAATTCCAGGGCGACCTCGGTGTTGATCGCCCCTTTGATGACCTTCTTCACGGTGCCGCTCAACTGGTTGCGGGTGCTGAAACGGATGGTCGGTTCGCCCGTCATCAGCGTGACCCATGGAGCCTTGGCGAAAGCGACGGCCTTCTTGCCGACGGCCAGCCCAAGCGATTTAACGCTGCCCTCGGTGACGATGGCGACGATCTTGTCGCCGCCTGCCGTGGTCAGTTCCACCTCGGCGTTTACCGCGCCGTCCGTCAGCTTGGTGATGGTGCCTTCGAATGTGTTTCTCGCGCTGATTTTCATGTTGTTTCCTTTCAGTAGTAAAAAGCTGGCATGGATTTCGCTATTCCATGACTGAATAGCGGTGAATCAGTATGTCCGGTTGTTGCGAAAGGTGAATTGCTTGGAGGATACCACCTTATATGAAACGTTCTCCCCAGTGGTATCCGGCAAGCAATCCCTTTCGTGGCATTTGCAACAAACACGACAAAATGAAGACAACCATTCATTTCATTGGTACTGGCATTCCATTTCTTTCAAAGCATGTTTATTGCAGAAAGAGAAATGCATTGTCTTGCAAAATGCCGGACATTATGTTTCTTGCGTGCAATTGTCATGCCACGGATGAGGTGAAATGAGCATGAAAGCGGCATCCACACGCTATATCAGCCTTCGATAACACAGGAAAAGGAGAAAACCATGAAACGCATCCTGGCATTGCTGATAACGGCACTATGTTCCATGTTGGCGCACGCCGGAGAAGTCAAGGTCGCGGTTGCGGCCAATTTCACCACGCCGATGCAGCAGATAGCTGCCCAGTTCGAACGGGATACCGGGCACAAGGCGGTGCTGGCATTCGGCGCCACGGGCAAGTTCTACGCTCAGATAAGAAATGGCGCGCCCTTCGATGTGCTGCTATCGGCCGATGACGAAACGCCTGCCAGACTCGAAAAGGAAGGGCTGGCCGTTCCCGGCACCCGCTTTACCTACGCGACCGGGCGGCTGGTGCTGTGGTCGGCCCGGGAAGGGTATGTCGATGCGCATGGCAATGTCCTGCGCCGAGGCGAGTTCAGCCATCTGGCGATAGCCAATCCCAAGACGGCGCCCTATGGCGCGGCCGCCGTGCAGACCATGACGAAGATGGGTGTCATGCCCGCACTCAAGTCCAGGATTGTCCAAGGCGAAAATATTTCCCAGGCCTACCAGTTTGTGGCGAGCGGCAACGCCGAGGTGGGATTCGTCGCCCTGTCGCAAGTCTACAGTAACGGCAGGCTGACGGGAGGTTCCGCATGGTATGTTCCCGGCAATCTGCATGACCCGATACGCCAGGATGGCGCGATTCTGGCTAAGGGCAACGGCAATCCGGCCGCGACAGCGCTGATGGCATACCTGAAAGGCGCCAAGGCGCGTTCCATCATCAAATCGTATGGGTACCAATTATGATGAACACGACTACGCTGGATCATGACGAGGATGTCTGCCAGTTCAAGATGGCCGGTATCCGGAAATGGCCCGACATCGACTGCTGGAAAAAATTGCTTGAATCCGAATGGCTGCCGATGGTGATCGTTCCGATGGAATTCAGAACGCATCACGAGGACGACCTGTCGGCGACCCGGACATTCGGGTACGACGCCGAGGGAAGACAGTGCTATTACGCGCACCGGTTTGCCATTTCCTCCCTGTATTCCGACGATGACGATCTGTATTATGAATCGCCCGCCTACCGCGAGAGGGTCGAGTCGTGGCGGCTGACGGATGGGCGCTGGCTGGTCTACCGGTTGACCGACAAGGGAGGATGTTCATCCTCGGACGGGTTCGCTCTGGCGGATTGCTGCCCGCTTTGAGAAGAGCGCCGGAGGCCGGGAGACGCGGGGGCGTTTTCCGGCCATACCCGGCCCAGTCGATCGATGGCCTGGCGACGGGCGTTAGCGATTGCGCTCCGGGCCTGGATCACTATCTTCATGCCGAGGTTTATCGATGAGCTGTTTTTTGATAGACTGGCGCTATTCCATAAACGAATAACGGTATTTGATCATGCTCAATTTCAAACGTTTCATTTCCCCGCTGGCAGGGCTGCTGATTGCCTGTGCGACATTTTCCGCCTCGGCGGCCGAGGTCAGTGTTGCGGTGGCCGCCAATTTCACGGCTCCCATGAAAGCCATCGCCGCCGGATTCGAAAAGTCGACCGGCCACAAGGTGTCGCTTGCGTTCGGCGCCACCGGGAAGTTCTATACGCAGATCCGGAATGGCGCGCCATTCGATATTTTCCTCTCGGCGGACGATGAAACGCCTGCCAGGCTGGAACGGGAAAATGCCATCGTCCCCGGCAGCCGTTTCACTTACGCCATCGGCAAACTGGCCCTCTGGTCGGCCACGCCCGGTTATGTGGACAAGAGCGGCACCATCCTGAGTCGGGCACCGTTCAGGCACATTGCGGTCGCCTCGCCAAAACTGGCGCCGTACGGTGCCGCCGCGTTTGAAACCATGAGCAAGCTTGGCGTACTGGATACCATCAGGCCGCGCATTGTGCAAGGCGAAAATATCAGCCAGACCTATCAGTTTGCCGCTACCGGCAATGCAGAGCTGGGTTTCGTTGCGCTGTCTCAGATTTACCATAACGGCAAGCTGACGAGTGGTTCGGCCTGGATCGTGCCCGCGAACCTGTATTCGCCGATTCGCCAGGACGCTGTCATCCTGGCGAGAGGAGCGGATAATCCCGCCGCGACCGCTCTGATGAAATACCTCCGGTCGAAGAAGGCGCGTGCCATCATGCGCTCGTACGGTTACGATCTCTGATCGATCTCCCTGACATGGAAGAAATCGGTTTCGACGCGCTCTGGCTGACCCTTTGGCTGGCTCTGCTGACGACATCCATCCTCCTGGTGCTCGGGACGCCGATTGCGTGGAGACTGGCGCACACCCGTTCGTGCCTCAAGGGGCCGGTGTGCGCGCTGGTTGCCCTACCACTGGTGCTGCCGCCGACGGTGCTCGGCTTCTACCTGCTGGTGGCGATGGGGCCGAACGGTCCGGTCGGCAAGCTGACGGAGGCGATGGGTATCGGCTTGCTGCCGTTTACCTTCGCCGGCCTGGTGGTCGCATCGGTCATCTATTCGCTGCCGTTCGTGGTGCAGCCGCTCCAGAATGCGTTCGAAGCCATCGGAACGGCTCCGCTCGAAGCGGCCGCCACGTTGCGTGCGTCTCCTGCCGATACGTTTTTCCGCGTCGTTTTGCCTTTGGCAAGGCCGGGTTACCTGACGGCCGCCGTGATGGGCTTCGCGCATACCGTGGGCGAATTCGGAGTGGTGCTGATGATCGGCGGAAACATCCCGGAAAAGACGCGCGTGCTGTCGATCCAGATCTATGATCACGTCGAGGCGCTGGAATATACGCAGGCGCACTGGCTGTCCGCCGGCATGCTGGCTTTTTCCTTTACCGTGTTGCTGTTGCTGTACCTGACCAATCCCACCGTTAGGAAATGACGGTCATGATGAATCCCGATTCAAAGCCCATTCGCGCCCGCATCCGGGTCGATTACGACGGTTATGCGCTCGATGCGGACCTGAACCTGCCGGGTGAAGGAATCACGGCGCTGTTCGGTCCTTCCGGGGCGGGCAAGTCGACCTTTCTGAGAGTAATGGCAGGGCTTGAGCGAACCCGCGACAGCTACATCGAGGTTGGAGAAGAAGTCTGGCTGGACGATGCCAAAAAATTTTCGCTCCCGACGTATCAGCGGCCGCTCGGATTCGTGTTTCAGGACGTGCATCTGTTCGAGCATCTCGACGTCCGCGGCAACCTGGAATTCGGCATGCGGCGCGTGCCCGTCGAGGATCGTCGGATATCGCTCGACAGCGCCATCGAACTGCTGGGGATTGGCCATCTGACCGAGCGCAGGCCGTCCCGGCTTTCGGGCGGCGAGCGTCAGCGCGTCGGCATCGCGCGCGCGCTGGCCACCAGTCCGCGCGTTCTGATGCTGGACGAACCGCTGTCGGCGCTCGACATGCAGCGCAAGGCTGAAATCATGCCATACCTGGAGTTATTGAACGCCGAGCTCAAGATACCCATCCTGTACGTCAGCCATGCGCTGGACGAGGTGGCAAGGCTTGCGGACCGCCTGGTGCTGCTGGACAAGGGCCGCGTTCTTGCCTTCGGGCCGACGGACGAGCTGTTGACCCGGTTCGACTTGCCTCTGGCGTATGGCGATACGGCCGCAGCGCTGGTCTACGGATGGGTCGATGACATCGACCCGGTGTACAAGCTGGCGCGCGTCGGGTTCGCGGGCGGCAGCCTCCTCCTGCCAAACGAGTCGGTCAGGAAGGGACAGCAGGTCAGACTGCGGATTCAGGCGCGCGACGTCAGTCTGGCTCTTGAGCGCCAGTCCGGCACCAGCATCCTGAACAGTACCGAAGTCACGGTCATCGACCTGTCTGATGACGCCGTCGGGCAGGTGATGGTCGGGGTTGAGGCGGGCAGCGTCCGACTTCTTTCCCGCATCACGAAAAAATCCGCCGAAACGCTCGGCCTGGAGCCGGGCAAGCGCGTTTTTGCGCAGGTCAAGGGCGTAGCAATCGTTTGATGGCCGATATCGTTCGTTGCTGCCGAACCATACAGGCAACGGATTCGTGCGGTGCCGCTTTTTCCAGAGTGCGTATTTCCACAAGGCAGGGGCCTAATCCGGTTCTGCCGCATACCAGTTATCGAAGCGCGACGGCATGTTCCCGGCTGGTGCCGTCTCCACCTATTTTGAAGAGGTAAAGCGTGAATGCAGAACACATTGTCTACAAGCCTATCGGCATTCTACACAGCGAGCATACTGTTCCGGTCCAGACGCCGGCGCAACCGGTCTATGCCGAGGAATGCCGCGGCGTCGTCGAAATTTTTCCTGATTTTGCCGACGGTCTGAAACACATCGAGGGCTTTTCCCATATCTACCTCATCTATCACCTGCACAAGGCCTCACCGGCGCAACTGCTGGTCGAGCCTTTCCTTCAAAAGGCCGAGCACGGGATTTTCGCGACGCGGGCGCCTTGCAGGCCGAATCCGCTCGGCCTGAGCATCGTCGAGCTGGTGCAACGGGAGCAGAATGCCCTGATCGTGAGAGGCGTTGATATTCTTGACGGCACGCCGATACTGGATATCAAGCCGTATTCATCCCGATTCGATCAGATTGTTCCCAGACAGAGCGGTTGGATGGATATGCTTGACGACGATACCGCGTGGCAACGGGGCAGGCGCGGTTTCAAGCCCGCCGCCTGAGAATCGTCTGCGATCCGGTCGGACGATTTTGGCGAGTCAGCCCGCAGGGGCTTGAACTTTTGCCGTCATTTTCCTCTCTTGTTTCATTTCAGAGGTCGATCTTGCGAAATTGACCACTCGCCAGCACGATTTCTAAAGCTGGCATATACTGAAATTGAAGTCACAAATGAGAATCATTGTTGTTTGGTTTTTCACAATTCTAAAAAGGAGAAACTCATGAGCACAGTCGTAGATGTCTTGAAACATGATTTGCTGATCGATGGCAAAAGGGTAGCCCCGAGCGGCGGGCAATATTCGACGATTCTCAATCCGGCGACCGAGCAGGAGATCGCCAGGGTAGCCGCCGCCAGCGTTGACGACGTCAACAAGGCTGTCGCCGCTGCGCGCGCCGCGCTCAAGGTCTGGAACGGCATGCGTGCCGCCGACCGGGGCAACATCCTGAACAAGCTGGCCGACCTGATGGAAGCCAACCAGGAAGAGCTGATCGAACTGGAAAGCGTCAACGCCGGCAAGCCGTTGTCGAGCGTGAGAAGGCAGGACATGCCGGCCGCCATCGACACGACCCGCTACTATGCAGGCTGGGCCGACAAGATCATGGGGCAGGTTGTCCCTACTCGGACTGACGCGCTGACCTATACCGTGCGCGAGCCGGTGGGCGTGGTCGGCGCCATCGTGCCGTGGAACTTCCCGCTGATGATCGGCATGTGGAAGATCGCCCCCGCGCTGGCCTGCGGCTGCACGCTGGTCGTGAAACCGGCTGAATTGACGCCGTTGACGGCCATCCGCATCGGCGAACTGGCGCTCGAGGCGGGCGTGCCGCCGGGCGTGCTCAACATAGTCACCGGCAAGGGCAGCGTCGTGGGAAATACCCTCGTGGCCCATCCAGACGTGGACAAGGTCACCTTCACCGGGTCGCCGTCCGTTGGGCGCGGCATCATGCAGGGCGCTGCCAGCAACTTTAAGC
>Ga0316613_10001748_pt1 | contig 14571 bp, 10 predicted proteins | sample OWC_soil_day10_C_2_FD_207647 | JGI IMG/M metagenome (GOLD analysis project Ga0316613, IMG submission 207647) | Wetland soil microbial communities from Old Woman Creek delta, Ohio, United States - OWC_soil_day10_CT_b | ecosystem: Environmental > Terrestrial > Soil > Wetlands | place: USA: Ohio...
GGCCGACGCCGGCGACTTGCGCTCGCCCGCTTTCTTGTCGCCGTCCGCTTCGCGTTTGGCCGGGTCGGCTTTGACCGGCGAGCTGCGCGAAATCTCCTTCGCGGGCCGCTCATCCTTCTGGGCCGCGGGCGCATTCAGCTTTTGCAGCTCGGCCGCCGCCCGGTCGCGGTAACCGCTGTCCGGGAACTTGCGCTGCAGCAGCTCGAACTGCTCGGCCGCCGCTTTTCGGTCGGGTTCGCTGCCGGAGCTCCGGGCCAGGTCCAGGTAGAGCGTCCCGGAGTTGTAGAGACTGGCAGGCGCCCAGGGCCCCCGGGGGTCCTGGCGGTAGACCGCCTGGAACTTGTCGATGCACTGGGTCCAGTTCGAGCGCGACCTGGCTTTCTGGGGGCTTTTGCGGATCTCCTTGGCGCAGGCCTCGGCCTCGAAAAAGGCATCGCCGATCCCGGCGGCCTTTGCGGAGCCGATCCCCAGGCACAACGTCAGGCAGAAAAGGCAGATGAACCCAACCAGGATTTTTGCGCGCATCGTAACCGGTGTCATCGGATTTTTGTTTTTTCAGAATACCTTAGCTTAAAAAATTAAACTTTTCCAGAGCCGGCCAAGGGTTTTTGATTTAATTCCCGCAACCGACCCCGAGGTGGAGAACCCGGAACCAAATTCGAAATCTGTGGCACGAAACTCGAAACAAGATAAAAATGTTCAAATTTGGGGTTTCGTTCTCAAACACTTAACGGCCCTGCGCCCGCGCCATCTCCTGCAAAAGGCTCAGGAGGTTCATGGCGTCCAGCGGCGTCATCTGGGTGAGCTCAAGCGCGCGCAGACGCCGCAGGATCTCGCTTTCCGCGCCGCGGAAGAGATCGAGCTGCACCGGCGAGGGCGCCGGGCCCTGCGGGGCGGCCGCCGGCCCGGCAAACCCATGCTCGCCGTTCTCGATGCCATAGAGGATCTTCCTGGCCTTGTCGATCACACCGGCCGGGATCCCCGCCAGGCGGGCCACCTGGATGCCGTAGCTGCGGTTGGTGCCGCCGGGCACCAGTTTGCGCAGGAAGATGATCTCCTCGTTCCATTCACGTACGGCGATGTTGAAATTCTTGACGCGGGGCTTCCGGTCGGCCAGCTCGGTGAGCTCGTGGTAGTGGGTGGCAAAAAGGGTCTTGACCCCCTTGCCGTTCAGGTCGTGGAGGTACTCGGCGACGGCCCAGGCGATGCTCAGCCCGTCGTAGGTGCTGGTGCCGCGGCCGATCTCATCCAGGATCACCAGGCTGCGTTCGGTGGCGTTGTTGAGGATGTTGGCCGTCTCCTGCATTTCGACCATGAACGTGCTCTGCCCCTGGGAGAGGTTGTCCAGCGCCCCCACCCGGGTGAAGATCCGGTCGACGATGCCGACCTCGGCCCGGCGCGCCGGAACGAAGCTGCCCATCTGCGCCATGATCACCAGCAGGGCCGCCTGGCGCAGCACCGTCGACTTGCCGGCCATGTTGGGGCCGGTGATGACGAGCACCTGGTTCGCGGTGTCGTCCATTTCGATCGTGTTGGGGACGAAGCGCTCGCCGGTGATCATCTTTTCGACGACCGGGTGACGGCCATCCTCGATCAGAAGCCGCCCATCCGCCAGGATCCGGGGTCGGCAGTAGGCGTTCTGGTCGGCCGTCTCCGCCAGGCTCACCAGGCAGTCCAGCTGCGCCAGGAACCGGGCCGCGGATTGGATCTTCGCGTGGTGCCGGGCGATCTCCCCCCGCACCTCCTGGAAGAGCCGGAACTCCAGGGCGGCCCGCTCTTCCTCGGCCCCCAGCACCTTGGTCTCGAAACTCTTGAGCTCGTCGGTGATGTAGCGCTCGGCGTTCACCAGGGTCTGCTTGCGGACGTAGTGCGGCGGCACGGACCCCGCGCGCGACTTGGGCACCTCGATGTAGTAGCCGAACACCCGGTTGTAGCTCACCTTGAGCGCCGCAATGCCGGTGCGCTCCTTTTCCCGGACCTCCAGCTGCGCGAGATACCCCTTGGCATCCGAGCTGATGCGCACCAGTTCGTCGAGCTCCGGGTTGAACCCCGGCCTGATCAGCCCGCCCTCGTTGACGGTCGGCGGCGCGTCCTCCCGGATGGCGGCCTCGATCAGCCCGCCGACGGGGGTGAGCTCGTCGAGCGTTTCCTGCGGGGCCAGCAGCGTCGCCGAGAACCGGCCCAGCTCCGCCCAAATGGCCGGCAGCGCCATCAGGGAGCGCTTCAATGCCGTCAGGTCGCGGGCGTTGGCCTGGCCCATGACGGTCTTGCTGCCGACGCGCTCCAGGTCGTGCACGGATTTCAGCTGCTCGCGCAGCTCGCGCCGGGCGGCGGCCTTCTCCCGGACCTCGGCGACCGCGTCCTGGCGCCGCTCGATGGCGGCGGGTTCGCGCAGCGGGTGGCGCAGCCAATCCTGAAGCAGGCGCGCCCCCATGGCGGTGCGCGTGTGATCCAGGAGGCTCAACAGCGTCCCCCGCCGCGACCCGGTCCGGATGTTGCGGGTCAGCTCCAGGTTCTGGCGGCTGACCTCGTCGACCACCAGGCAGTCGTCCAGCCGATAGGGCTCCAGGCGGGTGATGTGCGCGGTCTTCTGCTTCTGGGTTTCGGCGACGTAGTGCATCAGGGCGCCGGCGGCGCTCACCCCCGGCTTGAGGCCCTCGCAGCCGAACCCTTCCAGCGTCAGGGTCTGGAACTGCCCGGTCAGGCGCTCGTAGCCGCGGCGGTAGTCGAACGCCTTGTCGTCGAGGTAGGTCAGGGCCACCTCCTGGAAGGTGCGGCCGACCCATGCCTGGCCGGGGTCGCCGCGGCCGCTCTCCGGCAGCAGGATCTCCCTCGGCGCCGCCCGCCGGGCCTCATCGACCACGGCATCCTGCCGGCCGGACTCGGTGACGCGGAAGACGCCGGTTGAAATGTCGAGGTAGGCCAGCCCCCAGAGGTCGGCCGACCGGGCCACGGCCAGAATGAAATTGTGGCTGCGGGCGTCCAGGAACTCCTCGTCGATGATCATGCCGGGGGTGATCACGCGGACCACCTCGCGCTTGACCAGCCCCTTGGCCGTGGCGGGGTCCTCCATCTGATCGCAGACGGCCACCTTGTGGCCGCGCTCGATCAAGCGCGCGATGTAGGCCGCTGCGGCGCGGTGCGGCACCCCGCACATGGGCACCGGGGACTCTTCGCTCTTGTTGCGCGAGGTGAGGGTGATCTCGAGGACCCGGGAGGCCGTCTCGGCGTCCTCGAAAAACATCTCGTAGAAGTCCCCCATGCGGTAGAAGAGGATGGCGTCCGGGTAGTCGTTCTTGATCGCCAGGTACTGCTTGATCATGGGGGTCGATTTGGGGGGAGGCATGACGCCGGGGAGGTCCGTTTGGGAGGGTTGCGCGGTCACGCCGGCTTGATCGGCGACGTAATGGAGGACTCCGCCGGGCCGCCCTGGTCCAAGGGGAGCGGCTCGCCTTTCAAACGCGCGAGCTCCGTCTTGAGGGTGAGGAGCTCTTTTTCCTGAGCGGCCGCCGCCGTTCGGAGCTTTTTGACGGTCTTGTGCGCGCGGAAGCGCCCGGCGGCGTTCAACCCATAGGCCACCATAACGCCGAAGGCAAAAAAGACCAGGTGGAAAACCGCGAGCGGCAGGCTGGGCGACCGGTACTCCGTGAAGAAATGCAGGTTCAGGCGCAGCTGCTGCTGCGTGTTGAGGAAATAGTCCTCGTTCTGATAGACAACCAGGGCGAGAAAACCGAAAATCAACAGCCAGATGACCGCCTTCACCTTCGTCATGTCCTGTTCTCCCTACTCGACGGCTGCCTGCCGCGCGCAGGCGATGCCGGGGACGGCCCCCGGCCCTCGACGTCAGCCGCGCCGTGAAGCGGTGGACGCCCGCACCTTCGCTTTGGATCGGGCGGCGCCGCCCGCGGGCAGCGCCGCCCCGGTATGTCCTTTCGACCCCTCCGGGCGGATCTGCTCGAAATGGGGCTTGAGCAGCGCATAGGTCTCCCGGAGGTGCTGGGGGATCACGCGGACGTCGGCGAAGACCGCCAGCGCATTGGTGTCGCCCGACCAGCGCGGAACGATGTGGAAATGCAGGTGCTCCTCGACCCCCGCGCCGGCGACCCGGCCCAGGTTCAACCCCACGTTGAAGCCTTCCGGCCGCATGACTCTTTTCAACACCGCCACGGACTGCTGGACCGTTGAGAGCAAAACCCCCATCTCCGGTTGGCTGAGTTCATCCAGTGCGGCGATGTGTCTCACGGGCGCCACCAGCAGGTGGCCGTTGATGTAAGGGTACTTGTTCATGACCACCAGGGTGTCCGCGCCCTTGAAAAGCGTCAACTCGGGGCTGGGCCCGAGAGCGTTGCAGAACACGCAGCCCTGGCCCTTGGCGCCCAGTATGTATTCGATTCTCCAGGGGGCCCACATCGTTTTCATGGCAAGACCGTCGCTGCCTCCATTGTAGCCGACCACGGTTGCCGGAGTCGCAAAGAGTCAAATGCCTTCGTTGTGTTTCATCGCCTCGCCGCCGCCGCGCCCCGCAACCATCCCTCGTTTCTTAAGACCCGCTCTTCTTGAATTCGCGGCTTTGTCCGAAGTAGCCTGAATACGGAAATTTTTCGGTTTTCAACGTTTTGATTGTTATTACTCCGGGAAACGATATATCCAAGTGACCGGCTCAGCGACAGGCCCACATACGAAACGGCCCCAGCCCGTCTCAGGACATCTTGTCCCCGGAGTAATTTTTAGTCGGTTTGCGTCTAAAACTCAACCCCTTTTTCGCCCGAGCGGGACGATTTCCAGTTCGCCCCAGGCCCCCAGTTGGTCTCCGACGACGATGGCCACCCCCGTCACTCCACGGATGCCTTTGCCGAACTCGATCGCCCGGTGGATGTCCCGCCCGGATCGAACGCGGTTTCCGATCGCCGTGGCGGCGGCGTCCGCCAGTGCGCAGGACGGCGAGATCACGCAGACCGCATCGGCCTTGCCGAAGCTCAGCGAGGGCCCCACCGTTCCGGACGAGGTGCACACCCCGCACGCGCGTCCCCCGCCGCCGACGCGCACGCCCGTCATCAGGCTCAGGGGCGAATCCCCGGCAAAAACGGCCACGGTGGCCGCCCCGGCGGTTTTGAGAAAGACATCCCCCCCGTTTTCGACAACCACTTCCGCCGAGTGCGCCAGCAGGCCCTGTCCCACCTGCGCGGCGATGGCCCCGGCCACGGCCGCCATGGGCCCCACGCCGGCGGCCGCACCGGCCGCGACCATGTCGCGGACGATGTCCGGAGCCGGTCCGGTCAGCGGCCAGGGCGCGAGCGTGCTCAGAAACGCCGGGTGGCGCCGGATGTAGGCCTCGAGATACCCCCGGTGCTCTAAAACAAGTTCCCGGGTCGCAGCGGCCAGGTTGGCCTGCGCCTGAACCTGCAGGTCGGTCTCCTTGACGGTGACCGTGAAGGCCGTCAGCCGCCCGGTGTCGACGAGGCTGCGATAGGTCCGGGGCTGAAACATCTCACTCGAGGCACTCGATGAAATTCGGCCGCAATTCCGGGGGGCATTGGCCGAGGAAGTACTGGTCGGTCATGCCGGCGATGAAATCGCGAACGATCTCGGCCGGCTGGTGCCGGCGGAGGTAGTCGGCCGACATGCCGTTCAAAAACCCCTTGAAGAGCACGGAATCGCTGCTCTGCCGGGTGAAATCGTCGAGGAACCGTTCAAACAGCCGCTTGAAAAGGTCCCGGATGACCGGCGCGTGCGGCTTCATGGCGGGGTTGAGGTAGATGCGCTCCAGGTTGAACTGCTTGAGCTCGCTGAGCGCCGCGGAGATCTCGGGGCTGAACTGAACATGTCCTCGGGCATAGCTGTTCCGCAGAATGTCGCTGACCAGCTTGAACACGATGGTGCCGTTGCTGTCCCCCAGGACCCGTGCGCACGAGGGCGGTATCTCCGTGCGCCGGATGAGGCCGAGGCGGATGGCGTCTTCGATGTCGCGGCCGATGTAGGCCACCGTGTCGGCCATCCGCACCACGCAGCCTTCCAGCGTCATGGGCATGAGTTCCGCGCGCGGGTCTCTTTTCTTGACCGCCATCTCGGCGGCGAGACGCTCAAAGGTCTTGTCGGGGCACGGGGCGAGCATCTGGTTGTGCACCTCGCCGTCGTGGCAGAGGATCCCGTCGAGGGTCTGTAGGCAGAGGTTCCACCCCCTGCCCTTGCGCTCCACGAGGTCGAGGAACTGGACGCTCTGGATGTTGTGGTGGAAGGCGCCGATGCCGTGCTCCTCGCAGAGCTCCGAGAGGAAGCGCTCCCCGTCGTGGCCGAAGGGGGTGTGGCCGATGTCGTGCCCGAGGGCGATCGCCTCGATCAGGTCCTCGTTCAGGCCCAGAAACCGGCCGATGGTCCGGCTGATCTTAGACACCAGCTGGACGTGCAGCACCCGGTGGGTGATGTGGTCGTTGCGGACCAGGTAAAAGACCTGGGTCTTGTCGATGTAGCGCGCATACGCGCGCGAGTGCAGGATCCGGTCGCCGTCCACCGAAAAGGCCTGCCGGTACCCCTCGGTGACCAGCGCCTCTTCCTCCCGCCGCACGGCGGCGGTGTTGGGCGTGGCATGCCCGGACAGGTACCCGGCCTCCTTGCGGTCCAGGCTTTCCCGTATCGATTTCAGGTCGAGCGGTTCAGATGTCATGGCGTTCAATCATCGTTTCCATCAGGTGGACATAGTCGATGCCGGCTTCACGAAATCCCTGCAGGCCGTACTTCATGTTGGCCTCGAGCACATAGAGCCGGCCGTCGTGCCGGCAGATGTCGATGCCGACGTCGTTCCAGCCGCAGGAGCGGGCCGTGTCCAGCGCCAGCTGCAGCGCCTCCCCGGGCACCGCCGCGAGGCTCACCCGGCCGCCGGCTGCAAGGTTGGAGCGGAACTCCCCCGCCGGCGCGATGCGCCAGTAGGCGTGCGCGATGCCGCGGCCGATGACGACGATGCGCATGTCGCGGTCGATCGGCAGGTACTCCTGAATGTAGGCCACGGCCGCGCGGGCGCAATAGGCCTCCAATCCCGCGTGGTCGCGCACCAGGTAGACGCCCCTGCCCATGGCGGACCCGCGGGGGATCTTGGCGATGAACGGGAGGGCAAAAAGGTCGAGAATGCCCGATTGCTGGCGTTTTCCGTAAAAAACGCGGGTGCGCGGGTGCGGAATGCCCAGCAGGTCGAACAGGGCGGTCTGCTTGATCTTGTCCTGAACGCATTTGTACGTGTGGTAGCTGGGAAAAATGTTTTTGCCGGCCGCGTTGAAAAGGTCGGCGTAAAACGTCGTCGGGTAATAGACGGTCTCCGCCGCCCGGATCCGTTCGCGGTCCTCCGGGCTGTAGTCGCCGAAATTCGTGCGCACGCCCAGGGTGAGGACATTGCGGCAACGCCTCAGGCGACCCTCAAGGGCGATGACGTTCCTTTTGAAAAGCATCATAAGAACCGGTTTAAAGTTTAAGGTTTAAAGTTTAAAGAAGATGAATAACATTCTTATTTTTTATTTTAAACTTTAACACCTTAAACCTTAAACTTTTTCAAATATCTCTTTTATCTTTTCCAAACTTCTTGTCGTGTGGCTTCCGGGCCAATACACCCGTCTGCATTTCGGACAGCGGCTGAAGGACTCCTGATTTTCCAATACGTAGTCCGGCACGGTGCCTGCGACCTCTTCCCTGGCGACGGCCGCGATCGGCTCGTTGCATGGCAAGCAGCGGGAAAAAGGCCGCAGCCCCTCTCGCCGAAGAGCGGTCCGGCGGATCACTTCCACCAGTTGATCCATGGGGTCGTTGGCCTGGATGAGGATCGTCCGGAGGGCGGAGTGAACAGCGGGCGCGCGCCGGGTCCGGGTCAGAAAGACCCTTTCGGGACCGACATGCTCCGCAAACGCCTTCTTCGGATAATCGGTTTCCAAAAGGGTGTCGAACCCCATAAGCCGCAGCCATTTGGCAAGCCGGCCCATTGTTTTTTCCACTGCAAAAGACGGTTGCATGCAGGCAAAGGGCCCGGTGCCGGGTTGTTCGGGTGCCGCCACCGGCCGCTCTGTTTATAGATGATCGCAGGAAAGCGGTCAATGCCGTAATGTCCAACCGATACGGCCCGTTGCCGATCCGCCCGGCCGCGGTGCGCAGCAGGCCGCCGGCAATGGCGGCACCGAAAAAATTCTCAAGAATTCCCAAAAGGTACCGATACCATCCATAGAGTCAGATCATCTTCGAACCAACCGAGGCCGGCCGCGTGCGAAAATTCATCATTCTCCTGTCCATCTGCCTGGTCGTCACGGCGGCAGCCGCGGCGGTATTGGCTAAAGATCAGCTGAACCGCACGGTGATCCTGCTCAACAGCGGGAAAACCATTCCGGTCGATCGCTTCTGGCAGGCAGGGGCGGACCTTTTTTACGAAAACGAAAAAGAGATCCGCTTTGTGAGCCTGGCGGAGATAAAGGCCATCGAGAAACAAACGCTCCCCCTGGTGCTGAAAACCGCCGCTGCACAAGCGGCCGTTTATTTCAACGGGTTCCGGGAAGCCGTCGGCCGGCAAGCCCAAACCGGCGAACCCCCGCCCGGGTTTCTGAACCCCATGCTGTGGCTGGTGCTGGCCTCGGCGGCCGCGCCCGCGATGCTCTTCCTGTTCATCCGCCGGAAGCGCAACCGGTCGCCGGAGAAAAATACGCCCAAACCCGTCCCGCCGCCGAAAGACAACGGCCAGGAACTCCCCAACCGCGCCGATGTCGTCCGGTTTTTCCTGAATCTCTATCGCCAGCAGGTGGGGGCCGGCCCCGAGGCCCCGGTTGAGTTCACCCAGTTGGCCGGCGTCTCGACCGGCTCGAACCTGGTTTACGAGCTGCGGGTGAAACACGGCGGCGACTGGGTGAAACGGCGCATGACCATCGGCCCTTTGGGTGAGGAGAGCGGTAGCAAAAGCAAGTGCTACTACGTCATTTTCGACCAGCATCTGGTGGTCAAGATTCCGCCCAAGCCGGTCCGGGACTTTGAAGACTATGTGGCCAGCATCAAGAAGGAAAGCCACATCGTCGAGCGCCTGGCCCCCAAGGAGTGCATCATCCCCAAGGTGTCGGTCATCTTGAGCCAGGTGCACCAGTTGTCGCCGCTCATGGAAACTCCGGCGGAACAGCTGGAGGAAAAATACATCGCCTGGCTGCGCAAGAACCCGGAGTACCAGGACTATCTCAAGATCAAGGGCACGTTCATCTTCTTCATGGACCTCTCGCGCTACTATTTCCTGAGCCACATCATCGACGGGTTTCACGAGCTCGGGGAGACCATCCGCGCCGAGATCAACGCCACCGCCGAGCTGGTCCGCTACCCGGCGAAGTTCAAGGAGCGCTACGGCGACGAAAATGAATCCGTGGGCTTTGAAATCCGCGACCTCTACCACCAGTGCGAGGCCGGCATCCGGCAGCTGATGAAAAGCACCGGCAAGTCCTCGACCGTGACGGACTATCGCATCCAGGCCTGGTTCGTGGCCTACCTGGAAAAAAGGGACATCGGCGAAACGGACCCCGGCCTCCCGCCCGATGCGGTCGCCGGCATCACGGCCGTTTTCACGCGGCTGTTCGAGAAATACCGCGAACCCGTGGCGGCCTACACCCGGGCGGTGCGCAGCTTCGCCCGGCGTCTGTCGCTGGAGCAGAACCGCCTGCCCATCGCGGGGATCCTCACCCACCTGCTGGACCTTCTGGCCTGGTTGGGCGCCCGGCAGGTGGCCATGCGGGATCTCAAACCCGACAACCTTCTGGTGGCCGGCGACCGCCAGAACTACCCGGCCTTCCTGCGGTCGGCGGCGGAGTACTCCCTCGGCTTCATCGACGTCGAGACCGCCGTCTATTTCGGCAAGGCCGAGGGAAACAAGGTCCGGCAGCCCCTGCTCGGTGGCACGCCCTACTTCGCCACGCCCTCGCATCTGTTCCCCAACTCCGCCCTGGCCGCCTGCTTCGGGGACACCTCCCGCGTGCTGCATTTCCAGGACTGGCAGGCCGTGCTGGTGATGATCTATAAGGCGGTCACGGGCGAGCTGCTGTTCGACCGCACCGCCAAGCATTTCGCCGACATCAAGAACCGGGTGGTCGCCGCCATGCGGCAGGACGAGGCGCTGGACCCTCAACTCGAAGAGGTCAGCCGCACTTTCTGGCGCAGCGCGACCGCCGAGTTCCGCTCCAAAATGAAGGCCGCCGAGAGCGCCCTGCGGTTCGTGGAGGCCGATGTCCCGCCGCAGGCGAAAGCGCTGTTCGTCCAGGTCCTGAAACGCGACATCGAATCGATCGGCGCCGCCCTGCAGAAAAGGATCGAGGCTCAGGGCTTTTTTTCAACTGCGGGAAGCCGCGAGCAGTTGCGCAAGTCTTCCCACGGCCGAATCTGCCAGATCATGGAGGAGCTGAAAGCCAAGTCCCCGGCCGGCCATGCCTCTGCGGATTCGATCCAGGCCATGCGCTTTCTCAAGCACGTCGCCGCCTTGAAGGCGCTGGCCGAGCGCAAGTCCCAGGCAGTGGCGGCCTTCGAGTCCAACACCGCGTGCCGGATGAGCGCCTACGACGTGCTGATCCTCATGTTCAACAGCGTGCTCAAGACGATGTATCGCGAGGAGTGGAAAACGCCGGCCGAGGAATCGACCGGTCCGGCCTGCCCCGTCAACGACGAACTCTCGCTGGCCACCACCATTTGAACGCTTGCGAACGCGGGCGTTCACGGCTTCCTTTTTGTTGACTCCCGCCTCCGGGCAAGTGTACTCTGGATCCCTCCGGCAAGCGAACGCGCGAATTTTTCGCATTCAGCGACCGGCGCGGCGGCGGGCCCGCCTTGCGGCGGCATAGTTCGCCGGAGGAATAAATGCGCCGCGCCGACGATGGCTGATCATGACACCCAACCTAATCCGCCTTCTCGTCATTGCGCTGATGCTGGCGCTGTCGGCTTTCGGCGACGCCTGCGCCGAAACGGTCCGCATGCCGGTTCGCGCCGGCAGCTTCTACCCGTCGGACCCGCGGGAGCTCCGGGAGCTGATTGAGCGGCTCGCGCAGAGCGCCCGCCGCGGGCAACCGGACCTGCCGGACCGCCGGCCGCTCAGGGCCCTCGTCCTTCCCCACGCCGGTTACCCGTATTCCGGGACGACCTCCGCGCATGCCGCCCGCGTGCTGCGCGAAGACCAGTTCGACAAAGTGCTGCTGATGGGCCCCGACCATTTCACGGGTTTTCGCAGCGCCGCCGTTTCCACCGCCCAGGCGTATCAGACCCCCCTCGGCCGGATTCCGCTGCACCCCGCCGCCGCCGGCCTTCTGAAGCAGCCGGAACTCTTCGCGCCGCTGCCGACGGCCGACGACCGCGAGCACTCCCTGGAAGTCGTGCTGCCGTTTCTGCAGGTTTTTCTCGGTCCCTTTCAGCTGGTGCCGGTGGTGGTCGGCCGCGCGGACAGCGACCGTCTTTGCGCCGCTCTCCTTCCGCTGGTCGATCGCCAGACCCTGGTCGTGGTGAGCTCGGACCTGTCGCACTTCCTGCCCTATGCCGAGGCCCAGGCCAAGGACCGCAGGACCATCGAGGCGATTTTGGCGCGCGACCGCCGGGCGCTTTTTCAGGATGCCGATGCCGCCTGCGGCGCGCACCCGCTGGCGGTCCTGCTGGCCATGGCCGAGCGCTTCGGCTGGCAGCCGGTGCTGCTCGACTACCTCAACAGCGGCGACACCGCCGGGGACCGCACCCGCGTGGTGGGGTACGCCGCCATCGCTTTTTTCGGAGACCCGCCCATGCCTGCCATGAACGAATCGAAACCGTTGACGCCGGAAAAGGGCCGGCTGCTGGTGGCGCTCGCACGCTGCACGCTGATGGAAAAATTCGGCCGGCCGCTGCCGGCGGCCGACGCCGACCGGATGCGATCGGCGCTGAGCGACGCCGCGTTTCAGGCCCGCTGCGCCACGTTCGTCACGCTCAAACACCAGGGCCGGCTCAGGGGCTGCATCGGCACCCTGTCCGCTTCCGACCCCCTGGCCGAGGGCGTTCGCCGCAACGCCGTCAACGCGGCCTTCCACGATCCGCGGTTCGCCCCGCTCACCGAAAAGGAGCTCGGCCAGGTCGAGATCGAGGTCAGCGTGCTCAGCGAGCCGCGTCCGCTTGCGTTCAGCACCCCGGAGGAGCTGTTGCGAAAGCTGCGGCCGGGGGTCGACGGGGTGATCATCCGCCAGGGGCACGCCAACGCGACCTTTCTGCCGCAGGTCTGGGAACAGCTCCCCCGGAAAGAGGATTTTTTAGACCATCTCTGCCAGAAGGCCGGGCTGCCCCGGGAGGCATGGAAGCGCGGCACGCTCGAGGTGTCGACCTACCAGGTCCAGTACTTTGAAGAGCACAAGTGAACAGCGCACCGTCGCCATCGTCGTCGCAACGGGAGTCGCCTCCGTCGTCACGCAGCTCGTGCTGATCCGCGAGTTCCTGAGCCAATTTCAAGGCAACGAAATCGTCATCGCACTGATTTTGTTCAGCTGGCTCACGCTGGGCGGAGTGGGGACTCTGCTGGCCCGGCCGGCGGCCGGCAGCCGCCTCGCCGCGCCGCAGGCCCTCGGCCGGCTCTCGCTCGCGCCGGCGCTTCTTGCGGTCCTCACCCTGTTCGCCGCCCGCCTGCTGCGGGACATCGTTTTCACCCGCGGCGCCTCCGTGGGTTTTTACCCCACGTTCGGCTACATCGCGGCGGTCACGGCGCCCTACGCCCTGCTCATCGGGTTTTTGCTTCCGCTGAGCCTATTCGTGCTGAGGTCCCAGCGTCCGGGTTACCCCGGGGCTCTGGTCTACATCTGGGACAACATCGGCGACGTCGGCGGCGGCGCCCTGTTCTCCTTCCTCATCGTTTTCTGGCTGACCCCGGTCCAGGCGCTAATCGCAGCCCACCTGCCCCTGCTGGCGGCCGCCCTTTTCCTGCAGCCGCCGGGCCGCCGCCCGGGGCCGGCCCGGTCTCTGGCCGCCGCGGCGATTTTCCTCGCGCTGCTGGCCGCCGCGGCGGCGGAGAACTCCACCCTCACCCCCTCCGGGGGCGAGCTCGCCCACTACCGTGAAACCCGCCACGGCCGCATCACCGTGGTCAGGCAGCAGGAGCTGGTGACGCTGTTTCAGGACGGCGTCCCCTTGCTGAGCAGCCAGGACCAAGCCCTGGCGGAGGAATCCGTTCACTATGCGCTGGCGCAGACGGAAGACCCGCAGCGCGTCCTGCTGGTGTCGGCGTCGGCCGGGGTGATGGGAGAACTTGAAAAGTACCGCCTCGCGTCCATCGACTACGTCGAGCTGGACCCGGACCTCACGGAGGTGCTGTTCGACTTCAGTCTTCTGAAACGCCTCCCGGGGCTGCGCGTGATCCACGCCGACGGGCGCGCCTTTCTGGCAGGTGCCGCCCCGGGCTACGACGCCATCCTGGTCAACCTCAACGACCCGCAAACGTTCCAGGCCAACCGCTTCTTCACCGACCGCTTCTTTTCCCTGGCACGCTCGCGGCTGTCCGCGCAGGGGGTGCTCGGTTTCTCCTTGGGCGGCTTCGACAGCTACCTCGCCGAAGCGCAGCGCCGCAAGCTCTCCTCCGTTTACCACACCGCCAGGGCTTATTTTTCGGATGTGCTGATGCTGCCGGGCGAGCGCGTCTTCTTCATCTGCGGCAACCGGCCCCTTCAGGCCGGCGTCCCCGACCTGCTGGAACGCAAAGGCATTGCGGCCCCTTACATCAGCGGCACCTACGAGGGCAATGTCACGCCGGAGCGCATTTCAGACCTGCGCAGCCGCATGGAACCGGCGGCGCCGCCCAACGCCGAACTGGCGCCCTACGTGATGCGCGCCGCCTTCTCGGAATGGTTTGCGAAGTTTCACTCGTCACCGCTGTGGTTCATGGGTGCCTTGGCCGGCGCCTTGGGGTTTTACCTGTGGCGCGCGAGCCGGGTGGAGTTCGTGCTGTTTTCGACCGGGTGGACGGCCATGGGCAGCGAGATTCTGGTCATTTTTGCCTTTCAGATTTTTTTTGGGTATATTTATCTCCAGATCGGTATCATCGTGACGGTCTTCCTGGCCGGGCTTCTCCCCGGCGCCCTCTGGGGCCGCCGACTCGCTTCACGGGCCCGGCGCGTCCTGATTCTGTCGGACGCGGTGCTCATCGCCCTCCTGGGCGCGACCATCGCCGCCGTGCACGCGGGGGACCGCCTGGGGCAGGCATTCTACCTCTTCCTGGGCTTCGCGGTCTCAATCGCCTGCGGCGTGCAGGTCCCGGCGGCATTGCGGTTGCGGGGGGACGACGGCCGCGCGGCCACGGGGATTTTTTCAGCGGACCTGATCGGGGCGGCGCTCGGGACGCTGGCGACGAGCACGATTCTCATCCCCCACCTCGGGATCACGGGGGCGATCGGCGCTCTGTCGGGCCTGAAAGCGCTGAGCCTCCTGACGGCGGGCACGCTGAATGAAAACCCTGTCGCGCAGAAAATTCCTGGTTGACGGCGCCTGCCTGGTGGCATCCTGCACGGCGGCGGCCGCGCTCGGGCCTTTCACGGCATGCGATTCGAGGGCGTGGGCCCAGGAGGACGTCAGCGGCGCTGTTTTCAA
>Ga0316613_10001749_pt1 | contig 14563 bp, 13 predicted proteins | sample OWC_soil_day10_C_2_FD_207647 | JGI IMG/M metagenome (GOLD analysis project Ga0316613, IMG submission 207647) | Wetland soil microbial communities from Old Woman Creek delta, Ohio, United States - OWC_soil_day10_CT_b | ecosystem: Environmental > Terrestrial > Soil > Wetlands | place: USA: Ohio...
CGCGGCGTCGGCGCTGCTCGACACGCTGAGTCGCCAGGTTCTGTCCGCAGCCCGTGCCGCGCTGTTGCCCGCTTGACCCCGGGCTCGATGCCCGCCAGGCGCCGCATGCCGAACTCGGTGCGGAGCCATCCACAGCGCAGCTTGTCCGAAAGCAATGCGCCTGCGGCAGTCGATTCGCGTGCGCTGCTAAGGCGCTGGCGGGTCGGCCGTGCCCCCAGTCACCCACGGCCGGATGCGGCCGTACACCTGCTGCGGGTCTTCTTCATGCGCCAGGTGACCCAGCCCGGCCAGTGTCTCCAGGCTGGCATGCGGCAGCAGCGCGGCCACGCGCTGCGAATGCTCGGGCGGCAAGGTCTTGTCGCGCTCGGCCACCAGCAACTGCACTCGGGTGCGCAGCGTCGGCAGCGCGGCGGCCAGTTCGCGCAGGTCCCAGTGGGCCATCATGGCCAGTGCGCCGGCCACGTGCGCCGGATCGCGGACCAGCCGGGCATAGAGTTCGACGCCGGCGTCGTCGATGCTCGAACCGGTGCCCGCAACCAGGCGGCGCACTCGGCTCGGGTCGGTCGCGCCCCAGGAAAACAGGTACGGCACCAGCCGGTTCGCCGCCAGCAGCTTGGCCAAGGGCGAGAACACCTGACCGGCCAGGCCGTGCAGCGGCAGCAGCGCGCCATTCAGACTGATCACCGACTTCAGGCCCTTTGGCTGATCCAGGGCCATGCGTGCGGCAATCGCTGCGCCGGCCGAATGCCCGATCAGCACCGTCGGACGTACGCCGATCTCGCCCAGCAGCGTGGCCACGCCACGGGCCATGCCGGGCAGCGTGGCGCCGTCGCCGCGGGCCGGGTCGCTGAAGCCATGGCCGGGCAGGTCCAGCGCCACCACGCCGGCCTGCCGCGCCAGCAGTGGCGCCAGGCTGCGCCAGGAATGGGTGGACGCGCCAGTGCCGTGCAGCAGCAGCAGTTGCGGGGCATGCGCCGACGGCGCCAGCCACTGCTGCACATGCCAGCGCCGCCCGCCGCTGCCGACGAAGCGGCTGTGCGGGTGGTGCGGCCAGTTGCGGCCGTGAATGGCCCAGTCCATAGGCCGATCGTCAATGGCCTTGGCGCGGCAGCGCACGCACCGCCGCCGACAGTTCCACCGCGCCGGCATGCGGCAGCGTGCGGTACGGCGCGTCCATGGCCTGCGCCAGGCGCTGCGCCGCCGCCGAGGGCTGCGGCGAGGTGTCGACCAGCAGCGCGGTCAGCCGCGCGCCGCGCAGCAGCCGCGCCATCTGCAGCGCATCGGCCTCGGCGCGCGCGCGCCCCGGCCCGCCGTCGAGCGCCACGTTGGCGCGGCCGTCGGTCAGCAGCACCACCACCGGCACCGCGCCGGCACGCCGCACCAGTGTGGCCATGGCCAGCGCGGCCTGCAGGCCGGCGGCCAGCGGCGTGCCGCCGCCGCCCGGCAGTTCGGCCAGGCTGCGCTTGGCCCGCACCAGCGAGCGCGTGGGCGGCAACAACACCTCGGCCGCGCGGCCACGGAAGGCAATCACGCCGACCTGGTCGCGGCGCACGTAGCACTCGGCCAGCAGCAGGTTGACCGCGCCCTTGGCCTCGGCCAGCCGGTGCAGCGCCGACGAGCCCGAGGCATCGATGACGAACAGCGTGGCCGTGGCCGCGCGCTGCTGCAGCCGGGCGATTCGCAGGTCGCTGCCGCGCACCTGCACGCGCTGCGGGCCCGGCGGCGCGCTGGCCGCCCGCAGCCGCTGCCACGGCGCGGCGGCACGCAGCGTGTCGATCAGGTTGAGACGCGCGCCGCCGCGCGGCGACCCGGCGCGCGAACCCACCGGCCGGCCGCTGCGCGGCGAACCGGACAGCGCGCCGACGCGGCCGGCGCTGCGCGCCGCCTCGCCGCTGAGCAGTGCCGCCAGCAGGCCGGCTGGCAGCGCAGCCTGGGTTGCATCGATCAAGCGGTCTTCCAGGGCCTGCGCCGCGTCGTCGCGGCCTGGCGCGCTCTCGGTGCCGCCCTCGGGCGGGGGTGGCGGCGGGTCCGGCGGGGCCTCGTCGGCGGGCGGCTCGGGCTGCGCTGGAGCCACGGTGGCGCGCGGGGCGAGCACCAGCCGCGCGGCCAGCCGGGCATCGTCTTCGATGACCTCGCTGCGGCCGTGCAGCGCTGCAGCGGCACGCGCCGCCCGCAGCGCCATCAGGCTGGCGCGCAACGAGGCCACGCCCATGCGCAAGGCCGTGGCACACAGCGCCTGCGCAATGGGCTCGGCCAGCGTCACCTGCGGCAGCCGCTGGCGCGCCGCCTGGATGTCGGCGGCGCCGTGTGCTGCCTCGCCGATGTAGCCCCAGCCGAGCGCGCCCAGGTCGCAGCGGAAGGCCAGCCGGTCGGCCAGTGCGCTGGGCAGTGCCGGGTCGTCGTCGCGGCCCTCGTCGAAGGCGACGATGCCGAGGCGGCAGGGCCAGCGCTGCGCCACGCCCTCGCGTTCGGCGCCGATCTCGCCGCGGTCCAGCACATGCGCCAGCCGCGCGGCGGTGGCCGCGCTCAGGCGTTCGGCCATTGGCACCAGCACCACGCCGCCGTCGCTTTCGGCCAGCAGCCCACGCTGCGCCACCGGGCGGCCGGCCTGCAGCGTGGCGCTCAGGTCCAGCCCGCCGAGCAGCCGCTCGTCGCCGATGTGCGAGGGCATGCGCCGCCAGGGCTGGCGCGCGTCGAGCAGGGCGCGCAGCAGCGCGGTCCAGTGGTCGCGCACCGGGCCGGCACTGGTGCGCAGCGTGATGCCGCCGAGTCCGTGCGGATCCACCGCAAACAGCGTGGCGGCCCAGACCGCGTCCGTCCAGGCCGGATCGGCCGCCGCTTCGGCGTTCACGCGGCGAAGACCTCCCGTATCGCGCGGTCGACGCGCGCGCCGGCATCGGTGTCGTCGAGTGGGTCGCGGCGCAGCCGGTGGCGCAGCGCCGGCTTGGCGGCGCGCTTCAGGTGCACGTCGGCCACCGCGCGGTCGCCATCCAGCGCCGCCAGCGCGCGCGCAGCGCGCATCAGCGTCAGTTCGCCGCGCAGCCCGTCGGTGCCGAGTGCCATGCACAGCTTTGCGGCGCGCTCCAGCACCGCGTCGTCGACGCGCACCTCGTTCAGGTGCTTGCGTGCGCCGACGATGCGCTTGCGCACGCGCTCGTCCTCGTCGTGCCATTCGGCGGTGAAGGCCGCCGGGTCACGCTCGAAGGCATCGCGGCGGCGCACCACCAGCACACGCTGCGCCAGTTCGGTGGGCGTGCGCACCTCCACCGCCAGGCCGAAGCGGTCGAGCAGCTGCGGACGCAGTTCGCCCTCCTCGGGGTTGCCGCTGCCCACCAGCACGAAGCGCGCTGGGTGGCGCACCGACAGGCCCTCGCGCTCGACCACGTTCTCGCCGGAAGCGGCCACGTCGATCAGCAGGTCGACCAGGTGGTCGTCGAGCAGGTTGACCTCGTCGATGTAGAGAAAACCGCGGTGCGCGCGCGCCAGCAGCCCGGGCTCGAAGGCCTTGACGCCCTGCGTCAGCGCACGTTCCAGATCGAGCGCGCCGACGACGCGGTCTTCGGTGGCGCCCAGCGGCAGGTCGACCACCGGCACCGGCACCAGATGCGTCTTCGGCTTGGCCTTGGCCTTCAGCGTGGCGCAGTCGTCGCAATGCGCCGACGCGTCGGCTGGGTCGCAGGCATAGCGGCAGCCGACCACGGCGCGCATCGGCGGCAGCAGCGCGGCCAGTGCGCGCACCGCGGTGGACTTGCCGGTGCCGCGGTCGCCGAAGACCAGCACGCCGCCGATGCGCGGGTCCACCGCCGAGGCCAGGATGGCCAGCTTCATCTCGTCCTGGCCGACGATGGCCGAAAAGGGAAAGGCAGTCGCCATCAGTTCACTTTCTCGCGTTCGGCGGCATGGCGGCGCGCACGCCGCACCATGAAGAAGGCCAGCACCGCCAGCGCCGGCACGGCGATGCCGACGATCAGGTCGGGCTCGAAGCGCCAGCCGCCGGCCTTGATGCCCTTGGCCAGGTAGCCCACCAGGCCGGCCATGTAGTAGACGATGGCCGCGACCGACAGGCCTTCGACCGTCTGCTGCAGCCGCAACTGCAGCCGCGCGCGCCGGTCCATCGAGGCCAGCAGCGCCTGGTTCTGGCGCTCGCGCGCGATGTCCACGCGCGTCGACAGCAGCGCGCTGGCCCGCGCGATGCGCTCGGACAGCCCGTGCAGCCGCTGCTCGGCCGTCTGGCAGGTGGCCACTGCCGGCGTGAAGCGGCGGGCCATGAACTCCTCGATGGTCTGCAGCCCGGGCAGCCGCGCCTCGCGCATCTCGGCAATGCGCCGCGTCACCAGTTCGAAATAGGCGCGGCAGGCGCCGAAGCGGAACTGGCTGGCGGCCAGGCCGCTTTCGACCTCGGCCGCCAGGCGCGTCAGCTGGTGCAGCAGGTCCTCGTCGTCGCCCTGCCCTCGGGCCAGGCCGTCGGTCAGCAGCGCCAGCTCGCGCTCGATGGCCAGCATGCGCGGCGTCTGCCGGCGCGCGATCGGCAAGGCCAGCAGCGCCAGCAGCCGATAGGCCTCGATCTCCACCAGCCGCTGCAGCGTGCGCCCGGCCTGCCCTGGCGTCAGACCGCGATCCAGCACCAGCCAGCGCGAGAAGCCATCGGCGTGGATGCGGAAATCGGTGTACACCGCACCCGCGCCTTCGGCGATGCTCGAGCCGGCCACCGCGTGGCCGCCGAAATGCTCGGCCAGCGCCGCGGCGTCGACGGCCAGGCCCGGGTCGCCGACGACGTCCACATGCGCTGCGGCGATGGTGCGGCCCGGCACCGACGACAGCCACTCGGCCGGAATCAGCGTGGCGGCCGGTTCCCCGAAGGGCAGCGCGGCCGCGCCGGGAGCGATGATCAGGTAGCCGGAGAATTCGCCGTGGCGCTCCCACTTGAGCCGCAGCCCGCCCAGGCTGGCGCGGAAATGCGTGGCGCCGGACGGCGGCGGCGGCATCCCGTGGCGCTTGCACAGCGTTTCCAGGTGCGCCAGTTCGCGCGCGCGGTCGTCGCTGTCGATGAGCACGGCGACGTAGCTGGCACGCGCCGGCGCCACCACGGTTTCCGGCGGGCGCGCATGCACCTCCTCGGCCATCGCGTAGCGCTCGGCATGGTTCGGCGGAAAGATCGGCATCGTTCGCTGTGGATCGGCCTGCCGCGGCAGGAACGCCGCACCGGCCCACGAAGTATGTCACTCTGATCTGACGCCTGACACTGTCAATCGACACTGTCGTTGGATCGCGTCAGGTGTACGCACCCGCATGCGGCGAGCGTGACCATAACCCAAGGCAGGCGGCCGCGTCGCGCAGGTGCCAGCCCGCGCGCGGGGCTTGCGGCTAGCATCGTCCCGGTTGTCTGAACCGGGCTCGCGATGAACGCTTCCACACGCTATCCGCATGTCTTCACGCCGTTGGATCTCGGCTTCGTGCGGCTGAAGAACCGCATCCTGATGGGCTCGATGCACACCGGGCTGGAAGAAGCCCCCGACGGCTTCCCGCGCATGGCCGCGTACTACGCCGAGCGCGCCCGCGGCGGCGTCGGCATGATCATCACCGGCGGCATCGCACCCAACGCCGAGGCCGGCGTCGGCGGCAAGCTGTCCACACCGGTCGAAGCCGCGCAGCACCGGCTGATCACCGAGGCCGTGCATGGCGCCGACGCGTCAGTGAAGATCGTCATGCAGATCCTGCACACCGGGGCGCTGGCCGGCACGCCGGCCTGCGTGGCGCCGTCGCCGGTGAAGTCGCGCATCGGCCGCTTCACGCCGAACGAGCTGGACGAAGCCGGCATTCAGAAGCAGCTGGCCGACTTCGCCAACTGCGCGGCGATGGCCCAGCGGGCCGGCTACGACGGCGTGGAGATCATCGGCTCGGCTGGCTACCTGCTGTCCACCTTCCTGGTGCAGAAGACCAACCTGCGCACCGACCGCTGGGGCGGGTCGTGGGAAAACCGCATGCGCTTCCCGGTGGAGGTGGTGCGGCGCGTGCGTGCGGCCGTGGGCGAGCGCTTCCTGCTGATCTTCCGCATCGCGGCGATGGACATGCTCGACGGCGGCCTGGCCTGGGACGAGATCGTCTCGCTCGGCCACGCGGTGGTGGACGCGGGCGCGAACATCGTCAGCACCCATTTCTGCTGGCACGAGGCCCCCGTGCCGACCATTGCCACGATGGTGCCGCGCGCGGCCTTCGCGCAGGTCACCGGCCGGCTGCGGCGCGAGCTGAAGGTGCCGATGATCACCAGCAACCGCATCAACATGCCGCAGGTGGCCGAAGACGTGCTGGCGCGCGGCGATGCCGACCTGGTGTCGATGGCGCGGCCGATGCTGGCCGACCCGGAGCTGGTGAACAAGGCGCGCGAGGGTCGCGAGGATCAGATCAACACCTGCATCGGCTGCAACCAGGCCTGCCTGGACCACACCTTCGGCGGCCGGCTGCAGGTGAGCTGCCTGGTGAACCCGCGCGCCTGCAACGAGACGCTGCTCAACTACCCGCCGGTGCGCACGCCCAAGCGCATCGCCGTGGTCGGCGCCGGACCGGCCGGGCTGGCCTTCGCCACCACTGCGGCGCAGCGCGGCCACCACGTCACGCTGTTCGATGCGGCGGCCGAGATCGGCGGCCAGTTCAACCTGGCCAAGCGCATCCCCGGCAAGGAAGAGTTTCACGAGACGCTGCGCTACTACCGCACGATGCTGGCCAGGCTGGGCGCAGTGCAGCGGCTGAACACCCGCGCCGACGCCGCGGCGCTGCAGGCCCAAGGCTTCGACGAGGTGGTGGTGGCCACCGGCATCGCCCCGCGCACGCCCGACATCCCCGGCATCGAGCATCCGATGGTGCTGCCCTATATCGACGCCATCCTCGGCCGCAAGCCCATCGGCCGCCGCGTGGCCATCATCGGCGCCGGCGGCATCGGCTTCGACGTGGCCGAACTGGTCTCGCACGCCGGCACCTCGGCCGCGCTGGACATCGAGATCTTCGCGCGCGAATGGGGCATCGACTTCAAGAACCATCCGCGCGGCGGCGTCACCGGCGTGCTGCCGCAGGTGGCCCGCGCTGACCGTGAGGTGTTCCTGCTGCAACGCAAGGCCGAGGCCCTGGGCAAGACGCTGGGCCGCACCACCGGCTGGACGCACCGCATGGTGCTGCAGCGCCGCGGGGTGGTGATGATCGGCGGCGTCGACTACCTGAAGATCGACGATGCCGGGCTGCACACCCGCGTCAACGGTGAGCCGCGGCTGTTCGAGGTGGACACGGTGATCGTCTGCGCCGGCCAGACGCCGCTGCGCACGCTGTACGACGAGCTGCAGCACGCCGGCATGAAAGCGCACCTGGTCGGCGGCGCCTACGAGGCCGCCGAGCTCGATGCCAAGCGCGCCATCGACCAGGCCAGCCGGCTGGCGGCGGAGGTCTGAGGGTGTCGCATCAACCCAAGCTGCATCACATCCGCGTCGGCGGCTTGTCGCTGGCCGCCTTCGAATGGCGTGCCGCGCTGCGCGGCAGCGCACCGACGCTGTGGCTGGTGCATGCCACCGGCTTCCACGGCCGTGTGTGGGACCAGGTGATCCACCAGCTGCCGGGCCACCACGTCATCGCCATCGAGCAGCGTGGCCACGGCCGCAGCGAGGGCACCGGCTTCGACAGCTGGGCCGATTTCGGCCGCGACCAGGCGGCGATGGCCGCAGCGCTGGACCTCCAGGGCGCGGTCGGTGTCGGCCACAGCATGGGCGCGCATGCGCTGGTGCAGGCCGCGGCCTACGAGCCTGCACGCTTCCGCCAGCTGGTGCTGATCGACCCGGTGATCCGCGCGCCGGCCGAATACCACCAGCCGCTGCCGCCGCCGGACACGTTGCACCCGTCAGCGCAGCGCAAGAACCGCTTCGCCTCCGCACAGGAGATGTTCGAGCGCTTTGCCGACCGGCCGCCCTATTCGGTGTTCGACACGCAGGCCCTGCACGACTACTGCCAGCACGGCCTGAAGCCTGCCGCCGACGGCCAGGGCTTCGAGCTGGCCTGCGCGCCAGCCTTCGAGGGCCGCATCTATCCGATGGCGCTGGCCAATGCCGGCATCTACGCCAGCATCCGCGCGCTGCAGGTTCCCGTGCTAGTACTGCGCGCGCGGCCGCAGGACCCGAGCATCAAGCCCTGGGACGCGCTGGGCACGCCGACCTGGCCGGCACTCGCGCAGGAATTCCGCTTCGGCCGCGACCTGCAGCTGATGGACAAGACGCACATGATGCCGATGGAAGACCCGGGCTTGGTGGCGCGGCTGATCGCCGATGCAATGGCAGGCGCTGGTGCCTGAACCGGCCCTACACCTCGAGGGTATAGACCTTGGCGGCGCGACGCTCGGCCAGTCCGTGGCCTTGCAGCGCGCGGTCCCATTCGGGGCCGTCTGCCCCCTGGGCCGGCACCAGGCCGGCGATCATTTGCGCAGCCTCTTCGGTACCCGCGTCGAATTCGGCGACCTGCTCGCGGTTGTCGAGAAAGAGCCGTGCCAGCCCGACACCCCCGGCATCGATGATCACCAGATAGCGCGCGATCTTGCGATGTTCGGTCTGCACGTGCGCCTGCGGGGTGGCACTGCCGTAATCTTGGCTCATGCCCGCATCTTGCCACGCGCTGCGCGCTGCCGGCCGTGACAATATCCTCCGACGGCGCGCGATGAACAAAGCACTGCCCGCGATCGCGGCCCAAGCCGAGCTGCACCACCAGCTGCTGCTGGGCCTGGAGCTGAGGGTCGCCACACGCGAAGGGCCCCAGGTAGTGGGCGACTGGATGTTCCGCCTGTTCCGCCAGCAGCACGAGGACAAGTTCCTTTCGAGCTTCGCCAAGCTCGGGCTGCAGGGCCTGCCGCACGCGGTGGCCTGCGCGCGTTACCACGTGCTGTCCAACGGCATCGGCGGCGTCGCGGTGGAATACATGGAAGAGTCGGACACCCAGGCCTGGGTGCGCTTTCGCTACCCGCGCTGGATGGTCGACGGCGCCGCAATCTGCGGCGTGCCGCTGGAGGCCAGCCGCGGCTTCCTGCGCGGCTGGTATGCGCACAACGGCGTGTCGCTGGGCAACCCGCGGCTGGGCTTTGTCTGCGTCTCCGAAGACATCAGCGAGGACATGCGCGGCCAGTACGGGCTGTGCGGCTATTTCCGCGAATACGAACACATGCTCGACGAGGAGCAGCGCCTGGTGTTCGCGCCGCACGAACGCCCGCCGCCCTTCGATCCGGCGCGCCAGCCGCAGCCGCCCGAGGCCGAATGGAGCGCCGAGCGGCTGGCCAAGGCGCGGCGCAACTATGCGCTCGACTACGTCCGCAATGGCGTGGCCGCGCTGGTGCAGGTGCTGGGCCGCGAACGCGCGCTGGCGCTGGCGGCGCAGGCGGCGCGGCTGACCGGGCTGCAGCAGTACCGCCGCATGGCCGAGGCCGTGGGCGGCGTGGACGGCGGGCCGAACGACGCCGCGGCCTTCCTGGCGGCGATGTTCGCAGGCATGGGCGATGAGTGTCGCGTCGAAACCGGCACGATCGCCCGGCTGCATCAGCAGGGCCTGCGCGTGCAACGCGGCCTGCCGGCGCCGGCCCGCGCCGACCTGCTGGCCTGCTGGACCGAGCTGTGGCGCGGCGCGCTGCACTCGCACCGTGCCTTCATGGACCTGTCGGTCGAGCCGGTGGGCGACGACGGCCTCGTCTGGACGATCAGGTCGAGCTGAGAAAGGACCTCATGAGCTGGAACAGCGAACTCGATGAACTGGCGCGCCGCACGGCGATGGCCGAGGCGATGGGCGGCGCCGACAAGGTCAAGCGCCAGCACGACGCCGGCCGGCTGACGGTGCGCGAGCGCGTCCACAGGCTGCTGGACGGCGGCAGCTTCCACGAGGTGGGTGCGCTGTCGGGCATCGGCGAATACGACGCCCACGGTGCGGTGCAGCACGTGACGCCGGCCAACTGCGTGTTCGGCCGCGGCCGCATCGACGGCCGACCGGTGGTGGTGGTGGGCGACGACTTCACCGTGCGCGGCGGCTCGGCCGATGCCTCCATTGCCAACAAGCCGCTGATGGCCGAGGACATGGCAGCCGAGTTCCGGCTGCCGATCGTGCGCATCATCGAAGGCTCGGGCGGCGGCGGCTCGGTCAAGACCATCGAGACCAAGGGTGCGTCCAACCTGCCCGGCGGCATCGGCACCACGCGCGGCTTCTGGCGCATGACCGCCAATCTGGCCGAGGTGCCGGTGGTCGGCCTGGGCCTGGGCTCGGTGGCCGGTCTGGGTGCGGCGCGGCTGGCGTCCACGCATTTCTCGGTGATGACCAAGACGTCGGCGATGTTCGTCGCCGGCCCACCGGTGGTGGCGCGGCTGGGCCAGGCGCTGGACAAGCAGGAGCTGGGCGGCGCCGACATCCAGACGCGCAGCGGCGCCATCGACACCGCCGTCGACACCGAGGACGAGGCCTTCGAATGCGCGCGGCGCTTCCTGTCCTACCTGCCGCCGTCGGTGCATGGGCTGCCACCGGTGACCGCCTGCGACGACGACCCTGAACGCGCCGATCAGATGCTGATGAGCGCGGTGCCGCGCGAGCGGCGCAAGGTCTACAAGATGCGGCCGATCGTCGAGGCGGTGGTCGACCGCGGCAGCTTCTTCGAGATGGGCCGCAATTTCGGCCGCTCGATCATCACCGGCCTGGCGCGCCTGGGCGGCCAGCCGGTGGCGCTGCTGGCCAGCGACCCCTTCCACTACGGCGGCGCCTGGAGCGCCGAGGCCTGCCAGAAGGCGGTGCGCCACCTCGACCTGGCCGAGACCTTCCACCTGCCCGTGGTCTACCTGATGGACTGCCCGGGGTTCATGATCGGGCTGGAGGCCGAACGCAGCGCCACCATCCGCCACGGCGTGCGCGCGATGGCGGCGATGAACCAGAGCACGGTGCCCTGGTGCACGGTGATCGTGCGCAATGCCTTTGGCGTGGCCGGCGCGGCGCACCAGCCGGCCGGACGGTTGTCGCTGCGTTATGCGTGGCTGTCGGCCACCTGGGGCAGCCTGCCGCTGGAAGGCGGCATCGAGGCCGCGTATCGCGCCGAGATCGAAGCAGCGCCCGACCCGAAGGCCAAGCTGGCGGAAATCGAGGAACGCTTGAACGCGCTGCGCTCGCCCTTCCGCAGTGCCGAGCGCTTCTGGGTCGAGGAGATCATCGACCCGCGGCGCACGCGCGCGCTGCTCTGTGAATTTGCCCAGCTGGCCGAACCGCTGCGCACCCCCGGCCCCGCCCGCTTCGCGATGCGGCCTTGAACCCGTCAGGACCACCCAAGATGAAGACCCTCACCCTCACCGCCGACGTCGCCGGCACCGTCTGGAAGATCGAGGTCGCCGTCGGCGACACGGTCGGCGCCGACCAGGACCTGCTGATCCTGGAATCGATGAAGATGGAGATTCCCGCCTCGGCCCCGCAAGGCGGCGTGGTGCGCAAGATCCTGGTCGAGCAGGGCGAAGCCATCGCCGAAGGCCAGGGCCTGCTGATCCTCGAATGCCACTGAGCGAGCCCACACCATGACCCAAAAACTCTTCACGCCATTGACCCTGGGCCCGCTGACGCTGCAGCACCGCGTGGTGATGGCGCCGCTGACGCGCATGCGCGCCAGCCCCGACGGCAACGTGCCGACTGCGCTGAATGCGCTGTACTACGCCCAGCGCGCCACGCCCGGCGGGCTGCTGATCGCCGAGGCCACGCCGGTGTCGTGGCAGGGCCACGGCCACCCCAACGTGCCGGGCATCCACACCGCCGCGCAGGTGGAAGGCTGGCGGCGCGTGACCGATGCGGTGCATGGGCGCGGCGGCTTCATCTTTCTGCAGCTGTGGCACACCGGGCGCGTCTCGCATTCCAGCCACCAGAGCGACCGCGCGGCGCCGGTCGGCCCGTCGGCCATCGCAGCGCAGGGCACGACCCTCGATGCCGACTGGAAGAGCGTGCCCTACGAAGTGCCGCGCGCCCTGGAGCTGGCCGAGATGCAGCCGCTGGTCGACAGTTGGCGCCAGGCCGCCGCCCGTGCGATGCAAGCCGGCTTCGACGGCGTCGAAGTCCACGGCGCCAACGGCTACCTGCTCGAGCAGTTCCTGCAGTCGCGCAGCAACATCCGCAGCGACCGCTATGGCGGCAGCATCGAAAACCGCTGCCGGCTGCACCTGGAGATCGCCGAGACCGTGGCGCAGGAGGTCGGTGCCGAGCGCACCGGCATCCGCCTGTCGCCCTGGGGTATTGCCAACGACAGTGGCGAAGCCGAGCCGGTGCCGCTGTACAGCCACCTGGTGCGCGAGCTGGCCCGGTTGAAGCTGGCCTACCTGCACCTGATCGAGCCGCGCGCCAGCGGCACCGGCAAGGCCGACATCTTCCGCGAGGGCCAGCCCTCGGCGGCGCAGACCTTCAGGCCGCTGTGGCCGACGGTGCTGATCGACGCCGGCGGCTTCGACCGCGACGGCGCGATCCAGGCGGTGGAAGACGGCCGCGCTGACGCGGTGGCCTTCGGCCGCTACTTCATCTCCAACCCCGACCTGCCGCGGCGCCTGCAGACCGGCGCGCCGCTGACACCGTACTACCGGCCCACCTTCTACGGCGGTGGCGAAGTAGGCTACACCGACTACCCGGCGCTGGACGCGCAGGCGGCTTGAAGCTGATGGGCCATCGAGACCTTAGAAGCTGCAGGCAGTGCGCATGGCTCTCGGTTTCGTGGCGGCAGGTCGAGCGACGGCAGAAGACGGCTCTCAGACGATCGAGCTCGGCGTTTGTACTGGCGCTTGAGGACCTAGAGCAGACGGTGGCGGCCGCAGCCTGGGAAGTAATTCTTGTCGAGGACGGAAGAGCCTCGCCGGCTACTTCAGCTCGACCTTGATGCCGTCGGCCAGCACCGTGATGTCGCCAATCTCGTAGGTCTTGTTGCCAAAGCTCAGCTCTTCGGCCGTGAAGGTGCGAAGAACTCGGCCCTGCAGCAGTTCCTGTGCGACCAGGCCACCGATCTGCTGCAGCCGTTCGGCGTCGCCGCCGCTGACACCTTGCAGTTCCAGGCGTTCGGCTTTGGGCTGCTCAAGGCGTATGGCGCGCGCCGCGGCGTCATAGCGCAGCGCGCTGCTAAGCGCGATCGTGCCATCGACGCGACCAGCCCTCAGTAGCGAACTGGCGATCAACACACGGGCTGTGATAGCCGCGCGGTTGGCCGCCGCGTTCAGGTCAAGTTGCGGGTCACTAACTGCTACCAAGACGATGTCGGCGTAGCGCTGTGACATGGGGAACTGTTTGGCAATCATGGCCTGCAGTTCTGAACGTGTGGCCGTGTATTCGCTCGTCCAGAAGTTGAAGCCGGCCCAAGCGCGCCACGGCAGCGCGGCGCCGAGCGCGGCGAGGCACAGTTGGCGGCGGGAACAGTGTGGCATGGGGCAAAAGGATTCGGACTGCTGCGATTGTGCGCGTGGCAGTCTGAGCATCGGAAAAAGACTGCTTGCCGCCTCTCGGGTTTCCAGATTGCTGCCACTCACTCGCCGCGGGGCGCTCGTTCGTCTATGGCCGAGCCAAGAGTGCCTGCCGTAGCGGGCCGGTAGTCGTTATTGAGAAACCGATAAATGATTGACAACCGCGAAGTACCCTCGTGCGTTGAATTGGCAATTTGGATGTCGGAGGCGATGCGTGGGTACGAAGCGGGACTTGGAGGCCATCGAGGCGCGGCGAATCGCCGGGGCACGGATGCTCAAGCGCAAGGTCGCGCAAGCCGATGTGGCGCTCGAGTTGGGTGTGTCGCGGCAGGCGGTGAGCGTGTGGGCGCGCCAACTTTCCGAGGTCAATGGCGCGGTCGGCAAGCTCAAGGCCAGGACACTCGGACGGCCGAAGAGGCTGGACGCCGGGCAGTGCGAATCTCTGTCTGGACTGCTGGTGGCCGGTGCCCTGCAGGCGGGGTTCCCGACCGAGCTGTGGACAGTCAAGCGGGTGCGCGCCGTCGTGGCCCGCGAGTTTGGGGTGCAGTACAGCCAGACGGGATGCTGGGAGTTGCTGCGCAGCCTGGGGTTCTCGCCGCAAAAGCCCGAGAAGCGCGCCACGCAGCGCAACGAAGAGGCGATCCTGGCGTGGAAGCGCAAGACCTGGCCTGCACTCAAAAAAAAGCGCGGCGCGAGGGCAGAACCATCGTCTTCATAGACGAGTCGGGTCTGTCGGAGAAGTGCCCGGTGACTCGGACCTGGGCGCCCCGAGGCCAGACCCCCGTCATCCAGCAGAGCTTCACCTGGAAGCAGATGTCGGCGATCGCGGGGCTGAGCTGGTGGCGCTTTTACTTCCGCTTCTTCGATGGCGCGATCCGCGGCGAGCAGGTCATCGAGTTCCTCGGTGCGCTGAAGCGCCAGATTCGCCACAAGCTGCTGGTCATCTGGGATGGCGTGGCCACGCACCGCAGTCGACTCGTGCGCGCCTGGCTCGAGCAGCAAGACGCTCACATCGCCGTGGCTGCGTTGCCGCCCTACGCGCCGGAGCTCAACCCGGTCGAGGCCATCTGGGCCTACCTGAAGAAATACGAGATCGCCAA
>Ga0316613_10001750_pt1 | contig 14552 bp, 12 predicted proteins | sample OWC_soil_day10_C_2_FD_207647 | JGI IMG/M metagenome (GOLD analysis project Ga0316613, IMG submission 207647) | Wetland soil microbial communities from Old Woman Creek delta, Ohio, United States - OWC_soil_day10_CT_b | ecosystem: Environmental > Terrestrial > Soil > Wetlands | place: USA: Ohio...
ATAATGGTAAGAAAAGAGTTTCAGACTCCCTTTTAACAGTACTTATTTATTTATGCGCCCTGATATCAATTTTTATTCTTATTGGTATCATGGGATATGTATTTGTAAGAGGTGTTCCCCGGATAAACGTTGCATTTTTAACTACAGTGCCAAGCACCATAAAAGGAACCTTTGGTATACTGGGAAATATAGTAAATACACTTTATGTGGTAGCAATTACACTGGCTATCGCCACCCCTCTTGGCGTGGGTTCTGCCATTTATTTAAACGAATACGCAAAAGGCGGCAAAGTGGTTCGTATCATCGAGTTTACCACAGAAACATTATCAGGTATTCCCTCGATTATATTTGGACTTTTTGGGTATGTGTTCTTTGGCACTACATTAGGACTTGGATATTCCATACTGACCGGCGCGCTGACCTTATCCATCATGGTTCTTCCGCTTATTACACGAACCACACAGGAAGCTCTAAAAACAGTTCCAGAAAGTTACCGCTCTGGCGCATTGGGAATCGGTGCAACGAAATGGTATATGATCCGCACTATTTTGCTTCCCAGCGCAATGCCTGGAATTGTAACGGGAATTATTCTGGCAATTGGGCGAATTGTAGGGGAATCTGCTGCTTTGCTTTTTACAGCAGGCAGCGGTTATATACTCCCTAAAAGTTTTCTGGGTAAGATATTCGAATCCGGCGGAACCCTGACGATTCAGCTATATCTTTGCATGCAGAAAGCAAAATATGACGAGGCCTTTGGAATTGCTGTGGTACTGCTTGTTATCGTACTTGCAATAAACGGTCTTGCCAAATATCTGTCCCATAAATTCAACACGGAGGCGAAAGAATCGTGAATACAAATACAATTAAAATATCAACTAACCAATTAAATTTATTCTATGGCACGAATCATGCTTTAAAAGACGTAAGTATGGAACTTTACACAAACAAAATCACCGCATTTATCGGACCATCCGGTTGTGGCAAATCTACTTACTTAAAGACCTTAAACCGCATGAATGATCTGGTTCCAGGTGTTAAAATTGAAGGTGAAGTGCTTTTAGACGGAGAAAACATCTACGACTCAAGAGTTGACACTACACTGCTGCGCAAAAAAATCGGTATGGTATTCCAACAGCCCAATCCTTTTCCCATGAGTATTTACGATAATGTAGCTTACGGTCCCAGAATTCATGGCATCAAGAATAAATCTGAGCTTGATGATATTGTGGAAAAAAGCCTGAAAGGTGCTGCACTTTGGGAGGAAGTTTCCGGTCGTTTAAAAAAATCCGCACTTGGTCTTTCCGGCGGTCAGCAGCAGCGCCTCTGCATTGCCAGAGCCTTAGCTGTGGAACCGGAAGTTCTGTTAATGGATGAACCCACTTCAGCCCTTGATCCTATTTCCACGTTGAAAATCGAGGATTTAATGGATGAATTAAAGGAAAAATATACAGTTGCAATTGTAACTCATAACATGCAGCAGGCAACCCGTATTGCTGATCACACCGCTTTCTTTCTGGTAGGTGAAGTTGTGGAATATGCTCCAACTACCGAGCTGTTCACCGCTCCGAAAGATTCCAGGACAGAGGATTATATCACTGGCCGTTTTGGCTGATTTATGATTAAATATATAAAGGAGAACAAGATATGACAACAAGAGTGAATTATGAGCATGAATTAAATCTTTTAAATGATGACATTAAGGAAATGGGACGTTTGGTGGAAAATTCCATTGAACAGTGTTTTATCGCCTTTGAGGATCAGGACTTTGAAAAAGCAGAAGATATTATAAAGGGTGACCGTACCATTAATGATCTGGAACGTTCCATAGAGGCACGCTGCCTTTCCCTTATTCTTCGTCAACAGCCGGTAGCCGGAGATTTAAGAGTGGTTTCCAGTGCTTTAAAAGTTGTTACAGACTTGGAGCGAATCGGGGATCATGCATCCGATATCGCTGAACTGATCCTTCGCATTAAAGGGGAGCATGTCTATCATGTAGTCCGCCATATTCCTTCCATGGCAACTGCTGCCAGAGAGATGGTAAGATGTTCCATTGAGGCATTTATTAAACAGGATTTAAGTACCGCAAAGGAAATTGAGAAACAGGATGATGTGGTGGATGAACTGTTTGGTAAGGTAAAGGTTGATGTGGTAGACTTATTGAAACAGTCCACTGAGCATATTGACCAGTGTATTGATTTGCTGATGATTGCCAAATACCTGGAGCGAATCGGTGATCATGCAGTAAATGTATGCGAATGGACAGAGTTCGCAAAAACAGGCGCTTTGAAGAATGTACGGATCTTATAAAGCATTATACAATACAAAAATGCCGCAAAACAGCTGCAGTATGACTGTTGAGCGGCATTTTTCTGTATCGTTTGACAGATTCCCATTCAGAGGGCGGTGTTCTCATATCTGTTCAGCTCTTCTTTAAAAGACAGCGTCTTATTTACTACTGCCATTAGTGTTTTAAACTGGCTTGGAGTCAGCTGCTGTTCTTTATCACTTAATGCTTCCGCCGGGGAAGGATGTACTTCTATTTCAAGACCATCACAGCCAGCCATAACCGCACTTAAAGACATGGGTATAATTAAATCCGCTCTGCCAGTAGCATGGGACGGATCTACCACTACCGGCAGGTGGCTTAGATCTTTTACAACGGCGACGGCACTTAAATCCAGAGTGTTTCTTGTATAGGTCTCAAACGTCCGGATTCCCCTCTCACATAAAATCACATCTGGGTTTCCAGCATTCATAATATACTCAGCGCTGTTTAGCCATTCTTCTATTGTGGCATTCATTCCTCGTTTTAGCAGGACCGGCTTCTTAATCTTACCTACCTCAACCAGCAATGAATAATTCTGCATATTTCTTGTACCGATCTGAAGAACATCCGCATATTCCCCAATCAGATACACATCTCTTGTGTCTGTGACTTCAGTAATAATGGGAAGACCGGTTTCCAGTCCTGCCTTGCTCAAATACTGCAGACCGATCCGGCCAAGCCCCTGGAAGGAATATGGAGACGTTCTGGGCTTATAGGTCCCGCCCCGAAGCATGTTAGCTCCTGCTTCTTTTACAGATCTGGCAGCTTTCATGATCTGTTCCTCCGATTCCACGCTGCAGGGTCCTGCGATGACAAGAAAATCTCTTCCAACGGTAATATTACCTATCTTTATTTCGGTCTTTGGAGTAATTATGTCATGATTCTTTGCCATTACCAGCTTTAAATCTTTCATTTTCCATCACTTTTCTTTCAACTAACTGGGCCAGCTGACCAACAATCTTAAACGAAGGATCAGCGATTTCAGCATCTGTAAATTCAATATTATACTCTTCTTCCAAGCTTACAAGGAACTGTATAATACCGATTGAGTCTATATATCCACTTTCCAGATAGTTAAATGACTCAATATCGGTCTCTTTATCCAATGTATATTTTCTTTGAAGTTCCTTTAAAATAAAATCTCTTGCTGTCATTATTATACCCTCCCCCTATTTTTATTTTATTTGAACACGCCATGTTTCGTTACATATTCCGGCAGATTGTACTTTTCCAGTTTTCCCAAAGAGTTTTTAGGCAATTGATCCAGAAAAACAATCATGTGGGGCTGTTGATAATCTGCCAGATTTTTTGCACACTGAATCTGAATTTTCCGTTTGCTCAACCGAGTATCCGGATTTGGGACAATAGCCAATGCCACTACTTCTCCAAGTCTGTTATCCGGATAAGCAAAAGCAGCACATTCCTTTACTTCCGGAAGCTTTTTTATACATTCCTCAATATCCTGTGGATATACATTAATCCCTCCTGTAATTATCAATTCTTTCTTTCGTCCTGCAAAATATAAATATCCCGCTTCATCCAGATATCCCAGATCTCCGGTTTTAAAATAACTATCCTGCAGTGCCTCCTGAAAGATTTCCGGCTGATTATAATAACCATTGCACATCAGTGTTGTCTTACAGGTAATTTCTCCAATCTCTCCTGTCTTTGCAATACTCTGATCCTCTTTTATTATTTTTACCTTAGCTTCCGGCAACGGTCTGCCAACGGAATGTTTTTTACCCATAGTTTCTCTGAAATTAATACTGGTAACGGTTGAAGTCTCTGAGGTGCCATACATTTCATGAAAATTACAATTCAGTTTATCAATTAATTCATTTTTGATATGGCTTTCTAAAAGAGAGGAAGAAGATACCACACATCTGAGGGAATCAATCTCAGGTACAAAGGGACTGGTCAGCAGCTCTGCAATCTGACCCAGCTGGGCTGAAACTGCAATGGTAAATGTTACTTTCTGATCCTTTACACAATTTAGCCACAAAGCAGGAGTGAACCTGGGCAATAAGATGCTTGTTGCGCCAATAAGGAGGGGCATTAAAACCAACCGCTCTGCCAAAGAATGATAGAGTGGTGTTGCAGCCAGTATCCGGTCATCTTTTGTCAGATTGTATAACCTGATGTGTGCCATTGCTCTTTCTAATTTATTATTCTGTGTTAAATCAATGGGTTTTGGCTCACCGGTGGAACCAGAGGTCATGGTTATAATCAGAGTTTCCTTTCCCGTCACCTGTTTCACCACTGGTCTTTTATCTGACATTTTTGATATCGAGTCAAATGTCAAGGTATTTTTCCATAAGCCATCCAGACAGATCTGTGCTCCTTTTAGATTTAAGTCAACTTTCCCTTCTGTCTGTTCCAGGAAATTTTTTCTTGCAATTAAATGTTTTACATCAGCGGCTGCAAACAAAGCCTTTATAGCTTCTGGCGGCAGGGTTGGATTAATGGGCACCAACGCCGCTCCAAGATTGGCTGCCGCAAGGATCAAAGCCGCTGATTCTATACTGTTATTCATAGGAAACCCTATGTGATCGCTGTAAATGACTCCGGCTTTTATTAAAAAATTGGAATACCTGCATACCAATGCAGCCAATTCCTCATAGGTAATTGTTTTGTTATCACACCAGATTGCCGTTTTCTGTGGATATTCAGAGGCTATGTCAAAAAACAAATCGCATAATTTACTCATCGTCTCACTCCTTTCCCCATACTCAAAGATAAACCCGTCTCCCTGCTTCGGCAGACATATATGCCGCATAAACTACACGGATGGTATCATATGCAAGCTGAAAGTCAGATTTGGGAGCTCTGTCAAAATAGACTGCTTCCATAAAATCCTGCATTTCGCCGGTATATCCCCTTATGATTTCATCTGCAATAAAGGGATTGTTCCAGCCGGTCTTGGCCGGTAGCATTTCAGAGAGTTGAATTCCATTTAAATTATCTTCATCTAAAAAGTATGTGGACATCATATCATTCATGGTTAGAGTGCAGGTAATTGCTGCATCATTACAATATAATTCGATATAATTTTTACTTCCTCCAAGACAGGTATCGGTTGCTATGACCAGGGCCTTGGACTGGTCTGAAAAGGTGAGTAAAACCGTTCCATTATCCTCTACATCATTTGGCCGTGCCTTAATATGACGGTGGTCATAATCGGAAAGCGTGGTAGTAACAGTACCCATATCTGCCAGAACACTTTCCAACCTGATATTAACACCGCGGGCCTTTGCTTCCTGCTGTTTTAGCCAAAGGAGTGCACAAAGGGGATGGGTTCCGGTGCGGATAAAGGTTCCTCCTCCGGTCTTTGACCAGGCTCCTGCAACGGGAGAACTTGATCCTTTCAGGCTCTCCTCTCCTTTCATATAAAGGATACGGCTCTTTTTTGACGAAATAATCTCTTCCGCTTTTGCAACAGCGGGCGCGTAGATAAAGTTTTCTGCATACATGAATTTGCAGCCGGATTCTACAACTATCTGTTTCATATTTTCAAGGGAAGTCAGCAGCTTCTCATACATAACCGCTTTGGAAATGTTTTTTCCGATTGGTTCCGGATCAGTACCTGTTCCAAAGTAACCGGAAAGGGGTTTTTCGCAAATGACATGCTTTCCAGCTTTAACTGCTTTTACAATCATGTCTTCATGAACATAAGGCGGTGTGCAGATATCAATTACATGAATCTCCGGGTCCATAAGCAAATCATTAAAATCGAAGGTTGCAATCTCAAATCCATAAAGCTCCTTTGCAGGCAATAACTGCTCCGGGCGCCTGGCAGCGATGGTCTTAAAGCGAAGCGGCACCCTGCTTACCCGGTTATATGCGTGCATATGCAGTTCTGCTGCCCTTCCTGCACCAACCATTCCTATTACAACCTGATTCATTTAACTCCCTCCTCAAGTTTCAGATTAATCCGGTCTGTTGGAACTGCGTAGCACACAGTCTCCACAGCGACCATATCGGTATAGTTTCGGACAAATAAATGATAATCCGGATTAAATTCTTTCATCATTAGTGGGATTTTGTAATAGTCCTTCAGGTTATGGTAAATGCAAATACATAACACAGGTTTATACTTGCTGATTACAGCCCTGGCACCGGACAATGCCGCTGGCTCTGCGCCTTCAATGTCCATTTTTATCATGGTCACCGGCTCGTCTTTTAAAATATGATCCAGTGTATCTGCCAAGACTTCAATCTCTCCCTCTTCAGCAATATGCCCCGCGCTCTTTGCCGATTGAAATTTTAAAACTGTCTTTTTATCCCAGCATGCAATATTATGGGCTGTCACATTTTTATAGTCTCTATCCTCAACTTTCTGGTTTAGTTCTAAATAGATATCTTTATCCGCTTCTATTGCAATATATTTTCTGCAGTTTCCTTCGGTTAACTGAAAAAAAGCCTCCATGGTATCTCCATTGTAGCTTCCGCAATCACAAAAAATCTCATCTGTTTTTAATTTCAATAGTTCCTGGTCAAAATACTGCTCTTTTGAAGGGGAGGATATAAATTCCAGATATTTATTATCCAGAGAAATCTTGGAGTTCAATATATTTAAATAGACCTCTTTGGAGCGTTTATCTGCCAGACTGTTATACACCTGCTTAAATTCATCAAAATGAAATTTTACGATCTGATAAGCAGTTTCATCTTTGTAAGTATTATAATCATTGGCAACTGTAAAGCCTGCTGTATCAATCATAGAGTCTTCTATCCCCAGTAAGATCAGCTGCTTTCTTATTTCAGGAAAACGCATACTGGCAATAATAATATAAACCGGTTCCTCTTTTGCTTTTTCAGCAACTTCTAATGGTGATAATATGGTATATCCATTCTTTTGCGTTCCCCAGAGTTCCTTTTTATTTTCAGCATAATTTTTTAATCCGCTTGAGCAGTGAAATTCTTTGAAAAATTGGTAAAGTGCGTCGGAAGCACTCCCTGATCCCCAAATGATGACGTTTTTTTTGCTGCTGATTTTTTCCGCATACCTTACTGCATTTGTCTTACATAAGTCCTTATTTAGAAGTTTTTCTTCAAACTCGTTTTTACCTGTCATAGCTCCCCTGACCCCCTCGTTTTTTCTCCATCATATTATTTGGCCGATCCTGATCTCCGTCTGCTTTAAAAAACAGGGTTCCGTCCAGTTTGTAATGAGCCCATATATCAACGTTCTCGCGTAAAAATGGTTCAAAATAGTTAGGTATAATATTGGAATCATCATCTGACCTGTAAATAAAACCGGCGTCCCATAAATATTGCTCTTCAAATCCATAGGTGTAAAAATCTATATACTCTAAATTCATTTCTTTCATAATTTTATCCAATGTATTTCTCATTCCGGAAAACAAACGTTGATCTCCCATATAATCCACGATACGAAGGATTCTTGCTCCGTTACATTCAATTACCCGCGCCATCATAAGTGCACCTACTTTGCCGCTCCCGTTTTTTAATCCATAAACAGAATAGTGGTAGTACGGATGGCAGAAATATCGTTTGTTTACATACCAGCTGTCTTTGTATGGAATAGAATTGATGCTCTCGATATTAAAATTTTCTACTACTTCGTTTATGGAACTTAAAAGTATAATTTTTGTATCAAAATGCTTTTCCTGCAAGATTTCCGGTTTCTTTTTAACCAGTGCAATTTTAAATTCTTCAATTTCAGGATTTAACTTATAATATTGTCTCATGCGGACGGTTCTGTCATTAAAATACAGTCTTCTTAACGGGATCGTGGTATTGGGATTGGATCCGTTACCAATCTGGGTCCGACAACCGGTGATGTCAAAAACGCGCTTTGCCAGTTCTATGCCTAAAAGAGGCATGTTTTCACCCGATTCCCGTACTTTCCACATGCTGCCCCAGATATCCTTTTTCTTAACATCTTTCGTATCAGAACATTTGATAAAACCAAAAATGCCTTCCAGCAATCGGGTGTTTTTATCAATTGCCAGAATAAAATTAATCTGATCTCCATCCTGATACTCATATCGAAACAAATCTCTGTCCTGGGACATGATATGACCTTTTTTCCAGTACTTATCAATGAAATCCATAATCAGTTCTATATCAGAGCTATTAGCAAGCCGGATCTCATACCGTGTATCGAATTGATTCATTGTGTTTCACCTCCTGGTTCATGTCCGTTCCTTGTCCAGACGGCATTTGAATTTTTCACTGACGGGTGGAAAATCGTTGGTGTCAAGGCGCGGAATTGTAAGGCTGCTGCACTCTGATAAATCAGCCACCGCTACCTGAGTAGTAAGTCCCAGTTTACACCCCGTAGAAGAGATGTATTGCAAAAGCGCCTCATTATAACTGCCATATGGATAATTCATTACCCAATTTTTATCGTCTATATATTCCGACATTACCTCCAATGCCTGCCTGATATCTTTTTGCATTTCTTCTTCAGACAAGCGGCCCAGCCAGTAGTGGTTATATCCATGCAAGCCAATATACATGCCCTCCTGTTTCATAAGCCTGATCTGATCTGAAGTCAGATACAGTTCACCAGCTAATTTATCCTCTGATATGCCTACATACTTTTTAAACAGGTCATCACAGATCATACTTCTTACTTTTTCCGGCAATACAGTCTGAAGCATTCTTTTCACAAAAATTGTTTCTTTGCTGTCAAATCGATTATCAGATGCATATTGATTAAAAAGCGTACCATTATCGGGATATTCGTATTCTGATCCCCGGTAATAATCCATGCGTTTAAGAACTGACGGTAATAGAACGTCTATCTGTGTTGTGGCTAGTATATAATGAATTTTATTTACATCCAATAAAACAGACTCTTTCAGCGTCTTCCCGGAAATAAAAAAAGAGCCCTGTAAATTTTCTGCCTTCAATATTGGAAATACGGAAGTATAATGATCCAGATAACCATCGTCGAATGTGAGTAAAACTGCTTGTTTGGGCAGCTCATACTGGTTATTGTAGGCACAGCTTAATTCCTCCATGGTAATAACCGTAAAATTTTGTTTTAAATATTCTATCTGTTTTCTGAAATACGCTGTATCCAGTCCTTTTATCCGGGGATAACGGCTGTGTTCCAAATCCCTTACATAGTGATACATGATTACGTAAACTTTATTTTCCATTCTTTATCTTTTATATCTCATTTCTATCATCCTATGCGTAATGTCCGATGCTTCGTTCCACTCCTGCACATAAGCAAATTCGCTAACACAAAAATGGAGGTACTGCCAAGTAGAATTATCTACTTATTCAGTACCTCCATTGCTATTAAGGCTGTTTTTGCATTAATACCCTTTGTCTGACTTATCAACCATTCCCACTCCTCTGCAATATGTCTGCACGACTTCATAAGAATCACTGAGCACCACAAGATCTGCATCGTATCCTGCATTCAAACGTCCTTTCCTGTCATCTACCCCCAGACACTTTGCAGGGTTTATAGTACAGGAATTGAGAGCAGAATCAAAAGGCACCATAGCTTCCTCTACCAGAAGTTTTAGACCCTTGTTCATCTTCAAGGTACTTCCTGCAATCGTTTCTGTTCCCTTTAAATAAGCAAGACCATTTTCTCTGACCTCGATATCATGACCGCCCAGCTGGTACTGGCCCCCGGCCGGACAGCTCTTGGCTCTCAGGGAATCGCTGATCATGATGGCATAGTCCCTGCCTTTTGCCGTATAATAGTTGTTTAAAGCTGCCAGGTGACTGTGACAGCCATCACAGATGATTTCGCCGTAAATATCCCGCACTCTGAGTGCCGTCCCTACCAGTCCCGGATCACGGTGATGATAGGGGGTCATGCCATTATAGACATGGGTCATAGAGGTGGCGCCGTTGGCAATTCCCATGAGAGCCTGGTCATACGTAGCAGCCGAATGTCCCATGCTCACCACTACACCATGCTTTTTACAATATTTCGTAAGAGCGAAGTTCTCATCCCGCTCTGGAGCAAGAGTAATATATTTAATCTTTCCTTTTGCTGCCTTCTGATAACTTTCAAACTGTTCTACAGAGGGCTTCGCTATGGCTTCCGGAGGCTGTGCTCCTTTGTACTTCATGTCCAGATAAGGGCCCTCAAAATGAATACCCAGAATCTCGGCACCCTCATAACCATCATTTACAACATTGGCTATGTTGGAAACTGCTTTTTCCAAAACTCCAGGCATCTGAGTCACTGTTGTGGGCAAAAGTGCGGTAACCCCCTCTTCGGGAATTCTTTTAATCCAATCCCTGAGGCCCTGAGGCTCACCGTCATTGGTATCATAGCCATATGCTCCATGGGTATGAATATCGATAAACCCCGGTACTATCCGATCATTTCCATAATCACCATCGGCTGGCTGGGTTCCATAGCCGTTCACTGATGTAATTTTTCCTTCCGACAGCTCAAGCTGTGCCGGAATAAACTGTCCTGCAATCCACACACGTCTGCTCTGTATTATCATGTTCGTACCCCACTTTCTTTCCGGATCACTCTACTGATGTGACAGGTCAAGCCCGACCTTTCTTTCAGTATATACAGTTGTTTTCCGGTTTTCAAGAAGTTTGGGAAATTATTTTTATTTTTTCTTTTTTATAAAAATCGTATCCTTACATAATTGGCCAGCGTATGGTCACACGGAATAAATCCGCTTCAGTTTCAACAGTGAGTTTTCCGTTCTGCAGCTCCACAAAGCTTTTGGCTATTGCCATACCAAGACCGGACCCTTCTGTATTGCGTGCCTGATCTCCTCTGGCAAAACGTTCGGTTATCTCCTTAGGATTAAAGGTCAGCTCTGCAGCTGATATGTTTTTTAATATGATCTCCACCCAGTCATTCTCTTTTCTCATATCAATGTAAGCCCGTGTTCCTGGCATGGCATATTTGATAATGTTGGTCAGCAGGTTATCAAAAATCCGGTAAGTCTTCTGACTGTCCAGAGAAAGAATAATTTTCTCATCAGGCAGATTCCAGCGAAAATCAATGGTGGATTCCTCGATCTTATCACTAAGTTCAAAACTAACCTCTTTTAACAGACTGACAATATCAACATCCTCAAGATCCAGTGTTACATTGTTACTGTTCGCCTTGCTGATCTCAAATAAATCCTCAATCAGCGCTTTTAACCTCATGGATTTCTGTTCCAGAATATCGATATAGGCTTTGCGCTGTTCCGGGGTTGCATGATCATCCTTTAATAAATTTACATAGGTTATTATGGCAGTAAGGGGTGTTTTTAAATCGTGAGACATATTGCTGATTAAATCAGTCTTTAACTTCTGGCTTTTTACCTCTTCATCAACGACACACTTAAGACCGCTCTGAATCTTTTGTATTTCTTTTTTAAATGGCTCAAATACACCTAAATCCTCTTCAATTACAACCTCTAAATTACCTTCCGCTATCTGATTGGTAGCTTTCAGCAGCATGCTGTATTTACTGCTTAAATCAAGGTAATATTTTCTCATTACAAAAAACAAAATGATCGAGTATAGGAACAATGCACCGATGCCTAAAAACCAAAGACTGCATAGGATAGTAAGTACAATAAAATTTACAGCTGCAATTTTAAAGATAGTACGGTCTGATTTTTCCTGTAGATTAATGTTCCCTAAATAGGCATACAATTTTTTCAGACTGCTTACTACCCAGCCCCAGAATAAACCGCATAAGGTTCTCTCCTTATAATAACGGACGATGCCAATATGAAATACGTCTCTCATACACAGAACTGCCCAGTAAATCACTGCAAAAGGCACTGCCCACCAGAGGAGATTCCACAGCTTAACCATGATATCTGCTGCTTCAGGAAGAAAATTGGCGCGTAACAGCGCACTATATAAATCGCCCCGGTTTGTCACTGCAACCAGACTTGTAAGTCCCGCTCCAAAGGCAACCGAACCGGCTACGATTCCAGCCACCAGTTCCAATGGGGTTCTTAAAATAGCAATCCTTTCTGCCAGATTCACATCCATGCAGGAAAAAAGAAAAGCAAGAGCGGCTACGGCACATATCAGTCCGATAAAGATACGGGTGACACTTCCGGAGTTTTCATAAGCAGTCCAGATATTCCCGCTAGTATCTTTAAATGATGCAATTTGCTGCTCTGACATGCCATAGGCAAATGTTATATTACGCGGATTGGATAGTTTTAGATTCCCTTCCATGTAAGAGTCATCATAATATCCCTCCATGGGATCCTTATCTCCAAAATCCTGAAGTGTGTTAAGTAAGTAAGCTGTGTTTTCTCCTCTCACACTGGTAATATCCATTCGCCCAAGCTCATCATAATGCAAAACTGCCTGGAACTCATAATAGCTGTCATTTGGTATAAACCGTCCATCTGCATGATCCAGAATCACTCTGCCGTTTTCATCTATCATCTGATAATCAATGGAGTTGCGGATATTCCCAAAATTCCGATTCCAGTTTTCAAATTCCCGGATGCAGTTTTTGCGAAGTCCCCTTAAATATTCCGTTCTTTCTTCTCCTTCGTCTTTCGTTATCTGGATATTTAAGGAAGAAGATTCCGATAATTCTGTGGCCGTGTTATTTTCGCTTCCATCGCTGCTTGCTGCTTTTAATTCTGTCTCAGCCTCTGGTAAAAAATATTGAAAGGGCGAAAGAATTTTATTCTGCTCTTTCTGTGCATCTTCTAAAGCCAAAACGTAATTGCCATTCACAAGATGCTTTAAAAAAGCACTCTCTTCATAGATTGGAGCCCCATTTCTGGAAGACTCATTTTCAAAGTAAGGATAAAGTTCCACCATTGCAAATGCTGCGGCGAGAATAACCACCGCGGCCAGTAACCCGCTGATTCTATGCCTGTTTTTCAATTTTATATCCAACTCCCCACACCACCTTCAAATATTTTGGTTCCTTCGGGTTTAATTCAATCTTTTCTCGGATTTTTCTTATGTGCACCATAATGGTATCGGTATTAATTGCCCGTTCATTCCATACTCTTTCATAAATTTCTTCCGCAGAGAATACCCTTCCAGGGTTTTTCAAAAGAAGCGCAAGGATTTTAAATTCAATGGGGGTCAGCTTTACCAGCTTTTCATCTACGGTAACCTCCACCGTGTCTTCATTTAATTCCAGCCCTCCAATGGAATAGACATTGCTTTTTTCTTTTTGTTCTTTTGCTTCCAGCATATCCATATACTTTCTGTACCGTCTCAACTGGGAATTCACTCTGGCGAGAAGCTCCATGGGGGTAAATGGTTTTGCAACATAGTCATCTGCACCAATGTTGAGACCCATAATTTTGTCCACCTCTTCTGACTTGGCAGACAGAATAATAACCGGAAAATCATGTTTTTCCCGCAGTTTTACTGTCATTGTGATTCCATCCATGCGCGGCATCATAACGTCAACAATGGCCAGATGGATTTCCTCCTGCTCCAGAATCTTTAATCCCTCTACTCCGTCTGCCGCCTGAAACACTTCGTATCCCTGACTTCTTAAGTATATTTCAACACCCTGCCTGATTTCTTTGTCATCTTCAACTAATAAGATGTGGTTTGCGTCCATGTGATCTCTCCTATCTATCATAATCCACTGATTTCTCCCAGCGTTCCATGCATTTATTATACCTCACTCTGATATGGGTTCTCTATATTCTTAGGATAAAATACCATTCTTAAAATGATTGTCACAGAAAACGAAAGAAATTCTAAAATTCCCTGGATCCGGCATTATTTGAAAAAGGTGCTAAGGAAAACAGCCTCCTTAAGCACCTTATAATTTAGATTTCGCTTGTCGTTTTTCTGATATTTGTATCCATCAACCTGTTAAATCCCAACCAGCCATTATTATCCCCTGCTGCCCTCAGCACCTCAATCATCGTCTCCATCTTTGCGTCTGTATTATCCGCAAAATTAAGAGCCAGTGCCTCAATCAAAGCCGGTTTTTTCGGCGATCCATACTCCAGCTCTCCATGATGTGCCAAAATACAATGCTTTAATTCAGTAGCACACTTCTCCGGAAATCCGGGAATGGTACGGATTCTTTCTCCCACCATCTCTGTTCCGATAATGATGTGCCCTAGAAGCTGCCCATCATCGGTATAATCGTTCTCTGGAAATGTGGAAAGCTCTTTTGTCTTTCCGATGTCATGAAACATGGCAGCAGTAAGCAAAAGATCCCGGTTAATCAACGGATAATACCCTGCATAATAATCACAAAGCTTCACCACACTCAGGGTATGCTCAAGCAGCCCCCCTACAAATCCAT
>Ga0316613_10001752_pt1 | contig 14546 bp, 11 predicted proteins | sample OWC_soil_day10_C_2_FD_207647 | JGI IMG/M metagenome (GOLD analysis project Ga0316613, IMG submission 207647) | Wetland soil microbial communities from Old Woman Creek delta, Ohio, United States - OWC_soil_day10_CT_b | ecosystem: Environmental > Terrestrial > Soil > Wetlands | place: USA: Ohio...
GCTGATCCGCGTCTATGGCTATGGTCAGAGCTTTGATGACTTCCGCGCTGCCTACGCCGAATACGGCGCGTGGATTATCCTGATCAAAGGTCTGACGCCGATCCCCTTCAAGCTGGTCACCATCGCTTCGGGCTTTGCGGCCTATCACTTCCCGCTGTTCGTCGCGCTCTGCGTCATCACGCGCGGCGTTCGCTTCTTTCTTGTCGCCCTTCTGCTGCGCAAGTTTGGCGAGCCGGTGCGCACCTTCATCGAGCGGCGGCTCGATGCGGTGATGTGGGGGCTTTTGATCGTCATCGTCGGCGGCTTTGTCGCGGCGCGCTACGTCGTCTGAGGCCGCGTCGACGCCCCGGCTGCGGCGCCGGGCGAGCAGACTGGCAGCGATTTTGCCCCGAATGGGGACAAATCCATAAAATCGTCTGCTTCGGGCTTTCACGCCCTTGACGCCACCAATCGAGGCTATATCGGTAGTCCCGCCCTCGTATCTGTCCACAGAACGGGATCGCGTTCGTATGTCGGCGCGCCCTTCAAGGCGGAAGAAAAGAGGGTCGCTCCCAAGGCGAACGGGCACGGGAACCGCAAGGCTCCCAAGGGGCGTTCGCCTTCGGTTCGTGGCGCCAAGGCCGGACCCTCAAGCGTCCGGCACTGCGGAGGGATCATGTACGTTCTTTACATCGCGATCATCTGCGGACTGCTGGCCATCGCCTACGGCGTATGGGCCACCAAGTCCGTCATGGCATCGGACGCGGGCAGCGCCCGCATGCAGGAAATCTCAGGGGCTGTCGCTGAGGGTGCCAAGGCCTATCTCAAGCGCCAGTACACCACGATCGCCATCGTCGGCGTGGTGATCCTTGTCGTGATCGCGTGGCTGCTGGGTGTGACGGTCGCCATCGGCTTCCTGGTCGGTGCTGTTCTGTCGGGCCTCGCCGGCTTCATCGGCATGAATGTGTCGGTGCGCGCCAACGTTCGCACCGCCGCGGCTGCCATGCAGTCGCTGGCCGGCGGCCTCAACATCGCCTTCAAGGCTGGTGCCGTGACTGGCCTGTTTGTGGCCGGTCTGGCGCTCCTCGGCGTCGCCGTCTACTTCTGGGTGCTGACCGGGCCGCTGGGCTATGCGGTCAATGACCGCACCGTCATCGACGCTCTCGTCGCCCTCGGCTTCGGCGCTTCGCTGATCTCCATCTTCGCCCGTCTCGGCGGCGGCATCTTCACCAAGGGCGCCGACGTCGGCGCCGACCTGGTGGGCAAGGTAGAGGCCGGTATTCCCGAGGATGATCCGCGCAATCCGGCGACCATCGCCGACAACGTCGGTGACAATGTCGGCGACTGCGCCGGCATGGCGGCCGACCTGTTCGAGACCTACGCGGTGACCGTGGTTGCCACCATGGTGCTTGCCTCGATCTTCTTTGCTGCCGATCAGGTCCTTCTGGTCAAGGCGATGCTTTATCCGCTGCTGATCTGCGGCACCTGCATCATCACCTCGATCATCGGCACCTTCTTTGTGAAGCTTGGCGCCAACAATTCGATCATGGGCGCCCTCTACAAGGGGCTGTGGGCCTCGTCGCTGCTGTCGATCGTCGGCCTCGGCGCCGCCACGTCGCTGACCATCGGCTGGGGTGAGATTGGCGCCATCGACGGCATCATGCTGACCGGCACCAAGCTGTTCGTCTGCGGCATCCTCGGCCTCGTCGTCACCGGCCTGATCGTCTGGATCACCGAGTACTACACCGGCACCGGCAAGCGCCCGGTGGTGTCGATCGCCCAGGCGTCGGTTACCGGCCACGGCACCAACGTCATCCAGGGTCTGGCCGTGTCGCTCGAGTCGACCGCCCTGCCGGCGCTGGTCATCGTTGCCGGCATCATCGCGACCTACCAGCTCGGCGGCCTGTTCGGCACGGCGATCGCCGTCACCACCATGCTCGGCCTCGCCGGCATGATCGTGGCGCTCGACGCCTTCGGCCCGGTGACCGACAACGCCGGTGGCATTGCCGAGATGGCTGGCCTGCCCAAGGACGTCCGTCACACCACCGACGCGCTCGACGCCGTCGGCAACACCACCAAGGCCGTCACCAAGGGTTATGCCATCGGTTCGGCCGGCCTCGGCGCCCTGGTGCTGTTCGCCGCCTACACGAACGACATCAAGCACTTCGCTGAAAGCGGCGTGCCTTACTTCCAGGGTATCGGCAACATCGACCTGTCGCTGTCCAACCCCTACGTGGTGGCGGGCCTGATCTTCGGCGGCCTCATTCCCTACCTGTTCGGCGGCATCGCCATGACCGCCGTCGGCCGGGCTGCCGGCTCAGTGGTTGAGGAAGTGCGTCGTCAGTTCAAGGAAAAGCCGGGCATCATGGCCGGTACGGAGCGTCCGGACTACGGCCGCGCCGTCGACATGCTGACCAAGGCGGCGATCAAGGAAATGATCATCCCGTCGCTGCTGCCGGTGCTGTCGCCGCTGATCGTCTACTTCGGCGTGCTTGCCGCCTCGGGTTCGAAGGCCAACGCCTTCGCCGCCCTCGGCGCCTCGCTGCTCGGCGTGATCGTCAACGGCCTGTTCGTCGCCATCTCGATGACCTCGGGCGGTGGCGCCTGGGACAATGCCAAGAAGAGCTTTGAAGACGGCTTTGTCGACAAGGACGGCGTCAAGCACTTCAAGGGTTCCGATGCCCACAAGGCCTCGGTGACCGGCGATACCGTCGGCGATCCCTACAAGGACACCGCTGGTCCGGCCGTCAACCCGGCCATCAAGATCACCAACATCGTGGCTCTGCTGCTGCTGGCGGTTCTTGCCCACAGCTGATAGACCCAAGTCAGTATTACGACTGAACGGAGCGGCGGTCGGGCAACCGGCCGCCGCTTCGGCGTTTTCGGGTGGCGCCATCTGGTGCTGCCGGCCATTGTCCGGAACCATGCTCATGACCTCCACCCACGCCGTTGCGCCGGCCGACCCCGGCCGCTATCGCGGCTTCGCCTTCGCCTTCTCGGCCTACCTCCTGTGGGGGTTTCTGCCGTTCTACATGAAGGCCGTCGCCCACATGTCTCCCTACGAGGTGGTGGCGCACCGCGTGTTGTGGTCGGTGCCGCTCACCGCGGCGATTCTGGCGACGCTGGGCGGCTTCTCGAGTTTCCTGGCGGTGTTCCGGCAGCCGCGCATGCTCATCATGGGGCTTGTCACCGCCAGCCTCATTTCGGTGAACTGGGCGATCTATGTCTGGGCGATCGGCTCGGGGCGGGCGCTTGAGTCGGCGCTCGGCTATTTCATCAATCCTCTGGTCAACGTCGCCCTCGGCACGATCTTTCTCGGCGAGCGGCTCAGCCGCGCCCAGATGTTTGCCGTGGCGCTCGCCATCTTCGGCGTCGGGCTGATGACGGTGGAAAGCGGCGGCCTGCCGTGGGTGTCGCTGGCCCTGGCGCTGACCTTCGGTGTCTATGGCTATCTCAAGAAAACCCTGCCGATCGGGCCGACGCAGGGCTTCCTTCTGGAGGTGGTGATGATCTCGCCGCTGGCGCTCGCCTATATCGTCTGGCTGGCGGCCACCGGCAGCGGCCATTTCTGGGGCACCGGCACGACGACCACCGGTTCCGACACGCTACTGCTGGCCGCGTCTGGCCTCGTCACGGCGGTGCCGCTCATCCTGTTCGTCTATGGAGCGCGGCTTTTGCGATACTCGACCATCGGTCTCATGCAGTATATCGCGCCATCGATGGTCTTCCTGATCGCCGTCTTCGTATTCCGCGAGCCGTTCTCGGTCGGCAAGCTCATTGCCTTCCTGTTCATCTGGGCGGCGCTGGTGGTCTATACGGCGACGATGTTCTCCGGCCGCAAGGCGTAGCTTGAAATGCGGCCATGAAAAAGGGCGCGACCAAAGCCGCGCCCTGAATGCTGATCGTCGTGGCTGACTAGAGGTTGCCGAGCGGGTTGACGTTGCCGACACCCTTGATGATCTGGCTGATCAGGTTGAGGTCGGCGCCACCGGTCCGGGTCTTGCGTTGGATGAAGTCGAACACCTTGCCGTCCTGCAGACCGTAGTTGGAGATCTGCTTGACCAGACCCTTTTCATCGAAATAGACGGCGAGCACGCGCTGTTCGGTAATCGAACGACCCATGATCGGGTTTTCATCGATGGTCTGGGAAATGTAATAGAAGCTGTCCCCGGCCAGCGCCGAGGTGGTCGACGGCGAGCCGAGCACCAGCAGGACCTGCTCGCGGGACGAGCCGACCGGCACCTGCGCCAAAGCTTCCTCGGACAGCACATAGCCGTGCTGAATCGGCGGCGTACCGCAGGCCGACAAGGAGACGGCCGTCAGCAGGACGATTGCCGCGCCCTTCAGACCAAACATCATGCCCGACGGGCGTTCACTCCGGCTAAACTTCACATGAGCCTCCCGGCACTCCCAACCACACACACTTGGCAACTTGGTTACCTTGCGCTAGGTCACGAGGCAACGTCAATTCGCGCGCCCGGCGCGGTTTCCTATCGAATGCCGTGCCGGAACGTGGTCTTCGGGGAAGGAAACGGCAAAACTATGGTGTTCGGCCTCATCCGGCGAAAGGCGCCCCCTCGCGCGGCAGCGTTCTACGAGGACCTGATGCGCGCCGCGCGGCAGCCGGTGTTCTATGCTGAGCTCGGCGTTGCCGACAGCGTTGAGGGCCGGTTCGAGATGCTGATGCTGCATGTCGGTCTCGCCGTCCATCGCCTGTCCCAGGACGTCACAGGCCGGGAGATGGCGCGCGATCTCAGCGAGCTGTTCATCGAAGACATGGAACGGTCGCTGCGCGAGATCGGTTACGACGACAGCGGCCTCAAGCGCCGCCTCAAGAAGGTGGCCGGCGCCTTTTATGGCCGGATGGAAGCGATGGCGACGGCGCTCGCTTCCGATCAGCCGCAGGCGCTTGTCGACACGCTCATCCGCAACGTCCATGGCGGCACGGCCGACTCGCGACACGCTGCCCGCCTTGCCGGCTACGTTCGCGACTTGGCGGGGCGCCTTGCCGACATGCCGGTCGCCGAGCTCGCCGCCGGGGCCTTGCCTGTCGGTCCACTTTTTCTCATCCCTGCCGATCCGGATCTCACGCCATGACCGCCAAAGCCCATATCCCCCTTTCCCGCCCCTTCGCCTGGAACCGTGTACAGCCGCGTGGAACGCCCGTCGCTTTCACGGCCAGTCCCTCCGAATGTGAGGCGATGGCCGAGGCGCTCGGCATTCTCAAGGTGGCCAGCGCTTCGGCCGAGTTCGTGGTGTCACCGTTCCGCAAGACCGGTTTCAAGGTGACGGGCGAGGTCTGGGCGGAGGTCGAACAGGCCTGCGTCGTCACTCTCGAGCCGGTGCCCGAGAGCATTCACGAGATGATCGACCTGCGCTTCCTGCCGGAAAGCGAGATTGAACCGGTCGACGACGAGATCGAGGTCGCTGTTGACGCCGAGGATCCGCCGGAGCCGATTCTCGGCACCACCGTCGACCTCGGTGTGCTGACCACCGAGTTCGTCGCGGTTGGCCTTGACCCCTATCCGCGGGCGCCGGGCGCTGAATTCACGCCGTTCATCGAAGACGATGGCAGTGAGGACGAGGCGCAGTCGCCGTTCGCCAGCCTCTCTTCGCTGAAAGACAAGCGTCCCTGACGGCCGTTGCCGCGCCGCTTCCGCGGTGGCCGGCGCGCTTTTGGGTATTGTTTCCTGGGGGGGAACGGTTATCTTCCCGCCCGATCAATGGCGGCGGTCGCCGCGTATCCGAGGATTCATGGCCGAGCCACTCATCATATCTATCGACGTCATGGGCGGCGATTTTGGACCATCGGTGACGCTTGCCGGCGCCGACCTCGAGCTGACGCGGCGCCCCGATCTTCGTTATGAACTGTTCGGCGACGAGGCGGTGGTGCTGCCGGTGCTGGAGCAGTATCCGAGGGTCAAGGCTGTCTCCCGCTTCCATCATTGCGAAGTCACCGTCGCCATGGACGAAAAGCCATCGAGCGCGCTGCGCCACGGCCGCTGGAAGTCGTCCATGTGGCGCGCGATCGAGGCCGTGAAGAAGGGCGAGGCGCATTTCGCCGTTTCCGCCGGCAACACCGGCGCGCTGATGGCCATGTCGAAGGTTTGCCTTCGGATGATGGCCAACATCGAGCGGCCGGCGCTGGCGGCACTGTGGCCGAACGTCAAATCGGAATCGATCGTCCTCGATGTCGGCGCCTCGATCGGCGCCGACGCCCAGCAGCTGATCGGCTTTGCCGTGATGGGCGCCGCGATGGCCCGGGCGCTTTTTCACACCGAGGTCGCCTCGGTGGGGCTGCTCAACGTCGGCGTCGAAGAGGTCAAGGGCAACGAGGAGGTGCGGGCGGCCGGCCAGATCCTCAAGGAAACGGCGCTGGCTAATCTGAACTATGCGGGATTCGTCGAGGGGGACGATATCGGCCGCGGTCGGGTGGACGTCATCGTGACGGAAGGATTCACCGGCAACATCGCCCTCAAGACCGCCGAAGGCACGGCCAAGCAGCTGTTGGGCTATCTGCGTACGGCACTCGGCCGCACCTGGATGACACGCCTCGGCTATTTCCTGGCGCGCGGCGCCTTCCAGGGGCTCAGGGAGAAGATGGACCCGCGCAAGTACAATGGCGGCGTCTTCCTCGGCCTCAACGGCATCGTCATCAAGAGCCACGGCGGCACCGACGCCTTTGGCTTCGCGGCCGCTCTCGATCTTGGCTACGACATGGCGCGCAACGGCCTGATGAGCAAGATCGAGACTGACCTCGCCCATTATTACCGGGAGCAGGCGGCGAGCAGTCTTGCCGCCGGCGAGAAAGGAAACTGAGTGTGATCCGAAGCGTCATTCTGGGAACGGGAAGCTACCTGCCCGCCAAGGTCCTGACCAACAAAGACCTTGCCGAGCGGGTCGACACTTCAGATGAATGGATTGTTCAGCGTACCGGCATCCGCCAGCGCCATGTTGCTGCCGACGGCGAGCTGACATCCGACCTCGCTTCCGCCGCCGCCGCCAACGCGTTGGCGGCCGCTGGTGTCAACGCCGACGAGATCGACCTGGTGCTGCTCGCGACGGCGACACCCGATCGCACCTTCCCATCGTCTGCCGTCGAGGTCCAGCGCAAACTCGGCATCAGCCATGGCTTTGCCTTCGACCTGCAAGCGGTGTGCTCCGGCTTTCTCTACGCGCTCACCGTTGCCGACAGTCTGATACGCACGGGCATGGCCCGCAAGGCCCTGGTAATCGGTGCCGACACCTTTTCGCGCCTCCTTGACTGGAACGATCGCACCACGTGCGTGCTGTTCGGCGACGGGGCCGGCGCAGTGGTCCTCGCTGCGGAAGAGGGCAAGGGGACGACTGATGACCGCGGGTTGCTTGCCGCCAGTCTCAGGGCCGATGGCCGCCACGTTGACAAGCTGTGCACCGATGGCGGTCCGTCGATGACCGGGACCGCGGGCCATGTCCGCATGCACGGCCAGGAAGTCTTCAAGTTCGCTGTCGGTGGCGTCGGTGACGTCATCAAGTCGGTGTTCGGGGCGACCGGATTCGACGGCGCCAGCATCGACTGGTTCATTCCCCATCAGGCCAACCGCCGCATTATCGAAGGTTCGGCGAAGAAGCTCGGCATCCCCTTGGAAAAGGTGATCATCACCGTCGAAGGACACGCCAACACCTCGGCGGCGACCATTCCGCTTGCGCTCGATTTCGCCGTGCGCTCGGGGAAGGTCAAGCGCGGTGAGGTGGTGCTGTTCGAGGCGGTCGGCGGCGGCCTTACCTGGGGGGCTGCCATCCTCCGTTGGTAGCATGGCTCGGTTTTTTGTTTGTTTGGAACGACTTGCGCGAGAAATGGATTGACCGCATCCGTATCTGGCACTACGTTCATCGCCTGTGTCTTTGGATCTCGACCGTCGGCCGGGTCCACGGTCGACTGGAACAACGGGGAGCTTGTGATCCATGGGGGGCAAAACTGTAACCCGCGCCGATCTTTGCGAGGCCGTGTACCAGAAGGTTGGTCTGTCGAGGAGCGAGTCAGCCGAACTCGTTGAATCGGTGCTCCGCGAGATCGCCGATTGCCTGGTAACGGGCGAGACCGTGAAGCTCTCGTCTTTCGGTACGTTCTCGGTGCGCTCGAAGACCGAGCGGATTGGTCGCAATCCCAAAACCGGCGAGGAAGTTCCGATTCTTCCCCGGCGCGTTTTGGTGTTCAAGCCCAGCAACGTGCTGAAGACGGAGATCAACGGCGGCGACGCGTCGTCCGTCGAGGCCGACGATTAAACGATGGCCGGCGGACCATTGGTCCGCCAGAAATTCCATGCAAATACAATTTGCTAGCCCCCGATCTTCGCGTTGATGCGAGATCGGGCTTGGCATTTTTGAGGCGTCGCTTCTATAGTAGGGGCGCTTTGCGAGTCCGGTCTTTGAGGACCAAGTAGCGTATCAAGTCGAGCGGCGGCGTGGAAAAGGCAACGGACGCTTTCAGGACGATCAGCGAGGTTGCGGAGGATCTTGATCTTCCGCAGCATGTGTTGCGTTTCTGGGAGACCAAGTTCAGCCAGATCCGGCCGATGAAGCGCGGTGGCGGTCGCCGTTACTATCGTCCCGACGACGTGGAACTGCTGCGCGGCATCCAATATCTTCTTTACGGTGAAGGCTACACCATCAAGGGCGTCCAGCGCATCCTCAAGGAGCAGGGCGCCCGCTTCGAGATGGAGGTCTGGCGGCATCCCGGCGAGCCGATTCCGACGGCTCCGGGCGGCGATGCGGCGGAAGAGACCGAGTCCGAGGCGTTTGAGGACACGGTCGAGGCTGACGAGCCGGAAGCGGAGATCGCTCCGCCGCCGATGCGGGCCGCGCCGCGCGCCGAGCCCCGGATGGAGTCGCCGCCCGTCCGCGCGCCGGAGGCCGAGGAGCCGTTGCCGGCCGGCATCCTGCCGGAGGAAAGCGCCAGTCGCGGCGGCTTCCGCTTCATGGAGCGTTTCCGCGCCCCGGCCGAGCATTCGGCGACGACCGGCACGGGCGGACTGTCGCGCGAGGACATTCGGCGCCTGCAGTCGACGCTGTTTGAACTGCTGGAATGCAAGCGCCTTCTGGACCAGACGCGCTGAGACCGGCCTGTCGCGGTGGGGAGGCGAAATTAGCACTTGTCCCGCCGGATCGAACCGGCTAAATCCCTCCCGTCCGGCGCGTGGCGTTGGACGACAATGGAACGGGCAGTAGCGCAGCCTGGTTAGCGCACGTGTCTGGGGGACACGGGGTCGGAGGTTCAAATCCTCTCTGCCCGACCATTTCTTTCCCCCACGAGCCACCGGTGATTTTCGGGTGCTGCCGCATCGTTTGCGGCGGTCGACAGCCGTGAAGATGGCTCGTATGGGGCTGGTGGAGCGCGAGCTGCCGTGTCGGCCGACACGCCCCCCAAAAACTCTCTCCTGATTGCATGCCGTGACTGGCGATGCTGGGTCCACTCAAGGAGCCCTGAGCCCTGAGCCCTGAGCCCGGATCGGTGCGGACGGGCCATCCTCAGGCCGTCCGATCCCGTCAAACCTGACGAGCGGGTTACTACGTATCTTCCAAACCGGTTCGAATTTATTTATTTCTACATTCAAATTAATCCGCATGGATGTGAGGCGTGACTGCCATTTCGTTGGAAAGACATGGTGGTCCCGCTCTAGATTAGATTTCCAAACCGGTTCGAAACCCTGTCTCTGCAGGGCAAATTGTCCGGCCGTGGTTTCGGAGGGCCATCGGTGAATCTGAGAGAGCTAGCGCAGCACCTGGGACTGTCCAAGACGACCGTCAGCCGGGCTCTCAATGGCTTCTCCGAGGTCAACGAGGAGACGCGCCTGCGTGTGCTCGAGGCGGCACGGCGCTTCAACTACACACCCAACGTCAGCGCCAAGCGCCTTGCCACCGGCGAATCAGGTGCGTTTGGCGTGGTTCTGCCGGGCGCCTCCGCGGAAATGGCCGATCCGGTGTTCGGCGAATTCCTGGCCGGGCTTGCCGATGGGGCCGGGCGCTGTGGCCGCGATCTCTACGTCAACGCCACGTTCGACGGCGAAGAAGCTGGCTATCTCCGGCTGGCCCGCGCCAAGGCGGTCGATGTGATGATCCTTGCCAATCTCAAGGTCGAGGATCTCCGCATCCGCCTGCTGTCGCATCTCGGCCTGCAGACAGTCACCTGCGGCCGCACCGCCGGTTCGCTGGTTTATCCGCACCTCGACATCGATCATGAAGACGGCGTGCGCCGGGCCGTCGATCTGCTGGCCGGCCTCGGTCACAGGGCGATCGCTCTCGTCAGCGGTCCCGCCGACCTTTCGGCTTCCGAGCAACGTCTGGTCGGCTGGCATGGCGCGCTTGGTCGCCATGGGCTCGCGTCCGAAGCCGGGCTTGTCGCGGCTGGTCCTGCCACCGAGGGCCACGGTTATCGCGCCACGCGAGCGCTGCTGGCCTCGCCGACGCCGCCCACCGCCTTCGTCTGCGCGTCCATGTTCCTTGCTTCCGGCTGTTGCCGGGCGATTGCGGACTGCGGCCTCAGGGTTGGCAGCGACGTTTCGGTCATCGCTCATGACGACGGTCTTGCGACCGTGAGGCCGGAGGCCTTCGAGCCGGCGCTCACCACCACCTTTTCGTCGATCCGCGCTGCTGGCGTCCGGATCGGTGAACTTGCCGCCGGTCTGGTCGAGGGTGCCGATCCGGCCGCCCTTTCCGAGGTCTGGGCGGTCGACCTGATCTTTCGCGACAGTGCCCAGGCACCGCCGCGACGATGATCGGCTGGACCCTTCGTCGGCGGGAGCCGAACGGCATGCATAGGAGTTGAAGTAGACGGGCGATATCGCCGCTTGATGGAGACACCCCGGATCTGACGGAGTTTTGACGTGGTTGATCATCTGAAAGACGCGTCCGGCGGCGGCAAGCCGCTCGGCGCGAAGGATAAACTTTGCCTGCACGCGCCCATCGGTGGTTGGCTCGTTTCCATCGCCGACGTTCCCGATCCGGTGTTCAGCGGCCGGATTCTCGGCGATGGCTTTGCCATCGATCCGACGGACGCAACGCTACGGGCGCCTTTTGCCGGCGTCGTCACCTCGGTCCATCGCGCCCATCATGCCGTGACGCTGCGGGCAGAGGACGGTGCCGAGGTTCTGATGCACATCGGCCTCGACACCGTGGCGCTCAAGGGCGACGGCTTCACCCCCCATGTCGCGGAAGGCGACCGGGTCAAGACCGGCGATCCGCTGATCAGCTTCGACATGGATGTCATCTCGCAACTGGTGCGCAGTCTGGTGGTTCCGGTGGTGCTGACCAACGGCGAACGTTTCACGCTCACCGTTCCCGCCGTCGGCCGTGAGATCGCGGCGGGTGACGAGGTGGCTTCCATCGCCTCGCTGGGCGAGGTGGCACCGTCTCAGGCCGGGACGTCGGCCGGCGAGGCCGTCATTTTCAAGGCGCGCGTTGCCGATCCACATGGCATCCACGCCCGCCCGGCCGGTCTCATTGCCGAGGCTGCCAAGTCCGGCGCGGCCGAGGTGGTCATCCGCCTTGGCGATCGCACGGCCAGCGCCGCCAGCCCGGTGGGGCTGATGCTGCTCGGCGCCCAACATAACGACGAACTGACCATCGAAGCCAAAGGCGCCGACGGTGCCGAGGTGGCCAACCGAATCGCCCTGCTGCTGGGCGGCCCGGAGGAGGCGGCTCCTGCCGCTCCTCTCGCGACACCGGAGGCGATTGTGTCGCCGGCCACCGAAGCGCCCGCGCTTTGGGGCCCGGGCGTTGCCCAGACTATCGAGGGGACGACGGCCTCGCCGGGGCTCGCCGTCGGTGTCTCGGTGCGGATTACCTCTGAAGACTTCGAGATTTCCGAAAGTGGCGCTGACGTCGAGCAGGAAATAAAGGAGCTGCGCGCCGCTCTCCAGACCGCTGCTGCCGACATCAGCACCAAGATTGCCGCCAGCAAGGGGCAGCAGGCCGAAATTCTCGCCGCCCACCGCTCCTTCGTCGAGGACCCGGATCTGCGCGACGCCGCCTGGACGCTGATCCGCGACGGCAAGAGCGCCGCTTTCGCCTGGAAGACGGCCATCGATCGTCAGGTTGCCGCGCTGCGCAAACTCGGCAATCCCGTGCTGGCCGAGCGCGCCTCCGATCTCGAGGACGTTCGCCACCGCGTTCTGGCCATTCTGCTCGGTGTGTCCGGTTCGGCAACGGCGCTCCCCGAATACGCGATCATCTTCGCTGCCGACCTCTTGCCATCGCAATTCGCCGATCTCGATGTCAAGAAGGTCGCCGGCATCGTGCTGGCCCACGCCGGACCGACGGCGCATGTGTCGATCCTCGCGGCGTCGAAGGGCATTCCGGCCGTTGTCGCCGCTGGCGTCGGCGTGTTGTGCGTGCCCGATGGGCAGCCGGTGGTCCTTGACGCCGACCGGGCGACGGTGCGGATCAATCCGCCGGCCGGCGAGATGACCGACATCCGCGCCGCCGTGGTCCGCCGCCGCGAGCGCTTTGCCGCCAGCCACGCTGCTGCCCAGGCCGAATGCCGCATGGCCGATGGCAATCGGATCGAGGTGGTGGCCAACCTTGGCAGCCCGGCCGATGTCGCGGTGGCGCTTGAGAGCGGTGCCGAGGGCTGTGGCTTGATGCGGTCGGAGTTCCTGTTCCTCAACCGCACGACGGCACCGAGCGAAGATGAGCAATACGCCCAATATCAGGCCATCGCCGACGGTCTGAAGGGGCGGCCGCTGATTATCCGCACCCTTGACGCCGGTGCCGACAAGGACGTGCCCTACGCCAACCTGCCGAAGGAGGAAAACCCTGCTCTCGGCCTGCGCGGTGTCCGCATGAGCCTGTGGCAGCCGGAGCTGCTCAGGACGCAGATCCGTGCCCTCCTGCGGGTGAAGCCTTACGGCCAGAGCAAGATTCTGCTGCCGATGATCGCCACGCTTGCCGACCTTCGGGACGTGCGCAAGGTGATTGACGCGGAGATGACCGCGCTGGGACGCACGGTGCCGATCGAGGTCGGCATCATGGTCGAGGTTCCCTCGGCGGCGCTGATCTCGAAGACGCTGGCGGCCGAAGCCGACTTCCTGTCGGTGGGCACCAACGATCTGGCGCAATACACGCTGGCCATCGACCGGGTGAACCCCCGCCTCGCCAAGCAGCTCGATCCCTTCCATCCGGCGGTGCTGCGGCTGATCCAGCTCACGGTCGAGGGGGCGAAGGCGCATGACCGCTGGGTCGGGGTCTGCGGCTCGCTGGCCTCCTTCCCGCTGGCCGCGCCGGTGCTGATCGGCCTTGGCGTTACCGAACTGTCGGCGACCGCCGGCTCCATCGCCGAGATCAAGGCGATGGTGCGAACGCTCGACATGAACAAGTGCAAGGCGGTCGCCGAAGCGGCGCTCGCCCTCGAATCCGGCGAGGCGGTGCGCCGAATGCTCGCCCAAGCCTGGCCCGACGCTTAAGTCTCAGAGGTATCCAATCATGTTCAAATCCGCATTCGGAGTGCTGCAGCAGATCGGCAAGGCGTTGATGCTGCCGGTCGCCGTGCTGCCGGTCGCCGGGCTGCTGCTCGGCATCGGCGCGTCCAACTTCTCCTTCCTGCCGGAGATCGTGTCGCAGGTGATGGCCAAGGGTGGCGACGCCATCTTCGGCAACCTGCCGATCATCTTCGCGGTCGGTGTCGCCCTCGGCCTTGCCAAGAATGATGGCGTCGCCGCCATCGCCGCCGTCGTCGGCTATTTCGTGATGACCGCGACGCTCAGCGCCATGGCACTGTTCCTGGAGGTGCCGGTGCTGGCCGGCAAGACGGTGCCGACCATCGACACCGGCGTGTTCGGCGGCATTATCATCGGCGCCATCGCGGCGGCGCTGTTCAACCGCTATTTCCGGATCCAGCTGCCGTCCTACCTCGGCTTCTTCGCCGGCAAGCGCTTCGTGCCGATCGTCACCGGCCTCGCAGCGATTGCCGCTGGCGTGGTGCTGTCCTTCGTCTGGCAGCCCGTTCAGTCCGGCATCGACATCTTTTCGCATTGGGCGGCTGAGAACGATCCCCGCCTTGCCGCAACCGTCTATGGCTTCGTCGAGCGCCTGCTGATCCCCTTTGGCCTGCACCACATCTGGAACGTGCCGTTCTTCTTCGAAATCGGGTCGTACACCGACGCCGCCGGCAAGGTGGTCCACGGCGACATCAACCGCTTCTTCGCGGGCGATTCCACGGCCGGTATCCTGTCGGGCGCCTTCCTGTTCAAGATGTGGGGCCTGCCGGCCGCCGCCATTGCCATCGCCCAGACAGCCAAGCCGGAAAATCGCGTCAAGGTCATGGGCATGATGGTCTCGGCCGCCCTGACCTCGTTCCTGACCGGCATCACCGAGCCGATCGAGTTCTCGTTCCTGTTCGTTGCCCCGGCCCTTTACGCCGTTCATGCCGTGCTTGCCGCCACCACCCAGTTCGTGGCCAACACGCTCGACATCCACATGGGCTTTACCTTCTCGCAGGGCGGCATCGACTTCCTGCTGTTCAACGTCTTCGGCCCGAACGCCCATAACTGGTGGATGACGCTGATCCTCGGTCCGATCTATGCCGCCATCTA
>Ga0316613_10001756_pt1 | contig 14522 bp, 14 predicted proteins | sample OWC_soil_day10_C_2_FD_207647 | JGI IMG/M metagenome (GOLD analysis project Ga0316613, IMG submission 207647) | Wetland soil microbial communities from Old Woman Creek delta, Ohio, United States - OWC_soil_day10_CT_b | ecosystem: Environmental > Terrestrial > Soil > Wetlands | place: USA: Ohio...
GACAATGCCATTATGTCGTTCTTTTACTGCATCGGCAATGTTTCCACTGAATTGATTAGTTATTATAAACGAATTGGCTGCTGTACTTTCATAATAAGTATATGAGTAGGTTTCAGGGCACAGAGACCATAATATGACACAGTCAATATTATTTTTACGTAGTGCAGTAACCATTGCATTTATACCGTCTTTTTGAAAAGAAACCGGAATTTTAATAATATACTCTAGCACATCATTTGTTTTCCCAAAGTGGTAGAATTCTTTATTCCCTTTACTATTTTTATTAATTGTAGATACAACATTTTCCCATTGCTGCCAACCTTTTTTTTTTGCTTGAGCACCAACAAACGCAATTTTAACCTTATCGTCAATGCCAATTGATTTACAGTTTCCTTCATATTCACCTATAAAAGTCTGGTGGTTTAAAACTTTTACATGATCTTTATATAAAGGATATGTAGATGACCATATTACTTTCGCTGATTCTGAAGGTGCAACAACTGTGATTCTATCATTATATTTTTCAAAAAAATCTTCAACTTGTTTTACATGTGTTTTTGATTCATCATAATATGTGCAATTGATGCACTTTTTGTCACTAATTCTATCTTTTCCACAGTAAGATTCATCATTTTTCATCAAGTTGAGTTGAGTACAAATCATATAATAATCATGAATGTATACATTTATTGGGACATCACTCAAATCTAGTATTCGTTCTAACTGACCTATATCAATACCTAAAAAATGATGCACAAAAATATCTTTAAACTGTTTTTTATAACTAGCTTTGATTATTAAATTTATTATATCTGTTGTATCAAATATACCCATATAACTACCATCAATAATAAGTCCCCAACAACGAAATACTTTTATTTGGTTTACTCTAAGGGTTTTAGCAACCGGGAATATATATAGACATGAAATTCCCGCTTCATTTAACATGGATTGATGAGATAAAATAACTTTGTCTGTTCCTCCAAAACTTTGTCGATAATTTCCGTATGAAATTGATAATATAAAATTACCAAATTTAATCTTATCAATCACCTTACTCAATCTCATCACACTATCACCTCACAATTATATGCCTACAATTTTATATACCTTTATTATCTTCTCTGTTTATTGAATAGCTTATCATAGCAAAGCTCCACGCCCAAATATAATAAACCATAGGATTAGTGCTTCCAGCAATAACAAAACATATAAATCCTACTAAGATGCCAAAAAAGTAGCTACTAGTTAATGTTTTTTCAAAATTTATCTTATTATATGTTTTTTTGGCAATAAAATAGACAGACCCAAAAAATATTGTAATGCCTACAATGCCTGTTTGATAAAGTAAGGCTAAATAAACTGTTTCATATGACCACGGTGTGGTCAGTGAGGCAATATTATTACTTAAATATGAATTTAGCCCATTACCAATTAAAGGTGAATCTACCCAACCTTCAATTAACATAGAAACCTGTTGTGCTCTTATATATCCCGAACCTGATGAAAAATCAAAAGCAGACAAAAATGTATTATATACACTGTTCATGAAATTATCTAATTCTAATACTTTACCCAACCAGTTATATGAACTAATTATTACTACTATAACAAGTAAAATTTGCAATAACCATTTAATTGGATTGCTTTTTCTGACAAATTGGATTTTTCCTTTTTTCAATTTTAATAAGATCATGCTTAATAAAATTGAAATTGCAATAACAGCTTGAAAAGCTCTGCGTCCACTAAGTAAAGCTACGATAAAGCCTAAAAATATAGTTACTCTTATTAAATATTTTTCCTTTTTACTTGTATATTCATGTGAATAGTTCAACGCAAAAAGGTAAGGCCATAAAAACATGAGCGATGATTGATTTGTAATTCTAAATTCTAGCGTTTGATCCTCTACAACCACCGATCCAAAAATACTAGAATTAAGATCAAAAGGTAGAGAAACTATCGCTAGTCTGTTCAATATATAGACTATATCTAATACAACAATCATAAACGTAATTACTATTAGCATCTTGTTTAGAGAAACAAATTTTTCGTCATTATCAATAATATTGGATAAGAGGAAAGCGGCTATTGGTGTTATGAAATAGATACTAATTAAAGAAAAATCAATATAATCAATATAATATCCCTTAAAAAAACCAAATGCCAGCGAGAATAAAAAATAAGTTAACCAAATAAAAATACCAATAAACAGATTTTGATTAATCCTCTTTCTTCTAACTATAATTTCAAAAAAACTTAACACTAATAATACTATTAAAGTTAAATATTTAACTTCTTGAAAATCAGAAGGAAACATCAACATAAACAGAAGCCAAATAAAACCAATAACGCCGTATATTTTATTTATAAATTTCGAATTATCCACAACATTATCCTCTTCTTCCGCATTAATTGATTTCTAGCAAGTTTTATATGTTATAATTTTTGGTATTTTCCCATTTTATTCTGAGAAAAATCCTTTAATCCACATATCATCATCTTGACTTTCTCAACTTTCTGTTCTTCTAAAAGAAAGACTTTCACAATATGTTTCAAAGACAATAAACCAACTTTAATTACCTCAACAATTGAAATTTTATTCCTTTTAAAATAAAAATATAGCCTGTTTCTAAAAATATAGTAGTGGCGAAGTGCCCCGTGCTGGGACACTCTTTTAAAAATGCCTTTACCTTGTTCGCCAAGTTTTTGATACAATAAAACATTTTTAATATTAATCACTTTATAACCTAACCTTCTTATTATTAAACAGTAATCATAATCTAATCTATCAATGAAATAATTCTCGTCAAATCCTTCCGTTTTTTGATATGCTACTAAATTAATAAAACTTCCAGATGATATCGCCCACGCTATTTCTACTCCTCGGGCTTTATTTTCTCCACTATATATAGCAATGTTTTCGTATTTATAAACAATCTCAGGTGCGTATACTGCAACCTCTTCCATGTCATCTATATGAATGTAATCAATTATCTTAATTACATCTTTGTTCAAAATTGTACTGTCTTGGTCAAATAAACATATATAATCAAACCCATCAGAAATGGCTTGTGAGCACATAATATTATATGCTACTGATAAACCTTCATTTGTTTTATTCGAACAATATACAAAGCCATCATCGTCAAAGAAAAACTTTTCATTATTTAATCTGCCACTGCTATCTGTATTGTCAAACAAATATACAAAATCAAATATTTCTCTATATTTACGAATAGATTCAAGTTCATTTTTCGACGGATAATACAGTGTCACACCACAGCAAAATTTCATTTTAGTCTCCTTTTTTTGATTTATACATCCAATAACGTCATATAGTCCAGATAAATATCTGGTTGTTCTTTAGAGTCTGTATACCATTTACTAGGTGCTACAACTATCTTATCGGCATTATCCGCTAGGTAAGCACCCCACCACGAGAATGAACTATTAGAGATTAGAAAATGTTGGCATGAATACAGAAGTCTTAAACTTTCATAATCCTTAAATCCTTCAATATAGCGAACTGGATATTTAAATTCAAATAGTTCTTTAGCTCTATCTACGCAATCGCTAAATATATAGAATACTACATCTTTATTTTTATTATGAATATAATCCATTCCTCTGTAATAAAAATCTTCTTTACAAACATTCAATAAAGAAGATTTGACATAGTCATCTCCGAGCCTCATACTAATTCCCACTGCATTACAAGATTTTATTTCATTTAGCAGTTTTTGTTCTCTATCAGTTAGTAATGTTTTTACCTTTAAGTCTTCAATGATGCGACTCTTATGCTTCTCAAAATATTTTTCACTCTGAAAATACCCATATATAGATTTAATTTTATTGTTATTTTTTAATGCATCATAGTAATAAACATCAAAATTGTAATATAGTCCTCTTTTTGACAATAGCTCATAAGGCATCTTGCCTATTCTATCATTTCTTTTTAATACTTTTACTATCTTCTGATATACATGATAGATTTCTTGACTTACTTTCATATATAGCTTATCAATTATTGACAAGTTAACATCTTCAATGTAGCCAATTGAATTGCCAACATTAAGATTTGAAATAGAAAAACTTCTGATCTTATATTTCCTATAAACAGAACGATCTAAGTAAATTTTTTCATTAAATTCCAATGCGAGCATTCTAGCAAAGGCAATCTGAAACATCTGGTTACCTAACCCACCTATTACCTTAAGTATGATCATATATTTACTCCTTAGTTAAAATAGAAGCATCTTTACACACTTATACTCTTTATATTCAATTTTCAAATGCCAATTCTAGGTTCTCAATTTCATTATTCCAATTATTTACTAGAATACTATACCATTTTTTGTATCGATATGAATTTTTAAACACGCCCTAGTTAAAAAGCTAACAAATTTCAATACTGGACACAATCAATACGCCTGCCTGAACAGACGCGCTTATTTACATTTCGATACATTAATATACCACTCTATTCTACAATCTTCCTATCTTATCTCCCGTTAATTGCTGTATTGAAATTACCATCTCAAGTGTTTACGCATTCCCTTTATCGTATAGAACAGTAGACAATACATACTTCGTAGGAGTGACAAATTTTCCTTTCGTCGATAAATTCTCCATATTGCCCTGGCACATATAAACTTATTAGATGTCATCTGTCCACTATGTTCTCGATATAAACATGTAATATCGCTTAGTGCATCAGCTACAATTCCTTGCTTAAATAGAGTAAGCCATAATGCATAATCTTCCTGCATGGGTAGATAGCACTTTCTCCCATCATCCCATAATATCTCTCTATCAAACTGAAACTTAACATCCCCTAATTTATACCTATCCAAGATTACCGTCAATACCCCAATGTCATTACCTAATAGTGCTCTATTATAGTCATAACTTCCTTTAACATAATGAGTATTGTCATGTCGCTCACCTAGGTTATTGATAAAGCCATACGATGTAAAGGTAAATGCACTCTTAACATCAAGCATAAATGATAGTTGAGTCTCTAGTTTGTTAGGCAACCATATATCATCACTATCTAAAAAAGCAACGAAACGGCCCCGTGCAATTTCTAAACCGGTGTTTCTAGCCTCTAAAAGTCCCCTATTTTGATTATGCCGCACTAACTTAATTCTTACATCTTGTTTCCTATACTTATTTATTATAGATATACATGAATCTGGAGATTTATCATCAACCACTATTAATTCCCAATTAGTATATTTCTGCTGAATAACAGACTCTATTGATGCTTGAATATACTTTTCCGTATTATATGCTGGCATTATCACGGAAACTAAATTATCCTCAAATCGTCTCACTGCCATGCGTACCCCCTAAAAATCAAATCAATATAAATGACTAACCGCGTTTTCAAGAGCAACATTTTTTTGTTAAATTTCCTTCATCATTTAAGATTTTCAAGACGAATTGAATTCACCACTTGGAGATATTTGCGATGTATCTGCTTATCGATATTGAACTGTTTACCTTTACCTGGATTATCTATTTTTAAAATTCACTTGGGTAACACTTACTCCTTCTTTTATCCCTTCACTTCGAAGCACACTAAATATAGTTTTTAAAAATATTTTTACATCAAAAACAAAACTCATTCTTTTAACATACTCTCCATCAAACCTAGCTTTGACATCTATCGGCAACTCATCTCTACCATTGATCTGTGCCCAGCCAGTCAACCCAGGATATATCTGATTTGCCCCATATCGATCACGTTCTGCTATTAAATCATACTGGTTCCATAGCGCTGGTCTGGGTCCAATAATGCTCATTTCACCTTTCAATATGTTGATAATCTGCGGTAATTCATCTAAGCTAGTCTTTCTGAGAAAATTACCGGTCTTAGTTATAAAAACCTCTGGATTTTGAAGCATATGAGTAGGCATGTCCTTAGGAGCATCTGTCCTCATAGTTCTAAACTTCAATATGTAAAATTCCTGTTTATTTTTGCCTATCCGCTTTTGCTTAAAGAACACAGGCCCCTTTGAGCCTAGTTTAATTAAAACTGAAATAATCAAAAAAAATGGCCAGAGTATGCAAATCGCTATGAGCGATAAGATAAAATCTAAAACACGTTTGAGTAATGGATAAACTTTCACGAAATACCTCTTATTCAATTATGGTTACCACCTTCAGATAATAAAGATTTTTCTATTCTCAACTCAAACCAGATACAGTTTGACATTGCACTATACTATCCACCGACTGACTCTTCACAATAAGCTTCTCATCTATGTAACAGTATTTCTCTCTCGAATTTTGGTAAGTCGGCAATAAGTTTTCAAGTGCCTGAATCACCTCATCTGAGTGTTTAATTACTTGCAAAGCCATAAGCCCTCGTTGCAGTTTTTTTTCATTGATGGCCTTTAAATTCGCCACAAAAATCTTTTTATGTTTCGTCGAAGTTGTGCCTTCTTCCGCTGTCAACAATTCTTCAAATAACTTTTCCCCTGGTCTCAAGCCAGTAAAATTGATTTTGATATCCTTATAAGGCACCAATCCCGAAAGCTCAATCAGGTCACAGGCCATATCCACTATCTTGACTGGCTGGCCCATATCAAGAACAAATACTTCACCACCTTTAGCGATGGAGCCCGCCTGCAATACTAATTGCGATGCCTCAGGAATGGTCATGAAGTAACGCTCAATATCTGGATGTGTAATGGTAATAGGGCCGCCTTTAGCAATCTGCTTCTTGAATAAAGGTATTACACTCCCCCTACTACCAAGAACATTACCAAATCGCACTGCAACAAATTTAGTATGACTCTTTTTACTTAGATTCTGAATAATAAGTTCCGCAACTCGTTTCGTCGCCCCCATGACACTAGTAGGATTAACTGCTTTATCCGTTGAAATCATAACGAAGGCTTCAGCACCAAACTCATCTGCCGCCTCCGCTACCGTTTTTGTGCCAAAGATATTATTACGAACTGCCTCAACAGGCTGCGATTCCATAAGTGGTACGTGTTTGTGAGCTGCGGCATGGAACACTACTTGTGGCTTAAATTCTGCAAAGATAGCATGAATTCGCTCCTTATCCCGCACATCTGCAATGATGGGCTCCATATTAAGATTCTTATACTTGCCCTTCAGTTCACCATTGATTTCATAGATACTATTTTCACCTTTCCCAAGGAGCATTAGAGAAGTGGGCGCCATCTTAGCAATTTGACGGCATAGTTCAGAACCAATAGACCCACCCGCCCCAGTGACTAGCACCCGTTTTCCTTTGAGATAACCTGCAATTTGCTCCACGTCCAATTTTACAGAGTCTCTACCCAATAAATCTTCCACTTCCACATTACGTAGCTGTTGAACCGTAACGTCGCCATCAATGAGTTCATAAATGCCTGGTAGAGTTTTCAGAGTACATTTAGTTTTTTTACATTCATGGACAATTTCTCGAATAATACTACCACCAACGGATGGCATAGCAATGATAATTTCGTCTACTCCGTGTTCACTAACAACTTGCTTAATATCTTGCCGATTTCCCAGTACCTTAACACCAAACAATCTCTGCCTACTCTTATATTGATCATCATCAATAAATCCGACGAGCTGTTTCGTATCACAATAACGATGGATTATTTCCCTAGCAATCATGGCTCCTGCATCACCAGCACCAATAATCAAGACTTTAGCGCACTGCTCTGCGTGTTTTTTTCGCAAATAATGCATTATACGAAAAACTAGCCTACTGACACCAATAAATCCCATATTGAAGAACCAGCTTAAAATATGTACACTTCTAGGCAATTTTGACCCAGTAAGATACATATAAACGAATATAACAAGAGAACTGATTGTCACTGCACTACATATTGTCAGCAATTCATTAATACCGGCATAACGCCACAAACGATTATACAAACCAAATAGGTAAAATAAACTTAACCTAATAAGGATGATGCCTGGTAAATAACTTAATAACATATGGTAATAACGGACATCAACAATACCTTCAAACCGGATAAACAGCACTAGAAAGGGTATTGTTGCAACAATAGCCATATCCATTAATAACATTATAATTAAAATCAGCTCACGCCTCATGTGCTACCCTCCAATTCTTCTATAATTTACCTTTAAGAATCTACTCACTCTTCACAGACTGGGCAGTAATACACTTCTACATTTTTCATACTAATAAAAATTATTTCAAAGGAAAAACAAAATTATTATAGGTATACTTAATAAGTGATGATGATAGTATGGTCTTTTTCAGCTTGTTAACACCTAACGTATGCGTAGAGGAGTCAAATCTATCATTTTGCTATTTTTTTATCATCACTACCATAATAATAGTAGTAATAAGCATGTTCTTCTTCAATTTCTACGCGATTTAAAATAACTCCTAGCAAATGTCCATTGGCTTTTACTAGTAAATCTTTTGCCTTTTGAGCCATCTCAGGGCGTACCGATCCTGAATTAATTATTAAAGTAATCCCATCCACCTTAGAAGCTAATACCGATGCATCGGTAACGGCAATCACTGGAGGAGCATCGATGATGACATAGTCGGCCTGAGTTTTAAGGTAGTTGATTAATTCCTGCATTTTAGCAGACCCCAGCAGTTCTGATGGATTCGGTGGAATCGGCCCACTGGTCAATACTCTAAGGTTTTCCACTTGAGTATCTTGGATAATGCGGTCTGCCTCAATTTCTTCAACCAGAATATTGGTAAGTCCACGATTTTTTTTGCCAAATATTTTATGCTGTACAGGTTTCCTCAAGTCACAATCAACAAGAATAATCTTCTTTCCTGACTGAGCCAATGCCACTGCGGTATTGGCAATTGTTGTAGATTTACCTTCCCCTGGTCCTGAGCTGGTAAACATGATGGTCTTTAGTTCGCCATCGGTTTTCGAAAACTGTATGTTGGTTCTCAAAGTACGATATGCCTCAGCAATGGGAGATTTCGCATCTTCGTATACTATGAGTTTGCGTGTCGTTGTCATCCTCGTCTTCCCTCCTTGCTGCTAGCTGTCCCCATTCCTTTTATTTTTGACCATATTCCAGTTTTTTCGCCAATCGTTACTTTGCTATCAAAATCTGGAATGCTTCCTAATACAGGAAGATCGAGATACTGCTGCACGTCTTCTGCATTCCGAACCGTCTTATTCATATATTCTAAGAGAAAAGCAATTCCTGTACCAACAAATAGCCCCAGAATCGCAGCAATCACTACATTCAACAGTTTCTTAGGGCTTATGGGTTTCTCTGGCGCAATGGCTACATCAATGATCTGTACATCCGTAGGCTGCATAGCTTCACTAATCCGTGCTTCCTCATGACGTTTGGCGAGCATTATATAAATTTCTTGATTTACACTGGCATCTCGCATGACTTTTGCTAGCCCCTGTTCCTTAGCTGGAAGTTTATTCAAGTCTTGTTCACTACTGGTCATAATACCTTTTATCGCTTGACTTTGTGCTGTACGAGCCGCAATCTCAGCTTCTGATTCAATTTGGCTCTGCAATAAACCTTGGTGAATAGGGTTCATAGAAGGAGCATCTGCAGTAATGACTCGGGAAATTTCACTACTCAATTTGCCATTTGTTTCATTGATAGCAGCACGAGTCGCCATTACTTCTGGATGTTTTTCCGTATATTTGGAAGATAAACTTACTAAGTTGACCTCTAATTCTGCCAAATTAGTCTTATATTGTTGAATCAGAGGGCTATCAGCAACAAAACCTGGTTTTTCTTTATTTAGCTGTTGCTTGGCAGTGCCCAGTCTTGCTTGCGCGGCAGACATTGCTACTGTGTTTTCCGCTGCTAGTTTATCAACGGCTGCAAATTTATCTACCATGGCCTTCGTTTCTTCTTCTGGAGCCACGATCTTTTGTTCTCGTTTATATTTTTCTAATACTGTTTCAGCCTGCTCCAGTTCTTTTTTGGACTCTTTCAAGCGCTCACCGATAAATTCCCGGATTGCCGTTTGTTCAGAGCGTACTAAATATGTCATTCGTTCATTGAATGTATTTACTAACGTATTAGCTACTAATTCAGCTTCTTCAGGAGATTTTGCAGTGACTCTGACCTTTAGTATCTCCGTATCCTTAACTGGTTGAGTTGTAATACGCTTCAACATTTCGTCGTAAGTGGGGATATCCTCTTCGTCTACTCCTTCGGTTTGAGTTTTATCAATTACAACCTGCACTACCGTACGACTTTTGAGTATTTCCGCGTAGGTTGACATCAGCTGTTTGGTAGCTCCGGAATTTCCCATAGGCAAATCACCAAGTAAGGAACTGCCTATGCCTTTGGGCTGTTTGATACGCAGATTAGTTTCGGCTTCATAGGTAGGCGGAATCACAAAACTTATAATTAGGGAAAAAATTACCATACCCAGAAAAACTTTAATGACTAATCCACGACGTTTTTTTATCGTCTTTATTATATCTTTTAGATCGATTGTTGTTTCTTCCACTATCTTTCCTCCAAGCGATTATTAACAAAGCTTACATATGTGTCATATAATAAGTGCCCGTGATGAATGGGAGAATGTCAGTGGTAAAATTAATCTTGCCATTGCCGGAAAGATAAACCACATCTCCGTCACCGAGTGCATAATTTTGTGTCATATCACCTTTTTCCCATATGTTCATCAAATTCACCTTTATCGGGGTATCGGTCTGGTCTTTACGAATGATATATACTTTTTTCTTAGCGGCATATTGGGTATAACTTCCCGCAGCACCAAGAGCATCCAGTAAATTGTGCTGCTTCTCCAATTCATACATGCCTGGTTTTACTACTTCACCAAGAACATAGACGCGCGTTGTATGAAGCTTAGCAATATTAATACTGACCTTTGGCTCTTTGACATAATTGCTTAGCCCTTTCGTAAACACATCTGTCAATTGCCCCGTGGAAAGTCCTGCAGCTTGTACCTCTCCGACAAGGGGAAATGAAAACTTTCCATCGGGCCTAATTGCCACTTCTTTCATTTGCAATTCTTCATAACCCCAAACGCCGATCGTAAGAACATCACCTGAATCTAAACGATATTCTTCTGCCCAGACCAGATTTCCAGCTATATTTAAGATAAATACAGCTAAAGTCAATATCATGATAGCTCGTCTCACTAAAAAACCTCCCGAGTGCCGTTGTTTTATATATTAAATAGTCGAATATTATATTTCTATGTTTCAATACATTAATCCTGCCAGTTTCATGAAAATTGTTTCCATATTATACCCAGACATACAACTAGACCTTCATTACGAAGGTCTAGTTGCATGTCTTTGATTATTTATTTTTATAATTTGCTTTTGCATTTCTTAGAAAATTCGCAGTAATATTCCAAGTTCTCAATTAGTTCACTGCTTTGTTCGAAACTAATATCCTCTAAGGGCACTTTGCCTATAATTTCTTTTACCATATCATTAAATTGAACTGGATGATAACCTGAAGCCAATATTTGTTGCTCTAATTCCGTTATTCGTAATAACTGCTTTTCCATAACATCAGTCCTTTGCTAGATTATGGTTATATTTCTTTCCCATAATTTAGTATACATTAGGGTAATCGTATTGTAAAGGACTTTAGTCGTATATCTTTTGATATACCTTTGAACGTTATTTTTGTTTTTTACAGTTATACGAAGCTTATTTCATTTCCATAGACCACCCAACCAAGCCATGATTCCCTTGGTTTTATTAGGGTATCTTATATCACCAATCTCGGGAATATTCACATCTTTATTGCTAATGATATGGTTAGAATTTTCCACTGTAATGCTTTGAGTTTTCTTTGTTCCAATTATCTCCGTAATTCTTGTAATTGCAGAGGTCAAATTGGTATTACGGTGCCCTATGCGATGGGCATCGGACCCAATAGTGTGGATCATATCGTTAACAAGCAGCAGCTCTGCTGTAACCATAACTCTCTCTCCCATGTGACCAGTGATGCTTGTTCCATTCATTTGCGTCAAGACGCCTTTACGAATCCATTCTACAAGGAGTTCTGGTTTCTTAGCAATTTCGGGATGTCGTTCTGGATGTGCTAGGACCGGTATTATCCCCCTGGCTTGAAGGGTAAAAAAGAAATCATCCGTAAAGCTAGGAATATGGTTTGCTGGCAATTCCACTAATAGATAACGACCACCATTAATACAATATGGCCCTGGATCTTTCAATTTTTCTAATATATCGAAATGTATCGCAACTTCTCCACCTGGAAATATGGGTATTTCAATTCCTGCTTTTTGCGCTTCTTGCCTTAGTGTATCACAATCAGCGAGAACTTGATCCCAGGCAGGCAGCCATTCGCCTTCTATAATATGTGGAGTGGCAACAATTCCTTTCGTACCATTTTCCACAGCCATTTGCAACATCGCCAAAGACATTTCCATATTTTTTGAACCGTCATCTATACCTGGGATAATATGACTATGTAGATCAAACATGTTTGAATACTCCTTTATTTAGATACCTTTTGTAACATTATAGCAAACTAAGATTGTAATTGACAAAAAAATAAATCTTTTAAGCGTGGAACAGTCCTTAAGCAGGGGATTGCTTCGCTAGGCTCGCAACGGCCATGAAATAAATCACAGGAGTGTCAGAAAAGACATCCGATGCTTTTTTGATAATGACAAAAGGATGATAATTCATTCCTTTAAAGCTTATAAAATTGATGTGTGTTATAAAAAAGTAATGCCGTGGCATGTGATTGTCACGGCATTCTATTTCAACTATTTTTTATAAAACTGATAGGTCACTTTCTGACTCAGCTGTGCCGGTCCTTGGCGATCACGTTCCCATGTCTTAATCCCTACTGAGAAATTATGAGGGCTGACCAGTGCTTCTGACTGCAGATACCATGGTTCTTCTTTCATGACTACAATCAGATCACTGCCGCCAGTTTCGCCCCAAGAGGAAATACGATGTTCATAGTAATTGCGAACCTGTCCGTTCTGCCAATAGGTTCTCGTGGTGAAGATTCTGCATTTTCAGCATAGGTATTCGTTAGAGGTATAATGAATAAGACCAATAGACTTATGATCATTCTGATGATAAAATTCATTGTTGTTTCCTCCCTGTTATTTTGGGGGATGACACACCCCGCCCTATGGGCACCCCTCTCTAGAGGGGAATTGGGGGACTAGGATTTTGGAGGTTTTTTCATAAATTTGACTAGTAGTATGAATATGGTAGCTGCTAGCGTGTCTAAGACTACGTCGCCGAAACGGCTGCTGCGACCTGGTATGAAATATTGATGCCATTCATCAAAAGCAGCTGCTATGGCTGTTAAGATGATCGCCCAGACTGCTGAGTATCTAGCAGCCCAATAGATGCTGATCCCCAGTGTACCAAAAGCTACAATATGGCCAATTTTATGCAGAATGAAATCAGGATGCAGCGAAAACATATAGGAGAAGTAGCCTTGTGATCCAATCTTAAAAGAGTATTGGCTAGCGATACGTCGTAACCAAAGTGGGATCTGCGCTTCACTGATCAAGTGAAGATTAGGTATATCCGATAGGAAATAAATAATGATCATAACAGTCAAAACGATTAGCCAACGCCATATATTTTTCATTGATTTTCCTCAAACATTCAGTAAGATTGTTTTGTTCTCTACTGTCATTACAGCGACAACAAATGACATTTCTATTTTATTCTATTAAACAATATTACTTTATTATATCTCGCAATCGTACATTTTCTTTGTCTTTTGCCGATAAAACAGGTTCTACAATCGGCCACTGGATTCCAATATCAGGATCATTCCACATAACACCGGTCTCTGCCTGTGGATTATATTTATCAGTACATTTGTATGCAAATAACGCCGTTTCGCTTACTACGCAAAAACCGTGAGCAAAACCTTCCGGGACATAAAATTGCTTTTTATTTTCATTCGATAGGATAACACCTTCCCATTGTCCAAAGGTTGATGAGCCTGCTCGAATATCTACTGCGACATCAAATACTTCTCCTTGGAGAACATAGACCAGCTTTCCTTGTGGATTCGGATTTTGAAAATGCAATCCGCGCAGTACGCCTTTTGTTGAAAAGGATAAATTATCTTGCACAAAATGATAAGGCAAGCCTGCTTCTTCATACTTTTCCTTATTCCAGGTTTCCATAAAAAAACCACGATTATCGCCAAATACTTTTGGCTCAATAATCACTACGCCTTGTAATTTTGTCTCAATTATATTCATAGTTTCGCACCGCCTTGCAGGAGATTTAATAAATATTGACCATATCCGTTCTTTTTAAGAGGATCTGCTAATTGAAATAGCTTTTCATTATTAATGAGTCCCATACGATAAGCGATTTCTTCCGGACAGGCAACCATGAGTCCTTGGCGCTGCTGTATGGTTTCAATATAATTAGCTGCTTGTAATAAGGACTCATGAGTTCCTGTATCCAGCCAGGCAAAACCGCGACCTAAGGTCTCTACCCGCAATTTTTTTTGTTCCAAATAGGCTCGGTTGACATCCGTGATTTCCAATTCACCACGTA
>Ga0316613_10001757_pt1 | contig 14518 bp, 19 predicted proteins | sample OWC_soil_day10_C_2_FD_207647 | JGI IMG/M metagenome (GOLD analysis project Ga0316613, IMG submission 207647) | Wetland soil microbial communities from Old Woman Creek delta, Ohio, United States - OWC_soil_day10_CT_b | ecosystem: Environmental > Terrestrial > Soil > Wetlands | place: USA: Ohio...
TTTATGGCGGCCGCAAGTATTGCGGTATCGCGAGCACTCGAATAATGACAGAGCTGCCCATATCCCGATCAGAATGGCTGGCGCTGCACTTCGTCGGCGGCCGTCGAAGTCGGGAACCAAGCCACGCACTGCCATCATGGAAATACCGAGATCCATCAACACAGGAGAGGCCAATGTACGGAACGAAAGAAATAGAGAAGATGCTGGCCATCCCGCTGGACAACTGGATCAGATACGGGAGGATGAAAGACTGGATGCCGGTCGGGTATCGGTGCCCGATGGGGTTCATCTATAAGACTGCAAGCAGAGGAAGCGCAAACGATGAATATGTTGCGCCAGTAGATGAGCCAATGGCGATCCGGTTTGAGGCGGTGGTAAAGAACCTGCCCGAGCGGCACCGCAAGGCATTCGTGATGCACCAGCTTGGGAGGTATGCGGAAGAGCATCGCGTTGTCATGGTCAAAGGCCGGGGGCAGGCGGCAAGACTGATGGGCGTGCAGCCGTGGCAATACCACAACCTTGTCCGGCAGGCGTGCAACATGGTTCTGACACGGTGGCGTGGATGATTTGCAACGAGATGAACAAAATCACATGTTTTTATTTACAGACCACACTTTTTATGTAAAAATGGCATCCAATTAATGTAGAGTGCGTTAATTCGCACTGAAGAACCCGGAGCCAAAAGCTGCCGGGTTTTTTGCATTCTGCGCCCATTATTTGAGATAGAAACCAGCATTTCGGATGTGTTATGTGATGCCACCTTGGGCAAAAGATGAGGCAAGCCGGCTTCCTGACCGGCAATATGAGCCACTAATCAGCCGTAAAGCATAACGGCGCGAGACGCTGTAACTCGCCTGAATTCATTTTTATCTCTTCAGTACCGTGCTGGCAGCGCTTCGGCGTAACCGGATGCCAGCCCAATCCCTGAATCACCAATCGAGTTGAGAAACGTCGATACGGAAGGCCGCGGCAATCTTTTCTTTGGTTGATTTGCGTAGATTGTCGCTCTTCTCTTGTTTTGCATAAGCAGGTTGAGAAATCCCTAGCCGGTCGGCGACGTCGACCTGGTTCAAACCTAGGTGCTCGCGCCAAGCTTGGACGATGGTCATGCCATCCTTGATGACTTTGCCGACGACTTCATTAGGGATGGTCACATCGGCTTTATGCTCCGGGGAATTCCCTTTCATACCGACATAATCGGAATAGGGGATGACGACGAAAGCGGGTTTCCCCGCACCGTCCCGGATGATCTGAATATTAGTATGTTCGCTCATTTCGTTTTTCCACTTGCATGATGGTGATGATAACCGGACGGTTGTTCGTATCGATTTCGAAGATTACACGGTAATTGCCAACGCGGAGGCGGTAATCGTCTCGGCCTTGAAGGCGCTTGATGTCAGCTGAAGCGTTGGGCCATGAATCAAGAACCTGCACTTCATCGTAGATTGCAGCGCTCGTCTTCTTGTCCGCAATTTTGCGGAGTTGCTTGGCTGCTTTGTTTGTCCAGTTGATCGTGTTCATGAGTTATATTATAACTCAAACATAACTTTAATCAAGTTAAAAGTTATATTTTTTGTTGTGTTTTTGTAGTGCCTTTCCTTCAGTTGACTTGTGCGATGATTCGAGCCCGCTTCCGCGGGCTCTCTTTTTTCTGGTGATGTATGGGACGCAAATCAAAGCTGACTGAAAAGCAATGGGAGGAAATCGGAAAGCGTCTTGTCGACGGCGAAGAAGGCCGAGCACTAGCGCGGGAATTCGGTATATCCGAAGCGGCGATCAGAAAGCGCTTTAGTGCGCAGACGAAACAAATAAAAGCTGTTGCGAATCAATTGGTTGTTGCGGAAACTGCTTTTAATGCTCTTCCGATAAGTGCGCAGATAAGCGCGCGCACTTTGGCTGATCGGCTGAAAGCTATTTCCGAGAACCTGGCCGATGCGGCCCATTACGGCGCGGCCACGGCTCACCGGCTGGCAGGCATAGCAAATAACAAAGTTGCCGAGATCGATGATGCTGCGCCGATGACCGCCGAGAGCATGGAAACGCTCAAGGGGATTGCGGTACTCACAAAGATGGCCAACGAGTCCAGCGAGATCGGCATAAACCTGCTGAGGGCTAACAAGGACGCCGTGGATGACCTGACCAAGGCATCTGCCACGAAAGCACCTTCTGGATTGATCCACTTCTATGGGGACAGCTAAGCCGACACTGAACCCAGCATTGAGGGATTTCTGGCTTGCTAAAGCGCGCAATCGTGTTTTGGTCGGGGGGCGCTCATCATCGAAGTCATGGGATGCCGCTGGCTTCGCAACGTTCCTGACTGACAATTACAAGCTTCGGTTCGTTTGTGCCAGGCAGTTCCAGAACAGGATTAGCGATTCGGTCTACACACTGCTGAAAACGCAGATAGATCGGTTTGGGCTCCAGTCCAGGTTCAAGGTCCTGGATACCAGCATCACGAATATTGAGACGGGGAGTGAGTTCCTTTTCTATGGGCTGTGGCGCTCGATTGATGAAATCAAGTCGCTTGAAGGGATAGACGTTCTCTGGATTGAGGAAGCGCACAACCTGACCGAGGCGCAGTGGAAAATTCTTGAGCCGACCGTACGAAAAGCAGGCTCACAGATCTGGGTAATCTTCAACCCGAGGCTGGCAACGGACTTTGCCTATAAGCGGTTCGTGGTGAATCCGCCGCCGAATACGATTGTTCGGAAGATCAATTACGACGAGAACCCTTTCTTGTCGGACACGATGCTGCAGATTATCGATGCGGCCAAGGAAGAGGATTACGAGGAATACGAGCATATCTATCTCGGTGTTCCGAAGCAGGACGACGACGAAGCGATCATAAAGCGCTCCTGGATCATGGCTGCTGTCGATGCTCACGAGGCATTGAACATCCCCATGTCTGGAAGAAAACGCATCGGTTTCGACGTGGCCGACTCTGGCGAAGACAAGTGCGCCAACGTATACGCGCATGGCTATGTTGTGCTTTGGGCCGACATGTGGAAGTCCGGAGAGGATGAGCTGCTGAAATCCTGCACGCGCGTCTATCGTGCAGCGCGAGAACGAGAGTCAGAAATCATTTACGACTCCATCGGGGTAGGAGCGACGGCCGGGGCGAAATTTGGCGAACTTAACAACGCCCTAATAGAGGGCCGCAGGGTCCACTACGCGAAATTTAACGCGGGTGGCGCGGTATATAGGCCGGATTCGTTCTATACGCAGCATACGAAAAACAAGGATATGTTCGCCAACATCAAGGCGCAGGCTTGGTGGATGCTGGCAGACCGGTTCAAGAACACATTCAATGCAGTGAGGAACGGGCAGAAGTTCAAGGATGACGAGCTGATAAGCCTGGCGAGCGATCTTCCTTATCTCGATCAACTCATCGAAGAGCTGTCGACGCCAAAGCGAGATTACGACAAGAACTGCCGCGTCCAGGTCGAGAGCAAAAAGGATTTGGCAAAGCGTGAGGTGAAATCGCCGAACCTTGCCGATGCTCTGGTGATGGCCTTTGCGCCGGGTAGCGCGCCGCTGCAGATAAACCAAGCCTTGATAGGGCGTGCATGAAAATCCGAAATACCAGACGAAACAAAGCGCGAGAACACATCGCCGCCAGGCAGACGCATGCCGAAAAGCTGGCTATCAGCTATTCCTTGCTGTCCCGATTCGCCGGGCAAGAGCCAGAGCCGGTCCGGTATGAGGTAAAGCGCCCGGATTTGCCGCCTGGGGTCATCCCAGAATCGGCAAAAATGGCAATGGATACGGCAGATTCCGCCATCTATGAATATGCCAGCCAAACCTATCGCGGGATGGGATTTCCGGGCTATCCGTATCTGTCCGAACTGGCTCAGCGATCCGAATACCGTAGCCCGACCGAAACCACCGCAAAGGAAATGACTCGGAAGTGGTGCAAGGTCGTTTCGCACGGAGAAGGGGATAAGGCTGGCAAGATTGAGGTTATCGAGTCCGAACTGAAGCGGCACAAGGTTCGTGATCTGTTCCGGACGGCAGCCGAGCATGATGGATTTTTCGGGCGCGGGCAAATCCATGTCAGTCTGAAAGGCGATACGGACGAAACACGCCAGCTTCCGCTTGTGATCAGGAAGGAAACGATCAATCCTGGAACGCTGGAAGGGTTCAAGTCGGTCGAACCGATCTGGACTGCGCCATATGCATACAATTCGACGGATCCGCTCGCGAAAGATTTTTTCAAGCCGACGAGCTGGTTTGTCATGGGAAAACTCACCCATGCAAGCCGCCTGCTGACGTTCGTCAGCCGCGAAGTGCCGGATATGCTGAAACCGGCTTACAACTTTGGCGGCATGAGTATGTCCCAGCTGATGGAGCCGTACGTTAACTCATGGCTTCGCACGCGTGATTCTGTGTCCGACCTGCTGCATTCGTTCTCAATCAGCGGTTTAAAGACGAATATGGGTGATGCCCTTGCCGGAGGGGAGGGGCAGAACATTTTCGATCGTGCGGCCCTGTTCAACAAGGCGCGCGACAACCGCGGCCTGATGCTTCTAGATAAGGATACCGAGGAATTTTTTCAGTTCAACACGTCGTTGGCCGGGCTGGACAAGCTGCAGGCGCAATCGCAAGAGCACATGGCGGCTCCGTGCCATACGCCACTGGTCAAGCTGTTCGGCATCACGCCGACCGGGCTAAACGCATCGGATGAGGGGGAAATATCGGTCTATTACGACTATATCAACTCCATGCAGGAAGACCTCTTTTCGGACAACCTGCATAAGATTATTTCAATCATCCAGCTAGACAAATTCGGCGAGATTGATCCGGCAATCGGCATTGAATGGATTCCGCTCAAGCAGGTTGACGAAGAGGCCCAGGCAAGGATCCGTAAGACGGATTCTGAAACCGGAGCGAACCTCATTCAAACTGGATCAATCAGCAATTTGGAAGAGCGTGCCCGCCTGGCTGCTGATCCTAAATCTGGATACACATCGCTTGATGTCGAGGATGTTCCGACGCTGCCTGACGCTGATTCCAAACCGGAAGAAGACGATGTTGTTGTTGCGGCTCAAGATAGCCAGTGGAACGAAGACGATCACCCAAGAAGTGATGATGGGAAGTTTGGTGATGGCGGAAGATCTGGAGCGCGGTCGAATCTGGAGAAAGTGGAGGCTGATGAGCCCCGTGTATCTTCGCCGGAAGAGATTGAGCAATTACTTGGCCAAGAGCACAAGGGAGTGCGAGGTCAAGAGGCAATAGATAAGCTTCTGCAAGAAAAGAAAGGTCATGTGAAGGGAGCATTTAAACGCGATGACCTGGGGAACATTGATCTTCTATGGGGGGATGATTCGTTCGGCCTTCAGCACATCATTAAGAGGCGAGAAGAGCAGAAAATTGATCCAAACCGATTTGTATCTGATCTTTCAGACGTTATCGAAAACGGCAAGATGAGCATTAATCAAAAAACAGGGAGATTTGAAATTTTGAGCAATGGGAAGATGGCCGTTGTTTCACCAGAGCTTCGGGGAAATAAGCTGACGTTTTTACTAACAGCGTTCAAATCGAACAAAAAATAAAGCCAAAGACGCTGAAAGGTTTAGGAACTAATTCAGCTTCAAACAGGCAGACCACATTCCCCTGTTTATCTTTGGCGTGAATCCAGTATACAACAAAATTTTATGCAATGAAGATCGTTGCGCCGACAAAAAAGCCGATCAAACTTGACGCCATTCATGCGAACGCCGGTATAGAGGCAAAGTACCGGAGAGAGCTGCAGGAACTAGTTGCAAAAATGGCACATAGTTTCCTGTACTGGACCCGGGCAACATGGAAAAAGAACCCTCCGTTATCCACGGTTGCCCAGGACAAGGCACCTTTTGTTGATCTGCGCAAGACGATGGAGCGGCTCGGGAGACAGTGGCAACGCAAGTTTGACGAGGCTGCAGACTCGATGGCGAAGATGTTTGCCGATGGTGCGACAAGGCATGTCGACGACGCTTTGATGGCCGCTCTCAAAAAGGCTGGCTTCACTGTCAAATTCACGATGAGTAAAGAGGCATGCGAGGGCTATCAGGCCGTCTTGCAGGAAAACGTATCGCTCATCAAATCGATTGGCGCTGATTACCTGAAAGACGTGCAGGGGGACGTGTGGCGAGCGGTCAAGTCTGGGTATGACCTGGACACGCTTTCGAAAACGATCAAAGCACGGTACGGCACCACCGCAAAACGGGCAGGGTTCATCGCTCGGGATCAGTCTAACAAGGCCAAGGCCGTGATTGAGAACGTGCGCCGCAAGGAGTTGGGCATCACAGAAGCGATCTGGCAGCACTCCGGCGCAGGCAAGGAGCCGAGGCCGTCCCATGTGGCCGCAAGCGGTAAAAAGTACGACCTGAGCAAGGGCATGTATCTCGATGGGAAATGGGTGCTGCCCGGCGAAGAGATAAATTGCCGATGTACGAGCCGGGCGATCATCTCCGGTTTCGAGGATTAACAAGCCAGACGATGAGCTGGCTTTTTTTATGACTTAACGAAATGGCAAACCCTGAATTCGCATTCGACAGATCGGTCCGTCACTACGATGTCGATGGACGCTTGCATGTGGATGTCTCGAACATCAGCAAGGCTATGGTATGCCCGTATCTCGGGTCGGAAATCCCGGACGCGGAGCGCCTCGGGCTGATACCTGACAAGGTATACATGCTCTTGCGGGATCCGGAAGAGCTGAAAAATGCGGCCCCGACATTCCGGAATCTTCCGATCCTGATAAAGCACGTTCCTGTATCGGCAGACGACCCGAGAAAGGACCTGGTTGTCGGTTCTACCGGCAGCGACGTCGAATTTCTCTATCCATTCCTGAAAGACTCGCTGTCGATATGGGACGCGGCGGCGATTGCCGGAATCGAGAGCAAAGAACAAACCGAATTATCGAGCGCATACCGCTACCGGGCCGACATGACCTCGGGCGAGTTCGAGGGAACAAAGTATGACGGAATCATGCGCGACATCATCGGGAACCATGTTGCGCTGGTGGACGTAGGTCGCGCCGGCCGTGACGTAGTAGTAGCAGACTCCAACCCTTTTAAAGAGGATACGAACATGAGTAAAAAACAGCGGCTTATTGCTGCAAAGGCAAGTGCGCGTAAGGCGCTGGAGGGCAAACTCGCCCAGGACGCCGATCTCGCAGATTTGGACAAGTTGCTCGATGCGCTGATTGGCGTCGAGGACGGTCCTGCAACTCCGGTGCCAGCCGAAGATGAAAACGACGATGAGTTGTGGGAAGACGATCCGGACAATCCGGGGCAGAAGCGGCGCAAGAAAGCGGCTGAACAGGCCGAGGCGACAGCAGAAGACGAAGGCGACCCCAAACAGCCTCAAGTCACCAAAGCGGCCATGGATGCAGCTATCGCGGCAGCCGTGAAGCGGACCAAGTCAGACATGGAGGCGTTGCACGTTGCCCGCAAGGAAGTCGCACCGCTGGTTGGCGAAGTGGCTCTTGACTCGGCAGAAGCCGTCTACAAGTTCGCACTGGACCAATCTGGAGTTGATACCAATGACGTTCACCCGTCCGCATATCGCGCCCTGGCAAAGATGGTTCTGGCTGAGAAAGCGAAGCCCGCACCGCAATTCAAAGGCGGCATGGACTCGGCATCCGTAAAGACGGTTGTCGAGAAACATCCCGACATTTCCCGCTTCAAGTGATAAGGAGCTTATCAAATGACTTTCCAATCTACAGTAAATCTGCAACCGGCTCCGGCTGTGGCGGGCGACTTCGCATCGGCCAATCCGCGCGCAACGGTTCTGGCTGATGCCGGCGCGCTGGTAGCTGGTACAGGCGGCGTAACCGTGGGGCGTTTTGCCTGGGCAACCGATGGCATTGTTCTGAATTCCGGAACTGGGGCGCCAACCGGTTTCGTTCATCGCGAAAACAATGCACTCATCACGGCATTCCTGGCCGAATCGAGCCTGGTAATCCCGGACGGCATGGGCCTGACGTTGTTCAACGGCGGTGACTTCTGGGCAAAGACTCTGACCACGGCAACTGTTGGCCAGAAGGTCTTCGCATCGCTGACCACCGGCGAAGTGAAGACCGGAGCTGCCGGAGCAACGGTTGATGGCTATGTGGAAACCTCTTTCAAGGTCGCCAGCGCCGCTTCGGCAAATGAACTCATCAAAATCACTACCTGGGGCTAAACATGAAACCTGATTTTCAATTCCTGGCCGCGAAGGCCGGTATCCATTTTCCGGGAGCGATGGATTACATGCCGGAAGGCGTAAGTCAAAACTTCGCACTGGCAATGGATGCGCAGCCGGCGCTCGTTACCACTTCCAACGCTGGTATCCCTGCATATCTCGCCAATTACATTGATCCGAAGGTGATTGACGTGATCGTGGCACCGATGAAGGCGGCTGTCATTCTTGGTGAAACGAAGAAAGGCGACTGGACTACCGCAACGGCGACCTTCCCCACGGTTGAAATGACCGGCCAGGTGTCGACCTATGGCGATTTCAACACGAACGGCTCTGTCAGCGCGAACGCTAATTTCCCGCAACGTGAAAGTTATCACTACCAAACCATTACGCAATGGGGCGAGAAAGAGCTGGAAATGGCGGGATTGGCCCGTATCGACTGGGCATCCAAGCTGGGCATTGCTTCGGCCCTGTTGCTGAACAAGTACCAGAACAAATCGTACTTCTTCGGCGTATCCGGCCTGAAAAATTACGGCCTGCTGAATGACCCGGCTTTGCCTGCATCGATCGCGCCGACCGCAACCTGGTCCGGGGCTGACGTTGACGGGCAAGAGGTTTACGAGGATGTGCGCAGGCTGTTTGCGAAACTCCAGGCGCAGTGCAATGGCACCATCGACATGGAAACGAAGATGGCCCTGGCAATGTCGCCGACGAACTCGGCCAATCTGAACAAGACGAACACGTACAACGTGAACGCCTATGATCTGATCAAGAAGAACTTCCCGAACACCCGTATTGAGACTGCGCCGGAATATACGACTGATTCCGGCGAACTCGTGCAAATGATCGTGGAAGAAATCGACGGTCAGGAAACGGCAACCTGCGCATTCACCGAAAAGATGCGTGCGCATGCCATCGTCCGCGATACCTCCAGCTTCTTGCAGAAGAAATCGCAAGGCACATTCGGCACGGTCATCTTCCGCCCGTTTGCGATTGCATCAATGCTTGGCTGATAGCTTGCATCCGCCACAACGGCCCGCTTCGGCGGGCTTTTTTATTGAAGGAACAAAAACATGCCAACAGTAACGGTAGGCTGCAAATTGCCGAACGGAATCGTTCTTCATCTCGGCGAAAAGGAACAGATGGTCAACGGCTCCAATTCGTCACTCGTCATCGGCGGCCATGGCATCACCGAAGACGTCGACAAGGTTTTTTTCGATGCATGGATGAAGAAAAATGCAAAGCTGAAGTTCGTCAAGGACGGGCTGATCTTTGCGCATGAAGAGACCGACAGCACTAAGGCAGAGGCAAAGGAAAAAGCCGATGTAAAAACCGGTCTTGAACCGCTCGATACGAACGCCAAGCCTGACGGCATCACCGAGGTCAAGTAATGGGCGTTGTCACGTTCGATTCAACTGCATTTTTGGCCAGGTATCCGGAGTTTTCCACGGTAGCGACGTCCACGCTTCAACTCTATTTCGATGAGGCGACTTTCTATCTGAACAACACGGATAAAAGCCTTGTTTCGGACGTGGCGCAACGGACGGTATTGCTCAACATGATCACTGCCCACATTGCGGCACTGAACGGATCAGGAGTCAATGGAAACGGCGCGTCCGGGATGGTCGGTCGCATCACTTCGGCATCCGAGGGAAGCGTTTCTGTATCAGTTGATTACGTAGCGCCCACCAACGGGACACAGGCCTATTTTCAGCAAACGCCGTACGGCGCCGCATATTGGGCAGCATCTGGCCGGTTCAGGTCCATGCGGTACATCGGGAGGCAATGATGCCGGATGGATTCAAAGGCGGTGACAAGCTGCTGGCGAAACTGGCCGGCATCGCAAAAGGATTGGCAGAAGGCCAATCGCTGAGCGTCGGTTTTCTGGAAACGGCAACATATCCGGAAGATCAGGGAGGCGGACCGGTGGCGGCAGTCGCATTTATGGATGAATACGGCTCCAAGAACTCGCCACCTCGTCCATTCTTTCGGCAGACCATCGCGGCGAAGTCGAGCGGATGGGGTGCGGCACTCGGGAAGAATCTGGTAGCGACCGGATACGATGCCGAGAAGGCGATGACGCGCGTTGGAGAAGGCATCAAAGACCAGCTCGTTTCGTCTATTGCTTCATTCTCGACCCCGGGCAATGCACCTTCGACCATTGCAAAAAAAGGGTTCGACAAGCCTTTAGTCGATTCTGGGATCATGCAGCGCAGTGTCGATTTTGAGGTGAAGAAATGAATCTTCACGGAATCGTCAGAACAGCAATCAAGACAGTCAATCCTGAGATCGATGCAACCCTTCTCAAGAATACTGGAAACACCACGGCCAACGATGGCAAGCGTACTCCGGTATATGAGAAGCACAGCGACGTGAAGATACAGGTGCAGGGCGTCAGCTCGCATGACCTGCAGCACGTCGACAGCCTGAACATTCAAGGCGTGCTGAGGAAGGTCTACCTGCTTGGAAATTGGGCTGGGGCGATACGGGCGGATCAGAGCGGTGGCGACATCATGAAATTCCCTCAAGTGCCTGGGGCCGATGTGCAGGACTGGCTTGTTGTCGCGGTAACTGAAACCTGGGCTGATTGGTGCGCTGTCATCGTTTGCCTGCAATCAACCACGGTGACGGTATGACGGTAACGACGAACATTACTGAGAGCGATGTTCTATCGGCGCTTCGCACGGTAATCATCGGAGTGATCGATTGCGATGTCGTTCAAGGCTTGGACAACAATGTTCCGATGCCACAGAGCGGTTTTATTTCGCTGACGCCGATCACTCAGAACAGGCTATCCACGAACACGGAATCGTATTCGGAAACGGACGGAACGAAGACGATCACGCAGGCCCTGCAGTATGGCGTTCAGATCGACTGTTATGGCGATGATGCCAGCACATGGGCATGGATTCTTACAACCATTTTGCGAGATGGATATGCGTGCCTTCGCATGCCCGCCAACATCCAGCCGATGTACGCCACCGATCCACAGATGGCCCCGATTGTGGACGGCGAAAACCAATACAACAGCAGGTGGCTTCTCACGGCTGTGCTTCAGGCCAATGTCAGCATGACCTTCGCACAAGACTTTTTCAATGAGGCATCGGTGAGTACCTATGCCACTGGTGATAGCAATCAAACGGAGTAAACAATGACTTCTTCAATTCCGGTTTCTCAAATCGTAACAATTAATCCGTCAGTGGTTGGCACCGGTGGCAATCCGCTTGCCCTGAACGGTGTATTCCTGACCGATAACGCCATCGTTCCGGTCGGTACGCTGCTCTCATTCGCCAGCGCGGATGACGTGGGCGAGTATTTCGGCACGTCTTCCACGGAATACGACCTGGCAACCATCTATTTTGGCGGCTTCACTATTGCCACTCAGTTGCCGAGCACGATTTTCTTTGCTCCGTACGTCAAGACAGCGCGCGCGGCATGGCTGCGCGGCACATCTCTGTCCGGCAAGACGTTGGCGACCATCAAAGCTATTACTGGTTCGTTGACCGTTACGATCGACAGCGTTGCGCACACTTACGCAACCATCGATCTGTCCACGGCAACCAGTTTCACGAATGCGGCAGCGCTGCTGACGACCGGGCTTGGCCTGACCGGGGCGGCAGTAACGTGGGACTCCACTTTCTCGAAATTCGTGATTACGAGCGGCACGACCGGCGTTGAGTCGACTATGACGCAATGCACCGGCACGGCAGCGTCTTCGCTTGGCCTATCAGCCGGTACTTTGTCGCAAGGATCAGATGTCGACACCGAAGTCACGGCCATGAACAGGGTTAAAGCCGGGACAGCGAACTGGGCGACCTTTACCACCACGTTCGAGCCTGATCTGACTAGCAAGACCGCATTTGCGGATTGGTCAAACGACCAGAACAAGCGGTATCTCTATTTAGCGTGGGATTCAGATACCGGGTACCTGACGGCGAACAATGATGCAGTGTTTGGCGCTGTAGCGGCGAAAGCCGAGTACAACGGCACGTGCGTTGTCTACAACACGGCGCAGATTGCTGCTTTCATCATGAGCTGCGCAGCTTGTATCGACTGGGATGCAGAGAACGGACGCATTACCTTTGCATTCAAATCGCAATCTGGATTGTCGACCACAGTTGACACGCTCGCTGATGCAACGGCTGTCCTGTCCAACGGAGCCAGCTATTACGGGTTCTACGGTGCGCCAGGGGAAGACAACGAATACTCATTCTTTTACAACGGGAACGTGCCGGGCGAGTACAAATGGATCGACCCGTACATCAATCAGATTTTTCTGAATGCACAGCTTCAACTTGCTGTCGTCGAAGGACTGCTCTCAGTTAACTCGTCTCCCTATAACGATTTGGGTAAAACGTTCATTACGGCGTGGTGTGCCGATCCTATCCAGCAGGCGCTGAAAAACGGAACGATCCGTAAAGGCGTGTCTCTTTCCACAGCCCAGAAAGCGCAGATCAACGCTGCAGCAGGTTTGGATATTTCCAACGAACTGCAAACGCAGGGCTACTACCTGCAGGCGTTGGTATCGGAAACAACAGCTCAGACTAGAGGCAACCGGGAGAGCCCGACCATCAATTTCTGGTACATGGACGGCGGCTCTGTACAGCAGATCACAATCGCATCGATTGCCGTTCTGTAAAAATATCCATCGCAATTTCGAGGCCAGCCAAAGCGCGGGCCTTTCTTATTTAAGGACTGAAACATGTCAACCATTACCAGTGCAAACAGCAAGTTCGTGCTTTCCAGCGCAGACCTCTCCATCCTTTCTGTCCAGATTGAGGGATATGCCACCGATGACTCTTTCGCAGTTGATGCGGCGGACACCGCCGAGAATGTCCTGGGCGTTGACGGGAAGATGTCGTCAGGCTGGATTCCGCGCATGTACAAGATGACGGTTTCTCTCCAGGCGGATAGTTCGTCGCGGAAGATTTTCGACATCATCGCCCAGGCGCAGGATGTCGCGAAAGACGTCTACAAGCTGAATGGCGTCATCACTCTTCCCTCTATTGGGAAAATGTACACGCTCACCAATGGCGTACTTACTAATTACAAACCGATTCCAGATGCCAAGAAAACCCTCGGGCCGACATCGTATGTCATCACCTGGGAATCCATCCAACCGATGACCATCTAAGGGGTAGCGCATGACTCGCAAAACGAAAATCGTCACCATCGAACGAGAAGGCCGCGACAAGGGCAAACGCTTTCTGATTACTGAAATGCCGGCTGCACAGGGTGAGAATTGGGCATTGCGTGCTTTCCACGCGATGGCCGCAGCAGGGGTCGATATTCCGGAAGGGCATCAGGACGTTCCGGTAGCCCAAATGGTCACCATGGGATTGAAGGCGCTTTCGGCTGTCCCGTTCGAGACGCTTGACCCTCTGTTGAAGGAAATGCTCCTGTGCGTCCAGTTGGTCCCGTCCAATGCGCCGGAGCGTGAACTGCTCGATAGCGACATCGAGGAAATCTTTACCTTCATGCAGTTGCGGAAGGAGGTATTGATGCTTCATATCGGTTTTTTTACTCAAGAAGGATAGTTGACTACGGGGTTAAGGCCCAAACAGTCATTCCGGGCCTGATCGGCTATCAAAACATCCCCGGCATCATTGCAACTCTGATCAGCTCAAAGATGGCAACGTTGCACGAACTCCAGGCTGTGTATGGGCTTGAGGACGCCTACAACATGCTTGAAATTCTTTCAGTCAACCGACACAACGAAGAAGTGGTAAACGAATATGGCGACCGTCATTGATTCTCTTGTTGTCCAGCTTGGGCTCGATGATTCCGGGTTCAAGAGAGGGTCGGCGGAGACGAAAAAGAACATTTCCGAAACGAGCGCTGCAGCCCGCAAAACATCGCAGGACATGCAGGATTCAGGCAAGAAGGCTGCTGAATTCTTCAAGGAATTGCGCAACCAGGCGGTGGCATTCTTCGCCATCCTTACGACCGGGCGCGGGCTGATCGACTTCACCCGGGAGACAATCACATCCAATGCCGAACTGTCCAGACTATCGGCCAATCTCAATGAGACGGCGAGCGACATGTTCGCCTGGAAACGAACCGTTGAGCAGGCTGGCGGCGATGGAAACGCGTTCATAGGAACCATCAAGGGAATTTCGTCGGCCATAACTCGGTATTGGGCCGGTGACCCTGCCGGCGCAGAGATATTCAAGCGGTTTGGCATCGATATTGCAAATGTTGATGGAACTGCCAAAAAATCGACACAACTCCTGCTTGAGCTTGCAGATAGCATACAGAGCAAGAAGATAGATAGGACTCATGCCTATAACCTTTTGAAATCTTCAGGTATAGACGAAGGAACTATCAACGTCATATTCAAAGGGCGAGGGGCGGT
>Ga0316613_10001758_pt1 | contig 14517 bp, 12 predicted proteins | sample OWC_soil_day10_C_2_FD_207647 | JGI IMG/M metagenome (GOLD analysis project Ga0316613, IMG submission 207647) | Wetland soil microbial communities from Old Woman Creek delta, Ohio, United States - OWC_soil_day10_CT_b | ecosystem: Environmental > Terrestrial > Soil > Wetlands | place: USA: Ohio...
ATAAATGTACTTATTTATCGGTTACGGAAGAAAATGCAGGAGAGGGGTGCGATGATCAAGACTATTCGTGGAATGGGATGCATCCTCGAAATGTAAAAACAAAAATAATCGCGTAAAAAATAGAAAAGATCGTTACTCAATTAATTAGGATAATGAGTAAACGATCTTTCTTTGAAAATAATAATGAATTAGTGCAAGGTGTTTTTTTTAGTTAAAATTTCAAGGTTGCGCCTACGCCCACACCATTTTTGTTATCGCCGGCATCGGGCATAAAAGAATGGTAATTGAGATTGAGGTCAGCATTATAGGTGATTTTGAAGTTGGCACCGACTTGCAATTCTTTGAATTGGTTTCCGGCAATGATAGAGGTGTAACCTTCCCATTCAGGGGTTATGGGACCATTAACAGCCATTCCCACATACACTTTTGCATCAGATTCGAAATTATTACTGCCAATGATGCCCCTAAAGTTGTTGGTAAGTTGTAGTTGACCATAAATATTATCTAAATTGCCGCTATGCTCCCAATTAGCATTTTGCAGGCCTAAGGTAAAATTATCAGCCAGCTTATGTTCTAGATAAAATGTGTTACTGCCGATCCCTGCAGCAGTTTGACCTTTTTCCAGGTCGTTGACTGGAGCGGTGAGGCCAATTCCCGTATTTAAAGTAAGAAGTGCAGCCAAGGTGAGTACGATTTTTTTCAACAATAAGACCTCCAGATGTAGTGCTATGTATAGGTTACCAATGTGAATATAACAAACAGAAAAAATAAGGTCAATGAGTAAAATTTTCCAAGAATCTTGTACCAAAACTATAAAGAAGATGATAATAATTTCATAGAAAGATTATGGCTGCAATATTTGCAAGTTATAGATGGAAAATATAATGATAGGAAGATTATTTCGCTTCTCCTGGATGTTATCATGAATGACAAACCGCTATGGTACCCGCCAATTTTCAAAGGGTTGATCATAGTGTTATCTTTTGATATAGTTGGGGTAAGATTGCAAGGAAAGGAATTTGTCACAGAGATAAAACAAGGGAAGTGAAACAGATGCTAGTTGATAAAAAGACAGATTTTACAAAAGAAAGACTCTCTTTTCATGAGATAGATGAAGGTTTTACAACAAAAGAAGCAATTGCTGAAGCAAAACGATGCTTAAACTGTCCTAAACCATTATGTCGCATGGGATGTCCTATTGAAAATGAGATTCCCAGCTTTATTTTAGCTTTGGCAAAAGGAAATATTGGAGAAGCCAGTTCCATCATCGCACGTCGCAGCAGCCTTCCTGCAGTCTGTGGGCGAGTTTGCCCTCATGAGAAACAATGTGAGGGTTCCTGTATTCTTAATAAAAAAGATTGTGGTATCAAAATAGGAAAACTAGAACGCTTTATTGCTGACTTTGATACGGAAATGGGCATTGCAAGACCTAATCCTATGCCTTGTGTACATGGTAAAGTTGCAGTGATAGGTTCTGGCCCGGCAGGGCTGACTGTTGCTGGTGATTTGGCAAAATTGGGTTTTGAAGTAGTTATATTTGAATCTCAAGCTGAACCTGGTGGGGTATTAATGTATGGTATTCCAGAATTTCGTTTAGGCAAAGAGGTTGTCCGTCGAGAAATTAAAAGAATTGAAGATTTGGGAGTACGAATTAAAACAGATGTCTTAGTTGGTCAAGATATGACAGTGGATAATTTATTTGCAGATGGTTTTGATGCTATTTTTATTGGTACAGGGACCGCTTTGCCAAAAATTCTTGATATTCCTGGCAAAGATTTGATTGGTGTGATACAAGCAACCTATCTTCTTAGAATGGTTACATTAATTCGTTCGGAAAAAATTGATAGAAAAGAAATCCCTATCAACACTCGGGACAGAGTGGTAGTAGTTGGTGCCGGCAATGTAGCAATGGATGCTGCTCGTACAGCACTTCGTCTAGGGGCATCGAAGGTTACGGTCATGTATCGTCGGACAGAAAAGGACATGACAGCTTTACCATCGGAGGTGGAAGCTGCCAAGGCTGAAGGTGTAGAATTCAAGTTATTGTCTAATCCTACAGGCATCATGGGAACAGAACAGGTTACCGGTTTAGAGTATGAACTTCAAGAAATAGATGAAAATGGCAAGCTGCGAGGTACAGGAATAAAGGAAATAATAGAAGCAGATAAGATCGTTCCAGCCATTGGTCAGAGACCGGCAGCTAGAATTGTATCCACTACTGAAGGAATTGAAGTAGATACAAATGGATATGTAATTACACGGGAACGTCCTTATGGCATGACCACACGCAAAGGGGTTTTTGCTGGTGGAGATGTAGTACATCAGCCAGCGACTGTTGTTCTAGCAATGAAGGAAGCAAAAAAGCTTGCAGCAGGCATTGCTCAATATGTAGAAGCAAAGAAACTAATGGAGAATTGCTAAAAAGCAATACTAAAAAAATGTAAAGAATATAAAGACTGGCATTTTTTATATGAAATCAGAAAGTATAATACTTTATTGAATTTATATAAAAAAGACTAAGACTTCTACTTATATCTGAAAGGACTGTATTGAAACTTTATTTTCAACACAGTTCTTTTTTTAGACCAATTGCAAGATATAAAGCATCAGAATCCTTCGTTAAAGATGGTTATCAAATGTATAAAACATCAAAAATAGTTACTTCCTAGATCCACAGGGAGTAACTATTTTTCTCATGTTACAATTTATACTTTAAACGGTTTTTACTGGGTGTAACACAGTATGTTTTATTATTAGGAATCAATGAGTTTTAGGGCTCTTTATTTATGCTTACATGATCCAGCTGAGTCCTCAAAAATCAATTGTGACTCATATTCGATGAGCACTATGAGCCACAATTGAAAAAAATGTCTAATTTTAATAGAGTAGTAAAGCCTGCTTTACGGGTTTACACTCTATTAGTTCATTTTTGCCATAATTATTGTGAAAGATGTTAAACTTCTGATTATTCAAATAATCATGTAAAATAAACATGAAGTGGGTGAACATTATGTTGCTAAATGAACGCCGTTGTAGTGTGCTTCTAGATATTTTAGAAAATGAAGATTGGGTTAGGATCCGAGATTTAGCGCAGCAATTTCATGTTAGTGACCGTACCATCCGTTATGATTTGGATGTAGTGGATGATTTTTTGCGTATCAACAATCTATCATTACTGATTCGCAAACAAAACGGGGGTGTGAAGTTTGTCGAATCTGCAGAAGAGAAAAATAAGCTATTAAGATTATTTCAACATTTAGGGTTATATCAGTATGTGCTGTCATCTAGTGAGCGGCTGCAGAAAATCTTAGCAGAGTTATTGTATGTTAAAGATTATATTAGAATCAATGACCTTGCTACTCTCTTATATGTTAGTCGAGGGACCGTCATCAAGGATTTACAGAAGGTGCGTGAATGGTTGGAGAAGCGGCATCTGGAATTACGTTCCATTCCTAAATATGGAATCAAAATTGTAGGACCAGAAAGAGAATTCCGTCAGGCTATTGTGGAACTTCTGCGCAAAAATTTATCTTTACCGTGTATGTTGGAATGGGTCACAGCACCAGAAACCAATTGGAGCGATAGCCAACTGTTTAAATGCTGGCTGGAAGACATTGATATATCCTTTCTTCAAACCTATGTTCGTCGATTAGAAAATGAGCTGCAGGTCATTTTTTCAGATGTAGCATTTAGTGGGTTGGTAATTTATTTAATCGTTTCCGTTCATCGAATTAGGGCGGGGCGTGATATTATTGTCGGGCAGTCAGAACTGGAAGTCCTGCAGAATTCACGTACCTTTGCTATTGCGCTTACCACCATTCCTCTTTTAGAAGAACGATTTCATTTATCGATTCCTATTGATGAAGTCAGTCTTTTTACTGAGTACGTTTTAGGAAGCAATGTTGCCTCCTCAGCAGTAGAGGAACAGGAAAGCAGAACTGAAATGCAAATGTTAGTCTGTAATTTAATTGCTCATGTAAGTCAGGAGCTGCCTTGCGACTTGACAGAGGATCATCAATTGTTTGAAGGACTTCTGGAAGAGGTGCGTCCTACCTTGTTCAGAGTGAAGTATGGACTAAGCTTAGATAATCCCTATTTGGATGAAGTCAAATCAAGTTATCCTATGTTATTTGAATCAGTGAAAAAACATACAAAATCATTAGCTGATTATATTGGCGGACAGCTGCTAGATGAAGAAATCAGTTATTTAACTGTTCATTTTAGTGCCGCACTTGAAAGAATGAAAAACAGAGAGAAAACTAGGCCATCAGTACTTGTCATTTGTGCAGCAGGTACTGGGACTGCTAATTTATTATCATCTCGCTTACAGTCTTTATTTGACATAAAAATTGTCGGTGTAGCACCCTGCCGTCAGGTTCAAAAACTGTTAGAAAGTCGCCATGTAGATATTATCGTCTCTACAGTACCTATTACTCCCGTTCAGGTACCCACACTTATTGTTAATCCTTTATTGCCGCCTCATGATATCGCATTATTAGAAAATCACATGGATAAAGCGAAAGGGACATCTTCAGTTGACGATATTGTGAAAGTGATTGAAAAATACTGTAGCATTCAGGATTATCCCCAATTGCGCCGTGAGCTGGACAGTGTGTTAAATGCTAATTTAGAAGAGACACAAATTACTTCCGATCCACCGACTTTATATCAGCTATTGCCTGCCGCGAATATTAGACTGAATGTGCCTGCTGAGGATTGGCGGGAAGCTATTTATGAAGCCGGGAATGTATTGTATCAAGAGGGATATATTGAAAAAATATATAGTCAGGCAATGATTGATGTAGTCGATAAAATGGGACCCTATATCGTATTTTATAAGGGAGTTGCCCTTCCTCATGCAGATATTGACTGCGGTGTTAAAAAATCTGGATTCAGTTTTATTCGACTTCAAGAACCTGTTTCTTTTGGAACAAAGGAAAATGATCCAGTAGATATGATATTTGCTCTGGCAGCAGTGGATCACTCTTCCCATGTTATTGCACTACTGGAATTAACTAATATTCTCAGTGATGCAGAAAAAGTGGCATATCTGCGTAGTGAAAGTGAAATCGAAAAAATAACCCAAATGTTTCTGTCCTGGTCAGAAACAAAGACAACTTCAATATGAATTTTTCCGGTACATTCGTGCCTGGAATACGATAGAGTAGGAGGTTTACGAAAAATGAATAGTAATCAAGTTATATCAGCAGATTTAATAGTATCTCAATTAGAGGCTGCAAACTTTCAGGAAATAATTGAGTCGCTTGGAAATAAGCTACAAGCTTTTGGTTATGTAAAAGGTTCTTATGTGCCGGCAGTTATAAAAAGAGAAGGAATATTTCCGACAGGTCTGCCCCTTGGCAATATTAATGTAGCTATTCCTCATACAGATGTTGAACATGTGAATAAACCAGCCATTGCAGTGGCAACCTTGGCCCATCCAGTGGCTTTTGGTAATATGGGTGATCCAGGCAGCACACTGGAAGTTAGTATCGTATTTTTATTAGCGATGAAGGAACCTCATGTCCAAGTCAACTTATTACAGAATCTAGTTGAAACTTTTCAAAATCCTGAAATCTTGGAATTTTTACTGGGAGCAACAGATCCAAAGGAAATCGAAAAAATTTTACAGCAGCATTTAAAACAAAAGGAGGTTCATTAAATCATGGAACGCGCCATCGATCGTCTAGAACCCTATCAACGGGCCATCGCCAAAGTTCATCTTGCGTCTGCAGGAATTTCACTGGATTCGCTGGATGGCAAACCCTTAGTTGCTGTTGCGAATAGTTGGAATGAAGTATGTCCTGGACACGAGCCACTATTGAAATTGGCCGAAGCTGTTAAAGCCGGTATACGGGCAGCTGGTGGGGAGCCAATTGAATTTAACACCATTGGTATGTGTGATGGCATCAGTCAAGGACATCTTGGCATGAGGTATACATTGCCCCATCGCGACATTATTGCGGATTCTGTAGAAGTAATGGTTCTTGGCCATGGCATGTTTGATGGGATGGTTTTACTGGGCTCCTGTGACAAGATTATCCCAGGAATGATGCAGGCAGCTCTACGGATCAATCTTCCATCTGTGATTATCACTGCTGGTACTTCTGTTCCAGAATGTAAGCCGTCAGATTCAAAGAAATTGCGTACTAAGTTTTTAGCAGGTGAAATTACAGAACGCCAACTGATTGAAGGTTCACTGCAATATTATTCTGGCCCAGGAGTATGCCCGTTTTTTGGTACTGCCAATACGATGGCTGTTCTCTGTGAGGCCATGGGATTGATGCTGCCAGGCAGTAGCGTCCTTCCTTCGCCAACCAGCGCCCGTCGGTTTTCTGCAGAACAATCTGGTATTGCGGTCATGGATATGATCAAGCAAGGTATCAAACCAAGAGACGTTGCAACACCTGATGCATTTTATAATGCACTGGTAGTACTAAATGCCTTAGGTGGCTCATTAAATGCTTTTCTTCATCTTCCAGCCATCGCCGCTGAGGCAGGTATCTCCTTATCTTGGGACAGCTTTGCCCAAGTGAGTGATAAGACTCCGCTATTGGCAGCACTTGTTCCCAATGGCGACCAAACTGTATACGATTTATATCGTGCCGGTGGTTTACCTTCAGTGCTTAAGGAACTCCAGTCTCTGCTTAAAGTAGAGGCTAAAACAGTCGGTGGAATAACCATTGGTGATGTTGCTCGCCAAGCTCCCGTGGGTAATAGAGATGTAATTAAAGCGTTTGATACACCTCTTGCTCCAACTGGTGGTGTTCAAGTATTGTATGGTTCTCTGGCGCCATGCGGGGCATTGGTCAAAGCTTCTGCTGTTCCAGAAGAACAGCACATATTTAGCGGTCCAGCCATTGTATTTGAAAGTGAGGAGGCGTGTCACAGTGCCTTACATGAGAATAAAATTAAGCCTGGTCAAGTAGTTGTTGTTCGTTATGAAGGGCCTAAAGGCGGTCCTGGTATGCGGGAATTACATAGGGTCACTGAGGTATTAAAAGGGGTTCCTAATACGGCATTAATAACAGATGGTCGTTTTTCCGGGGCCAGTGCAGGATTAAGTATTGGTTATTTGTGCCCTGAAGCAGCGGAAGGCGGGCCCATTTCTTTGATTGAAGACGGTGATACAATAACGATTAGTCTCAAAGAGGGTACCATTGATCTCAATGTTGATTCAGCAGAATTGGAACGTCGACGTTCCAAGTGGCAACCCCTAGTGAAAGAAACGGGTTCAAATTTGCTGCTTCGCTATAGCAAGCAGGTTGGTCCAACTGTCAAAGGAGCAATCTGGGGACTATAAATAGTAAGAATAATAAGGAGGATTTGTAATGGCAAAACGAGTTTTAGTGTTATGTGGAAATGGGGTAGCAACTTCTACTGTAGCTTGTAAGAAAATTCAAGATTATATGCAAAATGCCAATGTTCGCTGTGAAGTGATTCAGGCAAAAATTGGAGAATTAGCCTCTTATGCTGATAAAGTAGATGTAATTGTCTTAATGGCTATGGGCGCAACACTTCCAGCCACAGTAAATACACCTTTGATTAAAGGACTTCCTTTTCTCACAGGAATAGGGCTAAAAGAAACATTAGAAGAAATTAAAAAATATTTACAATAAAAGATATAGTAGGGGGGAATAAAATGGAAACGATTGCAAGTTATTTTAAAATAGTATTTGATATTGGGCCTAATGTAGTACTGCCATTTTTTATATTTTTATTTGCCTTAGCCTTAGGGACTAAGGCCAGCAAAGCCATTCGAGCAGCTATTTTTATCGCAATAGCGCTTATCGGTATTAAAATGGTTGTTGCCTTTATGGGAGATAATTTAGGACCGGCGATGAAGGCCCTTTCAAAAAACTCGGCACTCAAGTTGGATGTTATGGATGTAGGCTGGGGTGCTGTCGCAGCAGCCATCTGGGCTACGCCAATGGGGGCAATTGGTATCCCAGTATTGCTAATATTTAATTTTATATTACTTTATTTTCGTGTTACTAAAACTTTAATGGTTGATATTTGGAACTATCATCATTTAATAACGGCTGGTGTATTAACGTATTACGCAACTGATAATGTATATCTTGGATTTATTGGAATGATGTTGGCTGCTTTCATAACCTGGTTGACGGCTGATTGGGCGGCGCCTTTCTTGCAAAAGTTCTATGGGCTGCCAGGAATATCTATGCCAACGTTATCTTCTATATCTGAGTTGGTTATCGCAGCACCGATCAATGAGTTATTAGATCGTATTCCTGGTGTGAAAGATATTCGTGGTAATTTTGATTCAGTTAGGAAATACCTCGGGTTGTTTGGAGAACCTGCCGTACTGGCTGTAATCATAGGCCTAGTTATCGGAATCATGGCCAAATATTCATTAAAAGATTCCTTGAATTTAGCGATGAACTTGGCCGCAGTTATGATTATTCTACCTAAAGTGGTTGCTATCTTAATGGAAGGCTTAATGCCGATACAAGAAGCCAGTAGTGAATTTTTGCAAAAACACCTTGGAGGCCGGGAGATATTTCTTGGGCTGGATTCAGCAATTTCAATTGGACATCCTTCCGTCTTAACCGCAGCACTAATTTTAACTCCATTTGTATTAGTATTGGCTGCTATTTTACCAGGAAATCAGATGCTGCCGTTTGCAGATATTACAGTAATACCCTTTCGTATTGCCTTTGTTGTGGCATTGGTTAACGGCAATGTATTCCGTACCTTGGTTATAGGTGCAGTTGTGTTGGTGCAGGTATTGCTGTGTGGTACTGTAACTTCTCCTGTTTTGACAAAAATATTTTTAGCCGTAGGTGGTAAAATGCCAGAAGGGGCTGTAGGCGTTGCGTCTTTTTCGGGCGGTTCCTTATTTGTTACCTATGCAATTATGCAGACTTTATCCTTTATTCTGAGCGGTGTAATTATTTCAGCAGTTGTTTTTGGCCTCTTTCTACTGGTAGCAAAATCGCAGCAGCGCAAAGCAATTCAGTTAATGGAAGATGAAGAAGAAAACACGTATGCCGCGATACAAAACAATTCTACCCAGATATAAAAAGGATAATCAGGAAGAAAGGAGTGAATTTCATGCATGCCGTATTGGAACATGTAGCTGAAAATGGTGTAGTAGCCATTTTGCGAGGTGTTGATTCTAGTTTACTGGTGCCCCTTGGACAAGCATTGGCAGATGCTGGTGTAGGTGCAATTGAAATCACTTTAAACAGTGAAGGCGCTCTCCAGGGCATCACAGCACTTAAGAAAGCAATTGGCAAAAGATTGCCTATTGGAGCTGGGACTGTCATGACAGGAGAAGACGCTCATGCTGCTATTAAGGCTGGTGCGACATTTGTGCTGACTCCACATCTTGCTGAGGAAACATTGGCCGTTTGCTGTCAAGCCAATATTCCAGCAGTAATTGGTGCTATGACGCCATCAGAAGTTGTACGAGCCTATAATTTGGGGTGCGAAATGGTAAAAATATTTCCAGCTGCATCTATAGGAGCTAATTACTTTCGGGAACTTCGTGGTCCATTACCGCAGATAGCAACTATGGCGGTTGGTGGTGTGAACAAAGATAACGCTGTAGAATTTATAAATGCTGGTGCAAAGGCTGTTGGTGCTGGAGGTCAGCTCGTCGATTTTGCCGCTGCTGCGCGGGGAGATTGGGAAGCGGTAAGGCGTAAAGCCAATGAAATTGTTAGTGCTGTTTATTGTGCTAAAAATGAATCATTATAAGAAAGATTATAAAAGACTAAGGCATCTGCCGACGTCTAGGGACTTGGCAGATGCCAAGTCCTTCTTGTTTGTAACAAGATCATTGTAAAAACCTGCAGGCTGGCATCTTTTTTATAGGATGTCAGTTTTTTTCTTGAGAATTAAGAGGACTTTCGATAATTTTCGAGAAAACGAGAAAGATTAGATAAATAGTAATAAAGTGTAGGAAGAAGGGATTGAATGATGATAAAAGTATATAATCGCAATTTTATGCAAGGAATGTGGCAAATTACTAAGGCTTATTGGTCTTCAGAGGAAAAATGGAAGGCTAGAATACTGTTGTCGGTCATTATTGCTCTTAATCTAGGGCATGTTTACATATTAGTACTGCTGAATGAATGGAAAAATACTTTTTATAATACGCTGCAGAATTATGATAAAGATGGTTTTGTGAGTGCCATTGGTACCTTTTGTATTTTGGCAGCTTGTTTCATCATTGTGGCTGTCTATGAGCTCTACTTGCAGCAATTCCTTGAAATAAAATGGCGTCGCTGGCTTACGCAAGAATATCTGCAGACATGGCTGCATAAACGCTCTTATTATCAGATGCAGCTCTTGGATAACAGTACCGACAATCCTGATCAGCGAATTAGTGAAGATTTGAAGCTATTTGTTAATTTGACCCTAGGCCTTTCACTGGGGCTTTTAAAAGCTGCCATTACCTTGCTTTCTTTTATGGTTATTTTATGGAATTTATCCGGCTCCTTTATTATCCCTATAGGGCAGCAGCAGATCGCCATTCCTGGCTATATGCTTTGGATTGCTATTCTCTATTCACTAGTTGGTACCTGGCTGACAGTTAAAATTGGTAGGCCTCTCGTAGGCCTTAATTTTAGCCAGCAGCGTTATGAAGCTGATTTTCGTTTTAGTCTGATTCGCTTACGGGAAAATAGCGAGAGTATTGCTCTTTATGGTGGTGAAAAGCAAGAACAAATCAAACTGACAGATCGTTTTCAAATGGTATTCGAAAATTTTAAAGCATTAATGTTGCGGCAGAAAAAACTTACTTGGTTTACAGCAGGTTATGGCCAAATCGCCATTATTTTCCCCTTAGTTGTTGCCGCTCCGTGATATTTTAGCAATCAAATCCAGTTAGGGGGCTTAATCCAAATATCTGGGGCTTTTGGACAAGTACAAGATTCATTGTCCTTTTTTATTGATAGTTACTCTAGCTTGGCTCAGTGGCAATCGGTCGTTAATCGTTTAATAGGCTTTAGTCAGACAATGAGCAGAGTGGAACAGATCTCGGACAATGGAGTGATTAGCGTAACACATAGCGCTGAGCCATCCTTTCATGTGCGCCAGTTGCAAATTGATTTACCCAATGGCGAAGAATTGCTCAAGGGGTTAAATTTAACAATTAATCAGGGAGATTCTTTATTGATTATGGGTCCATCTGGCTGCGGTAAAAGCACTCTCATGCGAACTTTAGCTGGCATTTGGCCGTTTGGACAAGGTAGTGTTACCACTCCAGCAGGGCAGAATCTTTTGTTTTTATCCCAGAGACCCTATCTACCCCTTGGTACGCTGCGAGAGTCCGTGTTATATCCTTTTAAAACGGATTTTGCAACAGATGAGAATATACGTAAAACCATGGAACTTTGTAAATTAGATGAACTTGTTGATAAACTAGATCAAGTTGAGGATTGGTCTCATATTCTTTCCTTTGGGGAACAGCAAAAAATAGCTTTTGTCAGGGCCATATTACAGCAACCAAATTGGCTGTTCCTTGATGAAGCAACTTCAGCAATTGATGAGACTACAGAAGCTGAGTTGTATAAGCTGCTGCATTCGAAGCTCCAAAATACAACCATCATCAGTGTTGGACATCGTCATACTTTAGCAGCTTATCACAAACGCAAACTTATCATAGACAATATAGGTGGCTGGTGTCTTGAATAATATAACGGAAAATTCTAGGCGAACAAGAAGCTGCACCTTGGAGGAAGGCATATGGAAATCCGAAAATTAACATTTACCGCTTTATTCATCGCTATCGGTGTTTTTTCGGCTCATTTAGTCTATATTCCCATCGGCATTGCCAAATGCTTTCCGGTACAGCATGCCATCAATGTTTTATTAGCGGTGCTGCTGGGAACACGTTACTCAATCAGTGCTGCCTTTAGTATTTCCTTATTGCGCAATATTCTTGGCACAGGATCTCTCTTGGCTTTTCCAGGAAGTATGCTTGGCGCTGCCCTTGCAGGTATTTTATATCAGAAGACCAATCACATTGCTGGTGCCATAATTGGTGAAATTATTGGTACAGGAATATTAGGAAGCCTTGTAGCTTACCCCATAGCAAAATATATAATTGGTTCTCAAGTCGGTGCTTTTTTCTTTGTGGTACCATTCATTGTCAGCACTACTGGCGGCAGTTTGATTGCTTATTTGCTTTATCATACGCCGATTAAGACATTCTTTCATGAAACATTAGGATAAATAATCGACAGTATATGATAAGAACTCCTGCAAAGTTGATCTACTTTGCAGGAGTTCTTCTTTTGTAAAGAAACATCAGCTATGCTGGCGAGAGGGGAAGCGCTTTAGCGTTATAGGGAAAGAAAGATCTTCTTTGTGCTAATATAGACGTGGTTTTGTCAGGCAATCTATAAAGACAAGGGAGGTTGTGTCCGATGGACAACAATAGTTTAGTACATACAAAATATGGCTGTGAAGCATCTCTCCGCTAAATTGACTTTATAAGCAAGAAAATTACCATTTTAAACAATCATTGGAATAAACAAGAAAATTCAAAGATAATTCAAAATATAGAGCAACATACTGGTGAAATACCAAAAAGTAACTAAAATGGGAAATCGTTGTTTTTTGTGGGGGTGGTATAAAACGACTTTATATAGAGTACTTAGTTCCAGGTCTAAGCCTAAAAAATACTTTAGGTATGATGCTGCTTGAGAGTAGGAGGATTATGTCTTGAAAAAAATCGCATTTATAACTGTATTTATTAGCCTTTTATTACTGCCATTTTTATCGTCAGAGTGTATAGCTGCAAATGATATTTTAATCAAAGCTGTCGACGGAGTATTGCAAAATACGGTGGTACAACATGAATATCGTATTACACCAAGTCAGCTTAAAACTTTACTTGATACTAATGTCCATCCGTTAATTATTGATATTCGCCCTACAAAAAGCTTTACAGCTGGACATATTCCTGGTGTAATCCATATCCCCTTGTGGTCATTAGTAGAAACGCTAGAGAAAAATCCGGCCATATTGCTAATAGATCGACCCATTTATGTAATTTGTTGTGCCAAAGATATATACTCAGCCTACGCGGTGGCTGTATTGCGGCTGGGAGGATATAATGCGTATGCCATACCTGGTGGTATGCCACAATGGGCTGAATTAGGATATCCCTATGTGGAAGGTACAGCAGAAGAGCTAAATGATAATCAGCAACCGATGCAAATGCATACTCCGAATATAGAGATCATGAAACAAGTAGACCCATTTATTCAAGGAATTCCTCAATATAATTCCTATCTGTTGCACTTCCAAGAATTAAAAGAAAAGCAACAAAATCAAGAAATATTCAGCATTGTTGATGTCCGCTCTAACGATAACGACCAGGGAAAACTGCTACCTGGTACGTATCAGATTCCACTGCCTAGATTAGTAGAATTTATTCATAAAAATCCATCACTGATCCCTTATGATAAACCTGTCATTGTTGTTGATAAACTCGATACACAGGCGGCATTTGCGGTATTCACACTTCGCATCATGGGCTATCAAGCCTATATGATTCTCAGCGAAGAACTAGAAATAGAACATACGGTGCATCAGTAAAACCAAGAGTGATCAACTAGCAGAAAGGGGATATGGGATGTCATATGACAGTGCGGATGCAGCAAGAAAAAGTAAAAGTTTTGTAGTATATACTTCCTTGGTCTGCTTGTCAGTGGTATTAGTAGTATTGCTTACGGCTCAGGTGAGCTGGGCCGCACCGCCACCTACTCCGGGTGATCTTGAAGAATTAAACCGTCGCGACCGACAGCAAGCCCAAGATCGGCAGAAAAAGGAAGAACAGTCCGATGTTTTCTTACAGTCTAGTACAAAAGCCAATGAGGAAACAAGTTTACCTGAGGAAACGATTGCGTTTTCCATTCAAACGATTCAAGTTACGGGAGAACGCCAAGAGCACTTCCGGTGGATTCAGAACATGTTAAGAAGCTATACCGGAAGGCAAATAGGTAAAGAAGGTATCAATATCATCATCAAACGCATAAATCAGGCACTGATTGATAGAGGATACATTACAACTCGAATTATGGTGCCGGAACAAGATCTTTCCAAAGGTACGTTACGGTTTGTATTAATTCCAGGCATCATCCGCCATATTGCTTTTGCCCAGCCCCCTAAACGAGGCTCTTGGTCCTCTGCTTTTCCAGCTCGCCCGGGGGATATTCTTAATCTGCGGGATTTAGAACAGGGATTAGAACAAATGAAGCGTGTGTCGTCGCAGGATGTGGAATTTAAACTATTGCCTGGAGACAAGCCAGGGCAAAGTGATATTATCATTCATATTACGCAAAGAAAGCCTTGGAAATTCCTCATATCCGCTGATGATTCTGGGAGTAAAGAGACCGGACGTATACAATCCGTGCAGAGCATTTTCCTAGATAATCTATTTGGCGCAAATGATATATTAAATATCTCCAATAATCATGATGCTGACTTTGAGAAAGGGCTACATGGGACCCATGGATACAGCTTTAAATATTCTGTTCC
>Ga0316613_10001759_pt1 | contig 14508 bp, 13 predicted proteins | sample OWC_soil_day10_C_2_FD_207647 | JGI IMG/M metagenome (GOLD analysis project Ga0316613, IMG submission 207647) | Wetland soil microbial communities from Old Woman Creek delta, Ohio, United States - OWC_soil_day10_CT_b | ecosystem: Environmental > Terrestrial > Soil > Wetlands | place: USA: Ohio...
CATTGTGCTTGAGTGCGACGAGGCCGTTGTAAAGCATGATGCCGTAGATGGCGGCGACAGCGAGTACGCCGAAAAAGATCATGGTGCCAATGGACATGAGAGTCTCCGTAAAAAGGCGAAATCAACAGGAAAGGGTGACACAAAAGAACAGCGTCGTGAAGCCGTGGGGTCTGTCGATCCGCTAGCCGGCATCGGAGGCTGGAGGAACGGGCGCGCCCAGGATCTGTTGCGCCTGATCGTCCGGAATGCCCAATCGCAACAGCAGGGTCTCCCGGTCGACGCGCAACAGCTTCTCGATGGCCGAAAAGTCGTCAGGCAATGCCGGGTTGCTCCAGTCGCTCGCCGAATGGCGCGCGAGGTTTACCGCCAGAACAACATTGCGGACACGCGGGTTTTCCGCGTTGGCATCGTCCATCAAAGCCTTCAGCAACTCAGGCAGATGCCAGGCATTGCACAGCGCGAGCTGCAGGTCAAACAGGCGAACGCCAAGAACCTGGCGTTGTGCTGTGGCGCTTCTCAACGAACTGTCGACTTGCTGTAGCCGGCGTATTTCGATGGCCAGCTTGGGCGCGAAACACCAGAGGAGGATTTCCGCCAGGTCGTGCAACAGAGCCGCAAGCGCGACTTCCTCGATGTTGATGTCATGGCGCTCGAAAGCCCAGTCGTGCGCATAGCGCGATGCCCGCTGAACCCGTCGGATGACCTGGAGGACGCCGAGCAAGGCTTGGGGCTCGTCCTTGAGGAGAGACTCGATGGTTTGCGGGCTCTCGAAGTGTTTGAAAAACGGTTCGACCCCCAGCATCATGATTGCGTTGCCGATGGTGGTGATGTCCGAGCGCAGGTGTTTCCCCCGGAAAGGCTGGATATAGGCGAGTACCCGGATGGCGAGCAGCGGGTCCTGAAGGACTATGGCCGCGATGTCGCGCCCATTGATTTGGTCAATGTTCTGTCGGGCCTCGTCAAGGCGGCGCGATGTCTGGCGCAAGATGGGCATTTCGACCGAGCTGAAGAAATCAACCCAGGATTCCATCGTTTCGAACGGTTGGCTGATCATCGTCTCAACTTGAAAAAGTACCCGAAAAAATAGCGCTAATATATTGATTAAAAATAACGTCTATTTGATTTTTTGCATCCTACAACGTGCGCGTACGTACACGCAAGCTCAAGATTGGCTGTGTTTGACGCTACGCATGATGTTTGTGAGTCTGACCGGGCGGCGGTGTTTCGGTGCGAGTTGTCTCGGGAAAGTGGGGGATCGCCTTTGCTGTACGGACAGAAGTGCTTTTTTACCGTTGTTTGCGAAGCAAATGCGTCAATGATCAGTGGGTTATTGGTACAATAAAAAGTTTTCAAAGGCTCTTGCGGTCCGTTGTGCCGTTTTCCTTGCTGTCCAACCTGGAGATTTGATCCTATGGCAATCGAACAAACCTTATCCATCATCAAGCCCGATGCAGTTGCCAAGAACGTGATTGGCAAGATTTATTCGCGTTTCGAAACCAACGGGCTGAAGGTTGTGGCCTCCAAGATGGCTTGGCTTTCGTCTCAGGAAGCGGGGCAGTTCTATGCCGTACATAAGGAACGCCCGTTTTTTGGCGAACTGGTGTCGTTCATGACTTCAGGCCCTGTGATGATCCAGGTGCTCGAAGGTGAGAATGCGATTGCCAAGAACAGGGAACTGATGGGCGCTACCGATCCGAAAAAGGCCGCGCCGGGAACGATCCGCGCAGACTTTGCTGAATCGATTGACGCGAACGCGGTGCACGGCTCTGATGGCCCGGAAACTGCAAAGGTGGAAATAGCCTTCTTCTTCCCCGCCATGAATATTTACAGCGGACGTTGAGTCGGGCTCAAGAAACAAACTAGGGAAGTACATGACAGTCAATCTGCTTGATTTCGATGCGGCCGGGCTTGCAGCCTTGTTTGCGGAAATGGGTGAAAAACCTTTTCGCGCAAGGCAGGTATTGCGCTGGATGCATCGCTTCGGGCAGAGCGACTTCGATGCGATGACTGATCTCGCAAAGAGCCTGCGGGAGAAGCTAAAGTCTTCGGCATCCATCACGCCTCCCGGAATTGTCTCGGACAAACTGTCCGACGATGGAACGCGCAAGTTCCTTTTCGACGTTGGCGGCGGAAATGCTGTCGAGACGGTGTTTATCCCCGAGGATGATCGCGGGACCTTGTGCGTGTCGACTCAAGCAGGCTGTGCGCTTGATTGCGCCTTTTGTTCGACCGGGAAGCAAGGTTTCAACCGCAACCTGGGCGTCTCGGAAATCATCGGGCAGTTGTGGCAGGCGAACCGGGCGTTGGGCGCGGATCAAGTGGGAGAGCGGATCATCAGCAACGTGGTGCTGATGGGAATGGGCGAGCCGTTGGCGAATTTCGAGAACTCGGTGGCCGCCTTGCGTCTGATGCTCGACGACAATGCGTATGGTCTTTCACGGCGACGCGTGACGGTGTCGACCTCCGGGGTGGTTCCTGCGATGGATCGCCTGCGCGAAGAATGTCCCGTGGCGCTTGCTGTTTCGCTGCATGCGCCGAGCGATGCGTTGCGCGATGAGCTTGTTCCGATCAACAGGAAGTATCCGCTGCGTGAGTTGATGGCGGCTTGTCTGCGTTATCTGGAAAAGGCGCCACGCGACTTCGTGACATTTGAATATGTCATGCTGGACGGAATCAATGACTCGGAGAGTCAAGCCAAGGAATTACTGGCACTTACACGCGATGTTCCGTGCAAGTTCAACTTGATTCCGTTCAATCCATTCCCCGCTTCCCCGTACCGTCGTTCTCCTTCGCAGCGCATCCGCAGTTTTGCGGAGATCCTGATGAATGCGGGTATTGTCACGACAACACGCAAAACCCGTGGTGACGACATAGATGCCGCGTGTGGGCAACTGGCGGGACAAGTTCTGGACAAGACTCGGCGGAAAGAGGGTCGGATCATTGATATTCATGAGGCGAGATCGTAATGACTACGGCAATGAACATGAGCAAAAGATTCATACAGTTGTGTGTGGTTTCGGTTCTGTTGACGCAAGCTGCACTGGTTTCGGCGCAGCAGCAATCAACGACTCAGGAACAGAGCAGTAGTTCAAACGCTGCATCCTCCTTGCCTCCGCCGAAGGATGCGCGTACTCGCGCCAAGGCGCATACGGATCTCGGATCGCTATATTTTCAGAGCGGTCAGCTGATCTATGCGCTTGAGGAACTGTCGCTCGCTGCGGCGATTGATCCGCAATACGCAACGGCGTTCAGTACTCGCGGGCTTGTCCTCTACTATGTGAAAGAGTTCGACTCTGCTGAGAAGGACTTCAAGCGCGCTTTGGAACTCGAGGAAAGAAATCCCGATATCAACAATAACTATGGCTGGTATCTCTGTCAGACGGGCAAGCCAAAGGAAGCCATCGCGTATTTCGAGCGGGCGTACAAGAACCCCGTCTATCAAACTCCGGCTGTAGCCTATCTGAATGCGGGCAGTTGTTACATCAAGACCAACGAACTCGACCTCGCGGAAGATGCATTGCGCAAGAGCCTCCGCTTGAAGCCGGATAACAACCCGCAGGCGCTTTATCACCTGGCCAATGTGAGTCACAAGCGGGGCAATCCCGACGCAGCCAAAAAACATCTTACGGAAGCCGTTCGTATGGTTGATCCAGGCCCGGACATGCTTTGGCTGATGTTGCGGGTGGAGCGCCGCTTGGGCAATGAGGCAGACGAGCGGAGCCTGGCTGCCCAGTTGCGCCGTAAGTTTCCTGACTCGGAGGAGTACCAGGAGTTCCTGAAAGGAAATTTCGAATGAGTGAGGAGAAGCCAGCCTCCGATCTGGAAGAAGGCGAGGATGCCAATGCCGGAACCGTGTCGGGTGGGCGGGACGTCAATGTTGGCCATCAGCTGCGTCTTGCTCGCGAATCCAGGGGATTGTCTGTCGATGACGTCTCTTCTGCGCTGAAGCTGAGTCCGCACCAGGTGGAGGCTATTGAAGCGAACAACTGGTCACATCTGCCGAAGACCATCATTCGCGGGTTCGTGCGGAATTATGCGCGTTACCTTGATCTCGACGCGGCACCACTTATGGTCGCCCTGGACGGTACATCCCTCCCGCAAGGGCCCGAACTCGCGGTGAACGTCGGTTCGCCGGTCAGCATGCCCAGGGAAGGTCGAGGCGATCGACGCGATTACGTCAGGGTTTTCTCCGGATTGCTTATTCTGCTGCTGGCCCTACTGGTCTATTACTTCGTTCCTGCACAAACATGGCAATCCACCCTTGATTCGATCAAGGATCGCGTCTTTGCAGAATCAACTCAAACTGTGAAAGAGTCTGCCGCTGAGGCGCCAAAGGAGGTTGGCAAAGGGACAGATGCGGGAGTGTCCGGTGTTCCCATCGGCAATGCCCCGGCCGCAACAACAGAGGTCGCTCCCGCGGCCCCGGCTTCTTCCAACGCGGCTCTGTCTTCTGCCATGCCTGCGCCCGAGTTGCTGCCTCCTGCTGCTACGCCCGTGTCGCCTTCCACAGCGTCCTCTTCTTCTTCTTCCACTACGGGTTCTGGAGGTGCGCTGCTTTTCTCGTTTTCCCAGCCTTCCTGGGTTGAAGTTCGCGATGGCACGGGCCAGATCATCTTTTCTCAACTCAATCAGGCCGGGAGCAGTCGCGAGATCAGTGGCCGGCCTCCTTTCTCTCTCGTTGTCGGCAACGCGTCGGCGGTCACCCTGCAGTACAACGGCAAGCCGGTCGACCTGTCGAAACGCAGCAAGGAAGATGTCGCTCGGCTGACGCTGGAATGACCATGGATACATTCGTAAAGCGCAAGCTGACGCGATCAGTCAGCATTGGCGGGGTTGTCGTAGGCGGTAATGCGCCTGTCGTGATTCAGTCAATGACCAATACGGACACGGCGGATGTCGTAAGGACAGCGATCCAGTGCGCGGAACTGGCGCGCGCTGGCTCCGAACTGGTTCGGATTACCGTCAATACGCCCGAGGCCGCAGCGGCCGTTCCGGCAATCTGCGAGCACATCGAACGCCTGGGCGTGGCGGTGCCGCTGATCGGGGACTTCCACTATAACGGCCATCGTCTGCTTGCTGACTATCCGGAATGTGCGCAGCGTCTGGCGAAGTACCGAATCAACCCCGGCAATGTCGGGCACGGGCGCAAGCGCGACGAACAGTTCGCCCAGATGATCGAGATCGCCTGCCGATACGACAAGCCCGTACGGATCGGGGTCAATTGGGGGAGTCTCGATCAGGCGCTGCTGGCTCGCATCATGGACGAAAACGCACGCCGCCCGCAACCGCTGGGAGCAGAGGGAGTGATGCGCGAGGCGATGGTCGCTTCCGCCCTGGAATCCGCTGCAAAGGCCGAGGAATTGGGGCTTCCTGGCGATCACATCGTCCTTTCGTGCAAAGTTTCGGGAGTGCAGGATCTGATAGGGATTTACCGCGAATTGTCCCGGCAGTCCGATTACGCCTTGCATCTTGGTCTGACGGAGGCCGGGATGGGGTCGAAAGGGATCGTAGCCTCTACTGCGGCCATGGCTGTATTGCTGCAAGAGGGGATCGGCGATACCGTTCGTGTTTCCTTGACGCCGGAACCTGGCGGCAAGCGAACACAGGAAGTCGTTGTTGCACAGGAAATGCTGCAGACCATGGGGCTTCGTGCTTTTTCTCCGATGGTTACGGCGTGCCCCGGTTGCGGTCGGACCACCAGTTCGTTCTTTCAGGAGCTGGCGCAGACCATCCAGAATCATGTGCGCGAGAGCATGCCTCAGTGGCGCGAAATGTATGACGGCGTCGAGAACATGACGCTGGCCGTCATGGGCTGCGTGGTCAATGGCCCGGGTGAGAGCAAGCACGCCAGTATAGGCATCAGCCTGCCGGGTACTGGTGAGCAACCAGCGGCGCCGGTATATGAAGATGGAGTCAAGACCGTAACCTTGCGTGGCGACCATATCGCCGAAGAGTTTATCGCCATCGTGGATCGCTACGTGGCACGTACTTATCAAAGAAAGAACGCATCATTATCATGAGTCAGAATATCCAGTCCGTGCGCGGAATGAATGACATCCTGCCGGGCGAATCCGAGCTTTGGGAGTTGTTTGAAGAAACCATCCGATCGTGGCTCAAGAGCTACGGTTATCGTCCGGTCCGTCTGCCCATCGTCGAGCCGACTCCGCTATTCAAGCGTGCCATTGGCGAAGTGACGGACATCGTCGAGAAGGAGATGTACTCGTTCGAGGATTGCCTCAACGGGGAACAATTGACCTTGCGCCCCGAAGGAACCGCAGGGTGCGTGCGCGCCGTGATACAGCATAATCTGGCGGCGCAGCGTCCGCAGCGGCTCTACTACATGGGGCAGATGTTTCGTCACGAACGGCCTCAGAAGGGACGTTACCGACAGTTCAACCAGGTGGGCGTGGAATCCTTCGGCTTTGCGGGGCCGGACATCGACGCCGAGCAGATTCTCATGGGCGCGCGTTTGTGGGATGACCTTGGTCTGGACAGCATCAAGCTGCAGTTGAATTCGCTTGGTCAACTCGATGAGCGCGCGAAATATCGCGCCGAGTTGGTGGAGTATTTTGAAAAATACTCCACCGTGCTGGATGAGGATGCCCGGCGCAGGCTTTACACGAATCCGCTTCGCATTCTTGACAGCAAGAACCCGGTGATGCAGGAAATGATTGCTGGTGCGCCCCGCTTGATGGCGCATCTCGGGGCTGAATCGATGGCCCACTTCGAAGGTGTGCAGCAGGTTTTGCGCGATGTCGGCTTGCCCTATGAAATCAACCCGCGTCTGGTGCGCGGCCTCGATTACTACAACCTGACCGTGTTTGAATGGGTGACCGATCGTCTCGGAGCGCAGGGAACAGTCTGCGCTGGCGGGCGATATGACGGGCTGGTCGAGCAACTCGGTGGGAAGGCAACGCCCGCGTGCGGATTCGCCATGGGGGTTGAACGTCTGATCTCGCTGATTCGTGAGTCGGGCGGCGATCCCGAACCGGAAAGCGTCGACGTCTATCTCGTGCATCAGGGTGATGCAGCGTCGCGGATGGCACCACGTGTGGCCGAGGGCTTGCGCGATCAGGGAGTCGACGTGCTTCTGAACTGCGGAGGTGGCAGCTTCAAGTCGCAGATGAAGAAGGCGGACGCTTCCGGCGCTGCGTTTGCAGTCATCATTGGAGATGACGAGGCCAACGCCGGGGAAGTGACACTCAAGCCATTGCGTGCCGAAGGCAATGAACGTAACGAGCAAAAACGCGTCAGCGTCGACGGTCTTGCTGACGAAATCATGAATGCATTTTTCGATGGAGATGACGCCTGATGGCTGCCTACGATCTTGAGGAACAGGAACAAATTGCCGAAATCAAAGCCTGGTGGAAGCTCTATGGCAACCAGCTTGTCAATGCCGCGCTAGTTATCGCGCTCGTGGTGATTGCCTGGCAGGGATGGAACTGGTATCAGCGCAATCAGACGGGACAGGCCTCGATGATCTATGGCGTTCTGCAAAAGGCCGTCGAGGAAAAGGATACGCAAAAGATCAAGGCCGCGAGCGGCGAGCTGCTCGAAAAGTTTGGCAGGACAACCTATGCCGGATTGGCGGCGCTGACCTCGGCCAAAGCCATGATCGAAACGGGGGACGCGCAGACGGCAAAGGCGCAGCTTCTTTGGGCCGTTGATCACACCGAAAACGAATTGCGCGATCTGGCGCGTTTGCGGCTGGCGGCCGTATTGCTGGACGAGAAGGCCTACGACCAGGCAATCAAGCACCTCGAAGGCGCCAGCAGTCCCGCGTTCGATGTCAGGTTCCAGGATATGCGTGGCGATGTGCTCGCAGCACAGGGAAAATCAGCAGAGGCAGTCTCGGCCTACCAGGCGGCGTTGACGAAACTGAGTGATGTGGAGCAGGGCAGCAAGAATGCGGGGAACGGGCAGGATTGGCGAGGACAATCCAGCGCCGCTTTGCGGGAAATTGTCACGCAGAAAATCGACGCCCTTGGCGGAGGAAAATGATGGAAATGCGCCGCGCCATTGCTTCGTTAATGGCTGTGTTATCCCTTGCTGGATGTGCCTCTCTGGATGCCATTAATCCCTTTGCCAGCAAGGGGCCGAAAATGGCCGAGCTCAAGCCGTTTACCGCTACATCCGAAGTGCGTGTCGCCTGGCGTGAGAGTGTCGGCAAGAGCGATGTGTATGCTTTCTCTCCAGTCGTGTCCGGTTCTTCTGTATTTGCGGCTGGCGCTGACGGTACCTTGATCCGTGTCGATGACGGGCAGGTGGCATGGAAGGTCAATGCGGGGCAACCGCTTTCCGGTGGCGTGGGGACCGATGGAAAGCTGATCGCGGTTGGATCGCCCAAAGGTGATTTGCTGGTTTTTTCCGCAACGGACGGGGCTCTGGTCTGGAAGGCCAAGGCGTCCAGTGAAATCCTGGCTCCCCCGGCAGTTGGTCAGGGACTTGTCATCGTGAGAAGCGGAGACAACCGTCTGGCGGCATACGATGCGCAGGACGGCAAGCGGAAATGGTTCTTCCAGCGGCCTTCGCCTTCGCTCGCATTGCGAGTGACTTCGCCTCCCGTGATTGACGGGAAATATGTCTTTGCCGGTTTTCCCGGAGGAAAGCTCGTCGCCGTGAGCCTGAGTAATGGCGCTCCCGTCTGGGAGGGCGCCGTTGCCTTGCCTAAAGGCACGACCGAACTGGAGCGGGTGGCTGACATCACGAGTGCGCCTGTCGTCGCTGGACGGAATATTTGTTCGGTAGCCTTTCAGGGACGCGTCGCCTGCTTTGATCTGGCGAACGGAAACATCGCCTGGGCGCGCGATATGTCGAGTTCGGTTGGCTTGACCATGGATTCGCGCTATCTGTTTGTTACCGATGACAAAGGCGCGGTTCATGCGCTTGACATGGCCAGCGGTGCCAGCATGTGGAAACAGGATGCGTTGTCGTTGCGGCGGGTGTCTGCTCCGCTGCTTCGGCGGAACCATGTCGTCGTCGCCGATGTGCAGGGAGTGGTCCATTTCCTGAATCGGGAAGACGGCTCTTTCGCAGCACGAGTTACAACCGATGGAAGCCCGGTAGTTGCGCCGTTGCAGTCACTTGGACGAAGCATTATCGTCCAGACCAGCAAGGGCGGGCTTTACGCTATCGAGACAGAATGAAGCCAACCATAGTCATTGTAGGCCGTCCCAACGTCGGCAAGTCGACCCTCTTCAACCGGCTAACCAAAACGCGTGAAGCGCTGGTGGCCGATATTCCCGGTCTTACCCGCGACAGGCATTACGGGCATGGCAAGTTGGGGAGCAAACCCTATCTGGTGGTCGATACCGGCGGGTTCGAGCCTCTGGCCAAGGAAGGTATTGCCCAGGAAATGGCGCGCCAGGCCGAGCAGGCCATTGCTGAAGCCGACGCGGTTATCTTCGTGGTCGACGGGCGAGTAGGGGCCACGGCGCTGGATCGGGAGATCGCGAACAAGCTGCGTCGCGCACAGCGTCCTGTAGTTGTCGCCGTCAACAAAGCGGAAGGGATGAACCGCGGCGTTGTGGTTGCGGACTTCCATGAGCTTGGCCTCGGGGAACCTTACGCAATTTCGGCCACGCACGGTGAAGGTGTGCGCAGTCTGATTGAAGAGGTTCTGGAACCGTTTCCGGATGTTGAGGAAAACCGAGAGCGAGATGACGAACTGAAAGTCGCCATCGTCGGGCGTCCTAATGTTGGCAAGAGCACGATGATCAATGCCCTGCTGGGGGAAGAGCGGGTCATTGCCTTCGATCAGCCAGGGACCACCCGCGATTCCATCTTCGTGGATTTCGAACGCGGCGGGAAAAAATACACCCTGATTGATACTGCCGGTTTGCGCCGCAAGGGCAAGGTGTTCGAGACCATCGAGAAATTCTCGGTCATCAAGACGCTGCAGTCGATAGAAGATGCCAATGTGGTTGTTCTCGTGCTTGATGCCAAGCAGGATATTTCGGATCAGGATGCCCATATCGCTGGCTTTATCGTTGAATCCGGTCGGGCCCTTGTGGTGGCGGTCAACAAATGGGATGGCCTGGATGGATATAAACGCGATCAAGTCAAGGAAGTCATCGAAGCTCGCCTGAAGTTCCTGGATTTCGCCAAGTTCCATTACGTTTCCGCGCTCAAGGGGCAGGGGCTTGAAGCAGTCTTCCGTTCGGTTGACGCGGCCTACCGTGCGGCGACCGCTGATCTGTCCACCCCGCGGCTTACGCGCACGTTGATCGATGCCGTTTCAAGGCAGTCTCCGCCGCGTAGCGGCATATTCCGGCCGAAGTTGCGCTATGCGCACCAGGGCGGACGCAATCCTCCGCTTATCGTCATTCACGGCAATGCGCTTGATAAGGTTCCCGATTCGTACAAGCGTTATCTGGAAAACGTCTTTCGGGAAGTCTTCAAGTTGCAGGGAACGCCTCTGCGCATCCAGTTCAACGTTTCGGACAATCCTTACGCAGAAGTCAAACCCGCCGGCAGAACCCGGCGAGGTGGGGAGGCGGCCGAACCGAAGCGGGGGCTGCCGCGCAAGACTGTGGCGAAGCAGACCCGGCCCGAGGCGAGCGTGAAAGAGAGGAAGTCCGGGAGCGTTCGTTCGAAAAAGGGATGAGCTTTTGGGGAGGACTCTCCCGAAGTATCGTGCGGGATTATTGGCTTCTTGAGTGATATCCCGCGGGGCCTCACACCGTAGCGGCAGACGGTGGCTTGTCGTAGCAGTCATGCAGGTAAGTCGGAATCCAGCCTAAGGGGAAGGCGCATGCGGAAGACCGGCAGTGCCCAGGATAGCGTCGCCCGCCAGCGCATCGATACGCTGTTGCGCGACGTGATGATGTCGCTGTTTGCGGCAGGGGCGCTGGCGATAGGCGTGCTCTGGGCGTTGGAGTCGCGGCTGGGGCTGATCGATGAAACGGCACGCCTGACCTATCCCGCGATGCTGGTCGTTTTTGTCGCGAGCGCCGCGATGCTTTACCGCTGGCCGAACACGGTGCCGCTTGCGCGTTGGTTTGGGTTCCTGGCAATTTCCATTTTCCTCTTCCTGGAACTCATCGCCGCACTGTGGCGCGGCGGTCCGCTGGTCGGCAATTATGCTTTCATTTCGTTACTCATGTGGTTGCCTCTGGCCTATGCGATTGCGCTGTTCATGCTTGATGCGCGTGAGGCACCTTGGGCAGCCGGTGCTTTGTTTGTCCTGATCGCTTCAGTGAGCGCTGCGTACATGCTTCGGGATGGAACGAGCGATTCCGGTGACACGGCGATGCTGATCAATCTGTTGACCTCGCATGTGGTGTTGCTCGCTTGTCTGAGTGGCTTGGTGAAGATCAAGCAGGCACTGTTCCGCGCCGAAGCGCAGTCGCGCCGCTTGCTCGAACAGGCCTCCACCGACCCGCTGACCGGCCTCGCGAATCGGCGGCATGGTTTGAAAATGCTGCGCCAGGCTGCGGAAGATCATGCGCCGGACAGGCCTTCGGCCGTGATCCTTTGCGATGTCGATTGCTTCAAGGAAATCAACGATCGATACGGCCACGACGTGGGCGACAAGGTGGTACTGGCGATTTCCGACGTTCTGCGCGATAACACGCGCGGGCTGGATACGGTGATTCGCTGGGGCGGTGACGAATTCCTGATCGTCGTGCCGCAGATTGCCTCGTTTGCTCTCCGGGAAATGGCCGAGCGACTGAGGGTGTGCGTTTCAGAGGCGATGGCGGATGATGAGGTGTCTCCGTCGCTCAGCATTGGCGTTGCCGAAATGGGGGAAAGCGAATCGTTGGAGCGCTGGATCAAGCGCGCGGACGAAGCGCTCTATCTGGCCAAACTCGGTGGCCGCAATCGGTGCGTATATGCGCGCTCGACGACTTCCGGCGGAACGCGAAAGGCTTCTTCTGAAACGGAGATCGTGGCCGAAACCGTTCTCGACGCTGAAGCGCCGAACTGAATTCCGGTCCTCCACCGGAGCGGAGGACCGGCCTGTTACCTCTTACCACGACAATGCGGCGGTCTTGACGGGCGCATCCCAGAGCGCGAGGGTTTCGTCGGACAGTTCGGTCACGGTGATTGAGCAGCCGGCCATTTCCAACGAGGTCACGTAGTTGCCGACGAGGTGGCGAACCACCTTGAGGCCGGCCTTCTCAAGCAGCTGACGTGCCGAATTGGCCATCAGGTAGAGCTCCATGGCCGGGGTTCCGCCGAAGCCGTTGACCAGCAGCAGGACGTTGGTGCCGGCCTTGGGCGAAAGATCGCCGAGGATCGCGGAGACGATTTCCTGGGCGATTGCGTCGGCCGGAGCCAGTTTGACGCGCCGGCGTCCGGGTTCGCCGTGGATGCCGACGCCCATTTCCATCTCGTCTTCAGCCAGTGTGAACGTTGGCTTACCGGCAGCAGGAACCGTGCACGGCGTCAGGGCCACACCCATGCTGCGCGTGCGGTCATTGACCTGCTTGCCCAAGGACTGCAGGGCTTCGAGGTCCATTCCCTTTTCAGCTGCCGCGCCGAGCATCTTCTCGACGATCATCGTTCCCGCGACACCGCGCCGTCCGGTCGACCAGAGGGATTTTTCAACGGCAACGTCATCGTCGGTAATCACCGTGAGCACTTTCGAGCCGCAGGTTTCCGCCGCCATCTCGAAATTCATGACATCGCCTTCGTAGTTCTTGACGATGAAGAGGCATCCCGCTCCGGTGTCGACAGCTTGAGCCGCTGCCATCATCTGGTCCGGCGTAGGCGAGGTGAATACCTGGCCCGGACAGGCGGCATCGAGCATGCCTTTTCCGACGAAGCCGCTGTGCAGCGGTTCATGTCCAGAACCCCCGCCGGAGATCAGCGCGACCTTGCCCTTCTGGAGGTCCTTGCGTTGGACGAATTTCCGCTCTTCACCCATGGCAACGATGTCCGCGTGTGCGGCAACAAACCCGTCAAGCGCTTCGGCCAGCACTGTATCCGGGGAATTGATCAGTTTCTTCACGGTTTGCTCTCCTCCTTGGTTTGTTTTGGCAGGATCTCTGCCATGTGGCTGAGTTTCCGGGCAAAGTCGGCGACCATTTCGTCGATTGCCCGGTTCCGACCCGGATCGCCCAGGTCTGGAACGGTGACCGCGATGCTTCTGTGGTGCGGTTTGTCGTGGTTGGGAAGGTGGCGCCGGGGATGGGCGAGGGCGTAGGCGTCGAGAAACGCCCGGCGTTCTTCCGTGGAAAAATGGCAGATGTCGAACAGTGTGGATAAATGCTGTGCGGGAATGGGAGTCGCGTAGGCCGGATTGGCGATCTGGGAAACGAAAGAGCGGTTCTTGCCGAGGGCGTTGGCCAGTTTGAGACGTGTTCCCGAGGGGCGGTTTTCAAGCACCTGTTCGAGAACGCGCTTGTAGGCCTGGACAGGGTCGATGATGACGCCAGTTTTTGCGCCCCCGCAACCCATCTTCATTCCTTCCCTTGCGGAGCCGGGATATCCAGATCGCCGATGGCGACCTTGACCCGGCCCACGGCGGCGGGAGAGACCGAAATCGAACGGAGCCCTGTTTGCAGCAGTCGGGGCAGGGCCGCGGTGTCGGCTCCGGCTTCACCACACAGGCTAACGCTCCGTCCGCTCCGCTCGCCGTGCCGCACAACCTGTTCCACCAGCCGGAGCATGGCGGGATGCACCGGGTCGAGCAGGTGGGTGAGGGCGCGGTTGTCGCGGGCGGCAGCCATCACGTACTGGGTGAGATCGTTGGATCCGATGGAGTAGAAGTCCGCCGGGTAAAGGTCGATGGCAATGGCGGTCGCCGGCACCTCGATCATGATTCCCAGCGGAGGGCGCCGGGCGGCGATCCCCGCTGCGGCCAGATTCGCGCATTCTTCGTCAAGCATTTCGCCGACGGTGGTGATTTCTTCCGGTGTGGTGACCATCGGCAACATGATCCGCAACTCACCGTGCACAGCGGCACGTAGGAGCGCGCGCAGTTGCACGCGGAATATATCCGGCCGTGCCAGGGAAAGACGAATGCCGCGGATGCCGAGGAAGGGATTGCTCTCCCCGTCGATGGTCAGTCCGGGCAGCGGCTTGTCGGCGCCGGCATCAAGCGTGCGGATGACCACCGGCCGGCCGTCGGCCCACGTCACCATCTTGCGGTAGATTTCGTATTGCGCGTCTTCGTCGGGGAAACCTGTCTTTCCTTCAAAGAGAAACTCGGTACGGACCAAACCGATACCGTCGCACTGCGCGGGATCAAGGCCGTCAAGCTCATCCGGCGAGGCGATGTTGATGTTGACCCTAACCGGATGTCCGTTCTTTGATACGGCCGGTTTGCTAGATGCCAGCCGGGCCGCCGCGGCGAGTGTCTGCGCGTCGGCGAGGCGACCGGAAAAAGCATCCAGCGTGCTGCGCTGCGGCCCGACGACAATCGAGCCCTTTTGTGCGTCCACCAGGGCTTGCTGGCCCTTGGGCAGGGGGGCTGTCCACTGTGCTCCGACGATCATCGGTACGCCGCGCGAACGGGCCAGCATGGCCAGGTGGCTGTTGGGGCTTCCTGCCGAGAGGACG
>Ga0316613_10001760_pt1 | contig 14500 bp, 11 predicted proteins | sample OWC_soil_day10_C_2_FD_207647 | JGI IMG/M metagenome (GOLD analysis project Ga0316613, IMG submission 207647) | Wetland soil microbial communities from Old Woman Creek delta, Ohio, United States - OWC_soil_day10_CT_b | ecosystem: Environmental > Terrestrial > Soil > Wetlands | place: USA: Ohio...
TTCATCACCCATCGCGACCTCTCCATGGCCGATGTGGAAGAGGCCCTTACCCGTATCCAGCCCCATGTCCAGACCCTCCTGGTTACCTGGGAGGGGGATCGGCCCATGGTGTGAATCCCTTGGCCCCAGGCTCCTTGCACACACGGAACATCCATGATCCACTAGTCGGGCTTCTATTCCTTCGAGGTCTCCTTGAATATCAAGAATCGATTTTTTCCGATCGTGGCTTCACTACTCCTGTCCGTAGCCCTGGGCTGCGGGGGGGGTGGCACCGGCACACTGGTCTCCGATGAACCCGCCAATGGCGACCTCGATACGACATTCGGCAGCAGCGGCTATGTGACCACAACCGTAGGCTCGATCGATGTGGCCAAGGCTGTGGCCATCCAGAGCGACAGCAAGATCGTCGTGGCCGGCTACCACTACAACGGCAGCAACAACGACCTGATGGTGGCGCGCTACACGACCTCGGGAAGCCTGGATACGACCTTCAATGCCTCCGGCAGCAAGCCCGGGGTCTACACCCTCTCCCTGGGAACCGGGAATGACTTCGCTTACGCTGTGGCAATCCAGAGCGACGGCAAGATCGTGGTGGTCGGGAACGACTATAACGCCGGCCACCAGCGCTTTGCCTTGGTTCGCCTCACCAGCGCGGGTGCCCTGGACACAACCTTCAATGGCTCAGGCATCGTCACGCAGCAGATCGAGAACGCCTCCATCGGACGCTCCGTCGTCCTCGACTCCAGCGGCAACATCCTGGTGGGTGGCTACGCCATGCCCATCAGCGCCAGTGGCACCTGGGTCTTCGCCCTCGCCCGCTTCACCAGCACAGGCGCCCTGGACACCAGCTTCGGCAGTGATGGAATTGTCACTACGGACATCGGCGGAACCGATGACGGAATCAATGCCCTTGCCCTCCAATCCAACGGGAAGATCGTGGCGGCGGGCTACAGCAGCGACGGCACCCACCTCCGCTTCGCGCTGGCCCGCTACAACACCGATGGCAGCCTGGACACGAGCTTCAGCGGCGACGGCCTGACCACCACTGCGGTCACCAGCCTCGAAAGCCAGGCCACCAGCCTAATCATCCAGAGTGACGGCAAGATCGTGGCCGCAGGTGGCGCCTCCACGGCTGGCACCGGGTACGATTTCGCCCTGACCCGCTACACATCATCGGGGTCCCTGGATTCAAGCTTCGGGACCTCGGGCCTGGTGACAACGGATTTCTCCGGCGCCACTGATGGCATCAATTCCCTGCTCCTCCAGAGCGATGGCAAACTCCTGGCGGCTGGAGCCAGCGGAAACAACTTCGCCCTCACCCGGTACGGCACCAGCGGTGCGCTGGATACGGACTTCGGCAGTCTGGGCGCAATCACCAGCAACTTCGGTGCGGGCACCAGTGACCTCTATGCCCTGGCCCAGCAGAGCGACAGCAGGATCGTCGCCGCGGGGTCCTTCTACAACGGCGTCACCACCGCCCTGGGCCTAGTGCGCTTCTACCCCTGAAATCACCCGGAATCGAGGTGTTCGGGCCCCCACAACGGGGGCCTGAACGCGTACCATGGATTCATGACCGAATCCCGCATGAAAGCCATCTTCAACCTCACCGTCCTGGTGGCCGCCCTGGGCTACTTCGTGGACATGTTCGACCTGCTGCTCTTCCCCATCCTCCGCCAACCCAGCCTGAGAGACATGGGCTTCACCGGGAGCGCCCAGATCGCGCCCTACGCCCACCTGCTCAACGCCCAGATGATCGGCATGCTTCTGGGGGGCATCTTCTGGGGGGTGCTGGGAGACCGGAAAGGCCGCCTGTCAACCCTGTTCGGGAGCATCGCCCTCTACTCCATCGCCAATATCGCCAATGCCTTCGTCCACGGCATGGGCACCTACACCCTGTGGCGCTTCCTGGCAGGCTTCGGGCTGGCGGGAGAACTGGGGGCGGCGGTGACCCTGGTGAGCGAGATCCTGCCCAAGGATCTCCGGGGCTATGGCACCACCATCGTGGCGGCGGTGGGGATCTTCGGCACCGTGGCCGCCAGCCTGGTGGGGAAGTATCTGCCCTGGCGCATAGGCTACCTGGTGGGGGGCCTCCTCGGCCTGGTCCTGCTCTGCATGCGGGTGAGCATCCGGGAGAGCGCCATCTTCAAGAACCTGGGCCATGAGGGCGTCTCCAGGGGCAATTTCCTGGCCCTCTTCACCAAGATGGACCGCCTGGGACGCTATGTGCGCTGCATCCTCATCGGACTGCCCACCTGGTTCGTGGTGGCCATCCTCATCACCCTGGGGCCGGAGTTCGCCCCCAAGCTGGGGGTCACGGGCCCCATCGTGGCGGGGACGGCGGTCGCCTGCTGCTATACCGGCATCACCCTGGGCAGTGTCTTCAGTGGGGTGCTCAGCCAGCTGTGGGGCACCCGCAAGAAGGTAGTGGGCCTTTTCATCGCCGGGACCATCCTGGGCGTTGCGGTCTACCTGCTCACGAGGGGCCTCACCCCCTTCCTCTTCTACATCCTGGCCCTCTATCTCGGCCTGGCCTGCGGCTACTGGGCTGTCTTCGTCACCATCGCCGCCGAGCAGTTCGGTACCAACCTCCGCTCCACCGTGGCCACCACCGTGCCCAACTTCGTCCGGGGAGCCGTGCCCCTCATCACCCTGAGTTTCCTGGCCCTCAAGGAGCGTCTCGGCTATGTCGGGGCAGCCTGGATCGTAGGCCTGGCCTGTTTCGCCCTGGCGGGCATCTCTCTTTGGGGTCTGGAAGAGACCCACGGACGGGACCTGGACTTCGTGGAGTAGGCCCGTGGATATCAAGCAGCTGCATTGTTTCACCACGGTGGCCAAGCACCTGAATTTCTCGGAAGCCGCCAAGCACCTGGCGATAACCCAATCCACCGTGAGCTACCAGATCGCCGAACTGGAGCGGCAACTGGACATGAAGCTCTTCGTGCGGGACAAGCACTCGGTGAAGCTCACGACCTCTGGCACCATCTTCGCCCAGGAGGTCACGCGGATCCTGGCGGATCTCAACGAAGCGGTCAACAAGGCATGGATGGCCAAATCCGGGGCTGCGGGAAACCTCCAGATCGCCTTCCTCAGCTCCATGGAGCGGGTGCTGGGGGATGTGGTCAAGCGTTTCGCCGTAACCCATCCGAACATCAATCTGGCCCTCAACCACCCCTCAATGCAGGCGCTGCACGACGGATTGAAGGACGGTTCCGTGGATGCCGGCGTCACCTTCTCCATCGGCATCGAACCGGGAGATCCCCTCAACTACCAAAGGCTCTCCTGTGAGGACACGGCCGTCATCATGCCCCTGGACCACCCCCTGGCCACCCGGGAGCATCTCTGCCTCGCCGACCTCAAGGGTGTGCCCATCGTAGCCATGACCCGGGAGTCAGGCTTTGCGGCCTCAGATTGGGCCATGGAGCGATTTGCGAAGCGTGGTTTCATCCCCAACATCGTGCGACGCACTTCGGATCTGGGGACCCTGCTCTTCATGGTGGAATCGGGGTTGGGGGTGGCGGTACTCACCAGGCAGACCGTGGAGTACTACTCCAACCTGAAGCTCCTGGCCCGGAAACTGGAGGATGAGGATCTCGCCGTCGAAGTGATGCTGGCCTGGAGCAAGCACAGCACCAACCCATGCCTGCCCCTGTTCCTGAGGGAATTCGGCGTCAGGGGGCTGTAGGTCTTCACGCGGCCCTCGCGAGGGTCCGCGGCTCGACCTATTACAAGGCCCCAGGAAGGGGCCTCCGGTGCATGGCAGATGAATCTCCCGGGCAGACCCACCTGCTCGGTCCTGCCCTTTTTAGGACCATCACTTACCTGTATTTTCCTAACTCAATGACGCCTCAATGTGCATGGCCGATCACTGATCGACTTGTTCGATCACCCTATTCATCAATTAATTTAATCACCATTAAAAGACATCTGATAATCTTTGGCTCGAATCATAACCACCAAAAAATTCAAACAGACATCCCACAACAAACCCTATTAGAGGTGTACATGCCGTACGACTCCATGACTCCCGAACAGCGGATTCAGGCCACTTTGGCTCTCCAACCCGTAGACCGCATCGTCTGCGCTCCCTGGGTCACCTCGTACGCGGCCCAGTTCGCTGGTATCACGAACAAGGAGTTCATGTGGAACTGGAAATCCGCCATGGCCGCCTATGACAAGCTGGCCGTGGCCTATCCCCAGTGGGACTGCAACGCCGCCATGCACTACATGTACGGCGACGCCAACCTGATGCGCCACGTCGGCTTCAACCACTACAAGTTCCCTGGAACGGAACTGCCGGACAACGACATGTACCAGACCCTGGAGGTGGAGGTCGTCTCCCGGGAGGAACTGCGGATTGTAAAGGCCAAGGGCCTCCAGCCCTTCTACCTGAAGCTCCTCAAGAACATCCACAAGACCAGCACGCCCTGGCTCATCTGGGGCTTCATCAAGTCCGACATCTATCAGAAGAAGGAGATCAAATCGACGCTCAAGCGCGGCCAGAGCTTCCTCTACGGCGCGGGCGCCCCGACGGGCAACGAGCTCTTCTCCCTCACCCGGGGCATGGGGAACTACGTCAAGGACATGTTCCAGATGAAGGACGAGCTGGTGGAAATCCTCTGGCGCTTCAACGAGGATTTCTTCAAGCTGGCCATGAAATCCGTCAAGGGCAATGGCATCCGCCGTGCGTTCGTTCCCTGCACCCGCACCAGCTCCACCTTCCTGAGTCCAAAGAACTTCGAGAAGTTCTCCTGGCCATTCATCAAGGACATGGCCGAAAAGCTCATCGCCCAGGGGGTTGTTCCCATCTTCCACATGGACACGGACTGGGGTCCCAACCTTGAGAACTTCCTCCAACTCCCCAAGGGAAAGTTCGCCGTGGAACTGGATGGCGAAACGGATATTTTCAAGGCCTACGAGATCCTGAAGGGCCACGCCACCATTTCCGGTGATATCCCCTCCTCCATGCTGGCCTTGGGGAGCCCCACGGAGGTGGACGACTACTGCAAGAAGCTCATCACCACCCTGGGCAAGAGCGGCACCGGCTTCATCCTCCGACCCGCCTGCACCATGCCCATGAACGCCAAGCACGAGAACGTGAAGGCCATGTTCCAGGCCGTGGACAAGTACGGGCGCTATAACTGAAGGGTCTCACGCGGAGACGCGGAGAGCGCGGAGAAAGGCTTTCCCTCCGCGCTCTCCGCGTCTCCGCGTGAGTCCACCTACTTGTTCGGATCTTCGACGTTGGTCCAGCTCACCCCTGGGGTCGGCGGAGGGGGCGGATCGGGGAGCTGGTTGCTACCCCAAGGGCGATCCTCGGGGCCCTGAGCGTTGGCCTGGGCTCGGGCATCCTGGACCTGCTGGACCGCCGCCGCATCGGATTCCCCACTTGGGGCGGTGCCAGGCTTGAAGGCCAGATTCAGCACACGATCCGAGCCCCCTCCGGCCCTCAGGCCAGTCAGACGGTCGATCTTGACCCACTCCATTCCCTCAGGAGCCTTGAACTCCTCCCGGGGTGTGGTCTGGAGAGCCGTCCTCATGAAGTCCACCCAGATGGGCAAGGCAACCTTCGCGCCATCGGCGCCCCGGAAGATGGTCTTCTTGGCGTCCAGGCCCACCCAGACCCCGCAGGTGACGCGGGTGGAGAAGCCAAGGAACCAGCCGTCTGTGTGGTCATCCGTGGTACCGGTCTTGCCCGCCACGGGCCAGCCAAGCTCGTTGGAACGGGCCCCGGTGCCGGACTGGGCCACCCCCTGGAGACACTGGATGAGCTGGAAGTCGCTCATGGGATCCAGGGCCATTTCGCCGGGAGTCCCCTGGTGCTCCTCCAGAACCTTGCCGTTCCGGTCCACCACCTTCTTGATGAGGAAGGGCGAGGGGGACTGGATGCCTCCGTTGGCGATGGTAGCGTAGCCCCGGACCATGTCCTTGAGAGTCAGATCCGCGCTGCCCAAAGCCATGCTCGGCACCGGGGGGATGCGCCCCTGGATCCCGGCCTTGCGGGCGAAATCAATGACATTGGAGATCCCTGCCGCCTCCAGGGTTCGAACCGCCGGGATGTTCCGGGAGTCCCGAAGGGCCTCCCATACGGGGATGGGGCCCCAGTAGTTGTGCTCATAGTTCTTGGGCTGGTAGAGATCCCGGCCGAAGGTGAAGCGGGTCGGCACATCGTCGACCATGCTGGCAGGGGTCAAGCCCCGACTGAAGGCAGTGCCATACACAAAGGCCTTCATGGTGGAACCCACCTGCCGCTCCGCCTGCCAGCTGCGATTGAACTTGCTGCGATTGAAGTCATAGCCGCCCACCATGGCGCGGATCTCTCCGGTCTGGTGATCCACTGCTAGCAGCGCCCCCTCCACCGAGGATTCCTGATCCAGTTCCAACTGTGTGGGTACGCCATCGGCACTGGCCTTCACCAGGAAGAGGGGAGCGGCCCCGCGGACCAGGCTTCCGGCAATTCCAGGTCCAGCCCAGTTAAAGGCGGAAGCGGGTACTTCCATGGTCTTTTTGCCGATACGCACCTGGGCGGATCCTCCCCGCCAGCCCAGAATCACCCCCCGGACCGAATCCCCCACCTGCAAGAAGCGGTTCCACCCAGGAAGCTGGGCACTCTCGGGGCTGGTGACGAACTCAATACTTTCCTTGCGGAAGCCCCGGCGCCGATCCACCGCCTTGAGTCCGTTGCGCACCGCCTCGTTGGCCGCCGTCTGCCACACCGAATCAATGGTGGTGTGAACCTCCAGGCCGCCACCCAGGACCTTGTCCTTGCCGTATTTCTCGTAGAGGTATTTCCGGACTTCCTCCACCGCATAGGGAGCGACCGCCTCTTCCGTGGCCCGCTCCCGGGCCAGGCGGATGGGGTGTTCCACCAGGATCTTGGCATCGGCCTGCTTCAGATAGCCTTCATCCGCCATGCGCCGGAGCACATGGTCCCGACGGGCCTTGGCGGCGACCCGGGCTCTGGGATCCGGGTTGTAGGGGTTGTAGTAGTTGGGGCTCTGCACCAGCCCGGCGAGGAGCGCGCATTCCTCAACGCTGAGCTGGGGGGCACTCTTGCCGAAGTAGAACTCGGCGGCGGCCTCGATACCGTAACGCCCCCCCCCGAAGTAGACCTCGTTGGCATACTGCTCGAAAATCTGCTTTTTCGTGTAGGCCTTTTCGAGCTTCAGGGCCAGGATGACTTCCTTGAGCTTTCGATCCAGCCGCTTCTCCCGCTTGGCGGTAACGGTGCGGACCAGCTGCATCGTAAGGGTGGAGGCTCCCTCCTGCCGACGGCCGAAGCTGGTGGCGAAGTTGAAAAGGGCCCGGACGAAGCCCTTTGCTGACACCCCGTTGTGGGTCAGGAAGTCCGCGTCCTCCGTGGCGATCACCGCCCCCACGAAGGCCTTGGGGATGTCTCCGAAGGGGATCACCACCCGATTCTCTTCGGCGAAGATCCCGATGGTATCGCCGTTGCGGTCCAGGACCTTGGTGATGGTCTTGGGCACCCGCAGGGCGAAGTGCTCCAGGTAGGCATCGGCGTCGCGACTCATCCAGGACCAGGCCACAGCCAGGAACAGAAGCCCGACACACCCGAGGCCCAGCACGCCCCATAGGACGCGACGCCAGAAAGGGCTGAAGCGCGAAGTGGTCTTGGGGCGAATGGGGGATCGCTTCGTCATCCTCCCAGGTTAACCTAGGAGACTATCGAGACAGGCTCAGAAGCTTATGCGCGCACCCATCCTGGCCATCGTGGCCAAATTGAAATCCGAATGGCTTCCGGGAACCCTCAGGGAAGTGATCCCCCTCTTCCTGGAGAAGGGATGGAGCATCCGGGCCCAGCCCTCGCTGCTCCCGGCCTGGGAGAGCGCGGGGCTTCCCCTGGATGAATTCCACGGGGAGGAAATCCTTTCGGAGGCTCTGCCTTCAGCGGATCTCTGCCTGGTGCTGGGCGGGGACGGCACCCTGCTCTCCGCGGCCCGGTCCATGGGGCACAATGGCACCCCCCTTCTGGGCATCAACCTGGGTTCACTGGGCTTCCTCACGGCCCACCCCGCCTCCGACGCCCGCCAGATCGTCCAGGCCTACTTCGCGGGAGAGCTGATCCCGGAAGAGCGTTCCATGCTCCATGCCGAACTTCGGCGGGGCGATGAGGTCCTTGTCCAGCAGGCCGTCCTGAACGACGCGGTGCTGAGCAAAGGCACCCTGGCCCGGATCCTGGAATTCGGCCTGCATATCGACGGATTCCCCGCCGCCATCATCAAGGCCGATGGCCTGATCGTATCCTCGCCAACGGGGTCCACGGGCTACTCCCTTTCAGCCGGAGGCCCGATCCTGCACCCGACCCTGGATGCTTGGGTCATCTCCCCCATCTGCCCCCACAGCCTGACCCTGCGCCCGACGGTGGTGCCAGGCAGCGTGTCCATCTGCATCACCCTGGAACAGACCGATGAGGCCCATCTGACCCTCGACGGCCAGCTGGAGCATCCCATGCTGCCCGGCGACCGGGTGATCCTCCGCAAGGCTCCCCGCTCCGTCACCCTGCTCCAGAACCCGGACCTGCCCTTCTTCAAGCTGCTGCAGCAGAAGCTGCACTGGAACCGGCGGTGATCAGTCCATGCTCAAGCCCTCCGCCTGCCTTGCCATCTTGCTACTGACCCCGGCCCCCGCCGCCCAACCTCCAACGAAGGGCCGAGGAATCGCCCTGGAGGCCGCCCTCCCCGCGCACGAGAAGCGCATCGCTCTCGTAATCGGCAACGGGGCCTACCAGGATGCCCCCCTCCGGAACCCTGTCAACGATGCCAGGGCCATGGCACGGGCTCTTCAGGCCTGCGGCTTCCAGGTGGACTTGGTGCTCAACGCCGATCGCAAACACATGTTCCAGGCGGTGCGGGACTTCGGAACCAGGATTCAGGGCGGGGGTGTAGGACTCTTCTACTATGCGGGCCACGGCATGGCCGTGAAAGGCGCCAACTACCTCATTCCGGTGGGCACGGACATCGCGGCTGAGGACGAGGTGGAGATACAGGCTCTGAGCGTCCAGACCGTTCTCAACAAGATGGAGTCCGCCCGGAACCGCCTCAACCTCCTGGTACTGGACGCCTGCCGCAACAACCCCTTCGCTCGCAGCTTCCGAAGCGGCACCCGGGGCCTAACCCAGATGGACGCACCCGCGGGCAGCTTCATCGCCTACGCCACAGCCCCCGGGAGTACGGCGGCGGACGGCAGCGGCGAGAACGGGCTCTACACCCAGCATCTGCTCAGGGCCATGCACCAACCCGGCCTAAGCGTGGAACAGGTCTTCAAGAAGGTCCGGGTGGGCGTCAAGCAGGACTCGAGAGATCAGCAGGTCCCCTGGGACAGCTCCAGCCTGACCGGCGACTTCTATTTCCTGCCCGGGAATGCCCAACCGGAATCGACCACTCCCCTGGCCGAAAGCCTCAGCCGACCCAAAAGCCCAGTCCTCCCGGCGAAACCCGCCGCAGCCTGGCGGCCCCCCCTGGCGGAACCGTCAAGCCTGGATGCCCTCCCGGAGGTGGACCGGATCGTGGCCCGCAACATTCAGGCCCTGGGCGGCGCGAACGCCCTCAACGCCGTAAATTCCTTCCGCAGCGTGACCCGCACGGAAGGCGGAGGCTCTCAGCCCCTCCGGATCCTGCATGAGATCGGTGGAGATGGTTCCTACCGGGCGGAAAACACCGGCCTGCTGTCCTCAGTATCGGTGTACACCGCGGACAGGAGCTGGTTCCAGTCTGGAAAGAATCCCCCACAGGCCGACGGACCGAAGAAGGACGTGCTGGTGGTCCGCAGCCAGGAGTGGGAGGGCCCCATGGCCCGATACCGGGAACGGGGGGACACCCTCACGCTCCTAGGCAGGGACTCCCTGGAAGGCCGCGACATGCTCAAGCTGAGGATGAGGCGCGCCGGTTCAGACCCCGTCCAGGACATCCTCGTCTGGGTCGACACGGAGAGCTACCTGGTCAGGAGGCTCCTCAACCGCGTCTACGTGAAGAGCAAGCAGGTCGACGAATACGACTCCTGGCTGGAGGACTACCGGGAGATCGATGGCATCAAGCTGCCCCACACGACGAGGACGAAGACCCTAGCCAATCTGACCTATACCACCCTCGTGGAATCCGTCGAGTTCAACCCCGAGATCGATCCCGCCCGATTCGAGATGCCAAAGCCCTAAATCCCGCCCCTGAGATTGGCCTTGGTCCAGAGCTTGCCGTCCCGTTCCTGCAGCAGGGCCACGAGATGATCGCCGTGGAGGGCCCGGATGGGGGCACCCGGATCAGGGAAGCCTTCCGGAAGAGTCCAGCTGGGTTCTTCACACTCACCCATAGGAATGGGGCGGCCGTGCAGAAGGTGGTCGAGTTCAGCATCGTCAAGGCGCCGGGTGGCGCACCAGGGAATCAGGGCCTCACCCTGAATGTGGATGCGTTGGCCCAGGCCGGGGTCTTCCCATGGGCCGATGGCGGTGCGCTGAAGGCCGCGGAGATGGGCCCCGCAGCCCAGGAGACGCCCCAGGTCCCTGGCCAGACTCCGGACATAGAAGCCCCCCCGGCAGGTGAGGCGCAGCCGCGAACTCCGGGGAAGGTCATGGGAAAGCCACTGGGCGCTGTGGAGGAAGACCCGACTGGGGGGCAGCACAACTTCTTCGCCCCGGTGGGCCTTCTTGTAGGCGGATTCGCCGTCGATCTTCTTGGCGCAGGTGGCCGGCGGCACCTGGTCCTGCCAGCCCAGGAAGCCGCCGAGGGCCGCTTCCAGCTTACCGGGATCAAGGTAACCGGCGTCTCCCTGGGACACAGGTAGTCCCAGGTGGTCGCAGGTGTCCGTCTCTTCGCCCCACACCACATCGGCCACATAGGTCTTGGGCAGGGGATGCATCAATTCCATCAGCCGCGTGGCCTGCCCCGCCATTACCAGCAGGAGACCGTCCGCAAAGGGATCCAGGGTGCCACCGTGGCCCAGGGGATACTTCTTCAGTCCGGCCTCGTAGGCCTCGTGTTTGAAGGTCCGCACCACATCGAAGCTGGAGCCTCCCACTTCCTTGTGGACGAGGTAGACGCCGGGTTTCAAGACTCGGGCTCCACCGTGTCATCCACGGGCCGCTGGGCCTCCTCTTCCTTGATCTTGGCGAAGATGGCCTCCATCTTATTGCCTTCCTCAATGGTGGTGTCCAGGAAGAAACGGAGTTCCGGGGCCTTCTTGAGGCGCAGGCGCTGGGCCAACTGGGTGCGGAGGAAGCCATTGGCCCGGCCCAGGGCCTTGGCCGTGCGCTTGACCTGGTCCTCATCGCCCAGGACGGTGTAGTAGACCTTCGCCACACCCCGGTCCCCCGTGAGGCGGACCGCCGTGAGGGTCAGGAAGCCGAGATCAGGATCCCGGAGATCCCTCAGGACAAGGGTGGAGAGGATGAAAAGGACTTGGTCTTCAAGTTGTTCAGGACGGAGCATGTATTTCCCTTCGGAACACCATTGTAAACGAAAGCCGGCAGGGCATCCGTCAAGCAAGCGCAATCGACCGGAAATGCTCCAGCTGGCGCAGCGCAAACAGAAAGTAGAATGGGAAGAAGACGCAGGATCATCCCATGTCACCCTCTTCCCTCCCAGCCATGCCCCGGTTCGACCAGGCTCATCTGGGTGGGGTATTCGGGTCTGAACACCGCATTGTGGACACCCGGGATGTCGAAGAGGCTCAGGCGCTCACGGGCTCAGTGCTGGGCCCTCATCATCTCCGCACCATAGGTCGGGCCAACTCCCTGCACGTGACGCTGGATCGCATTTCTCTGGGGGAAATCTCCTTCAATCGCCTTCGCTGGCAAGCCCATGTCACCCTGGACCCGGGCCGATTGCCGGGCTACTACCTGATAAGCCTCCCCACGGGAGGCAAAGCGCGGGTCTGCCAGGATGGCGTGGAGAACTATTCCTCGCCGGGCAACACAGGCGTTGCCAATCCCTCGCAATCCTTCTTCCTGGAGGCCCACAAGGACTTTGATCAGCTGCTGATTACCGTTTCCCGCACCTGCATTGAGCGCGCCTGGACTGCGATGACAGGCCGAGCACCAAAGGAGCCCATTGTCTTCGAGGGCTCCATTCTTAGTGGCAGTCCGGCCTGGTGGAGCTGCCTGGGCCTTCTGCAGCAGGGCGTCAGGGCTGCCCAGCTGCCTCCCGGAAGCCAAGCCCGGACCTTCAGTGAGCAATGCATGGCCCAGGGAATGGCCACGGCCCTGCTCACCCTGCAACCCCATAGCCTGGCCTCCAGCCTCGTCAAAGCCGACCCAAGATGGGCCCCGGGCTACCTGCATCGGGCTGAGACTTTCATGAAGGCGCACCTACAGGAGCCCCTCGGAATTGAGGATGTTTCACGCCATTGCGGCGTTTCCAAACGGACCTTGTTCGCCGCCTTCAGGGAGCATCACAGCATGGGGCCGATGCACTGGCTGAAGGAACAGCGATTAGAGGCGGCCCGGATGGCCCTTTCAACCCCAACCTCGCATCGGACCACCGTCTGTGGAGTGGCCATGGCCCATGGCTTTTTGAATCAGGGCGACTTCGCCCGTGCTTACCAGGAACGATTCCAGGAACTGCCTTCCGAAACCCTGAGGTTAGCTCTGCGACGCAGTTAGAGCTCAGGATAGGGGGGACGACTTGGCCACTGCGTTCTTCACATGGTCGGCCATTCGCTTATAGGCTTTTTCTGTGATTTCACGGGTACCGCTGATGAGGTTGAAGCAGTGGTCCACCCCAGGGATATCGTAGTGGTCCACAAGCGCCCCGGCTTTTTCGAGCGCTTTTGCGTACCGCGCGCCTTCATCATGGAGCCGGTCGTACTCGCAGGTTAGGACCACGGCGGGGGCGATGCCCTCAAGGCCCTGGTCGTTGGTCCCCCACGCAGGAGAAACCAGTCGTGTCGTGCGTTTTGCCGGATCCGGGATATAGCAGGCGTTGAACACGTCGCTAAGAAAGGGTGTGATAAGGGCCTTTTTGTAGTCCGTGTGCTTCAGCTTCGCATCGGTGACGCAGTCCAGGGGTGGGTAGACCAGCACCTGGAGGGCGATCCTGGGACCTCCCTGCTCCCGAAACATTCGACACACGCCAGCCGATAGGGAGCCACCAGCACTTTGGCCTCCGATGCACAATCTACTGCCGTCCCACATCGAGTTATCGGCAGCCGCCCAGACCGCCGCATCATGGACCTGCTCCAAAGCAACCGGGAACCGATGCCTGGGCGCAACCGCATAATCGGCGTTGATCACCACCACACCGGCATGGTGGGCCAGGAAGCGGCACCAGGGGTCATCCTGCTCCGGCCCCGCTGCGACAAAACCTCCCCCGTGAAGATTCAGATAGACCCCCGGTCTGCCTTCAGAGGACTCCGGCGGCAGATAGGCCTGACAGGCGAGGGGGCCATGCCTCGTGGGAATGGTCAACGGCACCTTGCGCCCGGGAATTTCCAGGAAAGACAGTTCGGGTCCCGGACGGGGAACGATCACTTTCCCCAGGAGCCTGCCCAGGGTATCCGCCACGATTTGGATCGAAAGTATCTTCAAGATGCCACTCCTGGGTCTTGATGTTTTCAACGCGCCAAAAATTGAAATTTATTAATACCGCCCCAGGTGCGCCAGGCATTGGCGGCCAGGGTCATCCACGGAACAGGCCCCGGTCGACGAGAAGGAGGGGAGTCGGTGTTTTCCCAATCCTGGCCGACCCAGGGCCCAACGAAAACCGCCCCAGCGCAGTCCCGTCGCCGAAGTGCAGAAAAGTGCATTTTCACCGTGAGGTCCCTCCGCAAGGTTTCGATTTTCCCGTCCCCCGCCCTCCAATCCCCTTGGTCCGAGAGCCATCCAATGGTGCAATGCCTGCATGGAACTCTGGGATTCCCACTGCCACCTGCAGGATGAACGCTACGGCGCGGAGGTCGGGGGCGTGATCCAGCGGGCATTGCAGGCCGGGGTCGCCCGGATGGTCTGTTGCGGCACCCGGGAGGAGGACTGGCCCAGAGTCCTGGAACTGGCGGCGGAGCATGACTGCCTTGTCCCCATGCTGGGCCTCCACCCCTGGTTCGTGGGCGAAGCCCGGCCTGGATGGCTGGAGCGCCTGGGCGAACTGGCCCGGAAGCACCCCCTGGGGATCGGCGAATGCGGCCTCGACTTCGCCATCGGAAACCCGGACAGGCCCGGCCAGGAGCAGGCCTTCGCCGTTCAGGTACGCCTGGCCAGGGACCTGGATCGCCCCCTCTCCATCCACTGCCGCCAGGCCTGGGAAAGCCTGATCCGGATCTGCCGGGAGGAGGGCCTGCCCCAGCGAGGCGCCGTCGTCCACGCCTTTTCGGGATCGCCGGAGGTGGCCCTCCAACTCCAGGACCTCGGGCTTTCCCTGGCCTTCGGGTGCTCCCTGGCCAACCCCGCCAACAAGCGTGCCCCCAAGGCCCTCCTGGCGGTGCGGGAGGATCGCCTGCTCCTCGAAACCGATTCCCCGGACATCCCCCCCCGGCACCTGCCGGACTGGCCCCCGGAGGG
>Ga0316613_10001761_pt1 | contig 14498 bp, 10 predicted proteins | sample OWC_soil_day10_C_2_FD_207647 | JGI IMG/M metagenome (GOLD analysis project Ga0316613, IMG submission 207647) | Wetland soil microbial communities from Old Woman Creek delta, Ohio, United States - OWC_soil_day10_CT_b | ecosystem: Environmental > Terrestrial > Soil > Wetlands | place: USA: Ohio...
GCGATCTTCGATGGCTGTGCTTGCTGGCCTTGCTGAGATTGACGCCCGGCGATGCCGCATCCGGTGCATTTTTCTTGACGCCGACCTTGCTGCTGGACTGGCTGGCGTCTCTGGAAGGAAGCGGATTAGTGGTCCCTCTCGCATAGGCTGATCCGGTGCCGATGCTGGCGATCTCGTGCTGCATATTGGGATCGGATGCGGTAAACCCGCGCTTGTTTCTCCCGCTGGTCTTTTTTTCTTTCGGCATGACAGCCCTCCTGAAAACGGGGGTTGATCTTTCCCCTTCGTATAAGCCAATCCGGCTAAAGTATTCCCTGAACAAGCTTGCTGAATCGGCAAGCCGTCCATGTCGTTAAGAGTTGGCCGGCTCCGAAAAAGTTCTGACAGGCATAGGCATCCTCAGGCCGGAATAGCCCTGTATCCTGATCACCGTCCTTTTGGACGCAAGTGCCGATTTCAGGATTATCGACTTTACATATGGAGAAATAGGGATCGGGCTGCTCCCTCCCAACTAAACCTGTACCAAAAAGGTTCCACTAGGTCAATTCAGCCGGAGCCGATTCAGCCAATTCCCCTTTACGTTCGGCGCAGGGCGTCTGCATCACGCAGAAGACAAAGAGAGGAAGGAGCAGTCCAATCCCTACCGTTGTTATTACATTTGATGCAAAAAGAAAAACAGGGGTTCACTCCTTGCCATTGAGATTGATCAATCCCTTGGGAGATGCATTCCAACCTGTTGATTCTTCTTTCATCCGTCAACAACACGGCAAGGATATTCCAGATTGTCTGCTGCCATCAGGATGCGAAGAAGTAAAAAACACGCTCTGAAATGCACTTGCCGTAACGACAAAGGGGTAAACTCTACTTCTTCACAGGGCGCCCGTCGTCAGAGAAATCTGGCGGCGGGTTTTTTCTTATACAAATCTTTTCCTGAAAACGTCCAACCATAGCTCCATGAAACCGAACCGTTTATCTGTTCCATGACTCCAAACCTGCATGGCTCTATATGGCAACAAACAGCCTGGTACGGTTTTCATGGCATTACACCGACGAGCACAGGGAGACAAGGTCATGGACGATCACGCTCACCGCCATTCCAGCCACGCAGGTCATGCGCACCTGCATACGGGCATGGAAGACAACGTCAGCAAGGATCCGGTATGCGGAATGGATGTCGCCGCCGACCCGTCAAAATCAATCTCCTACAAGGGAAAGACATATTACTTTTGCAGTATCCGCTGCATGAAAAAATTCCGCTCGTCGCCTGAAGACTATGTGCGATTGAATCCCCAGCCATTACGCGACAACGAAGAAAAAGCGTCCGCCGGAGCGATATACACCTGCCCGATGCACCCTCAAATCCGACAGGTTGGTCCGGGAAACTGTCCAATCTGCGGCATGGTCCTGGAGCCGATGAAAGCCGCATCGGCGGCTGATACGGGCGAATTGCTGAGCATGACACGGCGCTTTCAAATATGCCTGGTTTTGACCTTGCCTCTACTGGCAATCTCCATGGGGGATTTTTTTACCGGGATGAACCTGGCGAGACGGATCGGACCGAATGCTTCCGAATGGCTGCAGGCGCTCCTCGCCACTCCCGTAGTCCTGTGGGGAGGGTGGCCGTTTTTCGTGCGAGGATGGGCATCGGTCAAATCACAGAACCTGAATATGTTCACGTTGATCGCGCTGGGAACGGCTGCGGCGCAATTGTTCAGTTACGTTGCCCTGCTCTTTCCATCTGCACTGCCGGATGCGTTCAAGATGAACGGCATGGCACCGCTTTATTTCGAGGCGGCGGCAGTCATCGTGACGCTGGTCCTGCTGGGTCAGGTGCTTGAGTTGCGCGCCCGCTTCAGGACGAACTCTGCCATCAAGTCGCTGCTGGAACTGGTGCCAAACACGGCGTTGCGAATCAACCCGGACGGGACTGATGAAGAGATTCACCTGGACCGGGTGAATGTAGGAGACAAGCTGCGGGTCAGGCCGGGCGGAAAAATTCCGGTGGATGGTGTCGTCGAGGAAGGCCATTCCAGCGTCGATGAAGCCATGATTACCGGCGAGCCGATTCCAGTCGAGAAGCCGACGGGCAGCAGGGTAACCGCAGGGACCGTCAACCAAACCGGTTCGTTCGTGATGCGTGCGGAAAAGATCGGCGCCGATACGCTGTTGTCACGCATCATCCAGATGGTCAATGAGGCCGGGCGCACGCGAGCGCCCATCCAGAAACTGGCCGACAGGGTCTCCGGGTGGTTTGTGCCCGCCGTTGTCACGATTGCGGTCATCGCCTTCCTTGTCTGGGCTGCGGTGGGACCATACCCCGCCCTGGCGCACGGGCTGGTGGCCGCAGTCTCTGTCCTGATCATTGCCTGTCCCTGCGCCCTGGGGCTGGCAACCCCGATTTCGATCATGGTTGGGATCGGTCGCGGCGCTACGGAAGGCGTACTCATTAAGGATGCCGAAGCACTCGAACTGATGGAGAAAGTGGACACGATTGTCGTGGACAAGACCGGCACCCTCACTGAGGGCAGGCCGGAAGTGCAGCTCGTAGTGGCAACGGCCACCCATTCCGAGACCGATGTGCTGCGCGCCGCAGCCAGCATCGAGTCGTTGAGCGAACATCCGCTGGCACAGGCCATCATCAGCCAGGCGCAAAACCGCGGCATCGAGCCAGTCCCGGTCTCCAGCTTTGAATCGGTCACCGGCCTGGGCGTCCGGGGAAAAATCGGCGACAGCACCATCGCCATGGGGAACAGGCGCATGATGGAAACGGATGGCGTCGATACGTCCCTATTGGATAAAGAAGTTGCCAAATTGCGCATTCTGGGCCAAACGGTCATGTTTCTGAGCATGGACGGCAAGCTTGCGGGGATCGTCAGCGTCGCCGATCCGGTTAAGGAATCCACGCAGGAAGCGGTCCGGCTGCTTCATGACGCGGGCCTGCGCATCGTCATGATGACCGGCGACAATGCGGCCACCGCCGCCACAGTGGCCGCACAACTGGGACTGGACGATTACAAGGCGGAGGTCCTGCCTCAGGACAAGCTTGAGTTTCTGAAAGGGCTTCAGCGGGAAGGAAGAATAGTTGCGATGGCCGGTGATGGCATCAACGATGCGCCTGCGCTGGCACAGGCGAACGTCGGTATCGCAATGGGAACGGGGACAGACGTGGCGATGAACAGCGCACGCATCGTACTCGTGAAAGGCGACCTGCGCGGCATCGCGCGTGCACGCCTCCTGAGCCAGCGCACAATGAAAAACATTCGTCAGAATCTTTTCTTCGCATTCATCTACAACTTTGCCGGCGTTCCCATAGCGGCGGGCGTTCTGTACCCCTGGTTTGGCCTGGTGTTGAGCCCGATGATCGCCAGCGCCGCAATGAGTTTCAGCTCAGTTTCGGTTATCGCCAATGCACTGAGGCTGAGGAAAACTCACTTGTGACCCGGCTCACGATCAAGCTTTCATTGATAAGTGGAAGCCCGGTCTTGTTATCTGCCGTGCTCTTGCCTGGTAGAACCTTCTTTTCCGGTCAATGTCTATTCATTTCCTTCCGCGCGTACGGTAACGGTCTATCAGCTTCGCATGGTTGGAATAGCTCATGAATTGAACCGAAACGAGGAGATCATCATGGAAACGGCAACTGGAACTCACATGGATGAAATGCGGACCTCACATCTGAATGCGATCGACTGGATCGCGATGGTTCTCTTGATTATCGGCGGTATCAACTGGGGATTGGTCGGATTCTTCAACTTTGACTTGGTGGCCGCTATTTTCGGAAGAATGAGTGCGTTTTCAAGGGTCATTTATGCGCTGGTGGGCCTGTCCGCTCTCTACACCATATATACCACCACCAAAATGGCGCGCTCCTGAGCAAGAGAGCGATCCATTAACGCCCGGTCTCCGTCGCGGATCGGGCGTTTTTTATTTTCCTTCGAGCGCAAGCCCGGCGTCTTGAATCGATACACGGTTAAAATAAAAGGATGACACTATCGAATGCAAAGCCTGATCAATGAAAATCCTGGTGGTTGAAGACGAGCCCAAGACGGGCGAATATCTGAGGCAAGGGCTGGTCGAGGCCGGCTTTATCGTCGATCTGGTGCGCGATGGGCTGGACGGGCTTCATCAGGGCATGTCGGAAGAATACGATCTGGCCATTCTGGATGTGATGCTGCCCGGCATAGACGGTTGGCGCCTGTTGCAGGAACTCAGAAAGGCTGGCAAGGAAATGCCTGTCCTGTTCCTGACAGCACGCGACCAGGTCGAGGACCGGGTCAAGGGCCTGGAAATGGGCGCCGACGATTATCTGGTGAAGCCATTCGCCTTTTCGGAACTGCTGGCCCGTGTCCGCACCCTTCTCCGCAGAGGAACAAAGAGCAAGGAACCGGACGTGCTGAAGATTGCCGATCTCGAACTGGATTTGTTGAGACGAAGGGTGACGCGCTCAGGCAGGCGCATCGAACTGACGTCGAAAGAATTTGCCCTGCTGGAGCTGCTGTTGCGGCGCAAGGGAGAAGTCCTGCCGCGTTCGCTGATCGCATCCCAGGTATGGGACATGAATTTCGATAGCGACACCAATGTCATCGAGGTCGCTGTGCGGCGTCTCCGTTCCAAGGTGGACGACGATTTCGAGCCGAAGCTGATCCGGACCGTTCGCGGAATGGGATACGTGCTCGAGGTGCCGGAGTGAGCCTGAGAAAGACTGACTCGCTGACATTCAGGCTTACCCTGCTGTTTGCCATTGCATCGACGGTCGTGCTTCTGGCGCTGGGCTTTCTGGTGCGCGAATCGGTTCAAAAGCATTTCGAGGAATTGGATGCGTCGCAGCTCGCATCGGAACTGCAGCCTCTCAGGCAGGCGATGGCCGACGCGCGCTCGAATCAGGATCTGCTCGTGCTGTCGGGGCGTGTCATGGGCTCCGGCGGCAACAAGCTTGCCGTGGTCGTTTTCGACCGTAACGGGAAGCCCTATCTTTCGCTTGGATCGGCGAACGGATTTCCTGCCGCTCTGCTCAAACGCATGAACGGGCAAACGGAATCGGCAGTGTGGGAAGAAGGCGACAAGAGTTTCCGTGGCCTGTCCGAAACCGTTCCGACCTCCTTGCGTGATGCCCCTTCCGCGACTATTGCGGCGGCCATCGATATCTCCCACCATCACCATTTCATGGAGATGTTCCAGATCACATTGTGGTGGTTCGTCGCCATTGCTTCCCTGCTGATGGGATTGCTGGGGTGGATCGCTGCCAGGCACGGGCTCGCGCCCCTCAAAAAAATCCAAAGTGACACGCGGACCATTACCGCCAGCAGCCTCGACCAGCGACTGTCCGTCGAACAGTTTCCGGCGGAACTGGCCGATCTCGGCAATACGATCAACGGCATGCTGGCAAGGTTGGAGAACTCGTTCAGGCGATTGTCCGATTTTTCCGCCGATATCGCGCATGAATTGCGCACGCCCGTCAGCAACCTGATGACGCAGACACAGGTCGCGCTGTCGAAGCCTCGCACGGCAGAGGAATACCACGAAATCCTGGCATCCAATGCCGAGGAACTCGACCGGATGTCGCGCATGATTTCAGACATGCTGTTCCTGGCAAAAGCCGATCACGGCCTGATCGCCCCCCTTTCCTCACCGGTTGCGCTCGAAAAGGAATTCGCCGACCTGTTCGGATTCTATGAAGCGCTGGCGGAGGAGAAATCGATCAGGCTGGCCCTGAACGGGCGCGCCATGATACCCGGCGACCGGCTGATGCTGCGCCGCGCATTCAGCAACCTTCTCTCTAATGCGATTCGCCATACGCCACCCGGCAAAGAGGTCCGTGTCGACATACGGCCGCTTTCCGAATCGGGACAAGCCGACAGGACGGAGGTCGATATCACCAACCCTGCCGGTATTCCGGCCGAGCATCTGCCACGTCTGTTCAATCGCTTTTACCGCGTTGCCCCATCGCGTCACGAAGCATCGGAAGGTGCCGGGCTTGGCCTGGCCATCACGCAATCGATCATCCAGATCCATGGCGGCACGATCGATGTGCGCTCAACGGAAGGAGAAACCATGTTCATCATCCGCCTGCCCAACGCGCCTTCCGTGAAAAATGAAAGCTAATAAACGGCATTTGTCTCACCTATATAACCAATAGTTCTACGCATAGAACAAAATTTTATACTTTGAATAGATTGTCTCTCTGTCATGGACCGATGAAAATAGCAGATTCAATTGAACAGCCCATTTGCGGATAGCTTGCGACCGATAGCAGGCAGATGACGATTTCCGCAACGCTGGTTTAATCAAAGAGGAAAAAGAATGGAAAGCACTGTACGTTGGACCGGCCTGTCCGGTATGACCTTCCTGGCCGAGAGCGGGTCTGGTCACGTGGTAGCCATGGACGGCGCTGTCGAAGGCGGCGGACGCAACCTGGCTCCGCGGCCGATGGAAATGCTGCTTGCCGGAGCGGGCGGCTGCACCGCCTATGATGTCGTTGTCATCCTGAAGCTCAGCAATCAGGATGTGCGTGGCTGCGAAGTCAAGTTGTCTGCCGAACGCGCGGAAACCGACCCGAAAGTCTTCACCAGGATTCACTTTCACTTTACCGTACGCGGACGGAACCTGCGGCCCAATATCGTCAACAGCGCCATCAAACGCTCGCACGAAAAATATTGCTCTGCATCGATCATGCTCGGTCAGACGGCGGATATTACCCATACAGTGGAAATCGTAGACGACATCACTGAGGCGATTCTCGATCCGGCAGCCTGATTTAGCGCCATGCGCAAGCAGGAAGCGCATGGCAAGCCACATCAAATGCAAAAGTCGTGTCGTTCGCTGCCTGCATTCTGTTCGAGAAACCGCTCGAAATCATGTGCCGGCAATGGTTTTGAATAGAGATATCCCTGGGCAAAATCGCACCCTACCGTGGTAAGCAGGCTTCGCTGTTTGTCCGTTTCAACCCCTTCCGCAATGACTTTGATACCAAGCTTGTGCGCCATGGCAATAATGGCCTCGCACAAGGCAAGGTCATCCGATCCCTCTCCCAGATTGCGAATGAACATCTGGTCTATTTTCAGGAAATCGATATCAAACTTTTTCAAATACGACATCGATGAATAACCTGTACCGAAATCGTCCAGTGCTATTCCGATGCCTTTTGCACGGAATGCAAGCAGTTGGTCGATCACGTCCGGGCTGGCGTCCAGGAGCAGGCCTTCCGTGATTTCAATCGTCAATCCCTTGCCTGGCAAACCGATCGTCTGCAAGTGCCTGTCCCATGTTCTCTGGTTCCAGCCCGGGATGCGGAATTGCGCCGGAGACATGTTGATGCTGATCTGGAAATCCTCATGATGCAGCGCTCTCCACTGTACGGCTTGAGCCGTTGCTTCCCGGAATATCCACTCGCCGATATCATGGATCATGCCGGTTTCCTCAGCCACAGGGATGAACTCGGCCGGGCTGACAAGGCCGCGTTCGGGATGTTGCCAGCGTATCAGCGCTTCCGCCTTACGTATGATGCCGGTTGCGAGCTCGACGATTGGCTGATACACCGCCCTGAATTCGTTTTTGTCCAAAGCCAGGTGCAAATCGTTCAGCAATCGCCTCCGGGCCTGCGCTGCATCCTGCATCGACTGGATAAAAAAACACAGCCGATTGCGTCCCTGCTGCTTGCTTGCGTACATCGCCTGATCGGCATTCTTCAGCAACCCATCCATTTCCTCCGCATCATCCGGATAAAGCGTGATGCCGATGCTGGCCGAAATATGCGCGACCTCATGCTTCAACCTGAATGGTTCTGACAGTTTCTTTAAAATATTTTCTGCGATCGTTTTTGCGTTATTTGGATCGTGCAGATCAGAAATGAGAATCGTAAATTCGTCACCGCCAAGACGCGATACGATATCGCTCTTGCGTACACTGTCCTGCAAACGTTTCGATACGTCCCGCAAAAGGATATCGCCCATGTCATGGCCAAGGGTATCATTGACGAATTTGAACCCATCCAGGTCCAGAAACAGCAGTGCAAGCGATGACCCACTATGGCTTGCCCTTCCAATCTCCTTTTTCAGGTGTTCGCAGAAGAGGCGTCGGTTCGGCAACCCTGTGAGTGAATCAAGATTGGCCTGACGCCAGATCAGCCTTTCGGACTCTTTCTTATGTGTAATGTCGGAAAACAGGGCGAACCGGCGATGGACCGAGCCATCAATATTGAAAATGGTATTGATGCTGACTGACAGTGCAATGGCTTCCCCATTTCGTCGATGGCTCCATATTTCACTCTTCCATTTTCCTGAATCCCTGACCGACTGGAGCATGGCTTCGTAAAACGAGGAGTCATGCCGTTCGGAGCGGAGAAATCCAATGCCCCCTCCAACGACGTCGCATGTCGAATAACCAATAATCCTCTCGAATGCAGGGTTAATGGCCACGATTCGGTTGTCGGCGTTCAGAATCATGATGGCCTCGCCGCTGTCCTGATAGACCAGTGTAGCAAACTGAAGCTCCTTCTCTCTGCTGACGTTATCGGTCACAAGTTCACTGAAGAGGAAAATGCCGCCTATTCTTCCATCCTCGAACCACGGCTTTATCTGGCGCTTGGACCAGGCCCGGCCTTCTTCTGCCATGGCGAGCGGATACTCGTAGCTTATTGTTTCCCCTTCAAGACCGCGCCTGTGATAGTCGCGCCAAAGGGCTGGCGTATCCGGAAAAAAGTCATAATGGCACCGGCCGACAGGGTCTGAATCTCCCATTTGATGGTCATCCAGAAAACGTTTGCTGACTGCGAGATAACGCATCTCATGATCCAGTATCGCCAGTGCAATCGGCACACTCTCGACAAATTGGCGCAACAACTGTGCTCTCTCTTCAGAAGACGGCGTCTGGCTTTTACGGTCGTAAAGGACTTGCATGGCTCCCACACCACCGGAACACAAGCGTACATATGTATCTGCAATGCTCCCATCGCTCTCGGCAGCATCATCCGGAATACTGATCTTCGCTAGAACTGTTTCTGTATGTTTCATTATGCGTAGCCGACGAACAGGTTCGTTTCCTCGACAAATAGCCATGCATGAAGATGAGGCCACTTGCCCTTGTCTCGATTGCGGGCATCCCGGCTCGCTTAGCCGCCTGGATTTTTAATGATTTTTCTGAATCCATTTGGCAAAAACGGTATCCAGGATGCCAGTGCAAGATAAACGATCAGAATCGGTATCCGACGCCAGCGCCGATTAGCCAGGGATCCAGCTTGACCGACGTAATCTTGGTCCCGTTCGAATCCTTGACATCACTGCCGATCTGTACCTTCTTCACATCCAGATTGAGCGACCAATGCTTGTCGATCTTATAGTCCACGCCTGCCTGCAGCGCCACACCGATACTGCTCTGATCCAGTCGCAAGCCGCCATCCAGCTTGTCATCGAAAATGCGCGTGTAGTTGATACCGGCTCCCACGTAGGGGCTAATCTTGGATTCGGGTGTGAAGTGATACTGCGCTGTCAAAACAGGCGGCAGATGTTTGAATGTTCCGATCTTGTTTCCCGACACGGATACGTTGTGCTTTTGCGGATAAGTCAGAATGAGTTCAGCGGCCCAATGCGGCGTGAAGAAATACGTGATATCGAATTCTGGAATAGCCTTGTCGCTGACATGAATCTGATTGGCTCCAACCGATCCGAAAGCATCCGATTTGTTTGCTGTATCGATATTGACGACACGAGCCCTTACCAGCCACGGGCTTTCCTGGGCTGCCGCCGAAGCCGTGATGAAACCCAGTGTAGCGAGTGAAATAGCTATAAATGTTTTTTTCATTTTTCTTCCTGTGAGTAAATGCAAACAACTAATAATCAATTCAAAGCGAGCATCGTCTTTCGACGGATCCCCCTGCCTCGTTTGAATGACTACTCTTTGCACTAGCAGGAAGAACAGTCCGATATGGCTCGCACTAATGCGCTCTCGGCTCTGTCATGCCGAGATCATCATATTCAGCGGCCCCTGCAGGTTTCCGCCATTCCCTCTGGCGTAGAGAATCTTGAGGCCCAATTTCTGGGCGCTGCGCTTGACCTTGCCAGTCAATGCATGATTGATCCAGTCCGTCACGATAACCACCATCTGCGTGTCTTGCGGTATGACTTGCTTGACGTCACCTGCCTTGCGGCCACTCCAATGCGCAATTTTTTCGACACCGGCGTTTTGCAAGGTTTGTCTGATACCCCCGACATGGTCGCCTCCAACAATCAATGCCTTTTTCATGTTTTCCTCGATAAAGAATGTAATGGACCGCTTCATGGGCAGCCGTTTCCGATTTCACAAAAATCCGGCAAGAAACCCCCTGCCGGTTTCCAATCTGAAAGCGGGTCGCTTTTTTGAAGCTACTGCCGCTCAGATGCTTATAATCTAATGCAATAATTTTTATTTTTTAAATATGTTTTACGCATAAGCAAATAGCCGCATTTCCGTATTGAAACTATTTACTCGTGCCTCTTACTCTGAAACAGCAAATAATTCACTTTGAACTTTTTTTATTGAATATCGCTTACGTGGCATACACATATTCCATAAAGTAATAAGCAACTTTAAAAATTATCTTTGTGTTTATATATCCTCGGCAGTAACCTCCAGTTTTCCAAACATGACTCTTTTCCCACATCGAGGTTGATAAACATGAAATTTGAAACGCTGGTTGTGCACGCAGGTTATTCGCCCGATCCCACCACGAAGGCCGTAGCCGTACCGATCTATCAGACGACGTCCTATGCTTTCGACAGCGCGCAGCATGGCGCAGACCTGTTCGATCTGAAGGTGCCGGGCAACATCTACACCCGCATCATGAACCCGACCCAGGATGTGCTGGAAAAGCGCGTCGCTGCACTCGAGGGCGGCGTAGCCGCGCTGGCTGTAGCATCGGGAGCCGCAGCGGTTACCTATGCGATCCAGACGATTGCCGAGGCAGGCGACAATATCGTGTCGGCCAGCGCCCTCTACGGCGGAACCTATAATCTGTTCGCCCATACCTTCCCACAGCTTGGCATCCAGGTAAAATTTGCGGACCCGCGTAACCCGGACAGCTTTGCGCCTCTTATCGATAGCAAGACCAAGGCTATCTATTGCGAATCGGTCGGCAATCCGCTCGGTAACATTACCGACTTCACCCGACTTGCCGAGATTGCGCATGCGCACGGCGTCCCGCTGATTGTGGACAATACTGTCCCCAGCCCTTACCTGTGCCGTCCAATCGAATGGGGCGCCGACATTGTCGTGCATTCCCTGACCAAATACCTTGGCGGACACGGCAACAGCATTGGCGGAATCATCGTCGACAGCGGCAAATTCCCATGGGCCGAGCACAAAGAACGTTTCAAACGCCTGAACGAGCCGGACCCCTCCTACCACGGCGTGGTCTACACCGAAGCGCTGGGCGCAGCGGCCTATATCGGACGGGCTCGTGTGGTTCCTCTGCGCAACATGGGAGCGGCCATCTCGCCAATGAATGCCTTCCTGATCCTGCAGGGCATCGAAACATTGGCGCTGCGCATGGATCGCATTACCGACAATACGCTGGCGGTCGCGAAATATCTGCAAAAGCATCCCAAAGTCAATTGGGTCAACTACGCCAGCCTTCCGGATCATTCGGAATATGCACTCGCCCAAAAATACCTGGGCGGGAAGGCATCCGGCATCCTGACGTTCGGGCTCAAGTCCAACGGAAACGGAGACGCGCGTGCAGCCGGGGCACGTTTCCTGGATGCATTGCAGATCTTTACCCGTCTGGTCAACATTGGCGACGCGAAATCACTGGCGACTCATCCTGCTTCGACCACGCACCGTCAATTGTCCGGTGATGAATTGACGAAAGCAGGCGTTTCCGAAGACATGGTCCGTCTATCCGTCGGCATCGAGCACATCGATGACCTGACTGCGGACCTCGAGCAAGCTTTGGCGGCAGTTTGATATAATTCCGGTTCCACCAGTTCGTTCACGGCCGGCAGGCCGTGATGAAAAGCCGGGTCGAATCAGCCTGGCTTTTTTATTTCATCAACCCGCTACCGCCAGGAACCATCGATGTGTTCCCCGGGATGCTTTTTCCCGAAAGGAGAAGAAAGAAAGAGTACACCTTAAATACACCCTGTCATATTCCTGAAACATTGCCTGATTACCATTCAGGTATCGGTCGTTTACCCAACGGCTGATTCAGATTGTTAACCGAGTCCAAAAAACATCGGAGGAAAAATGAAAATATCATCCTTAGACATAAAGTCATCTATCCACACAGGAATATTGGTGAGTGCGCTGACAGCATCGGTCACTTACAGTATTTCGCACGACTACATCTTTCGCCCGCCCTCATCCAGGACAAGGCAAGGCTCGAAATTGATCCAGAAAGACAAATTCGACCGTAGCGTGCAGGAAAACGGGGTATCTATCGTAAAGAATCCGCCCCGTCTCCAGGCAAACGAGTTATCGCTTCTCCTGAAGCCGCTCTAACTGCCGTTGGCATCATCGTAGAGGGTTATTCGCACGGACCAGGCTCCGATCGCGAACCCGATACGATGCCCTCAGTGGATCATCCTTACCACCTTCCACGTCTCATCTTTCGCTGCCTGTTATCAATGCTGCCAGAATCAAGCAGTATCAATCTCAACAGTAAAAGCATGCGTCCCAGAACGCTTCATCGAAGCAAATCCAGCGTTTCCCGATAGCTGATCCCACCAATCGCGATCTGATGCCGATATTCGCGAAGCTCCGCATCCCGCCTGAACCGTTTCGATAGCACATAACCCAAAAACCAGGGAATGACGAGCATCATCTTCTGCTCACGAAAATGTACCGGTTCGTGTTCGATCAAGCCGCAATGCCGGCTGAAATACGGCTGAACAAAAATGAATGGCCAGATCGCCAGACCATAGATGAATCGAGGAAGCAATCGTGTTCAATGATCATCCCTCTATTCTGCCAGCGTTCCCGGCCCCGCGCAGAACAGCTCCTGATCGTTTCGCCATATATGCATGCGGACATCAGAAGGCATTGAGGCAATAGCTACATCTCTTTTCGGATCTCACCTTGTTCGCTGCCGGAAGAGTCAGGGCGCGCCGGGAAAGTCGACTTCTCGTCAACGGGCACGCGAGGCATATCGACAGGAGTTCGATGACGCTCGGCTGGCTGGGGCTCCGTTCTCTGGAACGATTGTTCCTGCCCCTGCGGAGTTTGAGACTGTGCCTGCGGAATGGGCTGCGTCTGAGCAGGTTCCGACGCGCCGGGAACAGGCATCTCGGCAGGTTTATCGGCACGGTTGCGCTGCCGTTCCATGTTCTTCTGTTCATCACGGATTTCATCGATGATCCGGTTCATGTCATCCTGGTCGGCATCAGCGGCTTTTTTGCGATTGCGCGGACGCACCGGAGCCGGTTTATCGTCCTGCTGGCTCAGACCCAACCATTCCGCCAGTTTCATCCTGGCTGCATCGAAGAAGGACGCATCCGAAATCGCCTTCGGTTTCGCGAAACGCGCATTGCCGTCAATCAGACGCGAACTGAGCGTCTGCCGTAAGAAATCACCCACCACATTGAGCGCATTATGTCCCCCCTGTCCCCAATAACTGCTGCGCATGGTTACGCGAGCATCGCTGAAACCAACCCATGACCCAGCCACGAGCCGCGGATGCATCATGATGAACCAGCCGTCAGTATTGTTTTGCGTCGTACCGGTCTTGCCTGCAACGTCGGCGCGAATACCGAATTGCGACTTCAAGCCGGCCCCTGTTCCCTGATTGACGACGCCGCGCAGCATGTCAGTCAGTTCCGCATTCAGTTTGGCGGACAGGACACGCTCACCCTCGGTATCGTAGCGGGCCAGTACCCTGCCTCGCTTGTCGGTAATATGCGTAATGAAGAGAGGTTTGCGGTATTCTCCGTTATTAGCAAACGTGCCATAAGCTGAAACCATCTCCAGCAGCGTCACGGGGCTGGTTCCAAGCGCCAGCGCTGGCACGGGTTCGAGCTTGCTTTGGGAGACGCCCATCCTGCGCGCAAAAGCAATGGTTTTCTTGGGTCCGACTTCCTGCATAACCTGAGCAGTAATGGTGTTCTTGGAGTAGATCAGCCCCTCGCGAATGGTCATATCGCGTCCACTCGGGTCACTCAGATCAGTAGGACGCCAGACCGTACCATCTTTCATCGGTATCTCGACTTCCTTGTCTGGAAACTTCCTTGTGGACGGCATGCCGTCCTCCATCGCTGCGCCATAGACGAACGGCTTGAAAGTCGACCCGGGCTGGCGTTGCGCACGTGCCACGTGATCGTATTGATCATCCTCGAAATCGCGGCTGCCAACCCATGCCTTGATCTGCCCGGTTTCGGGATCCATGGCGACAAAGCCTGCCTGCAGGCGTGATTTATCTTCGCGCAGGCTGTGCATGAAATCCGAATCCTTTTTCAGTTGCGCCAGGGCTGCATCCGGCTTGACGCCGGTGCTCAAGAGGCGCCGATAGGCATTCGATTCCCGGATGAATGCATCGACCA
>Ga0316613_10001762_pt1 | contig 14495 bp, 7 predicted proteins | sample OWC_soil_day10_C_2_FD_207647 | JGI IMG/M metagenome (GOLD analysis project Ga0316613, IMG submission 207647) | Wetland soil microbial communities from Old Woman Creek delta, Ohio, United States - OWC_soil_day10_CT_b | ecosystem: Environmental > Terrestrial > Soil > Wetlands | place: USA: Ohio...
AACAACGCTAGTTAAATTGAACTTCTGATTCCTAACTGATTTCACCTTACTCATACTTCTTGTACGGCTTTGCTTGTACTTCTACTTTCCTATGCCTTTTTTAGGGGGGCTTTTCTTGATAATGACAAAAAGCAAAGGTCACAAAGATGCACAGAGATGTATTTATTCTCCCACTTTGTGTTTCAAACTGGTTATTTTTTAAAACAGCATGTCAGTATTTTTTTTCGTAATCACTAAATAGAGTCGAATGAATGATTAGAAAAATTTAACAAACGAGAATAGGAAAACCCAAAAAAATGTCGAAGATTATGTAATAATAATTCTTTTATTTCAGAAATTCCCTAAATTTCCAATTATTGATGTTTTTTTATGTCAATAGATGAAGATGCTGAATCAGGAGTGATTATGATGAATAGAGAATATATACCAAAAAGTCCATTGGGTATTGCAATTATTTATATTTTATTAGGCAGTGTATGGGTTTTGTTTTCGGATAGCATGATTGAGCAGATATTTAAGGATATAAAGATCATCACTGCTTTATCCATATCAAAGGGCTGGTTTTTTATTTTATGTACGGGGTGGTTACTCTATCGTCTTATTAAGCAGTCTCAGAAAACATTAATGACACAAAATATTGCTCTTGAGGTTTTAGGCGAAGAGCGTTTAGCGTCAGAAGAAGAATTGCGGCAGCAGTTAGACGAACTACTCAGTCGTGAAGAGGAAATTCGCAGACAAAACTTAGTGCTGGTTTCGTTAAATGAAACTGCTTTGGGGCTTATGAACCGTCTAAATTCAAATGAGTTATTACGAGATATTGTGGTAAGTGCAGCGAAACTTATTAATACGCCTCATGGATATGTATGTTTAATCGATGAAGAACAGGGAGTTTGCAGAAGGCTAATCGGTACAGGTGCCTATGAGGGGGAAACTGGTCGGCTGGATAAGCTGACGGATGGTCTGGTTGGGGAAGTGTATAGGATTGGGAAAATTAAAATGGTTGATGATTATAGTACATGGGAGAAACGTTTTACAGATCCCTATTTTGACAATATGCATTGTACGGTACAGGTGCCTTTTAAGTCAGAAGGAAAAGTATTTGGTACATTAGGTCTTTCCTTTGCTGAGCCAGAAAGAAAGTTTACGGTAAGTGAACTTGATTTATTAACACGTTTTGCTGAATTAGCTTCTATCGCTCTTGATAATGCCAATTTATTTACAACCTATAAGAATGAGCTCATAGAGCGCAGACAGACCCAAAAAGCCTTGCAGATTTCTCAAGCCAATTATCGGGCGATATTTGATGCAGCCAGCGATGGAATTATTGTTCATGATGCTGCTACAGGGGAAATTATCGATAGTAATCAAAAAGTTGAAGAATTGTATGGTTTTTCTCGCGAGGAAATGATTTCACGAGGCTTAGATGGACTGGGCAATCAGCAATTATCCTATAGTGGAAATGATGCTTTAGAATGGATTCACCGAGCTGCTGCGGGGAAATCGCAGCTTTTTGAATGGATGATTCGAAGGAAAAGCGGAGAAAACATTTGGGTGGAAATTAATTTAAAAAATGCCGAAATTGCTGGAAGACAGTGTATATTAGCTGTAATCCGTGATATTCGGAGACGAAAGCGAAGAGAAATCGAGCTTCATAAAATTCAGAGTAATAATCAGGCACTGATTAATGCCATTCCGGATAATATGTTTCTTATACGGTGTGACGGCATCATAATGGATTGCAAAATAAATAGTCCCCATTTGTACTATTTATGCTCTGATGAAATTATTGGGGAAAGTGTTTTTCAAGTCTTTCAGCCAAACCTTGCCGAACGGACAATGAACGCAATCGTGGAAGCGATTACGCGTGACAAGTTGCAAATCTATGAATTCCAAATGACAAAGGAGCAAAACCAATATTATTTTGAAGCACGGATTGTACCAAGTGGTGACGAGGAAGTTCTGGCGATTGTTCGTGATGTAACGGATCGAAGGCAAATCGAGGAAAAACTGGCTTATTTGAGTCATCATGATGTAATGACTGGTTTATACAATCGGGCCTATTTCGAGGAAGAAATGAGAAGAATGGGTGCTATACGCAATGTGGCTGCAGGGATTATCATTTGTGATTTAGACGGCTTAAAACTTGTGAATGATACGTTAGGTCATAGTATGGGAGATGAAGTGCTAAAAGCTGTCGCTGATGTTCTTAAAAAGGCATTTCGTCCACAGGATTTAATTGCGCGAATTGGCGGGGATGAATTTGCCATACTGCTTCCTTCTAATTCCCGATCTGCTTTTAAAATTGCTTGTTCTCGTATTCATAAATTAATCGAAGAGTACAATGGCAATAGACCCATTGTACCTCTTAGCTTATCTATCGGATTTGCTGTAACCAAAGAAACTCCTACGGATATGAATGCTTTGTTTAAAGAAGCAGATAACTATATGTACAGAGAAAAACTGCAGCGTCATCAAAGTAACAAACATACAATTGTTCAAGCATTAATGAGTGCCTTAGAAGCTCGAGACTTTATTACAGATGGGCATGGCGAACGCATGAAAGAATTAATTGTGTCTTTGGCAAATGCCGCGGGTTTACCTAAGCAAAGACTTGCAGATCTTCGCCTTTTTGCTCAATATCATGACTTGGGGAAAGTTGGAATCTCTGATGAGATTTTATTTAAGCCTTGTCCTTTGACGACAGAAGAATTTACAATTATGAAACAGCATTCAGAAATTGGTTATCGTATCGCCCAAGCCACTCCAGATTTAGAGCCGATTTCTGAGTGGATACTAAAGCATCATGAAAGGTGGGATGGAACAGGATACCCTTTGGGCATTGAAGGTGATGAAATTCCTGTGGAATGTCGTATTTTATCCATTGTAGATTCTTATGATGCTATGACCAATGATCGTCCTCAACGCAAAGCAATGAGTCATGAAGCTGCAATCGCCGAACTGCGCAAATGCGCAGGCACCCAATTTGATCCTCGTTTAGTGGAGTTATTTATAAAATTGCTAGTTTGAAAAAAGTATTTTGAAAGAACCATCTTCGCGTTTCGTTGCTTTTTTCTCTACTTATAAAACATAAAGATTATTTTTACCGATGTAGCGATGCAGCTGCATCGGTATTTATTTTATTAAAATAAAAATAAATCAAGACAGGAATATAGTGAGAGTATGTCCAATATAGAAAATAGGAAAAATTTTACAGTTGAATAAACCTCCTCATAAAAAAATAGTCATGCTGGGAAATGGTCGTGCATAGTATAGGAAATGGGCTGCATGAGTTTTTTGTGGCATGGGTAGAAAACGAATGGAGGATTTATGTTATGCGTAAAAAGGAATGTATTGCTATGATTTTAGCAGGTGGGCAGGGAAGCCGGCTGGGAAACCTGACACGCAAGATTGCAAAGCCAGCCGTGCCCTTTGGCGGTAAGTATCGTATTATTGATTTTCCTTTAAGCAATTGCCACAACTCTGGAATTGATACGGTGGGAGTGTTAACGCAGTATCGTCCTCTGGCTTTGCACAGCTATATCGGAATCGGTAGTCCATGGGACTTGGACCGCAGAGATGGCGGGGTGTATGTTTTGCCTCCTTATGCCCAGGAAGGTGGTGCAGAATGGTATAAAGGAACAGCGGATGCAATTTATCAAAATTTAAATTTTATTGATATGATCAACCCCAATTATGTATTGGTCTTATCAGGTGATCATATTTACAACATGGATTATTCACTGATGCTGGATCATCATAAGAAACAAAAAGCAGAAGCTACTATTTCGGTGATTGAAGTACCTTGGCATGAGACCTCACGCTTTGGCATTATGAATACGGATGAACAGGGCAGAATTACAGAATTTGTTGAAAAACCTAAAGAAGCGAAGAGTAATTTGGCTTCCATGGGAATTTACATTTTTAACTGGCGTTTATTGAGAAAGAGTTTGGAAGACGACCGCAAGAATGCCCTTTCCAGCCATGATTTCGGCAAAGATATAATCCCTAAGTTATTGATGGATGGTCATCGTTTATTTTCATATTATTTTAAAGGGTATTGGAAGGATGTAGGCACAGTAGAAAGCTTTTGGGAAGCGAATATGGATTTATTGGCGGATGAGCCAGAGCTGGATTTATATAATCCTAATTGGCGGGTTTATTCTGTAAATCCTACCAGGCCGCCTCATTATATTGGCGTTACGGCAAAGATCACTCGTTCTTTGGTGAGTGAAGGCTGCTCAATTTTAGGTGAGGTGGAGCATTCTGTAATTTTTCCCGGTGTACATATTGAGGAAGGGGCCATAATTAAGGATTCTATTGTTATGCCCTATGTTACCATTGGCAGAGACGCGCAGATTTACCGAGGGATTATCGGACGAAAAAGCTTAATCGAAGAAGGCGCTTTGATTGGTTCAATCAATCACGAAGGTATATGTGTCATTGAGGAAAACATCGTCATACCTAGTGATGCTCAAATTCTAGAGAATCATATGATAAGTAAACAAAAACAGGTGGGATAAGATGCAAAACGTTATGGGAATTATTAATTTGAATCTTGGTCAGGATGTTTTAAAAGAGCTAACTATGGGAAGACCATTGGCGGCTCTTCCTTTTGGCGGAAGGTATCGGTTGATTGATTTTATTTTATCCAATATGGTGAATTCAGGAATGCAGAATGTAGGGATTTTGGTGCAAGATAAATACCGAGCATTAATGGATCATTTGCGTTCAGGGAAGGAGTGGGATTTAGCCCGAAAAAGAGATGGATTATTTATTTTACCTCCTAGTCCTAATCCGTGTTCATCAGGGGGATGCCGGGGCAGTGTGGAAAATTTTTATAATAATTTAGACTATATTGAAAGCAGCAGGCAGGAATATATGCTGATTGCTGGCAGTCATATTGTCTGCAACTTGAATTATCGTAAGGCTTTTAAGTTTCATAAAGATATGAATGCAGACATTACAATCTTATACAAGGAATATGATGCAGAGGATGAACTTTCCCAATATACCATCCTGGATTGTCAGCCTGACGGCCGAATTAGCGACATGGGCAGTCAATCATCTAGAACTGTATCTCGTAAAGTTTCCATGGAAATGTATCTGATTGAAAAAGGATTATTGGTAGAGTTGATCAAAGACTGCCAGGCACGAGGCGGCTGGGATTTTGTAAAAGATGTTTTAATTAAAAATGTAGATAAACTAAAGATGTTTGGTTATGCTTATAAGGGGTATGCGGCCAGGATTGATTCAATAAAAAATTATTATCGTCATAATATGGATTTGCTAAGGCCGGAAAAGTGGGAAGAATTATTTTTCAAATCAGGACTTGTGTATACCAAAGTAAAAGATGCAGCCCCGGTTAAGTATAAGGAAAATGCCAGAGCCTTTAATACCATGGTTGCCAATGGTTGCATCATTGAGGGACGAGTGGAAAATAGTATCTTATTTCGTGGTGTCAAGGTACATAAAGGTGCATATATTAAGGATAGTATTATTATGCAAAAATGTGAAATAGCTGAAAATGCGATTATTGAAAATGTAATCTGTGATAAAAATGTTTGTATTACCCAAGGGAAATGGTTAAAAGGGGAGAAGAACTATCCTCTGGTAGTGACAAAGGGAACTAGAGTATAAGTACAGCGGAGTGAGCAAAAGATTATCCTTCAGAATTAGTCATTTTCAGGAGGTTTTTTTTGTTGATGGATAAAGAAGGATTTAAAGAAGCTTATAGCAAAAAGTTACAAGCCCTGCATGGTAAAAGTCTTGCAGAATCCAGTATTCACGATCAATATATAGCGTTGGGGAGCCTGCTGCGGGATTATATCAGTCCAAATTGGATAAAGACGAATCAGCAGTATAAGGCCAACGGCGATAAACAAATCTATTATTTTTCAATTGAATTTTTATTAGGTAAATTGCTGGATATGAACCTGCTCAATCTAGGAGTAAAAGAGGTTTGCCAGACTGGACTTGCAGAACTGGGGATTGATCTATCTGTATTATTGCAGGAAGAGCCGGATGCAGGGCTTGGCAATGGGGGGCTTGGGAGACTTGCTGCTTGTTTTCTAGATTCCATGGCAGCCTTATCACTTCCGGGGCATGGCTGCGGTATTCGATATACCTATGGATTATTTGAGCAGAAAATAGTAAAGAATTATCAAGTGGAATTACCGGATAACTGGTTAAAAGATGGTTATATATGGGAATATCGTAGAACGAATAAAGCAGTAGAAGTTGCTTTTGGCGGTCATGTAAGAAGCGTAGTAAAAGCAGATGGCAGAACCTATTATCTTCATGAAAATGCGGAAGTGATATTAGCGGTTCCTTATGATATTCCTATGATCGGATACCAAAATAACACGGTCAATACTCTTAGGTTATGGAGCGCGGAATTAGCACATACCGACTGCTATTTTACATTACATAACCGGAATGACTTCTTAAAAGCGATAGAATATAAGAATTCAGTCGAGCGAATTTCTAAGTATTTATATCCCGATGATACGCATCCTGAAGGGCGTTTGCTGCGATTAAAACAGGAATATTTTTTTGTTTCAGCCGGATTACAAAGTATTCTAAAAGGATTTAAGTCTGCTAATAATAAGATTAAACTATTTCCTGATAAAATTGGCGTACACATTAATGATACGCATCCAGCCTTAGCTGTTCCGGAATTAATGCGGATCTTAATTGATGAGGAGAATCTCGGTTGGGATGAGGCTTGGCAGATTACAACTAAGACCATATCTTATACCAATCATACTGTGCTGCCTGAGGCTCTTGAGACATGGCCCGTGGAGATGTTTCAGAACTTGCTGCCCAGGATTTATATGATGATCGAAGAAATTAACCAGCGATTCTGTAAGGAACTTTGGGAAAAATATCCTGGACAGTGGGGGCGTATTAGAGATATGGCAGTGATTGCTGATGGTGTAATACACATGGCACGTCTGGCAGTAGTAGGCAGCCATAGCGTTAATGGGGTAGCGAAGCTGCATTCGGATATTTTGCAACAATATCTGATGCATAATTTTTATCAATATGATCCTGCTAAATTTCATAATAAAACCAACGGCATCACTCACCGTCGTTGGTTATTAAAAGCCAATCCACTGCTTACGGATTTAATTAATAATGCAATTGGAACCCACTGGATTGCTGATCCAAAAGAACTGCTGCTGCTGCGTAAATACTCCCAAGATACTGCTTTTAAAGAACAATTAGCGACCATAAAGCTTAAGAATAAAATAAAGCTGGTTGATCATATTTATAGTCATTATGGGATATCTGTGAATCTTCATTCTATTTTTGATATACAAATCAAACGGATTCATGCTTATAAACGCCAAATATTAAATGTATTGCATATTATGCATCTATATAATGAATTAAAAATAAACCCTCAATTAGACATGGTACCACGCACATTTATTTTCGCTGGAAAGGCGGCACCAGGCTATTATATAGCCAAACAAACGATCAAATTAATTAATATCTTAGGATCTGTCATTAATCATGACAAAACAATACAAGATAAACTAAAAGTAGTTTTCATGGAGAATTATAGTGTCTCCTTAGGCGAAATGCTGTTTCCTGCAGCCGATGTGAGTGAGCAAATTTCTACTGCCAGCAAGGAAGCTTCTGGAACAGGAAATATGAAGTTTATGATGAATGGGGCTGTTACAATTGGAACATTAGATGGTGCTAACATTGAGATCAAAGAAGCAGTTGGCCCGGAAAATATTATTATTTTTGGTCTCACAGCCCAGCAAGCTCTTGATTACTATAAGCATGGAGGCTACAATGCCTGGGATGTCTATAATGAAGATATGCGGGTCAAAAAGGTAATTGAGCAGCTGGTAAATGGGTATCTGCCTGATGAAAAAGAGGAATTTAGACCCCTGTATGATTACTTGCTGCGTAATAATGATGAATTCTTTGTTTTAAAGGATTTTGCAGCTTATGCTGATGCTCATCAACGGTTAAACGATAAGTTTCGCCAGAGACAGCATTGGCAGTCTATGTGTCTGGAAAATATCGCTCATTCTGGTTTGTTTTCCAGTGATAAAACAATACGGGAATATGCTGCGGAAACTTGGCATCTGGGGGAGTCAACTATAAGAGGATGAAATAGCAGCGAGAGTATACTTATGCGTAAAGTATGCTCTCGTTTTATAATGCGCTCGCGAAATATTGTAATGATGCAGCGTGAATTTACAAAAAAATGCAAAAATTTTCATTTGAAAAAAGAAGGGATTTTCTCGACGAATAGACAAGTAATACGATAAGAGAAATCATATAATTTTTTTACAAAACAACAAAATAATCCAATACCGTTACATATAAATATTGTAATTTTGAATAAGGGGGACAGGCTGCATGTTAATGGATAAAGATGAATTCAAAGCCATTTTTGTAAACAATCTGCAAACGATGTTTGGTAAAGGGATTGAGGAAGCGTCTATTAATAATAAATATATGGCCCTAAGCCGAGTTATTCGTGATTGCATTAGTAAGAATTGGATGGAGACGAATAAAGAGTATAGTGAGACGGGTGTAAAGCAGGTTTACTACTTTTCCATGGAGTTTTTACTGGGAAAAGCACTGGATATGCACTTAGTCAATGGCGGAGTCAAGGAAATCTATCGAGAGGCCCTGGAAGAACTAGGGATTGACTTAAATGAACTGGAAAAACAAGAAGCAGATCCGGGTCTGGGAAATGGCGGATTAGGTCGTTTAGCAGCATGCTTTATGGAGTCCATGGCAGCTGTTGGAATACCGGGACATGGCTGCGGCATCCGCTATACTTATGGTTTATTTGAGCAAAAGATTGTAGATCATAATCAAGTGGAATTGCCCGACAATTGGCTGCAGGATGGTTATCCCTGGGAATTTCGTAAAGCGGATAAAGCGGTAGAAGTCAAATTCGGCGGTACCATTAAAAGTAACCAGCAAGGAGAGCGATGGGTATTTACTCATGAAAATTATGAGGCTGTATTAGCAGTACCTTATGATGTTCCCCTTGCTGGTTATCATAATAATACAGTGAATACGCTGCGGTTGTGGAATGCAGAATCGTTACATGACGGTTTTGATTTTGCTTCCTTTAATCGGGGTGAATATTTAGAAGCAATGGAGTATCGGTCCTCCGTTGGTTTAATATCAAAAATATTATATCCACAGGATAATTTTTATGAAGGACGTCTCTTGCGCTTAAAGCAGCAGTACTTCTTTGTTTCTGCTGGACTGCAGAGTATCATTCGGCGCTACAAGAAGAGGTATACCTCCATGAAGCAATTGCCGAAAAGAGTAGCTGTTCATATTAATGATACCCATCCAGCCATCGCTGTACCTGAGCTGATGCGTTTATTGATGGATCAGGAAGAATTATCTTGGGATGATGCTTGGAAGATTACTACGGAAACCATTTCCTATACCAATCATACCATTATGCCAGAAGCTTTAGAAACATGGCCAGTGGAAATGTTTAAGTCGCTGCTTCCAAGGATGTATATGATTGTACATGAAATTAATGAGCGTGTGTGCCGCAGTTTATGGGATGCCTATCTCGGAGACTGGGAGCGAATCCGAGGCATGGCAGTGATTGCTGATAATATGGTGCATATGGCCAGGCTTGCTGTAGTCGGCAGTCATAGTGTAAATGGTGTTGCCCAAATACATACGGACATATTAAAAGAACATATTATGTCAAACTTCCATAAATTTTATCCCAAAAAGTTTAATAATAAAACAAACGGCATTACCCATCGGCGGTGGCTGTTAAAAGCCAATCCTGAGCTTGCCGGGATTATAACTGATTGTATTGGACCAAGCTGGATCACTGACCCTCAGAATTTAGAGGAATTTGGGCGATTTGCCACGGATAAGATCATACAAGAAAAAGTTCGGAAAGTGAAACACGATAATAAGAAGATATTAGCGAAGTATATTAAAGAAAAAACAGGTGTTACCGTAGATGCACGTTCGATCTTTGATGTTCATATTAAACGCATTCATTCTTACAAACGCCAAATACTGAATGTCTTTCATATTATGGATTTATATAATCGATTAAAGGAAAACCCCTCTCTGCCCATTACGCCTCGGACCTTTATTTTCGCTGGTAAAGCAGCACCAGGTTACTATATTGCAAAACAGACGATTAAATTGATTAGTGTTCTGGCTTCGTTAATTAATAAGGATAAGGATATTAAAGGTAAGTTGAAAGTCATCTTTTTAGAAAATTATAGTGTCTCCTTAGGAGAGCTGCTGTTTCCAGCAGCCGATGTAAGTGAACAAATATCAACAGCTAGTAAAGAAGCTTCAGGGACCGGTAATATGAAGTTTATGCTGAATGGAGCGGTAACCATTGGTACGCTGGATGGAGCAAATGTGGAAATCCATGATGCAGTGGGCGATGATAATATCTTTATTTTCGGGCTGACCAGTCAACAGGTGTTTGATTACTATAATCACGGCGGATATGATGCTTGGCAGGTGTACAACAGTGATATACGGATTAAGACAGTTTTAGAACAATTGGTTAACGGCTTTTTGCCCTATCAGAGAGAAGAATTTAGACCCTTGTATAATTCCTTACTTGCAGATAATGATGAATTTTTTGTCTTACGAGATTTTGATGCCTATGCAAAGGCGCAGGTCGAATTAGACAAACGCTATAAACAAAAAAATAAATGGATCGAAATGAGCATTCATAACATTGCGCAAGCAGGTATTTTCTCCAGTGATCGCACTATTTGTGAATATGCCCGCGATATTTGGCACACGAAACCTGTAGTCATTACCAAACCATAGTCTGTGAATAGTGATAGGGGAGGTATTATATGGCAGTTCCTATTTCACCAATCAGCCAAGAGGATTTATATCTGTTTCATGAAGGCAGTAACTTTCGAAGCTATCAGTTACTGGGAGCTCATGTTCTCACCGAGAATGGCAAACAAGGCGTGCGCCTTACTGTATGGGCACCAAATGCACAAGGAGTACGAGTTGTCGGAGATTTTAATGCCTGGCAGGGCGAGGGTCATGAGATGAATCGCGTAGGGGCATCAGGTGTATGGCTGCTGTTTATTCCGGGTCTTATGGCAGGAGATATCTATAAATATGAAATACAGACTGCTGGCGGACAGACGCTTATGAAGGCGGACCCTTATGCTTTCTATGCCCAGCTTCGACCGGAAACCGCTTCTGTGGTGTACAATTTAAATGGCTATCAATGGAAAGATACAAAATGGCAGTCAAGGAAGACGAAACCAGTGAATCAGCAGCCTCTATTGATTTATGAGGTGCATTTAGGATCTTGGCGGCGAGGTGCAGACAACACTGTGCTGACATATCGTGAGCTGGCAGAGCTTCTTCCACAATATGCATCTGCTATGGGCTATACGCACATTGAGATCATGCCTGTTGCCGAACACCCTTTTGATGGGTCTTGGGGCTATCAAGCGACGGGATATTATGCCATTACCAGTCGCTACGGTACGCCAGAAGATTTTATGTATTTGGTTGATGTATGTCATGAATATGAAATTGGTGTGATCGTAGACTGGGTACCAGGGCATTTTTGCAAAGATGATCATGGACTTAGGCAGTTTGATGGTACTGCATTATACGAGTATGCTGATGCTCAGCGGGCAGAGAATAAAGGCTGGGGTACTGCAAATTTCGATTTAGGACGTACGGAAGTGCTGAGTTTTCTTATCTCCAATGCTGTATTCTGGCTGGATGTCTATCATATTGACGGTATTCGGGTTGATGCGGTTTCTAATATTTTGTATTTAAATTATGGCAGAGAAGCTGGGGATTGGACGCCTAATCAATATGGGGGTGATGGCAATCTAGAAGGGGCAGCTTTTTTGCGCAAACTAAATGAAGTCGTGTTTGCCCAGCGGCCTAATGTGCTTATGATGGCAGAAGAGTCAACTTCTTGGCCCATGGTATCTTGGCCGACCTATAGCGGCGGTTTGGGTTTTAACTTCAAATGGAATATGGGCTGGATGAATGATATGCTGCGATATATGGAAATCGACCCAGTTCATCGAAAATGGAATCATCATTTGTTAACCTTTTCGTTTATGTATGCTTTTTCAGAAAATTTCATCCTGCCTTTGTCTCACGATGAAGTGGTTCATGGAAAGAAATCAATGCTCAATAAAATGCCTGGTGACTATTGGCAGAAATTTGCCAATCTGCGCGCTTTTTATGGCTATTGGATGGCTCACCCGGGAAAGAAATTGCTTTTTATGGGCAGTGAGTTTGGTCAATTCATTGAGTGGCAGGATCATGAGAGTCTGGATTGGCACTTGGTGGAATCCCCTATGCATGAAAAACTGCAGGAGTATTGCCGCAGGTTAAATCATTTTTATAAAAAGGAACGATCTTTGTGGGTAGTAGATGGCAATTGGCAAGGATTTGAATGGATTGACTGCAGCGACTATACGCAAAGCGTGATTTGTTTTATGCGTAAGACTGCTCGTCCAGAGGAAACGTTAATTGTGGTGTGTAATTTTACACCTAACGTGCATCAGGCTTATCGAATCGGCGTACCTGCCGAAGGATCTTACCTCGAAATCTTTAATAGTGATTGGGAGGAGTTCGGCGGATCGGGACAAAAGAATACAGGAGTATTAGCAGCAGAAGAGACGGTTTGGCATAATCATTCTCACTCCTTGGCAATCACCCTTCCGCCCTTGGCTACTATCTATCTCAAAAAGACTAAAAAATGAGCGGAAGGTAGCGTCCTAGAAATAAACATAAAGGTGCTGGAATAGAAGTTATGAAAGACTTTTAATAGTAGGGGGCGTTATTATGCACAAAAAAGCGTGTGTAGCTATGTTATTGGCAGGTGGACAAGGAAGTCGTCTTGGTATTTTGACACAGAAGTTAGCCAAACCTGCAGTTCCCTTTGGTGGTAAGTACCGTATTATTGATTTTCCCTTAAGCAATTGTAATAACTCAGGAATTGACACGGTTGGTGTGCTTACCCAGTACAAGCCTTTGGCCTTAAATAGTTATATCGGTATTGGCAGTGCCTGGGATTTGGATCGAATGAACGGTGGTGTGTTTGTACTTCCTCCTTATGTAAAAGAGCAGGGGGGAGAATGGTATAAAGGTACGGCAGATGCGATTTGTCAGAACAGCAATTTTATCGATCGGTTTAATCCGGAAACCGTACTCATATTATCTGGAGACCATATTTATAAAATGGACTACTCTTTGATGCTGGAATTTCATCAAAAGCAGCAGGCCGATGCTACCATTGCGGTTATCGAAGTTCCCCTTGATGAAGCCAGCCGGTTTGGAATTATGAATACAGATAAAGAACAGCGTATTATTGATTTTGAGGAAAAACCTGCAGAACCAAAAAGTAATTTGGCATCTATGGGAATCTATATATTTAGTTGGCCCGTTTTAAAGAAATATTTGTTCGAAGACGAGCTTAACCAAAATTCAACTCATGACTTTGGTCATGATATTATTCCTAAAATGCTGGCAGATAAGCGCAACCTTAGGGCCTATTCTTTCAGAGGATACTGGAAGGACGTGGGGACGGTAGAAAGTTATTGGCAGGCCAATATGGATTTGCTGGGAGAGAGACCCGAGCTGAATTTATATGATTCAAAGTGGCGTATTTATTCTTCGAACCCTCCGCGGCCGCCTCATTATACTTCTACTACGGCTAAAATCACGAATTCGATTATTGCAGAGGGATGTTTGATTTTAGGTGAAGTAGAAAATTCCATCCTTTTTCCAGATGTTTATGTCGGACCAGGTGCTAAGGTGAAAAATTCCATTATTATGTCTGGTGCACATATTGAAGATTATGTTTTGACAGACAAGGCGATCGTTGGACGTAAAACAGTACTGAAACAAGGAACAGTAGTAGCTGCTAAGAAGCTGGATGGGCAGCAGAAGATTGTAGTATTGGATATTGATATGATTATTCCACCCCATACTATGATTGAGGCAAGTCTTTCATGCAGTCCACCAGAAGATGCGCTTTGCAAAAGGGAGGAATAAGATATGATTGATTTAATGGGGATTATCAACCTCAATGAAGCAGAAGAACATTTAGGAGAATTAAGCCGTTCTCGTTCATTGGCCTCAATTCCCTTTGCTGGACGCTATCGGTTAATTGACTTTGTTCTGTCAAATATGGTGAATTCAGAGATTTCTAATGTGGGAATCTTTATTCAACATAAGTATCGTTCTTTGGTAGATCATTTACGTTCCGGCAAGGATTGGGATTTAGCACGTAAACGGGATGGGCTCTTTGTTTTGCCGCCGGCTTATACCAGAACTCCGATGCAGGTTCATCGGGGCGATGTAGAAAACTTATACAGCAATTTAGATTATATTTATCAAAGCCGTCAGAAGTATGTTATCATTGCTGGCGCCAACATTGTAAGCAATATGGATTATCGAGGGATCTTAGAATATCATAAAAATACCCAGGCCGATATTACCGTTTTATA
>Ga0316613_10001765_pt1 | contig 14453 bp, 16 predicted proteins | sample OWC_soil_day10_C_2_FD_207647 | JGI IMG/M metagenome (GOLD analysis project Ga0316613, IMG submission 207647) | Wetland soil microbial communities from Old Woman Creek delta, Ohio, United States - OWC_soil_day10_CT_b | ecosystem: Environmental > Terrestrial > Soil > Wetlands | place: USA: Ohio...
CGAAGGGGACTGAAGGGAATCAGCTGTGCCCCCATATCCTCTAACATCTTTCTGTTTTCCTGATAATAAAAGCAAAATGCCTCATCAACAGCAATTCCCACTGGTATCTTCTCACCGTATGTGGTTGGTTCATCCCGTTCTTCTTTTCCAGATTCCAAGGATAATTCCGGGGCAGTTCCTGATAACTGGAGAAGTCCGTCTATATCAACTGTTTCTTCCATTTTACAGGCCAGATTCTTTAGTTTGTCTTTCAGTCCTTCCACTTCCCCCGGAAGAACCAGCCCTAAATGTCGGCTGGAAAAATCTGCCTCGTCGCATTGAGGAAGATATCCAAAGACCCGGATTCCCAGCGCTTCTATCTGAGGAGTCAGCCGTTGTGCCATAACAGGTGAAATCCTGTTTAAGATCACACCTTCGATGCGGCTGTCTTTTCTGTATTCCAAAAAGCCTTTACATACAGCAGCCAGTGACAGACTGGCTCCCCTGCAGTCAAGAATCAGCACCACCGGTGTTTTCACTGCGCAGGCTACTTCATAAGAGCTTGCCCACGTACTGTCTCCTCCCATTCCGTCGTAATAACCCATTACACCTTCTATTACAGATATTTGAGCTTCTTTTGATTCCCTGCGAAAAAGCCCTCTCACGGATTCCTGATCCAGGAAAAATGTATCAAGATTTCCTCCGTCTATGCCAAGAACCGCCTTATGGAACATGGGATCAATATAATCTGGTCCGCATTTAAAGGAACGGCAGGCAATGCCTCTTAAAAGTAACGCCTGTAAAAGTCCACAGGTGATCATGGTTTTTCCGCTGCCGCTTTTGGGTGCAGCAAGCATGATTCTCTTATTTTTCTGACTCAAAAGACATTCCTCCTTCCCCTCCGAAGGATATAATATAAACCGGGTTCTGCCCCATCATCATATGATAGCTGCCTGCTGTTTTTGCTTTTGAAACCTGCATCTGAACTATCTCTGCTTCTATGGAGTGTTTTTTCAGCCACAATAACATTTCAGATAAAGATTCCAAAGCAATGAAATTAGCAACTACCCGGACCTTGGGATTCTTTTTCAAAACAAGATCTAAAACTTCTTCTAAATTTCCGGATGTGCCTCCCAGGAATACGTGAGTAGCAGTTTTCAGTCCGGATAATGCTTCTGGTGCAGTCCCTTTTACCACGGTAACGCAGTCCGCCGCGAATTTCTCTTTATTTGCCTCTATGAGAGCCTGTGCTTCCGGCTTCTTTTCCACAGCATAAACCTTCCCGCTGGTTAAATACACAGATGCTTCTATGGATACAGAGCCAGTACCTGCCCCGATATCATAAAGAATGGAGTCCGGACTCAGTTCCAGTTTGGATACACAGACTGTCCGAACCTCGCTTTTGGTCATAGGGACATCACCTCGGATAAACAATTCATCTCTCATTTTTACCTCTCAATCAATACTGCCGATAAGATATCAAACGTCTGGTTCTTAAGCGTTACAGGTGTACCTGTGATAATCCTCTCATCTTCGTAGGATAACCGTTCACCTACAGATAAGCGTGCATGCTCATATCCATTATCCTCCAAAAGACTGCATAAAGCATTTACGGAATTGCTCTTATCCAGCAGGGCAAATATTCTCTTGTGATGTTTCAGTTCTTCCAGAAGATCCCAGTCTCTGCCATGAAGGCTGATCAGCCGCACGTCCTCCCAGCCGGTTTTCAGTCTTGCGCATAGATAGGATACGGAAGAAATTCCAGGAAGAACCTCCGTCTCATAAAGTTGGGAATAGGGTTCTTCTAAAAGAGCTGCTGCCATTTTTTCCGCACCGCTGTAAAAACCGGCATCACCAGAGAAAAGAACGGCAATCCGCTGATACTCTCCATGTTCATTCAGCCAGGGAAGGATATCCTTGCATAAATAATAGGGGAGCTTTAATATCTCAGGGTTTAAGTCTCCAATATCATGAAGAAGCCGCTTAGCCCCGAATATAACCTGACAGCTCTTAAGAGTACTTAATGCTTTTACTGTCATCTGCTCCGGTCCGCCCATTCCGGTTCCTATTAAATAAATAGCCCCTTTACAAAAAGAGGTCTCTGAGGACTTCCTCTTTATTAAAATCTCCTTTACTTCATCTAATCCCACCCCCTCTTCGTCTATGGGGCGTCCGATTACAATAGCTGTAATGTTGCATAAAGAAGCTGCCTGCAGCTTTTCTAAAAACCCTCCTGCATGACCAGCCTCCTTTGTGACGAGATAATGGATATTTAACTGCCTGATCATCGCCTGATTCAGTTCCAGTGAAAATGGCCCCTGCATCCCAATGATCCGGTTTCCCTTGAATCCCAGCTGTTCACAGGCAGCCAGAACGGAGGATGAAGAAAGCACTCTTGCATAGACCCGTTCCTCCCAGTTCTCAACTTTTGTATACCAGTCAAGTTCCTTGCTTCCTGTAGTTGCAAGCACATTGCCCGTATTCTGGTTTAAAAAACGGATGGCCTCCTCCATGGAATCCACCCAGACCACATGATCTCCTTCCCCACTGTCTTTTAACGATTCCCGCAGAATCCTTAAGCGTTTCGTTCCTGTCTGAGTACATGCATAAAGAATATTCCGGCTTACCTCCGCTGCATAGGGGTGGGTGGCATCTAATACAAGGGTAATTCCCTTTTCCCTGATAAATGCTCCCATCTCTTCTGCGTCCATGGGCGTGTTGTGAATATGGAGAAACCGGCTTTCCAAAAGGAGCATCTTCCCATATCCTGTAGCAACGCTGACCCATGCTTCAAGCTGGTTTTCGTGGCAGAATTCGGCCAGAAGCCGCCCCTCTGTTGTTCCTCCAAAAATCAGTATTTTACACATTTTTATATCCTCTCGGCGTGACCATTCGTCCACTAATCTCTCTTGTCATGGAATTTCCTATGTAAACGGTTGTAAACATATCCACATTGGTATCTTTTAACTGGGAAAGAGTTAATACCTCCATCTCTTCACCCTCTCTGCCAATGTTTCTTACAAGCCCGCAGACCGTCTCCGGTTTCTGGTGCTGCAGCACAATTTCACAGGCATTTTTCAGATAATCCGCCCGTTTTTTGCTTGACGGATTGTATAAACAGATCACCATATCAGAACTGGCAGAATTATTCAGCCTGTCTTCAATCAGTTCCATAGGCGTAAGAAGATCGCTTAAACTGATCACTGCAAAGTCATGGCCAAGAGGAGCGCCAAGGACAGCTCCGCCGCTTAAGGCTGCTGTAACACCGGGAATCACTTCAATTTCTAAGTCCGGCGACTCTTTTGCCAGCTGAAGGATAAGGCCGCTCATTCCATAGACACCGGAATCACCGCTGCATACCATGGCAACCCGTTTTCCTTCCTGCGCTTTTAAAATAGCCATCTGGCACCGATCCTGTTCCTGGCGCATAGGGGTAGTAAGCATCTCTTTTTCCGGAAAATGTTCCCGCAAAAGATCGACATACACCGTATATCCCACAATGATCTCACTGTCTTTTAACGCATTTACCGCCCTGATTGTCATATCCTCATAGGATCCCGGGCCGATTCCTACCACATATAATTTACCTGTTGTTTTCATACCATTACCTTCCAATCCAAGACTGCAGCAGCAACTGTAACGCCGGCAGCCGCTTCTTTTTTAATGATCAGTTTTCCGCCTCCCAGTTCCTTTACACAGCAAAGTGCTGCCCGCTCGCATACATTGTCCACTCCTGTAATCTGCTTTACAAAGGAAGAAGGGGTAAATTCCCCCTCGATTCCAGCAAGAATCTCTGCCGGATAGGTATAAAAAGGAACGCCTGTATCTCTGGCAAATTCACAGAGTCCTTCTTCCTCTTTCTTTAAGTCAATACTTGCACACCCCGATATGGCAAGAGAGGATATATTATGTTCCTTTAATACACGGGTCACCCCGTCTTTTATGGCAGTAACAGAGGTGTTTTTCCTGCATCCGATTCCCAGTATCAGAATCTTTGGAATAAGTCTGAGGATATGGTCCGTTTTCCCTCTCTCCCCAGAATCTGTAATTGTGATATACAGGCCGGTATCCGCTTTTGCTTCTAAGCTTAATTCCTCCGGCAGCCTTCCATCTATGGGAAAATCACTGTGAAACCCAACCGTTTCTCCCCTTAAAACTGCTGCTGATACTTTTTTAACCATGGCAAGTTCTGTAATGGCAAGTCCCAGCCTTTTGGCAAATAAGTCTGCCGCAAATTTTCCATGTATATCGGTAGCAGTAGTAATCACCGCCTGACCTCCCGTAATTTGAGCACTAAGTTCTGCCAGCTCATTGGCTCCCCCTAAATGCCCGGAAAGCACGGAAATACTAAATCTCCCCTGATCATCTAATACCACCACTGCAGGGTCAACTGCTTTTCCTTTTATATAGGGAGCAATGGAACGGACTGCAATTCCCATGGCTCCAATAAACACAATTCCGTCTTTATCAATAAACTGCTCTTTTGTCCACTCTCCCAAAGACGAAGTCAGAGGCTTTAATCCTGGTCCTTTTCCAAAGCCCTCACAAAGCTCTCCCTCTTTAAGAAGTCCTTCCATCAGCGTAATAGCTGTACTGGCTCCTGCCTCCGTAAAACAAATGACAGCAATTCTCATTCCGTCTCCCCGGTTCCTTTCCGAAATTCAGTGGTAAACGATGGATCATAAAGAAGAGAACGGCTGTAATTGCTTTGTGACACCGCATCTCCCACAAGAATCAGAGCTGTTTTTCGTATCTGCTCCCTCTGGGCGCATTCTTCCAATGTGGAAACGGTACAGACAACAGTTTTTTCCTCGGGCCATGTTGCCTTATAGCAAATGGCTGCCGGTGTTTCCGGTGAGTATCCGCCGCGAATCAGCTCCTTTGACAGTTCCTTTAACATTCCTGTACTTAAAAAAATCACCATGGTTGCACCATGGGCGGCAAACGATGCGATGGATTCCCGTTCCGGTACCGGAGTACGCCCTGCCATTCTGGTAATAATCACACTCTGTGTTACCTCAGGAAGTGTATATTCCATCTTCATTGCAGAAGCCGCGCCGCAAAAGGAGCTGACACCCGGGCAGATTTCATAGGAAATCCCCCTGTTATCCAGCTCGTCCATCTGCTCTCTGATGGCACCGTAAATGCATGGGTCTCCTGTATGGAGGCGTACCGTCATTTCCCCTTTTGACTCTGCCTGTACCACAACTTCTATCACCTCTTCCAGAGTCATCTTTGCACTGTCATAAACAGCACAGCCTGGCTTTTTATAATCCAGAAGAGCGGGATTCACCAGGGAACCTGCATAGATAATGACATCCGCTTTTTCTAAAAGTTCTTTTCCTCTAACTGTTATTAAGTCCGGTGCTCCCGGACCTGCTCCAACTATATGTACCATATTTACCTCACTATGATCAATGAATAATAACCTGCCTCGTCGGGTATCTCCACAAGGGAATGATAGACCCGCTCATCGGACATACCGCAGTTTTCCACCATAACAGCCTCACCCCCCCCGGCACTGATCTCTTCCTTAACCGCTTTCATCTGTCTTCCTGCTTTCATAAGAACCTTAACACCAGGAAGCTTTAATGCATCTTTTATCTGATAAGAAGCAGGGATTACGTGAAGCTCTTCCGCTCCTGTTACCAGAGGAATACCAAGCCTGGCGGCAACGGCGCAAAATGATGTGATACCGCTTTCCAGCCGGGTGACATATCCTTCCTTCCACAGCCTTTCTAAAAGATAACTGCAGGTGGAATAAATCGTAACATCTCCAAGGGTAATAAATCCCACATTCTCCCCTCTGTCCAGCCGTTCCATCACCGCTTTTGCAGCAGATTCATGGCTGTCTTCTAAAACTTTCTTATCTTTTGTCATGGGCATGGGCAGATAAAGGCATTCCTTTTCCTCAATATCAGGAACTGCCGCTTTTGCAATCTGGTATGCCGTACAAATATTTTTATCGCTGTGAGGGATGGCAATTACATCCATTTCCCTGATTCTTCGTACCGCTTTTAAAGTCATCAGTTCCGGATCTCCCGGCCCTACCCCAATACCATACATGATTCCAGCCATTTGTTATCCTCCTGTATCCACTTACTCATCTATTGTTCTATCATATTAAGAGCATCCGGCGTCATGGAAAGGATACCAAGTGTATTGGAAAATGTGATTACTTCCACTGGAATCCCTTCTGTCCACGCTGTCATATATGCCTTTATTCTCTTTACCACCTCAGACATCACCGGTTTTAGGACTCCCATCTCTTCTAATATCTCAGCTGCCGTCTCCATGGTGTTGGATTGTAGAATCACTTCTTTTTTATCACAGCTTAAAAACTCTCTGGCACAATCCCAGAGCACCTCCATACGGCGGTCTCCGTATCTGGAATGAGTGTTTTCCACGCCTCCCGCGACCTTAATCAGTTTCCCGATATGCCCTACAAAAAGAATCTGTTCAAACCCTTCTTCCTTCACCATCGTACAGGATTGCCGGATAAAATTACTGATGGTTACACCATCCCCGACCGGAAGATTTAACTGTTCTTTTATAAAAGACTCCCCATAATTACCAGGTGTCAGTATCACCCGTTTCAGGCCAGCCACCGCTTTCATATGAAGTTCCAGCGAAATGGTGGCAGTCAGAGCCTCTTCACTCATAGGTTTTACAATTCCAGTTGTTCCAAGAATAGACAATCCGCCGATAATTCCCAGCTTTGAATTAAAGGTCTTTTCTGCAAGTTTCCTGCCTTCTGGAATCCAGATGCAGATTAACAGGGCACCTTTATAATCCGCTGTTCTTCTAACTTCATCCACTTCATCAAAAATCATGGTTCTTGGTACTGGATTAATAGCCGGATATCCCACAGGTGAAGAAAGGCCGGGTTTGGTTACCCGGCCCACACCTTCCGACGCTGTTAAAATCAGCTGTCCGAATTCTCCGGTCTTTTCTCTGACAAAAGAACAGCCGGCCGGAGATGCTATATCTCCGGTTTCATCTAATAATTCCACAGACGCATAGATGAGCGCCTGGTCTGTTACATCCGGGTCGTCACCTGCATCTTTTTTCACTGCACATGACACCTTGTCCGGCTTCATGACGACATGAAAAAGGGGCAGATCAGCTTCCGTCCCTTTTGGCGTCATTAGCTTCATATGTTGTAACTGGTTTCCCATAAGCAGCATTGCTGCTGCCGCTTTGGCAGCAACAGCCGCACATGTACCAGTGGTAAATCCGCATCGCAATTCTCTTTTATCCATATTTCTCTTCCTCTTCGAAAAATATTATAAAAGATTTTTGCTTCCGGTGCAAGGAATTTCCTGCTTTTTACCTATACTTCCTCTTTTTTCTCCATTGCATCGTTCTTCAATTCTCTTTTTCTCTTGGTAATCAGACCGCCGATGCGGCCGCTTTCCTTCGCACTTAAACAGCGCCAGCCTCCTTTTATTACTTTCTCATCAAGACCAAGCTCTGTGGCTATTTCAAATTTAAGTACCTCCTCCGGTTTTAAATTACGGGGATCGAAGGGTTCTGATTTTTTTCCTTTTGGCATACTGTCGTTCTCCTTTCATAAATCTAAAAAGAGTATGCCCGTTTCAAATGGAAATAAACTCCATTTTACTAAAACAAAAAAGAAAGAAGCAAAAAATGCTTCTCCCTTCTTCGTTTTACCTTATCTTTTTGGTATAATCACGGCTGCGATAATATAGGCTACAATTCCGGATCCCGTACAGGCAAGAATTGCCCATAAAAGGCGGATTATTGTAGGGTCTACATCAAAATATTCTGCTATTCCACCACATACACCACACAGCATTTTGTCCGTATCAGAACGGTATAATTTTTTCTCCATGTTTTAATCTCCTCTCTTGTTGTCACCATGCTAATCTATTATTCATAAAATTTTACTTCTATCCCACCTGTACTGCATTCTAAATCCATATCCTTATCCGCGGAATAATACCAGTTATCTTTGCCAGCGATGGCTGCCATCTGCTCACCTGCGATTTTTATCCCCCCAAGCCTTGACTGGAGCTCATAATTGTAATCTTCTTTTTTACCTGACAGAAGCAGCATGACTGCGCCCACTTTACATTCTCCATTAATATCACCTGTGGTTGCACCGGTATATTCCACGGCTCCGACGCTGCATTTAATGTCTAAATCACCTGCATTACCCTGCCTCACGGAAAGTGCGCCTGCTTTTGCTTCAAGGCTCATGTCATCAGCAGATATGGAACGGCAGGCTATAACAGGCGCAGTACCTTCTCCTTTAAACAGGCCCTTCTTTCTGGAAACCTCTAAATCCACCTCTGAAAAACGATACCCCTGGGGCACACTGATAATCATAACAAGATCCAAGTCTTCTGACATTAACCCGCCCCCGGTTGTCAGCTCAATCTCATCATTCTCATCTTTTAAATTCCAGTTACCATCCTTTTTATTGCAATATATGGTTAACTCACTTACAGCTGGGTCTTCAATTATATAGACCCTCCCTGCTCTGATATCTGCACTCAGGCTTTTTGCAGTACCGGTCTCATAAATTTGCTGGCCTTTTTCTTCCGGCACTTCAAAATCAAAATCATAATAATCTTCCGAACCATTTGGCTGGTTTTCATAATCCAGATCCTCAAATGAGAAATCAGATAATGTATCTCTCCAGAAGTCGCCTCCCCTTGGAACAATATCGTGGAGATCAGCTCCATAGGTTACCGCTGTAGCAGCCATAATACCGCCAGCTACTACAAGGATTATACCTGCAATCACACATTTTTTCATAAATTTGTTCATGTCCGGGCCCTCCTTCCGTGTAACAGTCGGTTAAACAGATCGACACAGCTTCGAAACAGAAACGGCAGAAACTTTCCATAAAATACACCGCATACAGCCAACGAAACAAGGCCAAGACCAAGAATCAGTATCCCCAGCCCCATCAGCAATATTCCGTCCAGAGGATGAATGATCATGGTAGTAAAACCAGCTACCGCCAGGGCAAATCCTGCTGCCAGGAAGGCAAACGTGACCGCGCCTACTGCAACCACCGCTGCAAACAACACTCCTATCAGACCTGCCAATATTCCCAGTATTCCGCCTCCAATGCCAAAAAGCATGGGAGAAGCTGCAATGATCAGTACAATCCACAAAATAATTTTAATCGTACGTCTGTCATTCCCTCGTCTTTTTCGGACAGGTTCACTTTCCTGTTCATAATACCCGCTGTCTTTTTCCGGCTGCACCGTAACCTCCGGAAGATCGTAGCGCTTTGCCATCTGGTAATTGGGATCCCGAAAACGTTCATCCTGATACCCGCTCTCCGTGAATTCACCGCCATCTTTTAAATGACCGTTCATATCCGCCCGGATCATGGCTGCAATCCGTTCCGGACTTCCAAACTCCTGTATTACAGAATCCTCGTTCTCTGGTCCTGCTTCTTCCAGATAATCTCTGTAATATTCAATTGCATCTTCTTTTTCTTCATCAGGAATATCAGCCAGCAGATATTCCAGCTCTCTCATAAACTCATCCCTGTTCATATATGTGCCTCCTCAAAAATTCGGGATATCTTCTGCGAATAACCCGCCCATTCGCTTTTATAGAGATTTAACTGTATCCGCCCTTTCTCAGTAATCTTATAATACCTGCGGTTCCTTCCATCATATGCAAGATCATATACTTCCAGACACTCTTCCTTCTGAAGTCTCCGAAGCACAGGATAAAGGGTTGATTCTGAGATCTCAATCACATTTCTTACGTCCTGGGTAATCTTGTAGCCGTAAGTTCCCTCCTGGTCTTTTGATACAACTGCCAGGACAATGGCGTCCAATAATGCTGCTCCTGTGTTAAAAACCATACGTCCACTCCTATCTTTTCTGTCTGGGTATTCCTTTACTCTCTGCCCTCCGAAGGATCCTTTGGTATGATCACTGCTGCAAGTATATAAATGGCAATACTTCCGCCGATTAAGGATGCCCCGGTTATCAGGTGAAACAAATGCCTCCATGTCTGAAACAGCATAAGCAAAATCCATATCAGTCTTATCATAACCGGATCCACAGCCAGATACTCACCAATTCCTCCACAAACTCCACATAAAACTTTGTTCTTCACTGAACGGTACAAACGCTTTGCTCCCACGATTGACCACCTTTCCTCTGACTATTAATTATCATCTATAATATTATTTATGTTTTTATATTATATGTTGTATAATATACTATTATTATATGCTATATAATATTAGTTGTCAACACCCATTCAAAAATTTTTTAACACAAAAAGCGCATTCTTCTATCAGGTTGAATGCGCTTTTCTTTCTGAATTTTTCTGTTTTTACAGACTAAAGGCGTGGAGCAGTCGTTTTAAATAATCTCCAAATTTCGCTTCCCGTACAGCTCCTGCTGTCAGAACCGGGACCTCACCGATCTTCTTTCCGCCAAGAGTATATACAAGGTTACCTGCAGGCTGGCCCTCTTCAATAGGAGCAGACACTGACGGAACAAGCTCCAGTTTCCTTTCTATTGCAGTAAAGTCCTCTCCCTTTAAGCTTAGATAAGAAAAGGAACCCCCATATTTTAAAGGTACTTTCTCGTCCACACCGTTATCTACAACCATATCCGGAAGTGGAAGCATCTCTTTATCTTCATATAGCTTACAGTTTGCATAACCATAATTTAAGAGAGTCTGGGCGTCTGCAAACCTCACCTTATAATCCGGCGCTGCCATAATGGAGGCAATAAGACGGACACCATCCTTTTCTGCAGTTGCAGAGAGACAGTACTTTGCAATAGAAGTAGATCCGGTTTTTAAACCCGTTACATTAAAGTTTGTTGCCATTTTTAAAAGCTTATTGGTATTTGACAGACCAAATTCTTTCGTTCCCTGTTTCGTCACGTGAGTGATGTTTTCCATCCAGATTGTTGAATAGTTATGAATCTGTGGATACTTATTAATCAGTTCCCTTGACATGGTTGCAATGTCCCTGGCAGTCGTCACATGGGTGGGCGATTCCGTAAGACCGCAGCAGTCTTCAAAATGGGTATTGGTCATTCCAAGAGCCGCCGCCCGCTCATTCATCATCTTTACAAATTCATCCTCTGTTCCTGCTATGTACTCCGCCATGGCAACGGAAGCATCATTGCCTGACGCCACAACAATACATTTGATCATGGTCTCAACCGTCTGTACTTCTCCTTCTTCCAGAAATACCTGCGATCCTCCCATGGATTTTGCGTGAGCACTGGTCACAACCTCGTCGGTCAGCTTGATCTTACCTGAATCCAGAGCATCAAAAATAAGGATGAGCGTCATAATCTTTGTGATGCTGGCAGGACTTCGTTTTTCATCCGCATCTTTTTCGTAAATGACCTGCCCGGTAGATGCTTCCATTAAAATCGCACTTGGAGACTGCAGGGCCGGGCCGCCTTCTGTATTAACAGCCTGTGCCTCTTCTGCTTTTACAATCATGTCCGAGGCAACCGCTATATCCGGCTCCTGCCCTGCCACCGTCTGACACAAACAGGAAAATAGCAGAAAAAAGCTTAATATAAATGCTGTAACTCTTTTCATGTTATACACGTTCCTCTGATCTATAGCTTTATATCATTGTATGGGACTGCTTCCCATACATATGCCACTTTTCCCAAAAAAAATTGCCCCATTTTCATTTCATCTTTCTACAAAGTATGCTATACTTGGACAGGGAATGTTATTTTAGTAATAGATTTAGCCAAAAATATAACAGAATTATGAGGTTTCGTTATGAATCAAAATGATTATCGTAAATGGAATGTTGGAAAAGAGCCAAAACACCAAAAAAACATGATTGCAATTATCCTGATTGGACTGCTGATTGTAATGGTTATGGTACTCTGCGGAATTGTTATCAATAAGAAGATGCATCATAAGCTGGCACCTGCCGGCTCATCGGCTGCTGCTGTTTCTTCCGAAAGCGAAGCACAGTCTTCTACTGAGGAAACAACCTCAGCTGATACATCGGAAGCAGATTTAAAGGCTCTTTTATCAAACGCGGAGCAGCTTGCTTCCCAATACGATTACGACGGAGCCATTAATCTTTTAAAATCCGACACCAGGTTTGTGGAAAAGGAAGAGGTAACGAAAGCTGTATCCGATTACGAGACTTCCAAAGCAGCCCTTGTCCGAATTAATCCACAGGAAGTCACCCATATATTTTTCCATTCACTGATTATGGATACCTCAAAGGCTTTTGACGGTGATTCCAAGCAGGATGGCTATAACCAGATGATGACAACAAAAGATGAATTTATTAAAATGATGCAATCCATGTATGACAAAGGTTATGTACTTGTAAGAATTCATGATCTGGCGTATGAAACGAAGGATGAGAACGGTAATCCAAAGTTTGTATATGGAGACATTATGCTGCCTCCTGGAAAAAAGGCTTTTGTACTGTCTCAGGATGATGTATGTTATTATGAATATATGAAAGGCGATGGGTTTGCCACCCGAATCATAATCGGAGAGGACGGTTATCCTACCTGTGAGATGCAGATGGATGACGGAAGTGTTTCTGTAGGCGATTATGATTTAGTACCAATCCTGGAGAATTTTATAAAAACCCATCCAGGTTTTTCTTATAAGGGTGCAAGGGGAATTCTTGCCTTTACCGGATACAACGGAATTTTAGGCTATCGTACTGACGAATCTTATAAAGATACCAACCCAAACTATGAAGCAGACCGTCAGGAGGCTGCAAAGGTCGCACAGTCATTAAAGGATCACGGCTGGGAGCTTTCTTCCCATAGTTGGGGACACCGCAACATGGGATCGATCTCCATGAATCACTTTAAGACAGATACGGATAAATGGGAGCGCAATGTGGAATCCATTATCGGTCCTACTGATATCATTCTGTTTCCATTTGGAAGTGACATCGGAAGCTGGACTCCTTACACAGACAGCAATGAACGTTTTACATACTTAAAATCCAAGGGCTTTCGCTACTTCTGTAACGTAGACGCAAGCAAATCTGTATGGATGCAGCTTGGATCTGATTACTTCAGACAGGCCAGAAGAAATTTAGATGGTTACCGGATGTTTTACTATCCTGACAGCCTGAATGACTTATTTAATGTATCTGATGTATTTGATCCGGCAAGACCTACACCGGTTCCGCCGATGAACTAACAGAACTTTAAAAGGACGAGTTGCTGTATAACCTTACTGGTATACAGCAATTCGTCCTTTCTATTGCTTAACAAATCTTTTCTATTAAAATTGTACAAATCCTTTCACTGGCTTTGCAGGTTCCACAGACTCGGCATAAAGAACCGGTCCTTCCCCTTCATAATCCTTCCAGTATTCATATGCAATTCTGGCCTTCACCCGAACCCACTGCTTTGTCTCAAGATCTTTGGCCTCTCTGGACTTGGTGATAAAGCCCAGAAATGTCATATCATCTTCACAGCAGGTCATAGCCATGCGCCCCGGAACAAAGTAGTTCTTTGGAAAATCGGGAGTTTTTAAAACCATTGCAGTAAATTCCACAGTCTTTCCTTCATAGCGATCCCGCCGTTCCATACAGTCCAGGTACCAGATCCCATAAGCTTCCGGTGATATCTCCACTAAATCAGCACTGATGTCATAAGGTAAGTCCTCTTCTGCAATTTCATTCACTTCCCCTTCTGAATCCTCAAATACGATTTCTCCTCGCGGACACATGGACTTTAATGTACGCCGGTAGCCAGACAGATCTTCGATTCCATCACAGCGGTTGCAGATGATCATCTCTGAATTGCGAACCATTGCATACAAAAGGGACTTCATATTGGCAGCATACAGATCAAAGGTAGACATATCTATCAGCGTTATCTGCTGGTAGACGTTCCAGTCACCCGGAAGCTTTAAATCATCTAAATTCCACATGCCATTCCATTCAATTAAAACTCTCTCCGGATTGTACAAAAGTTCCAGTTCTAAAAGTCTCTCCTGGCTTAATTCCTCCAGACTGTCAATGTATACAGCCGCTGTTTTTGTTCTTTTCAGCAGCTCGTCACTGTACTCTGTTTCTCCTTCTTCGCAGACAATGAGAAGTGTCTTCCCTTCCGCCTTAAAATAATCCTGTTCCATAGTGAATTGAAGGAATTGGGTCTTTCCTGACTCCAAAAATCCATCGATCAGGAAAACCGGCATAAAATCATCTTCCATTTCGTCGATATTACTCATGATTTCCTCCAGTCCAATTATTTGCCAAAAGCAAGTTTTAATTCTTCTTCTTTTAAATTAGCCCCGATTACACAAACTTTACCGGTGTACTCCGGGATACCATCTCTTATTTCATATTGTTCCGGCACCAGATCAAAATATAGCCATGTTCCCTTATCTGTTCCAGGAATCATGCCTTTGGCACGAAGTACGTCTCCAAAACCATCGCCGTAGGCAAGTTCGTCAAGAATACGGTCAAGTGTTTCCTTGCTCATAGCAGACACATT
>Ga0316613_10001766_pt1 | contig 14446 bp, 16 predicted proteins | sample OWC_soil_day10_C_2_FD_207647 | JGI IMG/M metagenome (GOLD analysis project Ga0316613, IMG submission 207647) | Wetland soil microbial communities from Old Woman Creek delta, Ohio, United States - OWC_soil_day10_CT_b | ecosystem: Environmental > Terrestrial > Soil > Wetlands | place: USA: Ohio...
CACCTCGCTCAAGGGCATGATCCGTCAGTCGCTGCCGTTCATGATTCTCTTGATCATTGCGCTGCTGGTCATGACCTTGTTCCCGCAAACCGTGCTCTGGCTCCCGCAGTCCATGGGCTATGTAACACAATAAGCGGTATAAAATCGAAACAGGGACTCCACAGCCCCTGTTTCGATCCCTCCCAACTCATACTTGATTCAAAGACTGCGTGAACAAATACACCCGACTCACCATTGACGATATCGCCAAACTGGCTGGCGTTTCGCGGACTACTGCCAGCATGGTGCTCAATGGCCGGGCGGAAGAGTTCCGTATCTCGGCCAGCACCAAGCAGCGGGTATTGGACATTGCCAGCGAACACCATTTCCAGCCCTCACATTCGGCACGCACCTTGCGCTCGGGCTCCAGCAACACCCTGGGATTGATCGTTCCCGAGCTGACCAACTTTGCCCATGCCAGTTTGGCACAAGCGATGGAGCCGCTTTGCCATCAGGCCGGTTACCAGTTATTGGTGGTCTCCAGCGATGAAGATCCCCAATTGGAATCGTCTGGCATCGAACATTTGCTGGCGCGCCAAGTCGATGGCCTGATGATCGTTCCCTGCTCAACCGATGCAGAGATTTACACCCGCTGGAAAGAACGGCTGCCACTGGTGCTGGTCGATCGGCGCATGGCCAACAGCGCGATTCCCTTTGTGGTGACCGATGCTGAAAATGCCGTGACGGCCATGATGCAGGATGCGCTCTCCTCCGGAGCCAGAGAAGCCTACTATTTTGGCGGGCAGCCCGATCTTTCGCCCAGTATTGACCGGCTTAACGGCTTTCGCACCGCATTGGCACAGGCAGGACTTAGCGAACAACCGGGTTGGGTCCGCGCGCGCGATTACCGTCGCAGCAGCGGCTATGCCTTGATGCGTGAGTGCTACCAGGAGCTCGGGCGCTATCCGCAGGTGCTGTTCACCGGTTCGATTACGCTACTGGAAGGCGCGCTGTCCTTCATCAGCGAGCACCACCATTTTTCTTGCGCACCGCAGCGGATTATTACGTTTGATGATCACAATTTGCTCGACTGCCTGCCGATGTCGATTGATGCCATTCAGCAAAACAGCAATGAACTTGCGCGTGCCAGCATTGCCTCCGTACAAGCCTTGATCAACCGCCAGCAACCGGAAAATGTCTGGATTCCCGCCATTTACCACTGGCGAACACGGCAAGCCAGCAGCTCCCCAAGACCGGATGAACAATAAAAAGCGCGGACATCATCCGCGCTTTTTATTGTTGGCCAAACTCCCGGGCATCAGGGAGATGTGGTGCTGAACTGCACTGCATCAGCTGCGCAGCAGGGTTTCCACATACCGATCGACCCCTTCTTCCACCGACAGCATCGGTGCGGTATAACCGGCCTTGCGCAACCGGGAAAGATCGGCTTGCGTATAGCTCTGGTATTTACCCTTGAGCGCTTCCGGGAACGGCGTATATTCGAGAATGCCTTGCGCCACCATCGCACCCAGATCCAGCGGGGCTTTGCCTTCGTGTTTGCGGCAGGCATTGACGGCGGCCACGGCCACATCGTTGAAAGGCTGGGCGCGACCGGACCCTACGTTGAAAATGCCACAGACATCTGGATGTTCAAGGAACCAAAGGTTGACCTTGACCACATCCTCGACCGAGACAAAATCGCGCATCTGCCCACCGTTCGGATAGCCATCCGCGCCCTCGAACAGCTTGACCTTGCCGGTTTCGCGATACTGGTTGAAGTGGTGGAACGCCACCGAAGCCATGCGCCCCTTGTGCCATTCGCGTGCACCATACACGTTGAAATAACGGAAACCGGCCACCGGAGCAGTCAGATTATCCCAGCGCTGACGCAGCACCTGATCGAACAATAGTTTGGAATAACCGTATACATTCAGTGGACCTTCGCATTCCGGCTCCTCGCGAAAACCGTTCCTGCCAGGACCGTAGGTCGCGGCGCTCGAGGCGTACAGGAACGGAATCTCTTCCGCCTGGCAGAACTCGAACAACAACGAGGTGTACTGATAGTTGTTGTCCATCATGTACTTGCCGTTGTGCTCCATCGTGTCGGAGCAGGCGCCTTGGTGCAGGATGGCGGAAATTTCACCATCCCAGTGCCCGCCAACCACTTCGGCCAGGAAATCTTCCTTGTCGACATAATGAGAGATATTGCAATCGGCCAGATTGCGGAACTTGTCGCCACGGGTGAGATTGTCGACGGCGATGATGTCCGTCTCGCCGCGCGCATTCAGCGCCTTGACGAGATTGGATCCGATAAAACCGGCTGCGCCGGTGACTACGATTGCCATGATGTGTCCTCAGTTGATGCGCCAATCAATCGGCGCATAGCCATGTTGTTGCAGATAAATATTGGCCGCAGAAAAGTGCCCGTTGCCCAAAAAGCCGCGATAGGCCGACAAAGGTGAAGGATGCGCGGACTGCAATACGCAATGCCGTGCGGTGTCGATCAAGGCCGCCTTCTTCTGGGCATGCGCTCCCCAAAGCATGAAAACAATATGCTGATGCTCGCGAGCCAGGCTGGCAATCAGGGCATCGGTAAAAGGCTCCCAGCCCTTTTTGCTATGCGATCCCGCCTGATCGGCACGCACTGTCAACGACGTATTCAACAACAGTACGCCTTGTTCTGCCCAGTCGAGCAGACAGCCGTGCTGTGGCGGCGTAATCCCTAGGTCGCGGGCGATTTCCTTGAAGATATTGGCCAGCGACGGGGGTTTGCGCACACCAATCGGTACTGAAAAGCTTAGGCCATGCGCTTCGCCGGCGCCGTGATAGGGATCCTGCCCGACAATGACCACTCGAACATCCTGAGGCCAGGTGGCTGCCAGCGCAGCAAACCAATGTTCCTGCTGCGGATAAATGATTTGTTCCGCAGCTTGCTCTTGTTCAAGAAAAGCCTTCAATCCAAGCCAGGCCGGTTGCGTGAACACGGCAGGAACCAGTTTGCGCCAAGTCTCCGGTACGCTTTGTGTCAACCAGTTCATGCGCGTGTTCCCCGTTCTTGCTGGATGGCGCGTCGGTGATAGCGAAACACGGTGCGCTCCCAACCATCGCGCAGTCCATCGTCTTCGATCATCAGCCTGGCACTGATTCGCCAGATTTCACCGTCCTGTTCACAGGACATAATCGTCGCCGGCAGCTGCAGCAAAAATGGCAGCGCGGTGGACAGGTTCAGCGCCAACGCGCCCGAACTGCCCACTGCAAGCGGCGAAACGGCCTCCCAGTACAGCGACTCCAGCCCGACCCAGGCCTCACAGGATGCAGGCATCTCCTGAGCGAGCGAGCGCGCAAGCCACAGCAAAGCCAGATCCAGCTTGGCATGCAGTTGGGAATGTTCGAGCGAGCGCTCTTCGCCGACATATTCAAATTCGGCCAGCACCGCGAGATAGCGCGTAGCCTCAAATGGAATGGTTGCCGATTCGGGCAGCCAGGCAAGCGGCAACCTGGCCTGGAAATGCACACCATGAGTAACAGAAGGCACCATCATCCCTTGCTCGTAACGGTTCGCTGAATTATAACCAGCATTGAAAAAATAACTGCTGCACCTGTTGCAGTGCGCCACTCATGAAGGAATTGCCCATGCGCCACACCCTGCTGTTTTCGCTGTTCTTCGCCGTCAGCTCCACCTTTGCAGCCAGCCATACCGTAATAGCCCACAAGACACCAAGCCATGCCGCCACCCATGAAAAAGGGCACTGGGGCTACCAGGGGGAATCCGGCCCTGCGCACTGGGCAGACCTCGACCCTGCGTTCGCGGCATGCGCCAGTGGTCGTCAGCAATCGCCCATCAATATAGACAAGGCCTACACGCAATCACTCGACCCCTTGTTGATCAAGTACCAGCCCACCAAACTTTCGGTACTCAACAACGGCCATACGCTTCAACATGCGATCGAGACAGGCAATTTCCTCGAGATTGGGCCGGATCGTTACCAGTTGCTGCAGTTCCACTTCCACACGCCAAGTGAGGAAGCCATTGGCGGCAAGCGCTTTGCCATGGATATTCATCTGGTTCATCGCAACGAAGCCGGACAACTGGCAGTGCTCACCGTATTGGTCGAGCAAGGCAAAAAGGATCATCCACTCTTCAACACGCTATGGCGCAGCCTGCCCGAAGAGAACGAAACCCGCACTTTCGACCAGAAAACTTTCAATCCGGTCGAGATATTGCCTGCAAAGCTGAGCTACTGGACTTTCCTTGGATCGCTGACCACGCCCCCCTGCACGGAAGGTGTGCGTTGGCTGGTGCTCAAAACCCCGATCCAGCTATCCAGAAAGCAACTCGACCGTTTTCGCCATCTTTATCCGATGAATGCCCGCCCTGTGCAACCCCTGAATGAGCGCGCCGTGCTGGACGCCCAATAGAAATCAGCCCGCAAGGCCGCACTGCCGAACCCGCTCATACAGGCAGATTGCGGCCGCAGCACCGACATTGAGGGATTCTATGCCCGGAGCCATCGGAATTTTCAGACGCAAGTTTGCACGTACGGCCATCTCGGGCGTAATGCCGGCGCCTTCGGCCCCGAAGACCAGCGCCAGATTGCCGCGCAAATCCGCCCGGTAAAGATCCGTGGCGCCATTGAGCAGCGTCGCAGCAACCTGTCCGGAAAACTGATCGACAAAAGCCGGTAAATCGGCCCGCTCCACGATATCCAGCACCGCCTGCGCGCCCATGCCGGACCGCAAGGTTTTGGGCGACCAGACATCGGCACAGGCACTGGAAAGCAGTACCTGATCCACGCCTGCAGCGGCTGCGGTTCGCAGCATGCTGCCGACATTCCCCGGATCCTGAACGCCGTCAAGCAGCAAGCAAAAACCCGTGCTGCGAGGCATCCCAGACTGGGGAATGGCAACCCATGCCAGTACCCCGCTCAGACTTGGCAGCTCGGAGAGTTCGGCAAAGAGTCGCTCATCGAGCACACAAACGGGACTATGGACCCGCTGAATCAATGCAGCAATTTCCGGATTGGCCAATCCGTCCTGCGTCAGCAGGATGCGTTGAACCGGGCGACCGGCATCCAGCCAGGCAGCGAGCAAATGGGGGCCATCCAGCAAGGCCTGGCCGACCTTCAGCCGCTCGCGCCGCTGCTCAAGCAGCTTGCGTGCCTCCTTGAACAAGGCATTCTGCGGGGATTGAATCATGTTCATCTCAATGTCCTGCACTGCGGGCCAATGCCTGCATCGCCAGCAAGCATATCTGCTTGAAATGCTGGTAGTGGAATTCTGTCAGGGAATCAGCTTCAGTCCGGTCCGAGAGCATGAGCCCCAGCGGCTTGTTGCCGACAAATATCGACATCACACAAAATTGCTCGGCGGCATAGCAAGAACGAAACTCCGCGGGCATATGCGGCACGAATTGTGCAGCGTTGCGTTCATTCAGCCAGAGTCCTTGCGGTTTTTCCATGAGCTTGGCAAAGAAGTGCGTTTGATCAAGACTGATGGTGAGTTGCCGCAAGGCGTGGTCAGCGGGAACGCCCAGCACATAACGGACACACAATTCCGCCTGCCCTGGGGTTTGCACCGCAAATACGATGCGCTGCATTCCCAATCCTTTGGCCAATGCCGTCATCGTTAGCGACATGATTTCTTTGGCTGGCCGCCCTTGCTTGCCGGCAAGATGGAGCGCCTGCATATGCTGTTGCAACGAATCTGGCCTGATGAGCACAGGTTGCCTATCCACCACTTGGGCAGGCTTGATTTCAGGTAACGGCCAGTCACCTGGCAGCATCGGCAACCAGCGGGCGGGTTGAACCATTTGCAAGTGGCGTGTTGAATCACGGGCAAAAGAGAGCGCTACGCGGCAGAGTCCTTGCCAAACTGCAGCAGTTTCAAGTTCCAGGATGCGGGCAATCTCTAGCAGTTCGCGCTGGACCGCAGCTTGCCACCAGCCATATTGAAAGGCATCAACCAACCGCAGCACAGCCTGCTGCAACATTGCTCGCGGGGGAAGATCGTCAACCTTTTCAAGCAATTGCACTACCGCGGCTGGAATTTTGAAACGGACCAAAAACTGGCACTGCTCAGCCCCCGTTTCGGTCAAGGGCTGGTCTTGTTTGCTGCCCAGCAAGTACAGCAGTGCCTGGCAACGTGAAAGAATGGCCGCCGTCACAACCTCTTCATTTCGCGCATCGTATCGCCAATCCGCATAAATCGAGGCAAGCCGTGCAGAAAATCGCGAGAGAAACAATTCCTGCAAAAATGATGTATATGCATCAGGAGCATGCGGCAACAGCATGCTTTCCACGGTGGGTAAACTGCAAAACCGCTCCAGAAATGGCATGGTTCCCATCAGCATGACGATGCTCTCGATGGAAACGACCTCCGCAGCGAGCGATGATCGCTGCCGCTGGCCGACATAGCGCAGCGCCTGCAAGGTTAGCAGGGGATCAGCCAGCACCACAGCGGCCACATCTGCCGGGCGAACCCGTTCTGCACGGCGCAGCATCTGCTGCAAGCTGCTCTTGCTCGCTTCGAGGATGGGAATGGGCCGGGTAGACCAGTAGGCATCCCAGTGTTCACCCGCGCGAACCTCACTGTTTACATGTGCCATAACAACAGCCTGCCGCCCTTCCAGTCGTCCAGTTCAATGATTTCGTCCGGTTCCACGTTGGGTACGGTAAAGGTATTGCTCAGAAAAAGTGTGCCCGGGCGCATCTGCTGACGTGCTTTTTGCCATAGCGCCGCCATGGGAACCGGAGATAAAAAAGCATAGGTCATGTCGAACCTGGCCAAATCCAGTGTTTGATAATCGCCCCGCAGCCAGACCACATGCCGCGGCAAACGCCATCGACCCAGCAGCCAAGGCAACCAGGCCTGCTCGATACCGTACAACTGCAAATCAGGGCGCCGCTTCGCCAACCAGACCAGTACGGTACCGGAACCGGCGCCGATGTCCAGAAAATGACCCGCTTGCGGCAGGCGTTTTTCCAGAGCCGTCAACACTTGGCGATTCGATAGAAAGAGCGGAGCGCGATTCAGGGCTACCCGACCGAAGACAAGCCAGCTGAATACAAAGGCAAATAAATACCAGAGCGGGGAAATATCCAGCTGCAATGCGCCGAACACGACCGGAAAAAACAGGGCGTGAATCAGCAGCCACCAACGTCCATCATGCCAACGCCAAGCTGCCGTCAGTGCAAAAATACTTGATCCAAGCAGACATGCCCAAAGGGGGCCATGCGCAACAATCCGCAAAAACAGCCACAGCGCGCCGGCCAGCATTTCAATGCATAAAAAAATAAACAGCTGGGAGCGGCCCATATTGAATGACAGACAACAATCAGTGCGGAACAGAAGCCACGGCACTGCTTGGGGATGGAACCGGTTCTTTGGTGTAACCAGCCTGAAGACGAATATCTTCTTCAGCTTCCTTGTTTAGAACAACAATACTGATCCGCCGATTGATCGGGTTATAGATATTGTCCTTATCGAGCGGGATAACATCGGAAAAACCATTTACGCGCAAAACTTTTTGTCCGGCAAGGCCGCCAGCCAGTAACTCGCGCCGCGAAGCATTGGCCCGGTCTGCCGACAGTTCCCAGTTGCTGTATCCACGCTCCCCACCCGAGAAACGGGCCGCATCGGTATGGCCGGAAAGCGATACGGTATTGGGGACTTCATTCAGCAAAGTGGCAATTTCATGCAGCACGTCGCGGGTGTACTGTTCTAGGTCCGAACTGCCTGACTTGAACATCGGGCGATTTTGCTCATCGACGATCTGAATGCGCAAACCTTCAGCCACCATGTCCAGCCGCAATTGGTTGCGGAACTGGGCCAGTTTGCTGTTCTTTTGCATCTTGTCGTCCATCAGCTCCTCGAATTTTTTCTTTAGTGCAGACAGGCGCTGACGATCTGTTTCGGTTTCGCTGTGCTTGGCTTCACCTTTCTTGACCTGACCTGTTTGTTGGGTCAGATCCTCGCCGCCACCCTTGATCAAAGAAGTTGCATCCCCCGCCCCTTCCCCGCCGGACGAAGCGATTTTCACGGGATTGGCAAAATAGTCCGCAATTCCTTTTAAATTCCCCTTGGATACAGAACCCAATAGCCACATCAACAGGAAAAACGCCATCATGGCGGTCATGAAATCGGCAAAGGCAATTTTCCATGCCCCGCCATGGGCGCCATGGCCCCCTTTCTTGATTTTCTTGACGACTATGGGCCGCTGGGAATCGTCGCTCACTTCATCACTCCGGTTGCAGTCGCATCAAAACGCCGCTTACTTGTTTTTGGCATTCTTCACAAAGTCTTCCAGCTCCTTGAAGCTGGGGCGTTCCGTGGAATTAAGCGCTTTGCGACCGAACTCCACAGCCACTTGCGGCGCATAGCCGTTCAGGCTGGCAAGCAACGTAACCTTGATGGTGTTGAACACCTGTGTGCCTTCGCCAACCTTGCGCTCCAGAATCGTTGCCAGCGGACCGACAAAGCCATAGGCCATCAGGATACCGAGGAATGTTCCCACCAAAGCCGCGCCCACCATCGGACCCAGTTCGGACGGTGGCAAATGCAGGGATCCCATCGTATTCACCACCCCCATCACCGCAGCTACAATCCCAAAAGCAGGCAAGCCATCCGCCACTTTGGCGATGGCTTGCGCGGGAAACTCCGCCTCATGGTGATGGGTTTCGATTTCCACATCCATCAGGTTTTCAATTTCAAAGGCATTGAGATTGCCCCCGACCATCAGGCGCAGATAATCCGTCAGGAATTCAACCACATGATGATCGTGAGAAACTTTCGGGTACTTGGAAAACAGCGGGCTGGCATGCGGATCTTCAACATCGCCTTCGATCGACATCAGGCCTTCCTTGCGCACCTTCTGCAACAATTCATACAGAAGCGCAAAGAGATCCATGTAAAAAGCTTTGCTATAGGCCGTGCCCTTGAACAAAGTCGGCAGTGCCTTCAGGGTGGCCTTGAGCGGATTGCCGCCATACCCGACAATCATGGCGCCAATAGCGCCACCCAAAATAATCACGATTTCAAGCGGTTGCCATAACGCCACCAGCTTGCCATGGATCGAAAAGGATCCAAAAATGCAAGCGCACATGAAAATATAGCCAACGATGACGAACATGCGTTCGTTCCCTGTTCAGATGTTTGCAAACATTTGCCGTGTGCGGCAAAAAACCAAAATTCGCCTTATCAATAGCAAGGGATATTAGAGGCAAGTCGTAACCGCGACAACCATCAGGTCAGGCAAAATTGCCCTTGCCCCATCGCAAGACGAACCGGGGCAAAACTTTGCCGGTGCGCCGGAGTCGGACCCAGCCGGCTCAAGGCCTCCAGATGCTGTGGCGTGGGATACCCCTTGTGGCGGGCAAAGCCGTAACCAGGGTACTCTTGCTCCAATCTTTCCGCCTCCCGATCCCGGCTAACCTTGGCCAGAATCGATGCAGCTGAAATCGCCGGGACCGTGGCATCTCCCTGCACAATCGCCCGCGCGGGGATGACCAGATCCGGCGTACGGTTGCCATCGACCAGCACTTCCTGCGGCATAACCGGCAAGGCCTCAACCGCTCGTTTCATGGCCAGCATCGTCGCCCACAGGATATTGAGGATATCGATTTCAGCCACGCTGGCTGATGCAACGGCCCAGGCCACGGCATGCATCCTGATTTCGTCAAACAGCCGCTCGCGCTGGCGTGCAGTCAATTTTTTGGAATCATTTAGCCCGACGATCGGGTGCGACTGGGGCAAAATGACCGCAGCAGCATACACTGCACCCGCCAGCGGCCCTCGTCCTGCCTCGTCAACGCCACAGATATAATCCATCAAGCGCCACCCAGCAGTGGCACTAGCGCAGTAGCAGCACGCTCCGCCGCATTGCAACGCAACTCGCCATGCATGCCGGCAAATTGAGCGGAAATCAACCCGCACAATCTTTCATCGTCAAGGTAGGCTGAAACCGCCTGAACCAGATTTTCCGCCCGGGCATCTTCCTGCAAGAATTCCGGCACCAGATGACGCTTGCCAATGATATTGGGCAGGCTGACATAGGGCAGCAGATATTTGCGTTTGACGAGCCGATAAGTCAGCGGCGCCACACGATAGGAAACAACGACAGGTCGATGCGCCAGCATGCATTCCAGCGCTGCGGTTCCGGATGCCAGCAAAACCACGTCCGAAGCCAGCATGGCTTCATGTGAATGTCCAAACATCAATCGCCACGGCAGGTCCTGGGTTTCCTGCAACCAGATTTCCTGTTCGAACCGCTGCCGGGTTTCGCGAGAGACAAACGGCACCAGAAAACAGGCTTCCGGGTAACGGGCAAAAAGGCGTTTCGCCGTCTCGACAAACAGGGGCGCCAGGGCCTCCACCTCACGCTGGCGACTGCCGGGCAAAATCGCAATAACACGCTTTCCCCGGGGAATTTCCAGTACAGCCCGAATCGCGCTTTGATCCGAAGTCAAAGGAATCTGGTCGGCCAAGGGGTGTCCGACATAGGTCGCCGGGATACCCGCCTTGCGATAAATTTCTTCCTCGAAAGGCAGCAACAGCAACATATGATTGACCGCTGCGCGAATCGTCTTGATGCGCTCCGGTCGCCACGCCCAGATCGAGGGGCTGACGTAATGCACGGTGGTAATGCCGGCACGCTTGAGGCGACGCTCCACTCCAAGCGTGAAATCAGGTGCGTCAATCCCGATGAAAATATCCGGTTTTTCGGCAAGGCAGGCTTTGATCAATCGACGACGCAGGGAAAGAATTGCCGGCAGGTGTTTGACGACCTCGACAATACCTCCCACCGACAGGGTTTCCATTGAATCGATCGTCGCCGCCCCCGCCGACTGCATGCGCGGACCGGCAATACCAGCAAAGCGCGCGGTCGGGAAACGGCGGCGCAGCGCATCAATCAGCGCGGCACCGAGCAAATCACCCGAGGCCTCGCCCGCAACAATAGCAATCTTGGGACCACTTCCCGCTGGAAACAGCTTTGTCACCTTTGCACCGGTCAGCGCACGATGCCGCGCTTGGAACGCGCAAAGAAATCGACAAACAAAGCCAGTGCAGATTCCTTTTGTGCCATTTCACCGATACGCACACACGCTTCGTCGTAAGACAAGCCTTCCTTGTACAGCAGCTTATAGACTTGCTTGACTGCGGAAATCTGCTCGGCATTGAAGCCGCGACGCTTCATGCCTTCGGTATTCAGGCCGCGGGGGATGGCACGGTTGCCTTCGCACATTACGAACGGAGGAACATCCTGATTGATCATGGCGCCGCCGCCGCCCATCGCGTGCGCACCGATCACACAGAATTGATGCACCGCAGAAAGGCCACCCAGAATAACGTAATCGCCAACTTCAACATGCCCGGCAAGCGTGGCACCGTTTGCGAGAATGATGTGGTTGCCAACGATGCAATCATGGGCAATATGGGCATAGGCCATTACCCAGTTGTCGTCGCCGATCCGGGTAATGCCTTGATCCTGGGCGGTGCCGGTGGCAATCGTCACATTCTGGAAGAAGGTATTGCCATTGCCGATCACAAGTTCCGTCGGCTCGCCGCGATACTTCTTGTCTTGCGGGGCGCAACCAATCGCACCACCCGAGTGGAAGTGATTGCGTTCGCCGATACGCGTCACACCTTCAATCACGACATGCGGGCCTACGACCGTACCGGCACCAATGGCAACCTTATCCCCGATAATCGAGTAAGGGCCAATTTCAACGTCATCAGCAAGTTGTGCGCCAGATGCAACCAGCGCGGTAGGATGAATTCGGGCCATTTATATTTTGTCTCAAATTTCGCGTGTTGCACACATCAAATCAGCTTCAGCAGCCACTTCATCACCGACCATGGCTTTGGCCGCGTATTTCCAGATGCCGCGCTTGTTCGCTGTAATCTCGGCATGAAGGGTAAGGACATCACCCGGCACCACTTGGCGGCGGAATCGCGCATTGTCAATTCCGGCATAAAACAGCATGGTGCTATCGGAGGGCGGTGCGCCAACGCTCTTGAACGTCAGCAAGCCTGCCGCCTGCGCCAGTGATTCCAGAATCAGCACCCCCGGCATCACCGGATACTTGGGAAAGTGCCCCTGAAAGAAAGGTTCATTGATCGTCACATTCTTGAAGCCCACAATCCGCTTGCCAGGTTCCATGTCCGTAACCCCATCAATCAGGAGAAACGGATAACGGTGCGGCAGATATTCCATGATGGCTTGGATATCCATCTTGTTCATACTTTGCTCCCAGTTTCGTTTTCGGCTGTGCCGATTTTTTTTTCAAGTTCCCGGACCCGCTTTACCAGCTGATCGAGATGACTATAGTGAACGGCATTTCTGCGCCAAACGGCTTGCGGCATGATCGGGGTCACGCTGCCGCCGTAAACACCGGGCTCTTCAATGCTGGAAGGCACATTGCTGCCGCCCAGAACCACTACCCGATCGGCGATCTTCAAGTGGCCGCTCATGCCTACCCCGCCGCCAATCAAACAGCCCGCGCCGATCTTGGTCGAGCCCGCGATGCCGGAGCAGGCAGCAATGGCTGTAAACCGCCCGATTTCAACGTTATGCCCGATCTGGATCATGTTATCGAGGCGTGCGCCCGAGGCAATCACGGTATCGCCCAGTGCACCGCGATCAATGGTCGTATTTGCCCCGATTTCCACGTCATCACCGATCACGGCGCGACCGATTTGCGGAATTTTTTCCCAATGATCACGCGCCCAGGCATTGCCGAAGCCATCCGAGCCAATGACGGCGCCGGCATGCACGATTACCCGGCTGCCGATCACACAGTCTGAATAAACCGTGACTCGCGGGTAAAACAAGCAGTCCCCCCCGATTTCAACCCCAGCGCCAATGATGCAAGCCGCTTTTAGAATGGTGCGCGCACCGATCCGGGCACCCGCCTCAACCACCACATTCGGACCAATCTCAACGGAAGGGTCAATTTGTGCATCGTCAGCCACAACAGCCGTTGGATGAATTCCCGGGACGGCAACAGGCAATGGATGAAACAACTGCCCTACCCTGGCGAAATAGAGGTAGGGATCATTCGTGACGATGCAAGGAAGGCTCAAATTGTCAGCATCGGCGGCCGTTACAATCACTGCCGCAGCCTGGGTCTGTGCCAGTTGGGACTTGAGCTTTGGATTGGAAAGAAAAGTGATTGATTCACAATCAGAATCATCCAGCGGTGCAAGTCGGGACACCAGTACATCGGCGCCACGCAATTCCCCACCCAATTTTTGTACGAGCTCGGAAAGTCGTACAGCAAGATTCTTGTGCTGCATTAAACAACCCTTACTTATCGCCGAGAAGCTTGATCACCTTCTCGGTGATATCGATCCGCGAGCTGCGGAACAAAATTTCGTTTTCCTGGAATACCAGGTCATATTTTTCCGACTCGGCAATCTGCTTGATCGCTTGGCGCGCACGCTCCTGAATGGCCGCGATTTCTTCATTCATCCGGGTATTGCGATCCTCGTTGAATTCTCGCTGAAGCCGCTGAAAATCCTGATTGAGTTTCACCAATTCGCGTTCCTTGGCCTTGCGCTCGGCTTCGTGCAACCCATTTTTATCCAGCAATGCTTCAAGCGCCTTGCCTTGCGTAGTAATACGCTGCATCTCGTTGCGCCGGCTTTCGAACTCTTTTTCAAGTTTCTTGGTCGCCCGGATCGAGGGTCCGGATTCGCGCATGATACGGTCCACATCCACCACGGCAATCTTGTAGTCAGCCGCAACTGCCGCCCCGGAAACCAGGATCAATGACACACACCAGCACAGTACCCGTTTCACAATTGCTCTCCTGCTTTGCTTCAAAACACTTGCCCCAATTGAAACTGGAATTTCTCAACCTTGTCGTCCGATTTCTTCTTGATGGGTGATGCAATACTCATCTTGATCGGACCAATTGGCGAAATCCAGGTAAATGCCACGCCTGCCGAATGGCGCAAATCACCCAAGCTTAATTTTTCACCTTTGGCCCATGCCGCACCGCTATCCACAAAGGCGCTGAGTCGCATCGACTTGTCGTCCTTCATTCCCGGCATGGCCGTGAAGAATTCAAAATTATTGACAAATCGGCGCGTCCCGCCGAGGGCAACGCTATAGGTGGAAGTTGTTTCTTTTTTGCTCAAACTTCCGGATTTGAAACCGCGCACTGAACCAATCCCGCCAACAAAGTAATTCTTGTAGAAGGGTAATTCGCTACCACCATAGGCCATCCCATAACCGGCTTCGATATTCCACATTGCCGTAAAAGTTTTTACTGGCGAATAGAAAAGCTGATTCTCCGTTGAAACCTTGACATATTTGGTAGTTGAACCCGGCGTTTCAATTTCGGTGCTCAGTTTGTGGTATCGCCCTTCCGTTGCATAAGTTGCCGAGTCACGAGTATCACGCGCCCAATTTGCTCCAACAGTAAATATTTTATTGTTGTTGCCACGGCGTGTTACATAATCTTGG
>Ga0316613_10001768_pt1 | contig 14443 bp, 16 predicted proteins | sample OWC_soil_day10_C_2_FD_207647 | JGI IMG/M metagenome (GOLD analysis project Ga0316613, IMG submission 207647) | Wetland soil microbial communities from Old Woman Creek delta, Ohio, United States - OWC_soil_day10_CT_b | ecosystem: Environmental > Terrestrial > Soil > Wetlands | place: USA: Ohio...
CACGTCGATCTGCTGCGGCACGACGGTCACGTCCGTCGCTGATCACCGGCAGATCGGTGGCGCACTGGCAGAGGTTCGTCCGACGGTGTTCGGCGCGGTTCCGCGGGTGTGGGAAAAGCTCAAGGCCGGCCTCGAGACGGCGGGCCTCAGCGATCCGTCGCGGCTGCCCGATTCCGCCACGGCTGCCGTGCGGGCGCGCATCGGTCTCGACCAGGCCAGCTGGTGCATCTCGAGTGCGGCGCCGATAGCCACCGACGTTTTGCGCTACTTCGCCAGTCTCGGCCTGCCGCTGAACGAGGGCTGGGGCATGTCGGAACTGTCGTGCTTCGCGACCATGAGCCCGCCCGACGACATCCGCATCGGCACGGTGGGCAAGGCGCTTCCCGGCGTCGAGCTGCGCGTGCTCGAGGACGGCGAGCTGCTGGTGAGGGCGCCGCTGGTGATGAAGGGATATCGCGGGGACCCGGTGCGCACGGCGGAGGCGCTCGACGCCGACGGCTGGCTGCACAGCGGCGACCTCGCGCGAATCGACGGCGACGGCTACGTGACGATCGTCGATCGCAAGAAGGAGATCATCATCAATTCGGCCGGCAAGAACATGTCACCGGCGAACATCGAACACCAGCTGCGGGCGTCGAGCCCGCTCATCGCGCATGCCGTGTGCATCGGCGACCGTCGACCTTACAACGTGGCATTGCTCGTACTCGATCTCGAGCTGTCGGCGCGATACGGCGCGGATGAAGTACACGCGGCGTGCGAGGCGGCCGTTGAAGCCGCAAATGCCGGGCTATCGCGCGTCGAGCAGATCAAGCGCTTCGCGATCCTCAGCGCCGACTGGCAGCCCGGCGGCGACGAGCTGACCCCGACCTCGAAGCTGAAGCGCAGGATCATCCACGAGAAGTACGCTACGGTGATCGAGGGACTGTATTGACGCTCGTCTTCCTCGCGCTGCTGCTGCTCGTCCTGCTCTCGGCGGCGGCCGTCAGGTCCTTCCGGCGCTTCGCAGACGAGCGGCTGGGTGCTCCCGGCCGCGCGATCCCGCCTGCACCCGCAGCCACAGCGCTTGATCGTGCGATCGCGCCCCTGACCGACCCGCACCCCGGCACGACCGGCGTCATCCTCGTCGACGACAACAGCGAGGCCTTCGCGTTGCGCGCACTCAGCGCACGCGAAGCCGGCCGCAGCCTCGACCTGCAATACTACCTCTGGCACGCCGACGAGGCCGGCGGCCTGCTGGTGCGTGAGGTGCTGGCCGCCGCCGACCGCGGCGTCCGCGTGCGTGTCCTGCTCGACGATATCAATGCGCGCGGCAAGGACCGCGCCATCCTCGCGCTCGACAGTCATCCCATGATCGAGGTGCGGCTCTTCAATCCGAGCCGCAACCGCGAGGGCATCGTGCTGCGGGCGATGGAGATGCTGCTGCGGGCGGTCAGCCTCAACCGGCGCATGCACAACAAGGTGTGGATCGCCGACGGGCGGCTGGCGCTGGTCGGCGGCCGCAACATCGGCAACGAATATTTCGACGCGGCCGACCAAGTCAACTTTCACGACGCCGACCTGCTGCTGGCCGGTCCTGCCGTGGACGAGGCGAGCGCGGTGTTCGATCGATTCTGGAACAGCCGGGCCGTGATCCCGATCAAGGCGCTGCATTCCATTCGCGGGCGCAGGTTGCTGCCCTTGCTGCGCCGTCGCCTGGAGGCGCTGGTGGCCCACTCGAGAGCGTCGCCGTGGTTGCAGCACCTTGCGGATGCCGGCGCCGATGCCGGCGTCGACGCCGGGCGCGGCCGGCTCGCGGGAACGCTGCCGTTCACCTGGGTCTCGGACGTGCAAGTGGTGTCCGACCCGCCCGAGAAGGCGTCGCCGCTCGAGGACGAGCAGCAGGCGGACCGGTGGCTGGTGCGCCTGATTGAGCCGCGGCTCAGTGACGCGCGCACCGAGGCGCTGCTCATCTCGCCGTATTTCATACCGGGCGAAGCAGGCGCTGAGCTGCTGGCGGCGCGGGCCCGCGATGGAGTGAGCATCCGCGTGCTCACGAATTCGCTCGCGGCGACCGACGTCGCGCTGGTGCACGCCGGCTACTCCCGCTACCGGGAGGACCTGCTCGCGGCCGGGGTGCAGATCCACGAACTGAAGCCGCACCAGGTCAGGCGCATCGGCATCCTGGGCCGCAGCAAGGCGAGCCTGCACACCAAGGCGCTGGTGGTGGACGGGCAGCGCGGTTTCGTCGGGTCGTTCAACCTGGATCCGCGGTCGGTGCAGTTGAACACCGAGATGGGCGTGCTGTTCTCGGATGCGGCCCTGGCCGGGCAGCTGCGCGGCTTGTTCCTGCAGTCCGCGGCCGCCGAGATGAGTTACAGGCTGTACCTGGAGGACGGCGCGTTGCGCTGGGCCGACGACACGCCGCAGGCCAGGCGGGTCTGGATACGGGAGCCCGAGGCGAATGCCTGGCGGCGCGCGGTGGTCGCCGTCATGCGCTGGCTGCCCATCGAATCGCAGCTCTGACACCTCCTGGGTTTAGAATTCTCGCCATGCCGACCCCCGTCCCACCCGACGCACTCGCCCTGCAACGTCTCTACCACTGGGAGACGACCGCCCCCGACCGGGTCGTGTTCACGCAGCCTATGGGCGGCGGGGTCGTCAAGGACTTCACCTGGCGCGAGGTGATGGACCAGTCGCGCCGCGTGGCGGCACACCTGAAGGACCTCGGTTACGACCCGGGATCACGCATCGCCCTGTTGTCGAAGAACACTGCGCACTGGCTGATGGCCGACTTCGCCATCTGGATGGCGGGCCACGTGTCCGTGCCGCTCTACCCGACCCTCGCGGCCGGCACGGTCGGACAGATCCTCGCGCACAGCGAGGCGAGGCTGCTCTTCGTCGGCAAGCTCGACGACTGGGACCACATGCGCCCCGGCGTCCCGGCGGACCTTCCCTGCATCAGCCTGCCGCTCGCGCCCGGCGACGCGCGTGAACGCTATCCGACCTGGGATCGCATCGTTGCCAGTACGCTCCCGATGGCCGAGAGCCCTGTGCGCGACGGTGACGAACTCTCGACGATCATGTACACCTCCGGCACGACCGGCGTGCCGAAAGGCGTGATGCACAGCTTCGCGACCTTCGCGTGGTCGTTTGGCACGCTGCGCAAGCGCCTCGGCATCGAGGGCGACGCGCGACTGCTGAGCTACCTGCCGCTCTCGCACGTGGCTGAGCGCGTGCTCATCGAGCACGGAGTGCTCGCCACCGGCTTCCACGTCTACTTCGCCGAGAGCCTCGATACCTTCGCCGCCGACCTGCAGCGTGCGCGGCCCACGTTGTTCTTCTCCGTGCCGCGGCTGTGGGTGAAATTCCAGCAGGGCGTGCTGGCGCAGATGCCTGCGGAGAAGCTCGACCGGCTGCTCGGGATACCTGTCGTCCGGGGCATCGTGCGGAAGAAGATCCTCAGGGCGCTCGGCCTCGACGCCTGCACGGTTGCCGCGGGCGGCGCCGCACCGATGCCCGCGGAGCTGCTGCGCTGGTACGCCCGCCTCGGGCTCAACATCGTCGAGGTCTACGGCATGACCGAGAACTGCGGCATTTCCCACTGCACGCTGCCGGGTCAGTTGCGCCCGGGCACGGTCGGTGTGCCGTACGACGGTATCGAGGGTCGCGTGGACCCGTCGAATGGCGAGATCCAGGTGAAGAGTCCGGGGACGATGCTCGGCTACTACAGGGCCCCGGAGCTCACGCGAGAGACGATGACCGAGGACGGCTGGCTCAGGACCGGCGACAAGGGCGAGATCGACGCGGCGGGCGATCTGCACATCGTCGGCCGCGTGAAGGACCTGTTCAAGACCAGCAAGGGCAAGTACGTCACGCCGGCGCCGATCGAGGACAGGCTGGTGGCGCACACCGCGGTCGAGGCGTGCTGCGTGACCGGCGCCAACCTCGGCCAGCCCGTCGCGCTGCTGATGCTGAATATGGAGGCTGCGAAGCGTGCAGCCGATCCGGGTGAGCGAAGTGCCCTCGAGGCATCACTCGAGGAGCATCTGAGGAGCATCAACCAGACGCTCGATCCACACGAGAGGCTCGATTGCCTCGTCGTGGTCGCCGAGAGCTGGACCGTGGACAACGACCTCGTCACGCCCACGTTCAAGGTGAAGCGTAATCGCATCGAAGCCGTCTACGGCCAGCACTACGACCGCTGGGTCAGCCAGCGCAGGAGCGTCATCTGGCAGTAGCAGGCGGTTGACTTCTTGCGAAAGAGGCGCATTCTCATTGCGCATGGCCAGCACGCTCTGGGTTGGCACACGCAAGGGGGCCTTCGCGCTGCGCGCCGACACACGGCGACGCAGCTGGAAACTCGCGGGCCCGCAGTTCCTCGGCCAGATCATCCACCACATCGTCCAGGACCCGCGCGAGCCGAAGGTCCTGCTGATGGCGGCAAAGACAGGACACCTCGGTCCCACCGTCTTCCGCTCGAAGGACCGCGGCCGCAGCTGGAAGGAAGCCGCGCAGCCCCCGGCTTTCCGCAAGTCCCTCGACGGCGAGCAACCGAAGGCCGTCGACATCGTCTTCTACCTGGCACCCGGCCACGCGAGCGAGCGCGGCACGTGGTATGCGGGAGCGTCGCCCGCGGGCATCTTCCGCAGCGAGGACGGCGGCGATCACTGGGAGCCCGTCGCTGGCTTCAACGACCACCCGATGCTGACGACATGGGTCCAGGGCCCGGGCTCTCCCATTGGTCAATTGCTGCACTCGATCAGCGTCGACCCGGGCGATCCGAACCACCTTTACCTGGGGGTCTCGAGCGGCGGCGTCTTCGAGTCCACCGATGCCGGCCGTGACTGGACGCCGCTCAACCACGGGTGCGCCGCGGACTTCCTCCCGGACCCCGACCCGGCCTACGGCCACGATCCGCATTGCGTCGCGATGCATCCTGCGCGGCCCGACCGCCTGTACCAGCAGAACCACTGCGGCATCTACCGCATCGATCGCCCCTCGCAACGCTGGACGCGCATCGGGCAGGCGATGCCGAAGAAGATCGGTGACATCGGGTTTCCGATCGTGCTGCACCCCGACGACCCGGACAAAGCCTGGGTCTTCCCGATGGACGGCACGACCGTCTGGCCCCGCACCTCGGTCGGCGGCCGGCCCGCGGTCTACGTCACGCGCAACGCGGGCAGGACCTGGCAGCGGCTCGACCGCGGATTGCCCCGCACGCAGGGCTGGTTCACCGTGCTGCGACAGGCGATGTGTGCGGACGGTGACAGCAAGCGCCTCGGCGTCTACTTCGGCACCACGGCCGGCGAGGTCTGGGCGAGCGGCAACGAGGGCGAGTCGTGGCGCTGTATCGCGCGTCACCTGCCGCAGATCTACTCCGTCACCCACGCGACCTGATTCGCCGACGGGGTCGTCGAGCCATGAACTGCACCGTCAGAGTCGCGAGCCCGCTGCGTTCCTATACGAATGGCAGCGCCCAGGTGCAGGCCGAAGGGCGCACCGTGCGCGACCTGCTCGCCGACCTCGACCGTCGTTACCCGGGCATGCGCTTCCGCATGATCGACGAGCAGGACCGCATGCGGCCGCACATCCGCCTGTTCGTGAATACCACGGCCGTAGACACGCTCGGCGACGAAGTGCAGCCCGGCGACACCCTGCACCTGATCTGCGCACTGAGCGGGGGCTGAGCCATGGCGCTCACCGCGGCCGAACGCTCGCGCTATCAGCGGCACCTGTCGCTGGAAGAGGTCGGACCTGAAGGACAGGAGAAGCTCAAAGCCGCACGCGTGGTGGTGATCGGCGCGGGCGGGCTCGGTTCGCCTTCCCTGCTCTATCTCGCGGCGAGCGGCGTCGGCCGTCTCGGCATCGTCGATTGCGATCGCGTCGAAGCGTCGAACCTGCAGCGGCAGGTGCTGTTCGATACGCGCGACGTCGGACGATCGAAGGCGCAAGCCGCGCGCGAACGACTGGCGGCGCTCAATCCGGAAATCGAGGTCGTCGCGCACGATGTCGAACTGCGTGCAGCCAACGTGGGCCACGTGCTGAACGACTACGACATCGTGCTCGACGGTTCGGACCGGCTCGCCACGCGCTACGTCGTCAACGACGCGTGCGTGATCCTCCGCAAGGCGCTCGTCTCCGCCGCTATCCATCGGTTCGAAGGGCAGGTGATCACCTGCGTTCCGGGAAGCGGTCCCTGCTACCGATGCCTGTACGCGGAGGTGCCCGAGGGTCTCGTGCCGAACTGCGCCGACGCGGGAGTGCTCGGGGTATTGCCTGGCGTCCTCGGCGCGATCCAGGCCACGGAGGCGATCAAGCTGATCGTCGGCGTGGGCGAGCCGCTCGTCGGGCGCCTCGTCGTGTACGACGCGCTGGAACTCCAGTTCCGCGAGTTCGCATTCGAGCGCCGGACGGACTGCGCCGTCTGCGGCGATCGTCCGACCATCACCGAGCCGCGCGATCCGCCGCAGGCGTGTGACGCTGAAACCGCGGGCCGTATCCGGCGGCTTCACGCCGACGAGTTGCGGTCGCTGCTTGGCGGCGACGGGCGCGACGGTGAGGCCGGCCTAGTGCTCGTCGACGTGCGCGAGCCGCGCGAGTTCGCGGCGGGCCATCTCCCGCACGCAGTGAACATTCCGGTGGCCGAGTTGCCGCACCGGCTGCGGGAAATTCCGCAGGACGCGACCCCCGTATTCATCTGTCGCAGCGGCGCACGCAGCCTCGCTGCGTGCGGCGTGGCGCTGCGTGCAGGCCGCCCCGACGTCTGCCACCTCGAGGGCGGCATGCTGACCTGGTCCGCGTAGGCGGGCCCCGCGGCGCCGGACGCCTCCGGGCTACAGTGGTTCGAATCGCGCCTGGAAGAACCGCAGGTACTTCGGCTCGTAAACCATCCTGAGTCCGCGCGCAGCGGCCCGCGCGTCGTACACCGCCTTGACGGACTCGGCGACCACGTCCATGTGCGCCTGCGTGTACACGCGCCGGGGGATGGTCAGGCGTGTGAGCTCGAGCTTCGGGTAGTGGTGGTCCCCGCTGGTGGCATCGCGTCCCGCGCTCACGACGCCGCGCTCCATCGAGCGGATGCCGGAGTCGAGGTAGAGTTCGGCGGCCAGCATCTGTGCCGGGAACTCGGCCTGTGCGAGTTGCGGATAGAAACGCCGCGCGTCGAGGAAGATTGCGTGGCCCCCGACCGGCATCACCATCGGGATGCCCCAGTCCTCGAGCAGTTGCGCCAGGTAGCGCACCTGCCCGATGCGTGAGCGGACGTGATCGTCCTGCATCGACTCCTCGATGCCGATCGCCATCGCTTCCATGTCGCGGCCCGCGAGCCCGCCGTACGTGTGCAGCCCCTCGTACACGACGACGAGGTTGCGCACCTCCTCGAACAGCGACCAGTCGTTGAGCGCGAGCCAGCCGCCGATGTTGACGAGGCTGTCCTTCTTCGCGCTCATCCATGCGCCGTCGGTGTAACTGCAGAATTCGCGCGAAATGGCAGCGATCGACGTGTCCGCGTATCCCGGCTCGCGTTCCTGGATGAAGAACGCATTTTCGACGAGGCGTGTCGCATCGAGGAATAGCTTGATGCCGTGGAGGCGACACAGTTCGTTCAGCGCCTTGACGTTAGCCATGCTGACCGGCTGGCCGCCCGCCATGTTCACGGTCGCAGCGAGGCTCACGTATGCGATGTTCGCGGCGCCTTGTTCGCGGATCAGCTGCTCGAGCTTCGCGAGGTCGACGTCGCCCTTGAACGGTGACAGGTCGGTTGGGTCGTGCGCCGCGTCCACGATGACGTCGACGAAGATGCCACCGGCGAGTTCCTGGTGGAGGCGCGTGGTCGTGAAGTACATGTTGCCCGGCACGTACTGGCCTTTGCGGATCGCCGTCTGGCTGATCAGGTGCTCGGCGCCGCGGCCCTGGTGCGTCGGCACCACGTACTGGTAGCCGTACCACGAGCGGATCGCCTGTTCGAGCCGGTAGAAGTTGCGGCTGCCGGCATACGCTTCGTCGCCGAGCATGAGCCCCGCCCATTGGCGGTCGCTCATGGCGCTGGTGCCACTGTCGGTGAGGAGGTCGATGTAGACGTCGTCCGACCGGAGCAGGAACGTGTTGTAGCCGGCCTCGACCAGTGCCCGCTCGCGGTCCTCGCGACGGGTCATCCTGAGTGGCTCGACCATCTTGATCTTCCACGGCTCGGCCCAGGAACGGCGGCCGGACTGCTGGCCCATGGTCTTGTGGACGGTGTCGATCATGAATGCGGCTCCGCGGCGCGCGGTGGGCGCCAGTAGTGGCGGGGGACTATAGGACCGCGGCGGCGCAGCCAACACCGCGGAAAGTCCTGAGGTTCGCAGGTGTCAGTGGTCGGATCCGTCGGATTTGGCGCTGCAAAATCCGACGGATCCGACCACTGACACCTTCCGCCCTTCCGCCTTCCGCACGAGGAATACGGCCACAGGGCGCTCAAAAGAGAGCATCCTGCAGAGGCTCACGGCTGCGAGCCGGATGTCGGGCCAGGGGGACGGAGAGGCAAATGAGTTTGGCGATCATCGGATGTCTGGCAGTGGCTCTCCTGTACGTCGGAAAACGGTACGGCGACTCGAACGCGGAGAATGTGCAGCTGCGCAGCCAGGTCGCGTCACTCAAGCGCCAATTGAGCCGAAAGCACGCGTGGTAGCGAGGTTCGTGGCCTGACCTTCGGCCTGTTGCCAGCCGCGCCGGCGAACGATGAAACGGCCGCTTCTGACCCGGAGAGTGCACGACACGATGCACGCGGCAACGCGAGCAGGTGCGCGAACGGTCGAGTGTTCGCTGGACCTGGATCGTTCGACGACGACGGTCGAGGTGGGTGCCGCGGAATGGTCCTGGCAAGGCCAGCATTTTCCCTACTTGGAAACCTGCAAGGACAGGACGATCTACTACTGGACCAGCGAGTCCTTCCAGCCGGTTTCGCGCTTCACGACTTCGTTGATCAAGCTGGTCCCGACCGAGTGGGGACCGCCGACATTCGAGATCGACGGCATCAAGATGCTGCCCACGGCGCAGGTCTCTCCCTGGGCGGATGCCGAACGAAAAGTGGGTCTGGTGCGACCGCGCGGCAAGGCGATCCTGGACACGTGCGGCGGCCTTGGCTACTTCGCCGCGTGGTGCCTGCTCGGCGAGGCCAGGCACGTGCTGTCGTACGAGAAAAACCCCGACGTAGTCTGGCTGCGCAGCCTCAACCCGTGGTCGCCCGCGCCCGATGACCGATTGACCTTGACCCAAGGCGACGTCGCCGAGCAGATCGCCACGCTGCCCGACCAGTCTGTCGCTGCAGTCCTGCACGATCCGCCGCGCTTCGGCACGGCCGGATATCTCTACTCGCAGGCGTTCTATGACCACCTGGCGAGGGTGCTCGAGCGAAAAGGCATCCTGTTTCATTACACCGGCGCGCCGAACAAACTCACCAGTGGACGCGATGTGCCGAGCGAGGTGTCGAAGCGCTTGCGGCACGCCGGGTTCAGCGTGGAGTTGAGTGGCGATGGCATCCTGGCCGTGAAGAATCGATAGGAACCGATCGAGGAGGAGACCTGCAATGGCAAACAACCCGGTCCGCTGGTTCGAGATCTACGTGCAGGACATGGTGCGTGCGCTGAGATTCTACGAGTCCGTCTTCAACGTGAGGCTCGAGAGATTGAACTCCGGTGATCTCGAGATGTGGGCATTCCCGCAGGCCAGGGACAGGATGGGAACCTCAGGCGCACTCGTGAAGGCGGCCGGCGTTCCTTCCGGCGGCAACAGCACGCTCGTGTACTTCGCCTGCGACGACTGCGCCATCGAGGCGGCGCGTGTCGCCGACGCCGGCGGGAAACTTCAGCGCGGGAAGATGTCGATCGGCGAGTACGGGTTCGTCGCGCTTGCCTTCGACACTGAAGGCAACATGTTCGGAATGCACTCGATGCAGTAGGTTGCGCCGCACCATTCGCGCGCATCTGGCCTTTGCGGTTCGCGGGCGTATTATCCGAGACCCGAGGCTCAGGGCGCCGCGGCCCGAGCCTCCTCGCCAGAAGGAGCAACGACCATGGCAAAGAAGAAGCCGGACAGCGGCGTCTATCGTGTGACGGAGGTCATCGGCACCAGCACCGTGTCCTGGGAGGACGCGGCAAGGAGCGCCGTCATGGCAGCGTCCAAGTCGCTGCGTGACCTGCGCATCGCCGAGGTCGGCAAGCTCGACATGAAGGTCGAGGACGGCGAGGTCGTAGCGTATCGAGCGCGGGTTTCGCTGTCGTTCAAATACGAAGGCTGACGGCCCGGCGCCCCCGTTCGACGTTGCGCGCCAACTCGAGTTGGGCGGCGGGCGTGGTTGCGCCGGCCATCCGGCACGATGAACTGACCCGGGTGCTCGGCAGCGGCCCGGGCGCAGCCTGTCGGAGGTACGAGTCGCGCGCGAATGCCGGGAACTCGAGGCCGATTCGGCCGAGGGCCGCCTCATCAACCACGACGGAACCCGCAGACGCGGTGAGTGCGAGCGCCGCGACCGTCGAGCGCAAAATCATTACTGTAATCATCAGCTTGACCTCCTGGGGGGGCAGGATTCCTGCCCCTGTCGAAGGTCAAAGTGCCGGTGCCGGCCCAAGCGTCCTTTTGGTCCGCTGAAAGTTCCTGATACGGCCGCCAGGCGTTGAACCCGACGGACCTGACGGACCCGACGGATCCGACCACTGACACCTCGGTAGGAACTCAGGCAGGATCGGGCCTGTCGAAACCGAGGTTCAGCGCCGGGGGGAGGGCATGAATCCAGAGGCTGCGCAGCGGGCTCGGGAAACGGTGGATGCCGTGTATCGCGCCGACTCGCGCGCCGTGCTCGCCACGCTGATCCGCCTGCTCGGAGACTTCGACCTCGCCGAGGAAGCGTTGCATGAGGCATTTCGCGTGGCGCTGGAGAAGTGGCCACTCGAGGGCGTGCCGGTCAACCCGCGCGCCTGGCTCGTCTCTGCGGGACGCTTCAAGGCCATCGACCAGATCCGCCGGCAGTCGCGCTTCGAGCCCTTCGACGTCGAGGCACATGATGCGCCCGTCGGCGATGCCGGGCTCCCGGCCGTCGAAAGCGTGGAAGACGACCGCCTGCGCCTCATCTTCACCTGCTGCCATCCGGCGTTGGCGCCCGACGCCCAGGTGGCGCTGACGTTACGCGAGGTCTGCGGCCTCACCACCGAGGAGATCGCGGCCGCTTTCCTGACGCCGGCGCCCACGCTCGCGCAGCGCATCGTGCGCGCCAAGGCCAAGATCCGCGACGCGCGCATTCCGTATGAGGTGCCGGCGGCCTCCGAGCTGTCCGGGCGGCTCGACTCGGTGCTGCGTGTCATCTATCTCGTGTTCAACGAGGGCTATGCCGCCAGCTCCGGCGCAACCCTGACACGCCACGACTTGTCCGCCGAGGCGATCCGGCTCGGACGTCTGTTGGTCGCGCTCCTGCCGGAACCCGAAGCGATCGGACTTCTCGCCCTCATGTTACTGCACGATTCGCGTCGCGCGGCTCGAACCTCGGCGGACGGCGAGCTGGTGCTGCTGGACGAGCAGGATCGCTCGCTCTGGAACCACGAACAGATCGAGCAAGGCGCCGCGCTGGTGGAGCGCTCGCTCGCCTCGCGCCGCTTCGGTCCGTACACGCTGCAGGCGGCGATCGCCGCGGTGCATGCGCAGGCGTCGAGCGGCGATGCTACGGACTGGGACGAGATCGTCGGTCTCTATGACGCCCTCGTACGCATCGATCCTTCGCCGATCATCGAGCTCAACCGCGCGGTGGCCGTGGCCATGCGCGACGGCCCGGAGGCAGGCCTCACCCTGGTGGACTCGCTGCTCGAGCGTGGAGAGTTGACTGACTACCGGCTGGCGCACGCGGCGCGCGCGGACCTCAGCCGGCGGCTCGGTCGCACGGCGGCGGCCAGGGAGGCTTACGAGCGCGCGCTCGAGCTGACACGACAGGAAGCGGAGCAGCGGTTCCTGAAGCGTCGGTTGGCGGAGCTCGACGCGCGTTGAGCGGTGCGCTGGCGGCCCGTGCGGCGCGGTGCAGAAGTATTTCTTTCCACGCGATGTCGAATCGGCGCGACGCCGTTCGACTAGTCCGTGAAAGGTCCGTATTCACGCATCAATTCAAGGAGTTGCAGTCATGCGCTTCATGATCATCGTAAAGGCAACGAAGGACTCCGAGGCGGGTGTGATGCCGGAGGAGCAGCTCATCGCGAGGATGGGCAAGTACCACGAGGAGCTGGCCAGGGCCGGCATGCTGGTCGACGCTTCGGGACTGCAGGCCAGCTCCAAGGGCTGGCGCATCAGGTACTCGGGTGACAAGACCACGTACGTGGACGGTCCCTTCGCCGAGACCAAGGAACTGATCGCCGGTTACACCATCATCCAGGCGAAGTCGCGTGAGGAAGCCATCGAGTGGACCCGGCGCTTCCCCAACCCTGCGGTGGACGGCAAGGCCGGCGAAATCGAAGTGCGGCAGTTGTTCGAGCTGGACGACTTCGAGCCGAGTGAAGCGATTGAGCGCTTCCGTGACCTGGAGGCCAGTCTCGCGAAGGCGAAGGCCTGACGCGCGGGACATCACCGACCGGAGGATCACATGCTGAAAATCATCCTGTTCGGCCTCGCCGTCGTGATCGCGGGCATCCTCGTGTACGCCGCGACCCGGCCCGACACCTTCCGCGTCGAGCGCACGACGAGCATCGAGGCGCCGCCCGAGAAAATCTTTCCACTGATCGATGACCTGCGCAGCGGCGAACAGTGGTCGCCGTACTACAGGAAGGACCCGGCCATGAGGGGTACCTACAGCGGCCCCGCAAGCGGCGTGGGCGCCACGTTCGATTTCGCGGGCAACAAGGACGTGGGCAGCGGGCGCGTGTCGATCACGGGCAGCTCGCCGCACGGCAAGGTCACGATGCGGCTGCAGATGTTCAAGCCGTTTGCGGCGGACAACGTGGTCGAATTCACGCTCGTGCCCAAGGGCCAGGCGACGGACGTGACGTGGGCCATGCAGGGCCGGCAACCCTACGTCGCCAAAGTGATGTGCCTGTTCTTCGACATGGACAAGATGGTCGGCACGGACTTCGCGGCCGGTCTCGCAAGCCTGAAAGCCCTCGCCGAAGCCTGAGGAGGACGACCATGAGCGCCACGATCACTCCCTTCCTGTGGTTCGCGAACCAGGCCGAGGAAGCGGCGAATTTCTACGTCTCGATCTTCAGGAACTCGAAGATCGAAACCGTCCACCGCTACGGCGACACGGGGCCCGGTCCCAAGGGCACGGTCATGACCGTCGCCTTCGAACTCGACGGGCAGCCCTTCGTCGCGCTCAACGGCGGCCCGCGGTTCAAGTTCACGGAGGCCATCTCGTTCGTCGTGAACTCCGCGAGTCAGCAGGAGGTGGACGACTACTGGGACAAGCTCCTGGAGGGAGGCGCCCCGCAGCAATGCGGCTGGCTGAAGGACAAGTTCGGGTTGTCATGGCAGGTGGTGCCCACGGCCGTCATCGAGATGCTGACGGATCGCGATCCGGCGAAGTCGCAGCGAGTCATGGCCGCGGTGATGAAGATGATCAAGATCGACATCGCCCAGGCGCGGGAAGCCTATGAACGGGGCTGACGGAGCGTGACATGAAATACCTGTGCCTCGTGTACGGCGAGGAAGACAAGATCGCGGCCATGGACGACCACGAGTGCCTGGCGTACGACGCGGGCATGCGCGCCAGCGGGCGCTGCATCGCGTCCGAGGCACTCGAGCCCGTCGCAACAGCCACCACCGTGCGTGTACGCGGCGGCAGGTTGTCGGTGTCCGACGGCCCATTCGCTGAAACCAAGGAGCAGCTTGCGGGTTTCTACCTCGTCGAGGCACGCGACCTGAACGAGGCGATCCAGCTCGCATCGAAAATTCCGCCCGCCAGGGTGGGATGCGTCGAGGTGAGACCGATCCGGCCGATTCGCGAACAGCCGCGGTCGGGCGAACAGGGACAGGGCCGGCCCTAGCGCTGCGCGGCGGGGTCGAGCGTCGTGCCCTTGGCAAGCTCCGAGACGATTGGCGGCGACGAGAGCAACTCCAGGAATGCCGTCCAGCGGGCGTCGAGCTCGGGGCCGGCCACCCGGTCCACGTGCTGACGGACCAGATCCTCGCCAAGCCGGTAGTTCACCACATAGGAGCGGTAATTCGAGAAGAACTTCAGGGATCGCTCCGCCTGTTCACGAGTCGCGAAAGTGAACTCCTGCAGCCAGGCGATCGTCTGTTCGCCCGAGCGCTTGCCATCCAGGTAGGCGCGGGCAGCATCGATCTGTGCATAGGCGAGCGCCTTGTTCAATTGGCCGACGCGATAATTCAACTCCGCGAGGGACGGTTCGACGCCGGCGACCGGATACAGTTGATCGCGCTCCCACTGCCACCGCTCGTCGTCGGGAAACACGAGTTCCATCCCGAAGTCGGCGGTGCCTTCCGCCAGAAGCGATTC
>Ga0316613_10001769_pt1 | contig 14442 bp, 15 predicted proteins | sample OWC_soil_day10_C_2_FD_207647 | JGI IMG/M metagenome (GOLD analysis project Ga0316613, IMG submission 207647) | Wetland soil microbial communities from Old Woman Creek delta, Ohio, United States - OWC_soil_day10_CT_b | ecosystem: Environmental > Terrestrial > Soil > Wetlands | place: USA: Ohio...
GTTCTGCGAAGCCTGCCAGAATGGAACTGGCTTCACTGTCCTCGGAAGCCGGCGACGATGCGGTATTCGGCGACATCTCGGTAACGTCGTCTTTGTCCGAGTCGTCGATTCCAGCAACTTCGTTGTAGGCTGCCCTATATGCTTCAGGAGTGGGAGCTGCACGGCGTTGTGCCAGAAGAATAAATGTTTCACGCGCAATGTCGGCCGGATTCTGCGTGAGTTCTGGATTCTTCCTGTTTTTCATTTCTGCACATCCCTTGTTGGGAAGATCGCTATCATGAGATAGAGAATAGCGCATCATACTCATCCATGATGGCTCGATAAGCGGCCATAAAACCGATTAATTCTGCGTTTGCCGGAGCGTTAATGAAGCAGATGATGCTGTTAACTTTGTCCACAAGACTGGACGGAGTTGATGCCGCTCGCCGATGCCGATAAATGCATGAGAAGCGGCTGGAAACCGGTTGTCAATGGAACACAACCTGTCTCTGGGAGTAATCCGAAATCTGTTTGCGCGCGCCAGAATAAGGGCGCTAGCTATAAGCAACATGGGTCCTGTTCGAGGCCGTTCAATGTATGAGGATTTGATATGCTAAATGTGGCGCTGGTAATGATTGTGCGTGATGAAGCTCGCAGTCTTGAACGCTGCCTGAAAAGCGCAAAGCCCTTCGTGGATAAAATGATTGTGCTGGATACAGGATCAAAAGATGAAACCGTCAGGATCGCAGAAAGTTGTGGAGCAATAGTCAGCACATTTCGCTGGATCGATGATTTCTCTGCGGCGCGCAATGCGGCTTTGGACTTGTCGGACGCGGAATGGAACCTCATTCTGGACGGAGATGAATGGATCGAGGAGGGGGGGGGATTGCTGCTGGATTTTCCAGGCACGGACGCGTTTATCGGTACTATCCCTATCGCTAGCCATTTCGACCTCAACGGCAGAGTTGAGGTTTCTGTTTCATGGATTCCTCGTCTCTTGCCTAAGGGGGTAAGGTATAAAGGACATGTTCATGAGCAGCCTGATTCTATGCTGCCGCGCCGGCCGCTGAATGTCAAAGTTGGCCATGATGGTTACCGGCAAGAGCGAATCGTGCAAAAGCAGGGACGTAATAGGGATTTGCTCTTAAAGGCAATAGCGGAATCACCTGAGGATGCCTACTTTTATTATCAGCTTGGCAAGGATTATGAAGTCTACGAGGATTTCAGCCGGGCAGTAGAATACTATAGACAGGCCCTCGCGTTTTCCAGCTTGGCGGACACATTCCGCCATGACTTGGTAGTTCGAACCATTTTTTCCTTAAAAAAATCGGATTGTCACGAAGATGCGATTCAATTCGCTGAAGCGGAAATGGCGAATTGGCCGGATTCGCCTGATTTTTTCTTTTCTCTCGGCGACTTGCTGTTGGATTGGGCTGTCCTTAATCCAGCCAAGGCGTATCAGGACCTGTTGCCGATGGTCGAGTCTTGCTGGAGGAAATGTCTTGAAATCGGGGAGCGGCCCATGCTCGCCGGTTCGGTAAGAGGACGAGGCAGTTACCTGGCAGCTCAAAATCTGGCGGTATTGTATGACGGTGTTGGCAACCAGCCTGAAGCAGAAAAATTCCGCGAAATGGCACTTTACCTTCGCTCGACGTGTTAAAAATTGCGCCCAGCCGTATTTAGGGCATGCAATCAAAATGGCTTGTGAATCGTTCAGGGAAGCACCGCCTAGTCCACCAGGCGGTGCTTGATTGCGTAATGGGTCAGTTCGGCGCTGTTCTTCAGTTTCATTTTGGCCAGGAGGCGAGAACGGTATTCGCTGACGGTCTTGACGGAAAGAGTCAGCTCGTTGGCGATGTCGGTAACGGATTTCCCGGATGCGATCATGGTGAGAGTCTGGTACTCGCGATCGGACAGCGTTTCATGCAGGGGACGATCCTGGTCTTCGCCGATCTGTCTTGCCAATTCCTGCGCCAGGGCGGAACTGATGTATTTCTGGCCCTTGGAGACCTGACGTATAGCGTTGACCAGTTCCTTGGGCGCGCTTTGTTTGTTCAGGTAGCCGGCTGCACCCGCCTTCAAAGCGCGAATCGCATACTGGTCCTCCCGGTGCATCGATAGCATCAGCACGGATAGCTTCGGCGTCTCCTTCTTGACTTGTTTCAGGACTTCGATGCCGTTCCGGTCCGGCATGGAGATATCCAGCAGCATGACCTGGCACTCGTTTTTACGGCAGAGCTTGACCGCCTCCAGTCCATTTTCCGCCTCTGCAGCCACAACGATGTCTTTTGTATCGGCCAGAATCTGTTTCAGGCCTTCACGGACGATTGCGTGATCGTCAGCAATCAGTACGCGAATAACGGGGGTCTTGTTCATGCCGTATGTTGGATTGATCCGGTGTTAGATTTGCTCGGCGAAGAACCGTTTCTGTTCCTGCCGCCTTGTTGACGAGACGAAAGAGGGAGTATGACTGCAACCCGGTTCCCTCCCCGGGGTGCTGGTTCGATGGTCAGGTTGCCGCCCAGCGAGTGAGCGCGTTCCGTCATTCCCCGTATCCCGAAGGATTGCGGCTTGAAACGGTCTTTCGGATTCATGCCTTTTCCATTATCGGTGATTTTTAACCGAAGGCTGTTCTTCGTGCAAAGCAATTCCATCCTGACACGAGTCGCTTCAGCATGCTTGGCAATGTTGGTCAGCGCTTCCTGCGAGATGCGGAAAATGGCGGTTGCCTGATCGGAGTGCAATTCGATCTCGGACGGGTTGGATGTGAATCGGCAGGGAATGCCGAGTTGTGTCCCGAATTCTCGGGCCTGCCATTCCAGCGCGGCGACAATGCCGATGTCGAGTATACTCGGGCGCAGGTCGCTGGCGATCCGGTGTGCGGCTTCGATGGTTCTGTCAACCAGCAAATCGACGTAGGCTGCTTTTTCGGCAAGCTCAATATTATCCTGCGGAAGCCGCTTCGCCAGTAGCGCCATCGCCATTTTAATGGCGGTCAGGTTGCCACCGAGGTCGTCATGGATCTCTCTCGCCATGCGTGCTCGCTCTTCCTCTTTGACATGCTCGATATGAGCAGACAGTTCGGCCAAGCTGGTACGTGAATGCTTGATCTCCATCTCCGCCAGCTTGCTTTGAGTGATGTTGGTCATGATGCCGTCCCACCGTACTCCGCCATTGCTCATCGCCCGCGGAGTCGCTCGCAGGTTTATCCACTTGGTGTCTTTCCATGCATCAACCCAGATCCTGCCTTCCCAATTCCAACTGACAAGCGACGCTGCCGACGATGCCATCGATTCAGCATAGGAGTGCCGATCCTGTGGAATGATGATCGTCATGAAAAGGGACGGGTCTGCATGCAATTGCTCGGTCGTCAGACCCAGCAATGCCTGGCAGCCATCGCTCAGATAGGGGAACGATACGCTGCCGTCAGGCATACGTATGAACTGGTAGACCAGACCAGGCGTGTTGCTGACGATGGCGTTGAAAAAGGATTCTTCCTGCGCATCATCTTTTTCCGGGGAAATGGCGCTTCTGCCAACGGCAATCAATACGGATGATGGTTTCATGTCGCAATAAAAAAAACGGAGTGCTATCGGGTAGCGACTGCCATCTTTTTTGACCAGTACCGTATTGAGAAGGTGGGGAGTGTCATTGCTTTCCCGTATGGAGCCAAGCCACTGCTCGAGTTCGCCGCCTGCAAGGCCGTCGGTGATGTCATGCAACGTCAGGCCTCGCAATTCATCATTGCGATAACGGTTGTTCTTGCATGCCGATTCATTGACGTAAATCAGTTGGAGCGAACCGCTGTCCATGACATAGATTTCGTCCGACGAACCTTGCATGATCACAGGTAGCCATTGTGGTTGCATCATGAGGTTAACGCCCGTTTTGCTCTTTTCTTTAAGCAATTATATCCGGCATGTACATGAACTGGCAGTTGATGGTTTGGATGGTCCGGATAATCAGTAAAGAATACCTTACGATGCACTATATTCAAATCCATATTAAAATTTCTTTACAGAAATCTTTTTCTTGTTGGGATTTTTCCAACAAGCTCAAAATAATTTGGACTCACCTCTGTAAAGATCGTATCTTTTGCGAGTTCAGCAAAAAAGCCGAATAGATCGCAATCCGGGAAATGAAGGGAAATTTCCTTTCTTCTCAGGGGTTGTCAATGGAAGAATAACTGTAATCTTTCGATGTCGGCCAAGTAATTGCTGAAGGCTGAATTTGCCGGAAATCCAAACGGCGCCTTTTGCACCTTATGGATGGGCATCGGCTTTTCAAGCTCGTCCGAATGTGCGTTTGCTATGTCAGTTTCTTGTTGCCCCGTTAATACATGACAAAAATCGACCTGAAGGCAGAATTGCAGAATAACTTGAGGACCCAGAAGGAGTTCGATTTCACCAATCGCGATTTCGAACGGGTTCGTTCGCTGATTTACCAGCGTGCCGGCATATCCCTTGCCTCAAGCAAGCAGGAGATGGTCTATAGTCGAGTTGCACGTCGACTAAGAGCGACTGGAAAAAGCTCTTTTGCGGCCTACCTTGACTGGCTCGAACGCGCAAACGACAGCGGCGAGTGGGAGGCATTTACCAATGCACTGACGACCAATTTGACATCGTTTTACCGTGAGGCGCAGCATTTTCCGATCCTGGCCGAGCATATAAAAGGCAAGAAGGGGCCGGTCACGGTATGGTGCAGCGCCAGTTCGACTGGTGAGGAACCCTATTCGATCGCCATGACCTTGTGTGAAGTTTTCGGCACGCTGACGCCGCCTGCGCAAGTTATCGCTACCGATATCGACACAAATGTTCTGGCAACGGCGCAGGCGGGCATCTATCCGAAAGAACGCATAGAAAAAGTGGAGCCCGAGCGCGTAAAACGGTTCATGCTCAATGGCAAGGGCGGCCAGGATGGGCTGATTCGTATGCGTCCTGAATTAAGAGAAATGATCACGTTCCGCCAATTAAATCTGTTGTCGGACGACTGGCCCATCCGGGGGCCGTTCGATGCCATCTTCTGCCGGAATGTCATGATTTATTTCGACAAGGCCACGCAGGGCAAGATATTGTCCCGCTTCGTTCCTCTCATGAAACCGGATGCGCTCCTGTTTGCAGGGCATTCCGAAAACTTTACTTACGTATCCAATGCATACAGACTCCGGGGCAAGACAGTATACCAACTGGCCAATTACGCCGGACCTGGAGATCATCCACCAATCAGAACGGCATGAAGGTTACATGAGCAACCCTCTCGATAAACATTTTGCCTCTAACGTCTACTACGATCGGTCGTTCGATACCGACGCGGCAAAGATATTGCCGGGCGAGTATTACTTTACGCCGAAGGACATGATGATCGTCACGGTTCTGGGATCGTGCGTTGCGGCCTGCATTCGCGACCGGGTAACCGGAATAGGCGGCATGAATCACTTCATGCTGCCCTCCAATGGCAGTGACTCGGAAGGATTGCTGTCGCCCTCGATGCGTTATGGCACCTACGCGATGGAAATCCTGATCAACGATTTGCTGAAGGCCGGGGCCAAGCGAGAGAACCTGGAGGCGAAAGTTTTCGGAGGCGGCAATGTGCTGCGCGGTTTCACCTCGATGAATGTGGGCGAGCGTAATGCCCAGTTCGTGCGCGATTACCTGAAGGCCGAAGGCATTCGCGTCGTGGCGGAAGACCTGCAGGATGTCTATCCGAGAAAGGTCTATTTTTTCCCAAGAACCGGCAAGGTCCTGGTGAAAAAGCTCAAGCAACTGCACAACAATACAATCGTTAACCGTGAGCAGGATTACGCCAGCATGTTGAATAAGGAACCCATCTCCGGCTCGGTCGACCTGTTCTGACAGCGTTACCGTCCGGTTCTTCCGGTCGGAAATGACTCAAACAAAACAATGCCCGGAATATCCGGGCATTGTCGTTTTGGCGGCCGGTTCTCTCTTTAGTAAAGTCCTGCTATGCGACCACGCTCCTGAACCAGCGCCAGAAGCATGTCCACGGTCGGCGTCGGTACGCCAGTCAACCTGCCCAGTTCGTGTACCGAGGTCACCAAGGCATCGATCTCCATCGAGCGCTGGCGCTCCAGATCCTGAAGCATGGACATTTTGTGGCCGATAGCCTTGCTTGCCACGTCCAGTCTTCTTTCCAGCATGTCGGCCGGAATGTTGACGTTCAGCGCTTCGGTCACGGCCTTGGTTTCCAGCATGGCTGCCCTGCATACGCCGCGAAGCCCCGGTTCGGTCGTGATCCTGTCCAAGGTGGCATGCGTCAGTGCACTGATCGGGTTGAAGCAGACGTTCCCCCACAGCTTCAGCCATACGTTCCAGCGGATGGCATCGCGAATCGGGGCATCGAAATTCGCCTCCGTCAGCGCTTCGGCGAGCTTTGTTACGCGCTCGGATCGGGTGCCGTCGGGTTCGCCAATGATGAATCGATTGAATTCATGGTGTTCGATGACGCCGGGAGCGACGACCTCGCAGGCCGGATCGACGACGCAGCCGATGGCACGTTCAGGCCCGATCAGATTCCATTGCCTGGCGTCAGGGTCGACCGATTCCAGGTGCCTGCCATCGAATTTGCCGCCCTCCTTGTAGAAGTACCACCAGGGAATGCCATTCATGGCTGTTACCATGGCTGTATCGGGGCCGAGCAGAGGAGCGAACTGGGCTGCCGCCTCATGCGACTGGTGCGCCTTCAGCGCGCAGAGCACATAATCCTGCGGCCCGAAGTCAGACGGGGCGCTGCTTGCCGGAATGCGGGCGACCTTTTCCGAGCCGCCTATCAAAAGCTTCAGGCCGTTTTGCTGAATCGCCTTCAGGTGGTCGCCTCTGGCTATGGCGCACACTTCATGGCCGGCAAGCGCCAGTTCTACTGCCAGATACCCCCCGATGGCGCCTGCTCCGAATATGCAGATCTTCATGGTTGCTCCTCCCTAGGCTGAATCTGATTGTTCAAAAATTCTTCAAGCTTCTTTGTTCTTGAATTTGCGATTGATAATGGCAGTGTAATAGGTAGTTATTCATACTAAAAATACTTTTATTGTTTAATATTCATACTTTAAAAGTATGAATAATTGTCTTGATTGCGATTGAAGATGGATATCCGCCAGCTCAAGTATTTCTGCACCATTGTCGAACAAGGTCAGATCAGCCGCGCTGCACAAAAGTTGCATATTGCGCAGCCTCCTCTCAGTTTGCATCTCAAGTTGCTGGAGCAGGAACTTGGTGTTCAGTTGATTGAGCGGAATACGCGTAGCCTTCGCCTGACGAAGGCGGGGCATGCTCTTTACCAACGGGCGGAAAAAATACTGGAAATGGTGGATGCAACGACAAAGGAATTGAAGGAATTCGATGAGTCGGTGCAGGGTGTTCTTGCGATCGGGAGTCCTCCGGCAGTCGGTAGTCTGTACATTCCTCAGCGCATACGGCAATTTCACGAGAATTATCCAGGCATCAGCTTCCAGTGGCGGGAAGGAAACACCTTTCGCGTCCTCGAGCTTCTCGATGCCAATCTCGTGGAAATAGGAGTGGTGCGCCTGCCAGTGCAGGAGAGTGCCTACGAATCGATTCCCCTTTTGACGGAGCCTTGGGTTGCCGTGACGCGCAAGGACGATGCGCAGTTCAACCGGCTGACCAGCATCCCGTTGACAGAACTGGGCAAGGCGCCGCTTCTGCTGATGAACCGGCAGGAAGGGATACACTGCCATGACATGGTTCTGGATGAATTGCGGGCGTCTGACATCAAACCGAATGTCGTCTGCGAGAGCGATAACGTTCTGGCCTTATTGTCCCTGGTTGAAGCGGGCATGGGCATCACGATCTTGCCTCGTTCGACGATGTGTCTGCGTCCTTCCGATGACTTTCATATCATGGACGTGGCCGGATGCGTACTGGAATCATCGGTTGCGGTCGTATGGCAGAAGGGAAGACGGTTGTCGACGGCGGCCCGGCTTTTCCTGGATTCTTTCCGATAGCGCGTTCCGAATTGGATCGATCGGGATGATTCGTTTACCTGAAAAGGCATTACCGGCTTCATGGTGATTTACAATCCACCCTTTGTACGTATTCACAAAGGCCACTCTTATGTTTAGTTATCGCCACGCTTTCCATGCAGGCAATCATGCCGATGTGCTGAAACATGTCGTCCTGATCCAGTTGCTGAACTATTTCGGCCAAAAAGATACATCCTATTTTTATATCGATACACATGCAGGTGCCGGCATCTATGCGCTTCACGGCGAACAGGCATCCAAAAATGCCGAGTTCGAGACCGGCATTGCCAAGCTGTGGGAAAAGAAAGACCTGCCAGGGGCGGTGGCGGAATACGTCAAGCTGGTGAAAAATCTCAATCCGGATGGCCGGATGCGGCACTATCCCGGTTCGCCATTTGTAGCGGAAACGATTTTGCGCGCACAGGATCGCCTGCGGCTGTTTGAGTTGCACCCAAACGAGAGCAGGATGCTGGACCAGAATGTTCGCAAGTTGGAAGCGCACCAGGCGGCGCAAGGAAACAAACCGTCTTCCCGCGGCAAGCGGGTCATGGTCGAGAGAAGGGATGGGTTCGATGCGTTGAAATCGTTGTTGCCGCCACCTTCCCGCCGAGCCGTTGTGCTGATAGACCCGCCATACGAGGACAAGCGCGATTATCGTCGCGTCATTGATACGCTGTCTGATGCCCTCGTCCGCTTTGCGACGGGCACGTATGCAGTTTGGTATCCGGTACTGCACCGCATGGAGGCGCGCGAGTTCCCTGCGCGGCTAAAGCGCTTGCCGGCAAAGGACTGGATTAATGTCAGTCTCTCTATTGCCAAACCGGCTCCGGATGGTTTTGGTCTGACGGGCAGCGGAATGTTCATCATGAATCCGCCCTGGACGCTCTTTGCCGAATTGCAAAGTATCATGCCTTATCTGGAATCCGCTTTGGGACAGGATAGCGACGCACGGTTCGTTCTGGAAAGCAGCCAGAAATGATGCGTGGCCGGTTTGGCAGGCGTTGAGCTTGTTTCAGTCTGCCAACAACAGGAATACGGTTGGCTTCCGATGAAAGTCGGGCAGTTGCCCGGCCCCCAGCGCAGTTTTCCATTTGCCGGCAGTCCGCGTGTGGACTGATTCGGACGACAGAGTCAGATCGGTCGCAACACAAATGCGCGTGCCAGGCTGGCATGCGGAGGCAAGGGCTTCCAGCATGGCTTCGTTGCGGTATGGCGTTTCGATGAATAGCTGGGTCTGCTTTTCGCGGCGGGATCTGTCTTCCAGCGCTTTGATGCGCTTGACGCGCTGCGCCGCATCGGTGGGCAGATAGCCGTTGAAGGCAAAGCTTTGCCCGTGGAGACCGCTCGCCATCAGTGCGAGCAGCAGCGATGATGGTCCGACAAGGGGACGAACCGTGATGCCGAGTTCATGCGCCATGCCGACCAGGTTGGAGCCCGGGTCGGCAACGGCGGGAACGCCGGCCTCCGATATGAGTCCGCCATCCTCTCCTGCCATGATCGGTGCGAGCAGGTCGGGCAAAACGGAAGCGTTCGTATTGACGTTCAGTTCCCTGATGTGGATTTCCTGTATCGGTCTTGCCAACGGATAAGCCAGGGCGACCTGCTTGAGATAGGCTCGGGTAGTCTTGGCATTTTCGGCGATGAAGTACCCGAGCCCTGCAGTGATGACCTGGACATTTTGGGGAATGATGCTTGCGAGCGATCCGGACGGGTCCGATGCCGTCCCGAGGGTGTTGGGAACAAGATAGAGTGTGCCTGCCATGACGATATTTTGCTGAATCCGTGTGAACTTTTCACACAGAAATGACGAGCTTGGCATTATCTCACGTCTTCGCCTTGTTTTACGAAGAAGGGTACGCCGCAGTTGCGCAGCATGGTCGTCAGCTCAATCAGTGGAAGACCTGTCAGAGCGGTCGGGTCCGAACTCTCTATCTTCTCAAGTATGGCGATGCCCAGCGCCTCATTGCGTGCGCTTCCTGCGCAATCATAGGGCTGCTCGATACGAAGATAGGCGTCGAGTTCGTCGTCCGGAAGGTCGCGGAAGGTGACAAAAGTTTGCACGTTGGCGACTTGAGCTGCTTTTTCCGGTTCCTTGGCGCGACCGTTCCAGACGCAGAGGGCGGTATGGAAAACGACCTGCCGTCCGCGCATTTTCTGCAACTGCTTCAGCGCATTCTCGTGCGTGCCCGGTTTGCCGATCTGCTCATTGTCCAGTGTGGCGACCTGGTCGGAGCCGATCACGATCGCATCCGGATATCTTGCTGCGATCGCGGCTGCCTTGGCGCGTGCGAGTCGCAGAGCCGTGTCTTGCGGTTTTTCCCCGGTTTGCGGCGTTTCGTCGATATCGGGAACCGCAACATCGAACGGGAACTGCAGCCTTGATAGCAACTCTTTGCGATAGCGCGAACTGGAGCCAAGAATGATGCGAGGAAGGGGCAAATGAGGTTGGGCCATGACGGAAATGAACAGTAACTTGAGGAACTTGTCTAAGACTTTGACTGATAAGGGATATTTTTGTTATTATCGCAGGTTTTCCGGTCGGCACAGCTTATGGACGCCTTACTTTTCGACCCTTTCGACTTTTGTCGGCGCAACGATTCGCGCGAAGGGCATATCGCGATTGCCGACCTGGACAGGCTTTCAGCCGCGATTGCCGATCCTTCCGGGGTATTGGAGTGGCGATTGAACGGCGGGGCCGGCAAGCTCGGTTATCCGATGCTGACGTTGTCGGTTAGAGGTCAAGTGCGGTTGATATGTCAGCGTTGTCTGAATCCACTTGCCTTTGAGATCGATTCCGGGGCAAAGCTTGTCCTTGCAAAGGATGAGTCCGGCGCGGACGAAATCGAGGACATGCTGGATGACGATACGGTCGACGTGATTGTCGGTGCAAATACGATGAACATTGCCGATCTGGTGGAGGACGAGGCGTTATTGGCCTTGCCGTTGTCGCCGAGGCATGAGGTTTGTCCCGATTCCGCGATTCCGTATTCCGGGAGCGGGAAGGAATCGCCTTTCTCTGTTCTGCGCGGATTGAAGAATTAGTTGTCGGTATACGCATGTAAAGGATTTCTGTCTTGCAACGATATGCGGGACGGATGTGTTAGAATTTTCCAACTTTTGTATCAGGGGTTTATCATGGCAGTTCAACAAAATAAAAAGTCACCTTCCAAGCGGGGTATGCATCGGTCGCACGACGGCCTGACCTCACCGCAATTGTCCGTCGAGCCGACGAGCGGCGAGAAGCATCGCCGTCACCATATCAGCCCGAATGGTTACTATCGCGGCCAGAAGGTCTTGCAGACCAAGAGCGACGAATAAAGGCCGGCTCACAGGCCGACCAGGGAAAATGGCGCTATTGGTCACATGACCGTGCGCCATTTTTATTGATCCAGAACAGTGCGTCTATTCAAGTGGTGCGTCCTTTTAAGATAGTGTGTCATGTCGAGTCACACAAGGCTGGAGGGTTGCCGGCTGAAGTAGGTGCCGTGACAGAATGACAACACGAATTTCAATCGATTGTATGGGTGGAGATCACGGTGTATCCGTGACTGTTCCTGCCTGTATTTCCTTTGTAAACAAGCATGCGGATGCCGAGCTGGTGCTGGTGGGGCTTGAGGAAACGATCCAGGCCGAACTGAAAAAGCACAAGGCCGAAAACCATCCCCGCCTTCAGATAAAGAATGCGAGCGAGGTGGTCGCCATGGACGACCCGCTTGAGATCGCATTGCGCCGCAAGCGGGACTCGTCGATGCGTGTCGCCATCCAGCTTGTCAAGGATGGCAAGGTTCAGGCATGCCTGTCGGCAGGCAATACCGGCGCCTTGATGGGCGTTTCCCGTTATCTTCTCAAGACGCTTCAGGGCGTCGACCGGCCTGCGATCTGCGCCATTCTGCCAAATCAGACCGGCGGACCTACCTATATGCTTGATCTGGGTGCGAACGTCGATTGCACGGCGGAGCATCTGCAGCAGTTCGCGCTCATGGGCTCGGCGCTTTTTTCCCTGATGGAGAACAAGCCCAGGCCGAAAGTCGGCTTACTCAATGTCGGCGTGGAAGATATCAAGGGCAACGAAGTCGTCAAAAAGGCGGGCGAGCTGATGCACGCCGACCACGATAACGGCGTCATCAATTTTTGCGGAAATATCGAAGGCAACGATATATTCGAGGGAACGGCAGACGTGGTGGTCTGCGACGGGTTTGTCGGCAACGTGGCTTTGAAATCGGTGGAAGGCCTTGGCCGTTTCGTCAGGGTCGTCCTGACTTCCGAATTCAAAAGCAGCATCCTGAATATGATAGGTGCGTTATTGGCACGTCGTGCGCTCAAGTCAATCTCTCAACGATTGAATCCCTCTCGTTTCAATGGCGCAAGTCTGGTAGGATTGCGCGGGCTGGTTTTCAAGAGTCACGGCGGGGCGGATGCCTACGCGTATGAATGCGCCATCCGGCGTGCATACGATGCAGTCAGGTTTGACGTGCTGCAACGCATCTCGATAACCATGGCTGAGCTTGTTTCACGATCCGGTGCCGCTTCGGCTTCCGGAATTTCCGGCACGACAACAGATTCAATTGGGCAAAAAATCGCATGACAATCTACGGCAAAATTACTGGTACCGGCAGCTATCTGCCGCCGAAGCGCGTGACTAACGATGAGCTGGCGGCCATGCTGGCAGCGACGGGAGTGGAAACGTCGGATGAGTGGATACGGACGCGCAGCGGTATTGTTGCGCGCCACTATGCGGACGAGGACGTGCAGTCGAGCGACCTTGGCGCCGAAGCATCAAGACGTGCGCTGGAGATGGCAAAGCTGGCTCCGAATGATATCGATATGATCATTCTGGCGACGACAACGCCTGATTTTTTCGGCGGTTTTCCCAGCACGGCCTGCGTTGTGCAAAGAAAACTGGGCATTACCAGCAACTGCGCCGCTCTGGACGTGCAAGCGGTTTGCAGCGGTTTTGTCTACGCAATGTCACTGGCGGATAGTCTGATCCGTGCAGGCGTGCACAAGAATATTCTCGTCGTGGCGGCTGAGACTTACTCGCGCATCATTGACTTCAAGGATCGCACGACATGTGTCCTGTTCGGTGACGGAGCCGGTGCCGTGGTCGTGTCTGCATCCGAGGAACCGGGCATTCTGGCCACCCGCATGCATGCCGATGGCAGCCATGGAGACATACTCTGTCTTCCCGGCAAGCTGAAAAATGGTGCGATCGAAGGCAATGCGTTCCTCTACATGGATGGCACCGCTGTGTTCAAACTGGCGGTAACGGTCCTGGACAAGGTCAGCATGGAAGTGGTCGAGGCAGCCGGAATGGATACATCGGGGGTCGACTGGCTGATTCCGCACCAGGCAAACATCCGCATCATGCAGAGTTCGGCAAGAAAGCTCCATATTCCGAATGAAAAGGTCGTTGTTACCGTTGATCAGCATGGCAATACGTCAGCCGCATCCATTCCTCTCGCGCTCGATACGGCTGTGCGTGACGGAAGGATCAAGCCCGGCCAGAACATACTCATGGCCGCCATCGGCGGCGGCCTGACCTGGGGCGCAGTACTGGCGCGCATGTGATCGAATTTTCCCATCAACCTAGAACAAGAACATGACTAAATTCGCCTTTGTTTTTCCCGGCCAGGGGTCGCAGGCCGTTGGCATGCTGGAGGGATTCGCCGGCAACGACGTCGTTCGCCAGACGATTGCCGAAGCTTCGGATGCAATCGATCTCGATCTCGGCAAATTGATTGCGCAAGGACCCAAGGAAGATCTCGACCTGACCACGAATACCCAGCCGGTCATGCTGAGTTCGTCGGTCGCTTTTTATCGTGCCTGGATTGCGGCGGGCGGTGCAGTACCCGAAGTCGTTGCGGGGCACAGTCTCGGCGAATTCTCTGCGCTGGTTGCGGCTGGCGTCATCGAGTTCAAGGACGCCGTGCGCCTGGTGCGTTTCCGCGCTCAGGCCATGCAGGAAGCTGTTCCGGTAGGCCAGGGCGGCATGGCCGCCATTCTCGGTTTGTCGGATGAAGATGTAGCGGCAGCCTGCCAGGAAGCGGCGCAAGGCGAAGTGGTCGGTCCGGTCAATTTCAATGCGCCCTCGCAAGTGGTTATTGCCGGGCACAAGGGCGCCATTGAGCGGGCCTGTGAGGCTGCCAAGGCAAGGGGGGCAAAGCGGGCGCTGGTGCTTCCGGTTTCCGCGCCTTTCCATTCTTCCCTTTTGAAGCCGGCTTCGGATCGCTTGCGCGAATACATGGCCGGTCTGAATTTCTCTGCGCCGAAGATTCCGCTTATCAATAACGTCGATGTCGAGATCCTGAACGATCCCGAAGCGATCAAGGATGCGCTCGTGCGCCAGGCCGCCAGCCCGGTGCGCTGGGTGGAAACCATCCGCAAGATGGCGTCGATGGGTATGACTCATGTCATTGAATGCGGTCCTGGCAGAGTGCTTGCCGGGCTGAGTCGCCGTATCGATGCTT
>Ga0316613_10001770_pt1 | contig 14440 bp, 13 predicted proteins | sample OWC_soil_day10_C_2_FD_207647 | JGI IMG/M metagenome (GOLD analysis project Ga0316613, IMG submission 207647) | Wetland soil microbial communities from Old Woman Creek delta, Ohio, United States - OWC_soil_day10_CT_b | ecosystem: Environmental > Terrestrial > Soil > Wetlands | place: USA: Ohio...
GCGTAATGGTGTCGATCGGCAGCACCAGTAACGACGAGCCGCCGCCCGAGATCAGGCAGAGCACGGTATCGTCGGCGGTGAGGTTGCCAACGGTTTCGAGGATGCGCTGCGCGGCGGAGAGGCCGGCGGCGTCGGGAACAGGGTGCGACGCTTCGATGATTTCGATGCGCTGACACGGAACGGCGTAGCCGTAGCGCGTCACGACCAGTCCTTCGAGCGGCCCGGGCCAACAGTCTTCGAGCGCGCGCGCCATCGCCGCCGACGCCTTGCCGGCACCGATGACGATCAGCCTGCCGCGCGGCGCCGCCGGCAGGTGCTGTGGAATGCACAGCACCGGCTGCGCCGCGGCGATCGCCGCGGCGAACATCTGCTGCAACAACTCTCGCGGGGCAGGGGGCATGTGCATTCCGCTTTTACTCTTTAAGCCTGTTGGCCGATTTCGAAGTTGGCCATCAGTTCGAGCGCCTTGACCATTCCCGAGTGATCCCAGGTGCTGCCGCCGTTGGCCGCGCAGGTGTTGAACAGTTCCTGGCAGGTCGCGGTGTTGGGCAGCGCTAGACCGAGCTTGCGGCCGGTCGACAGCGCGAGGTTCAAGTCCTTCTGGTGCAGCTCGATGCGGAAGCCCGGGTTGAAGGTGCGATTGATCATCCGTTCGCCGTGCACTTCGAGGATCTTCGACGAGGCGAAACCGCCCATCAGCGCCTGGCGCACCTTGGCCGGATCGGCGCCAGCCTTCGATGCGAAGAGCAGCGCTTCACCAACCGCTTCGATGGTCAGCGCGACGATGATCTGGTTGGCGACCTTGGTCGTCTGTCCGTCGCCGTTTTCTCCAACGAGGGTGATGTTTTTGCCCATCAACTCGAAGAGCGGTTTCACTTTGTCGAAGGTCGCCTGCGTACCGCCGACCATGATCGACAGCGTGGCGTTCTTGGCGCCGACTTCGCCGCCCGAGACCGGGGCGTCGAGATAGTCGCATCCGAGTTTGTTGATCCTCTGCGCGAATTCCTTGGTCTCGATCGGCGAGATCGAGCTCATATCGACGACTGTCTTGCCTGTGGAAAGTCCTTCGGCGATGCCGTTTTCGCCGAACAGCGCGGCAGCGACGTGCGGCGTGTCGGGGACCATGATGAAGATGATGTCGGCGTTCTTGGCGACTTCCTTGCCCGATGCGCAGGCCTTGCCGCCGGCGTCGACCAGCGATGCCGGGATGTTCGGAATGCTGTAGAGCGAGACTTCGTTGCCGGCTCTGATCAGGTGCTCGGCCATCGGAGTGCCCATGATACCCAGTCCGACGAATCCAATTTTGCTCATTTGATGCCCCTTGCTGTTGGCGGCGCTTGGCGCTGCGCGATTGACTAACCTCTCTCCTCCCCTGACAAGGGAAGGCCGGGAGGGGTTAAAGATACTTGTCGCGCAGCGCTTGCGTTGCGCTGCGGAAAACGCCCAGGTCGCTGCCGACGGCGACGAAGCTCGCGCCCTGTTCGAGGTAGCGGCGCGCGTCATCTTCGGCCGGCGCCAGGATGCCGACCGGTTTGCCGGCCGCCTTGGCGGCAGCGAAGACGATCTGCATCGCTGCCTGTACTTCAGGGTGCGCAGCATTGCCCAGGTGGCCGTAAGCTGCCGCCAGATCGGACGGGCCGATAAAGACGCCGTCGACACCGTCGACGGCGCAGATTTCGCCGATCGCCTCGACGCCGGTACGGTTCTCGATCTGGACCATGACCGCGATGCTGTCGTTGATGAGCTTGAGGTAATCCTTGACCGTGTTGTAGTGGTTGCTGCGCTGCGCCACCGAGACGCCGCGAACGCCCTGCGGCGGGTAGCGGGTAGCGGCGACCGCGCGACGCGCTTCGTCGGCCGACTGGATGAAGGGAATCAGGAAGTTGTAGAAGCCGGCGTCGAGCAGGCGCTTGATCTCGACGGTGTCGTTCCACGACGGGCGAACGACCGGCGCGCTGGCGCTGTCTTTTAGCGCCATCAATTGCGGGATGAACGAGCTCACGTCGTTGGGCGCGTGTTCGCCGTCGAGCAGGATCCAGTCGAATCCGGCCAGGCCGAGAATCTCGGTGGTGATCGGACTGCCGAGCGAACTCCAGCAGCCGATCAGTTTCTTGCCGGCGATCAGGTTCTGACGGAATAGGTTGGGAAATGCTGAATAGGCTTGAGTCATGATTCTTTCCTCTTAGCGCACCAGGCACGGACGCTTGTTGTCGAATTTCCAGTTGGAGATCAGGAATTGCATCGCCTGCGCGTCGTCGCGCGCGCCCAGCCCCATCGCCTTATAGGCTTGGTGCGCTTTCTCCAGCTCACCCATGTCGATCTCGATACCCAATCCCGGTTTGGCCGGGACGCGGATCAGTCCGCCTTCGATCTTGAGCGGATCTTTGGTCAATCGCTGGCCGTCCTGCCAGATCCAGTGCGTGTCGATCGCCGTGATTTTGCCCGGCGCGGCGGCACCGACGTGGGTGAACATCGCCAGCGAAATATCGAAGTGGTTGTTCGAATGCGAACCCCAGGTCAGGCCGAACATCTCGCACATCTGCGCGACGCGAACCGATCCCTGCATGGTCCAGAAGTGCGGGTCGGCGAGCGGAATGTCGACCGACTGCAACTGGATCGAGTGTGCCATCTGCCGCCAGTCGGTGGCGATCATATTGGTTGCCGTCGGCAAGCCGGTCGCGCGGCGGAACTCAGCCATCACTTCGCGCCCGGAAAAACCATTCTCGGCGCCGCAAGGGTCTTCGGCGTAGGCCAGGATGCCGTGTTTGTCGCGGCAAAGATCGATCGCCTCGGCGAGCGACCAAGCGCCGTTCGGGTCGAGCGTGATGCGCGCATCAGGGAAGCGCTCGTGCAGCGCGACGATTGCTTCCATTTCCTGCGTGCCAGAGAACACGCCGCCTTTGAGCTTGAAGTCATTGAAGCCATAGCGCTGCTGCGTCGCTTCGGCGAGACGGACGATCGCTTCGGGCGTCAGCGCTTCCTCGTTGCGCAGTCGGGACCAGTCGTTGTCGGCGTCAGGCTCGCTGCGGTAACCGAGCGTCGTCTTGTTGCGGTCGCCGACGTAGAACAGGTAACCGAGGATCTGCACGGCGTCGCGCTGCATTCCTTCGCCGAGCAAGGACGCCACCGGAACGTTCATGAACTGCCCCATCAGGTCGAGCAGCGCCGACTCGACGCCGGTGATGGCGTGGATCGTCGTGCGCAGGTCGAAGGTCTGCAGGCCGCGGCCACCCGAATCGCGGTCGGCAAAGGTTTTGCGCATGGCGTTCAAGATATTGTTGTACTCGCCGAGCGTCTTGCCGACGATGAGCTGCCGCGCGTCGTCAATGGTCTGGCGGATCTTCTCGCCGCCCGGAACTTCGCCGAGTCCGGTGTTTCCTGCGCTGTCCTTGAGGATCACGATGTTGCGAGTGAAGAAGCGGCCGTGTGCGCCGGAGAGGTTGAGCAGCATGCTGTCTTCGCCGGCGACCGGGATGACCCGCAGTTCAGTGACGGTCGGTGCGCCGCTGCAGTTCGTTTCTAATCGAGTCACTATGTTCTCCATTCGGTGTGTTTGCGGATTAGCTGCTCTTGCGACCCAGGCTCGGCTGCTTGGGGTCGTACTTCCAGCCGGGAACGATGAATTGCATCGCCATCGCGTCGTCGCGCGCGCCGCTGCCCAGGCTCTTGTAGATTTCGTTGGCCTTGAGAATCTGGTCCATGTCCGGCTCGATTCCCAGCCCCGGTTTCTGTGGCACCTGCACCAGTCCGTTCTCGATCTTGAGCGGCTCTCGGGTCAGCCGCTCCTGGCCTTCCTGCCAGATCCAGTGGGTGTCGATCGCGGTGATCTCGCCCGGCGCGGCAGCCGCGGCGTGGGTGAACATCGCCAGCGAGATGTCGAAGTGATTATTCGAATGCGAGCCCCAGGTCAGGCCGAATTCGTCGCACATTTGCGCGACGCGGACCGAGCCCTGCATCGTCCAGAAATGCGGGTCGGCGAGCGGAATGTCGACGGCGTCGAGCTTGAGCGAATGATTGAGCTGGCGCCAGTCGGTGGCGATCATATTGGTCGCCGTCGGGATGCCCGTGGCGCGTTTGAATTCGGCCATGATCTCGCGACCCGAATAGCCCGCCTCAGGGCCGCAGGGGTCTTCGGCGTAGGCCATGATGTGGCCCTGTCCCTTGCACAGCGCGATGGCTTCGTCGAGCGACCAAGCGCCGTTGGGGTCGAGCGTGACGCGAGCGTTCGGGAAGCGCTTTTTGATCCCGGCAATCGCTTCCATTTCGTCGGCGCCGCTCAAGACGCCGCCCTTGAGCTTGAAATCGCTGAAACCGTAGTAGTCGGCAGCCGCTTCTGCCTGGCGCACGATGGCTTCGGCGTTCATCGCCGGTTCGTGACGCGAGCGATACCATTCGTTCTTGGCGCTTCGGTCGGCGCGGTAGGGCAGGTCGGTCTTGGCCCGGTCGCCGATATAGAAGAGGTAGCCCAGCATGCGAACGGCGTCGCGTTGCTGGCCGTTGCCGAGCAGTGCGGCGACTGGGACATTGAGGAATTGACCGAGCAGATCGAGCAGCGCCGCTTCGATTCCGGTGATTACGTTGTCCATGCGCAGGTTGATTTCGTGCGGTTGCTTGAGCACAGCGGCTTCGGCTGCCGAAGTCACCTGATGGACCGTTGCTTGATGCGCTGCTTTGCCGCCACCGGTGAGCATCTGGCGAACGCTGTTGAGGATGGCATTGTAGAGCCCCAGCGGCTGGCCGATCACCAGCGGGATGGCGCGTTCGAGCGTCCGGCGGATGCCTTCGCCGCCCGGCACTTCGCCGACGCCAACACGACCGGCGTTGTCTTTCAGGATGACGATATTGCGCGTAAAGAACGGCCCGTGTGCGCCGCACAGGTTGAGCAGCATGCTGTCGTTCCCGGCGACCGGGATGACCCGCATTTCGCTGACGACTGGCGTATTTCCCCCGCCAATACCCGCTACAGATTCAGTCATTGATGACCCCTTGTTTTGTAGTAGCTGATTTCGTACTGTGTTCTAGGCGACATCCGAAGCGATCTTTTTGTTGAGATTCATATGTCGTCGTACGTCTGGTTTCAAAGTATAATGAGACGGTAATTTTTTGCAAGCAGAAAATAAACGTTTTTTATAAGCCGAAATGGCCCCGTCAAATACTATTGTTTTGCCTCGCCGGCGCTCTCTGAGTCTTGTTCAGGAAGTCATGAACGACCTCAGCGCGAAGATTCAACGCGGCCTCTATGCACCTGGCGAGAAACTGCCGACCGAGCCGGAAGTCATGGCCGAGCAGGGCGTCAGCCGTACGGTGGTGCGCGAAGCGATGTCGCGATTGCAGGCCGCTGGTCTGGTCGAGACTCGGCATGGTGTTGGCACTTTCGTTTTGGAACCGCCAGCCCCGCTTGCGCCGTCGGATGTTTTGGCGACCAATCTCACGATCAGTGACGTGCTGGCCATGCTCGAACTGCGCATCAGCGTCGAAACCGAGGCAGCGGGGCTGGCGGCGCTGCGTCGCAGTGAAGAACAGCTGGCGCTGATGCGCCGCGCGCTTGACGACTTCGACGAGAACGCCCGTCAGGGCGAGAGTTCTGTCGATGCGGATTTCCAGTTCCATCTGCAAATCGCGCTGGCTACCGGCAACAAATATTTCGAAGATTTCTACCGCCGCCTGGGCGTCACGACGATTCCGCGAACACGCCTGGATATTTCGAAATTCATGCCGGAGCCGACGCAGACCTATATGGTTCGGCTGAACCTTGAGCACCGCAGCATCCTCGATGCGATCGCTCAGAAGGATCCGCAGACCGCCAGTGCCGGAATGCGCATGCACCTTTCCAGTAGCTACAAACGGCTGCGGCGTGCCATCGATCTGGCTGATCAACAAGATGGGGCAGCGTGAAGATCGCTATCTCTGGTGCTGTTTTGTCATGGGTCGTCGTATGACTTGATTGCAGGAGGTATGTCGAGAAGCATGATCGCTTTGACCTGCAGGTTGAATGTCGTTACGCCGTCGAGGTCCATCTTTAAGCCGTCCAGCGCGTCTTGGTCGGCGGCGTCGATCAGCTTGTTCCGGGCGCCGACGGTACCGTTATCGACGTCATAGCGCCAGATGTTGCGCTTCGGCGTACCTCGGCATTCGACGACATAGCGCTTTTTCTCTTCAGGTGAGAAGGCCTGGGCATGGGGTTTGGCGAAGGTCGTGATCACTGCGGACCTCCTTCCGTCGGTGCTGCGAAAAAAACGCGAGGAAGTGTCCGTCGAGGACGATTGGGGCTTGGCGGCGAGGAAAATTGAATTTCATTGTGAGGCAAGCAGATGAAAATTGTCGTACTCGATGGGCTGACGCTCAACCCTGGCGATCTGAGCTGGGACGCGCTCGAAAAGTGGGGCGAATTGAGCGTCTACGACCGGACGCTGCCGGGGTGCGTGGCCGAGCGGGTCGGTGACGCTGGCGCCGTGTTCACCAACAAGACCGTCGTTTCGCGCGAACATTTTGCGCTGTGCCCGACGATCAAGTTCGTCGGCGTGCTGGCGACCGGTTACAACGTCGTCGATGTCGTAGCTGCCAGCGAGCGTGGCATCCCGGTCTGCAACGTGCCGACCTACGGAACGATGGCGGTCGCGCAGTTCGCCACCGCGCTGCTGCTCGAATTGTGCCATCGCGTCGGGAAACACAGCGACGACGTGCATTCAGGAGTATGGGCGAAGCGCAGCGATTTTTGCTACTGGCTCAATCCGCTCGTCGAGCTCGACGGCAAGACGCTGGGAATCGTCGGTTTCGGCCGCATCGGCCAAGCTTTTGCGCGCATCGCGCAGGCGCTCGGCATGTCGGTGCTGGCCTGCGACGACCACCAGGACAAGCGGCTCGAAAGCGAGTCGCTGCGTTACGCGACGCTCGGCGAAATCTATGCGCAGGCCGACGTCATCAGCCTGCATTGCCCGCTGTTCGACAGCAACCAGGGAATGATCGACGCTGCCGCGATCAGCAGGATGAAGCCGGGCGTGCTGTTGATCAATACCTCGCGCGGTCAGTTGATCGTCGAGCAGGACCTCGCCGACGCGCTCAATACGGGGCGGATCGCCGGCGCCGCGCTCGACGTGCTGTCGTGCGAGCCGCCGCGTGCCGACAATCCGCTGCTCAGTGCCAGCAATTGCATCGTCACGCCGCATATCGCCTGGGCCACCAAGGAAGCCCGCGCACGAATCATGGCGACGGCCGTCGAAAATCTTGCGAAATTCGTCGGTGGCTGCGCCCAGAACGTCGTCAATCGCTAGCGGGTGGCTCCGACTCGCTGCTGCCTCGGCGCCGACGGCTTTGGCTTCCGCTTTTTTCGTTGCTGCCGTAGGCGTCGCTGGCCGGTGCGACGAGCATCCCGTATTTTCGCGCGACCTGCTGGTGGAGTTCTTTTGCCGAGATGACCTTGGCGTTGCGCACCTCCTTGGCCTGGGCCAAGCGCAGGTAGCGGGCGCCGCGTTCAGCGAGTTCCTCGTTCCAGCCCTGGCGATCGAGCAGGGTGAAGATCGCCTTGCTGGCGTTGACCAGAAACTGCAGGTTGGGAACGCGTTCGGCAGCTTCGATCAGCATCTGCACCGAACCCTCTAGATCGCCGCTGCGCGCGGCCAGAACGCCGCGGTTGTTGAGCTCGACAATTTCATTGCCAACCTTGGCGAGCAGCGACTGGCCTGCTTCCTGGTGGCCCGTCTTGGCGAATACGCCCTGAATCTGCGCGATCACGCCGCGGTCTTCGTTGTTTTCGGCGGCAACTTTTTCGAGGATCTGCTGCGCCATGGTCTGGTCGCCCGTCACCAGGCAGGCGTGCGCCAGGTCGACCGAAATCTTCTGCGAAAAGCCGTTCTGTTCGGTATCTCCCAGCAGGTCTTTGTGCAACGCGAGCGCTTTGTCCAACGCCTGCTTGGCCTGGTCCGGTTCGCCTTCCTTTTCGGCGCAGAGGCTGTCCATGATCAGCACGGCCAATTCGCCGTGCCTGCTGCCGCGCCAATCACGGCGAAGATCCTGGGTCACCTTGCGGGCGCCGTTGGTATTGCCTTTGTCGAGCATGACGCGGGTCAGATTGGTGTAGTCGTCGATAATCCGCAGCGAAGATCCGCGATGGCGGTTAAGCACTTTGCCATAGGCGCGTTCGGCGGTGTCAAGGTCGTCGTTGCGCACGGCGACATCGCCGACCATGCGTTGCCGCAACGAGTTGTTCGGCGAGATGGCTGCGGCTTTCTGCAGAACGTCTTGCGCTTGCGCGAAATTTCCCGTTTCCTCGCTGACGCTGGCGACAAAATCGTAGGCCGACAGATACTCGGGAAACTCGTCGATCACTGCGTTGCCCAGCGCTTCGGCTTCGTCGAGCCGGCCCAGACCGCGCAGCGCGCAGGCCAGACCCATGCGCGCCCACGGCACCATGGCGTTGTCGATGACCTGTTGATAAACGGCCTTGGCTTCTTCATGACGGCCGAGTACGTTGAGAATTTCGCCCTTGAAACGCAGCGCGTCGTAGAGAAAGCTGTCGTCTTTGCCGATCAGGCCTTCGCAAGCCGTCAACGCATCGGCAAAAGCGCCTTGGTCCAGATGCACGAGCACCGGCTCGAAAAACTGTTTTTTGCAAATCGCTTTGGCCAGCCGACTTTGCAGTTGATCGGCGGTGAACGGTTTGATCAGGTAATCGTCGGGCCCGAGCTCGGCGACCGAGACCACGTTGTGATAAGCGCGCTCGGCGGTGATCACGATATAGACGGTGGTCAGAGAAATCAGGTGCTTCTGCCGCAGCTCCTCAAGCAGCTGCTGCCCGTCCCTGGCGTCGTCGAGGTGGTAGTCGGCCAGAATGATGTCGAAAGCGTAGGCGCTGACCTGGCGCAGCACCTCGGACGAGGTGCCGGCATTGTGGATGCTCTTGACGCCCAGCGTCGACAGGATGATGCGCATCGAATTGCGCGCCGTGGTAAGACGGTCGACCAGCAGTACCCGCATGTGCGCCAGTTCCTTGGCGGCTTTGTGGATTGCAGCGGTGGAAAGGGGGGAAGCTGGGGCACTCATTGCGGCACCTTACGCGACTCATCGCCTTCGGGCAAGCAAGACCCGTGTGGCGTGTCGGGGCTGTCCGGCGGGCGTTCTGCCAGCAGCTCTTGAGCGGGATTTGATGGTTTCCCGAAACCTGTTATTTTTCAGCGAATTGGCGTAGAATCCGCATCCCTTCAGCGTTCCCGGACTAGACGTATTCCTCATGCAGTTTCCTGACCGTTTCGATGTCATCGTGGTCGGTGGTGGCCACGCCGGCACCGAGGCCGCGCTCGCCAGCGCGCGTATGGGCGCCAAGACGCTATTGCTGACGCACAATCTCGATACGCTCGGGGCGATGAGCTGCAACCCGTCGATCGGCGGGATCGGCAAGGGCCATCTGGTGCGCGAGGTCGATGCGCTCGGTGGCGCGATGGCCGCCGCCACCGACGAAGCCGGTATCCAGTTTCGTATCCTCAACGCCAGCAAAGGCCCTGCCGTTCGTGCGACGCGCGCGCAGGCCGATCGCGTGCTCTACCGCCAGGCAATCCGCGGTCGGCTCGAGAATCAGCCGAACCTCACACTGTTTGCCCAGGCTTGCGATGATTTGATCGTCGAGGGCGATCGCGTCGTCGGCGCGGTGACCCAGCTTGGCGTTCGTTTCGCTGCGCAGAGCGTGGTGCTGACCGCCGGGACTTTTCTCAACGGATTGATCCACGTCGGGCTGGCGCATGCACCGGGCGGGCGCATGGGCGATTCTCCTGCGCTGTCGCTCGCCGCGCGTCTGCGCGAGCTGCAACTGCCGGCCGGGCGCCTCAAGACGGGGACGCCGCCTCGCCTCGACGGCAAGACCATCGATTTTTCGGTGATGGAAGAGCAGCATTCCGACACGCCGCTGCCGGTCTTCTCGCTGATCGGCAACGCCAGCGCTCATCCGCGGCAACTGCCGTGCTGGATCACCAGCACCAACGAGTGCACGCACGACATCATCCGCGCCAACCTCGACCGTTCGCCGATGTACGCCGGCGTCATCGAAGGCGTCGGTCCGCGTTATTGTCCGTCGATCGAGGACAAGATCCACCGCTTCGCCAGCAAGAGTAGCCATCACGTCTTTCTTGAACCGGAAGGGCTGACGACGCACGAAATCTACCCGAACGGGATTTCGACGAGCCTGCCTTTCGACGTTCAGCTCGCGCTGGTGCGTTCGATTCGCGGCCTCGAAAACTGCCACATCCTGCGCCCCGGTTACGCCATCGAATACGATTATTTCGATCCCTGCGGACTGAAGTCGTCGCTTGAAACCAAGGCCATCAGCGGCCTCTTTTTCGCCGGCCAGATCAACGGTACCACCGGCTACGAGGAAGCCGCTGCGCAAGGCCTGCTGGCGGGCGCCAACGCGGCCTTGCAGGTGCAGGGCAAGGAAGCTTGGACGCCGCGGCGCGACGAAGCCTACCTCGGCGTGCTGGTCGACGACTTGATCACGCGCGGCGTTTCCGAACCGTATCGGATGTTCACCAGCCGTGCCGAATATCGCCTCTCCTTGCGCGAGGACAACGCCGACCTGCGGTTGACCGAGCACGGTCGCCGCCTGGGGCTGGTCGATGAGCAGCGCTGGGCGATCTTCTGCGAGAAACGCGAGGCGATAGAGCGCGAGCAGCAGCGCTTGAAATCGACCTGGGTGCATCCGTCGAAGGTATCGGTCGACGCGGCGACGCGCGTTCTCGGCCAGCCGATCGAGCGCGAATACACGCTCTACGAGCTGTTGCGCCGGCCCAGCGTGACTTACTCGTCGCTGATGAGTTTGCGCGCGAGCGACGATGAAACGGCAGAGGCTCGCGGATTGAGCAACCCTTTGGCCGCCGAGCAGGTCGAGATTCAGGCCAAGTATCAGGGCTATATCGACCGCCAGGTCGACGAGGTGGCCAGAACGCTGTCCAATGAACAGACGCGGCTGCCCGAAACGATCGATTACAGCCGCATCGGCGGGCTGTCGATCGAGCTGCAGCAAAAACTGATCCGCCACCAGCCGCAGACGATCGGCCAGGCGTCGCGGATCCAGGGAATGACGCCGGCGGCGATCGCTATCCTGCTTGTCCATCTCAAGCGCGGCGCGCTTGACGCAGCGCGCCGTACGGCATGAGCGCGGCGCTGCAGCTTGAGCAGGGGCTCGTTGACCTGGGCATCACGCTGCCGCCTGCCGCGCAGCAGAAACTGCTCGCTTATGCGACCCTGCTCTACAAGTGGAACCGGACCTACAGCCTGACTGCGCTGCGCGAGCAGGACAAAGCGGTCAGCCACCATCTGCTCGATTCGCTGGCGGTGCTGCCTTTCGTCCCCGCCGGGTCTTTGCTCGATGTCGGCAGCGGCGGCGGCATGCCGGGAATTCCGCTGGCCATCGCGCGCCCGGAGCTACGCGTCACCTTGCTCGACAGCAATTCGAAGAAGGCTGCTTTCCTCACGCAGGCGTCGATCGAGCTGGCGCTTCCCAATATTTCCGTTCACTGCGGACGAGTCGAACAGTATCATCCGCAGGATTGCTTTTCGACGATTACCTCGCGGGCATTTTCCGAGCTCGCCGATTTCGTTGCTCTGACGCGGCATTTGCTGTGCGCTGACGGATGCTGGCTGGCGATGAAGGGGCTCTGGCCGCACGACGAGATTGCTGGTCTGCCGCAAGATGTCGCGGTCGGCGAGGTGCGTCGTCTGGTGGTGCCGGGCGTCGATGCGGAGCGCCATCTGGTGCTGATGAGCTTTAGCGGCGCTGCGCGTCACGAGGAGAGTTGAGTTGGTGAAAATACTGGCGGTGACCAATCAGAAAGGCGGTGTCGGCAAAACGACGACGGCGGTCAATCTGTCTGCCTGTCTGGCTGACCTCGGTCAGCGCGTGCTGATGATTGACCTCGACCCACAGGGCAACGCGACGACGGGCTGCGGCGTCGTCAAGCGCGCCGCGCTACCGACGGTCTACCAGATTCTGATCGGCCGTTCGACGGTCGTCGAAGCGCGCATTCGCACCGAGTTCGGTTTCGACATTCTGCCCGCCAACCGTGAGCTGGCCGGCGCAGAGGTCGAGCTGATCGAGATCGAAGGGCGTGAGTACCGGTTGCGCGAAGCGCTGGCGCTGGTCCAGGGCGACTACGATTTTATCCTGATGGACTGCCCGCCGGCGCTCAATATGCTGACCGTCAACGGGCTCGTCGCGGCGCAGGCGGTGATGATCCCGATGCAGTGCGAATACTACGCGCTCGAGGGACTGACCGACCTGGTGGCGACGCTCAAGAAGGTTCGCGTCAACCTCAATTCGAAGCTTGAAATCGAAGGCTTGCTGCGCACGCTGTTCGATTCGCGATCGACGCTGACGCAACAGGTCTCGGGCGAGCTGGTCGAGCACTTCGGCAACAAGGTCTATCGCACGATCATCCCGCGCAACGTTCGTCTGGCCGAAGCGCCGTCGTACGGCAAGCCGGTGATCGCCTTCGACCGCAGCTCCAAGGGCGCGCAGGCTTACCTGGCGCTGGCGCAGGAAATGCTGGATCGACGCGACGGCGTGACGCCGGTCGCGCTCGAACAAGGAGTCGCACAATGAAACTCAAAGGGCTCGGACGCGGTCTCGATGCGCTGCTGGCCGGCAACGAAACGCAGGGCAAGGAGCAGCAGCGCGCGCTGCCGGTTGGCCGTCTGCAGCCTGGTAAGTACCAGCCGCGCACTCAGATGGACAGCGATTCGCTTGCGGAGCTGGCGGCGTCGATCCGCGTGCAGGGACTGATGCAGCCGATTCTGGTGCGCCCGATCGGAGAGGACCGCTTTGAAATCGTTGCCGGCGAACGTCGCTGGCGTGCGGCGCAGATGGCCGGCCTGACCGAAGTGGCGACGCTGATTCGCGAGATTCCTGACGAGTCGGCGCTGGCGATGGCGCTGATCGAGAATATCCAGCGCGAGAACCTCAACCCGCTCGAAGAGGCACAGGGCTTGCAACGCCTGATCGACGAATTTTCGATGACCCATCAGCAGGCCGCCGATGCCGTGGGGCGTTCGCGACCGGCGGCGTCCAATCTGCTGCGCCTGCTGCAACTGGCGGCGCCGGTGCAGGAATTGCTGATGGGCGGAAAGATCGATATGGGTCATGCGCGCGCGTTGTTGCCGCTGTCCGGCGCGCTGCAGATTCTGCTCGCTCAGCGCGTGGTGCAAAAAGGTCTGTCGGTGCGCGATGCAGAACGATTGGCGCAGCAGGCGCTCAAGCCGCCCAAAGACGTCGAAGCCCAAAAGCCCGATCGCGACGTGCTGCGTCTTCAGGACGAGCTTTCCGACGTGCTCGGCGCGCAGGTGCAAATCCGTACCAACCGCAAGGGCGCTGGAAAAATACAGATCGAGTTCGGCGACCTCGATCAGCTCGAAGGCATCCTGCAGCGCCTGCGCTAGTCGATTCGCGCCGCTGGAACGCGCCCAAATCATCCGATTCAAGGTGTCCGGCGATCAGCTGCGCAAGCCTATGGTCGATGCGTTATTCCATGCTTGTTTCGCGCGAAGTGGTATATTATTGCTCTGCATCAATTTAATTTGACCTGAATAAACAAAAGGTCTTATAGTTGACCAAACGACTTGTTGTGGATTGTTTCTTTCATGTTCAGAGCTATCCTTTTTCAGGTCGGAGCGGTAATAATTACTGCAGTAGTGGCTGGGTTGTTCGCAGGAACGCGGGGGGCGGTATCGGCAGCATTGGGTGGGGTGGCGTGTACGCTGCCCAATTTTTTGTTCGCCTTGCGCCTGAAGTTGGTGTCTAATCGCCCTGGCGCTTCGTATCCTGCCAACTTCTTTCTTGGCGAATTCGTCAAGATCGCCGCGACCATCGGCTTGCTGGTGTTTGTTGTAAGGGAGTACTCCGATCTGCACTGGCCGTCCATGCTGATCGGACTGGGGCTTGCTTTGCAAGCGGGTTTCTTGGCATTTTGGAAAAAGTCCTGATCATGGCTACTGGTCACGAAGCTGCTGCTGCGCCCAACGCCGGCGAATACGTCGTTCACCACCTGACCCAGCTCAATACCTCGGGGCATGCGCAGACGTCGATCATCGACTTTAGCGTCATCAATCTCGATACCGTTTTCTTTTCGATCCTGATGGGCGCGATCGGGCTGTTCCTGATGATGCGCGTGGTCAAGGGGGTAACCTCAGGCGTTCCCGGGCGCGGTCAGGCGGCGCTTGAAATACTGATCGAAATGGTCGCCAACCAGGCCAAGTCGATCGTGCACAGCGAACAGTCGCGAAAATTCGTCGCGCCGCTGGCGCTGACCGTCTTCGTCTGGGTCTTCCTGATGAATTCGATGGACTTTCTGCCGGTCGATCTGCTGCCCTGGATTTGGCAGCACCTGACCGGCAACCCGCACGCTTTCCTGCGCGTCGTGCCGACCGCTGACCTCAATGGCACGCTGGGCATGTCGGTCAG
>Ga0316613_10001771_pt1 | contig 14438 bp, 13 predicted proteins | sample OWC_soil_day10_C_2_FD_207647 | JGI IMG/M metagenome (GOLD analysis project Ga0316613, IMG submission 207647) | Wetland soil microbial communities from Old Woman Creek delta, Ohio, United States - OWC_soil_day10_CT_b | ecosystem: Environmental > Terrestrial > Soil > Wetlands | place: USA: Ohio...
TGGCACGGCGGATACCTGGACAACGACCAGTCCGTCGATGGATATTTCCAAGGCCTCCAATTTCGAGCGTTTCGTGTTCGATCTGGTTGGCCGCGATCCTGCCGTGATCCGCGATCTGTGGAGCAAGGTCGACGCAGGTGGCAGCTTTGATCTCTCTGCTACGCCGTTCTTCGCCAATCTGCCCCGGTTCGGTTTCGTGTCGGGCAAGAGCACTCACGCCGATCGGCTGGCGACCATTCGCCGGACCTACGAAAAGCATGGCGTGATAATCGACACGCATACCGCGGATGGCCTCAAGGTAGCGCAGGAGCATCGTACGGCGGACATGCCGATGCTGGTGCTCGAAACGGCGCTACCCGCCAAGTTCGAGGAAACGATCGTCGAGGCGCTGGGCAGGAAGCCGGAACGTCCTACCGCTATGGAAAATATCGAGCGATTGCCGCAGCGTGTCGAGGTGATGGATGTCGATGTCGATGCCGTGAAGCGGTTTATCGTGCAACAGGTGGAAAACCGGTAACCGGCTTTCTTCCGTTGCTGCAAACAGGAAAGGGCACCGCGGTGCCCTTTTTTACGACGATGGATCGAGTGTCAGAGATACAGAACGGCGGGGAAGACGGAGGCCGCAAGCACCAATACCAGCCATTCGAGATTGTGCCTGGCGAGGAACCCGGTGAAGTGCAGGATCAGGATGGTTATGGCAACCACGTAGAACAGCGCGAACAGCATGAATTCCCCCTTCTTTTTCTTGATGCAGCCGACGAGTGCACGCAATGAATATACTTCAACGGCAATTATAGTGATTTCGTTAGGGTGTGTTCTCATTTATCCACTGGATTGCGTTGTCCCGGCACGGGGATGGCCGTGCGACGCGCGTCGCAGCGAAGGGTCGTTCCCTTCGCAAGACGCGCAACAAAGCGGACGCCCCGCGCCGGAACAACCCGAAGGGCAAGGGTCTGGCGCGGCGCATCGCGGCGTTGCCGGTCGCTTGTGCAGATGACTGCACCGCGCGCCCGGCGCCTGGCGCTGCCTCCGCGCCAAACCCTTGCGCAACCAGTGCATAAATGAGAACACACCCTTGGTTTCCAAGCCTGTTTTTGGGGGAGCTAACCCTGAAAGCGCATTGAGAGGTCGAGTGCCCGAACGTCTTTCGTCAGGCTACCCACAGAAATCCGGTCAACGCCTGTTTCCGCGATAGCGCGCACCGTTTCGAGGCTGACGTTGCCGGAAGCCTCGAGAATGGCGCGCCCGGCCGAGAAGGCGACGGCCTTGCGCATCTGCTCAAGACTCATGTTGTCGAGCAGGATCATCCTGGCGCCTGCATCGAGTGCTTGCCCGAGTTCATCGAGGTTCTCGACCTCGACCTGGATGAACTTGCAGCGGTTGGCACCGCCAGCGACTTTCTGTGCCGCAGCCACCGCGGCACCGATACTGCCGGCGGCCAGGATGTGGTTCTCCTTGACCAGGATGGCGTCGTAGAGACCGATGCGGTGGTTGCCGCCACCACCGCACAGGACCGCATACTTCTGCGCCAATCGCAGGCCGGGCAGCGTCTTGCGGGTGTCGACCACTTGCGCCTTGGTGCCGGCAACCGCGTCGGCATATTGGCGTGCCTTGGTGGCTACGCCGGAGAGAAGCTGCAGGAAATTGAGTGCCGTGCGTTCCCCGGTCAGCATGGAGCGTGCCGGGCCTTCGATCTCGCAGACAATCTGGTTGGGAGCAAGGCGCTCGCCATCCTGCGCCTGCCAGGTGATCCTTATCGTGCCGTCGAGCTTCATGAAGCACTGCTCGAACCATGCGGTGCCGCACAGGACGGCGTTTTCGCGTGAAATGACGCTGGCTCGAGTGACGACGTCAGCCGGAACCAGCTGTGCGGTGAGATCGCCGCCGCCGACATCCTCGGACAGCGCGGAGGCAACGTTGCGCTCGATTTCCGAGTCGGTCAGGTAATCGGGGAGTGGACGGACGCTAGTATTCATGGGGATGGTTTGAGTGGTGTCGGGAAAAGTCTTGGGTGGTATTTTATATCGGACCCGTTTGCCCCGGTTTGTTCCAGGGCCATCTATGCCGATGGGTCAGGGGCTGGAAGTTGCTCCGCTACAGAAGTTCGTGACGGGTCAGTTGCTGGCCGTCCCAGGCAAGGTATTCGCCACGATCCTCGTGCCAGTCGGATAACACCCAGCGCTCCACGTGAATGCCGTCAACAATGTGGTCGTGCCGCGCCGGGCGATGGGTGTGGCCGTGGATCAGGGTGCTGTAACCATACTGCCGCAGGAAGTCATCCGTGGCGGACGGGTTCAGGTCCATCGTTTGCATCGGCTTTTCGCGTTTCGAAGTTTCGCTTTGCTCACGCATTGCCGTGGCGATCGCCTTGCGTTCCGCGAGCGGCTTGCGCAGGAAAATGCCTTGCCAGTCGTTGGTGCGGACCTGTGCGCGGAATGTCTGGTACTCCGCATCGTCGGTACACAGCGCGTCGCCGTGCGAGAGAACGAATTGCCAGGAAGGCAGTGAAAGCACGTAGGGGTCGGGCAGGAGCGTGGCGCCGGAACGTTCGGCGAAATGTCTTCCCAGCAGGAAATCACGGTTGCCGTGCTGGACGGCAACCTTCGTCCCGCTGTCGGACAGCTCGCGCAGCTGCGCGACAATATCGCCGTTGAAAGTATCGTCCGGGTCGTCGATCGAATCGTCGCCCGGCCAGGCTTCGAACAGGTCGCCGAGGATGAAAATGCGTTCGGCGGAGCGGGCCTGATTGCCGAGGTAGCTCAGGAAGAGGCGCGTTACGCCGGGAGCTCCCGGCGAGAGGTGCAGGTCCGAAAGGAAGTGGATCACGGTTTGTTCGGACCTGACGAGGGAGATCAGCAGATTTCCGCACGCTCGATGATCACGTCTTCCTTCGGAACGTCCTGATGGAAACCGGAGTTGCCCGTCTTGACGCCCTTGATCTTGTCCACCACATCAGTGCCTTCAACGACCTTGCCGAAGACGCAGTAGCCCCAGCCGTTGCCGTTTGGTGCCTTGAAGTTGAGGAATTCGTTGTCGGCGACGTTGATGAAGAATTGTGCCGTCGCCGAGTGCGGATCGGAGGTGCGTGCCATGGCGATGGTATAGGCGTTGTTCTTCAGGCCGTTGTCGGCCTCGTTCTTGATTGGCGCCTTGCAGGGCTTCTGCTTCATGCCCGGTTCGAAGCCGCCGCCCTGGATCATGAAACCATCGATGACGCGGTGGAAGATGGTGTTGTCGTAGTGTCCCGCTTCGGCGTAGGCGAGGAAGTTCTTCGCGCTTTCCGGAGCCTTTTCGGCATCGAGTTCAAGGGCAATGACGCCGAAATTGGTGTGCAGCTTGATCATGGGATTTCCTTGCTATTTGTCGGAGAGAACTTTGACGGACTGAATGATGACCGGCTGGACCGGCACGTTCTGGTGCATGCCGCTGTTGCCGGTCGGCACTTTGGCAATCTTGTCGACGACTTCCAGGCCCTGGACGACCTTGCCGAAAACGGCGTAGCCCCACCCGTCGTGGGCAGGGTAGTCGAGCCCGGTATTGTCGCGGTGGTTGATGAAGAACTGCGCCGTCGCCGAATGCGGATCGTTGCGCCGGGCCATGGCGATCGTTCCACGCTGGTTCTTCAGGCCGTTCTTCGCTTCGTTCTGGATCGGGGCGCCGGCCTTTTTCTCACTCATGTCGGCGGTAAAACCGCCGCCCTGGATCATGAAGCCGTCGATGACGCGATGGAAAATGGTGCCGTCGTAATGTCCTTCCTTCGCATATTTCAGGAAGTTGTTGACGGTACCGGGGGCCTTCTCGGCATTCAGCTCAATGACCATCTTGCCGGCGCTGGTCTGCATTTCAACGCTGGGGGCAGCCAACGCAGCTGCAGAGACGGTCAACGCGGCAATTGCGAAGAGAAACTTCATCAGGCGCTTCCTTCAAAAATGATTTTCCAGGCGCCGTCCTCGCGGATCCAGTATTGGCGCTTTTTCATCTGGTTGTTGAGATTGTTGCTCTGGTAGTCCTGCTCGAAGGTGACGACGACCAGTTCGTCCTTACCCGGGTCGCGGAACATGGACACATTGGACAGCTTTACCTTGATCCATTCCTTGCTGGCGTTGACTTGTCGCTTCTGTCGGCCGAATTGCTCGATATCCTGATCTTTGGTCCTGAACTTTCCCGAGTAGTGTTTCAGGTAACGGTTGATGTCGCGGCTTTCCCAGTCGCTGCGCCATTCCTCGATCTTCTTGTTCAGCGCGGAGCGTTCGTTCTGCCAGTCATCGAGCGACAGCCATTCTATCGAATTGCTGATGATAACCGGCGTCAGGCCTATCTGCAGGTTCTTGGCCAGGGCGTCGAGGTCGGTATTCGAGAGAACGACGCACCCGTCCGAGGCCTTTGGCGGCCGCGAGAAGGTGTCCGACGGTGTTCCGTGCAGCCATATGCCGTGCCCGTTACGCCCCTGCCGCTTGTCCCATTCATTCGGGTAGTTGATCGGGAAAGCGCCCGTGCCGTAAAAATCGCCTACCTTCTTGGGATTGAGGCTGGAAGTGACGTGATAGACGCCAGTCGGCGTCTTCTTGTCTCCTTCGCGCATCTTGTCCGCACCCAACTTGCCGTGCGAGATGTAGTAATCCGCCACGAAACGGGGGCGTCCACCGGCGCTGGTGTCGTTCTGGTACAGGTAGAGCCGCGATTTCTGAGTGTCGACGACGATGGCGTGCTGTTGGTCCGGCTGCATCTGCAGCAGATAACGCGGAACATAATCGGTCGTAGCCGGCCGATTGCGGTACGCCTTGAGCCGGGCGACGATCTCGTCGCGCAGGTCGCTGACCGATTCGCGCGGAGCATTCTGCGCATTTCCGAAGGTGGAAAGAGGCATGCTGCGCGCGAGCAGAAGGTCTCCCTTGATCAAGTGCGCAAGACGGAAATTCGGATATTGCCGCAGCAGCGATTCGGTTTTTTCTAGCGCGCGCTCCAGGCGGTTGTTCTCGATCTCGTCGAGGATTCGCGACAGTTGAGGCTCGGGGCCGGAATCGGAATACGTGGCAGGTGCCGTCGGGCGGCTGTTGGCGACAGCGGTTACGACCGATCCGGCGAGGCAAACGGCAATTAGGGTGAGCGGGATTGCGATCCGTCGCATCAGCCCACGCGTTCCTGCTGGATGAGCCATTTGTTACCCGACTTGACGAAAACCAGCGTCTTGTTGGTCGAGGACTTGAGCGTCGCCGAGGTGTATTGCTGGCGGAAACGAACCGTTGCCGTGTCGCCGGAAACGGATACCTTGACGTCGTCAGCCGTGACTATCAGCTTCCCCGGCTTGTCGATCCGCTGCTTGCGTTCCGTTTCCCAGTCCTTGCGCGCCATGCCGTTGGGTGTCTGGAAATTAGTGGCGTAGAACGCCAGATAGCTCTTCACGTCTTTGCGCGACCAGGCGCTGGCCCAGTCCTGCACAAGTTTCGTGATCTCGGACTCCGCAGCGTCGGCGGCGGATGTCCTGGTTCCCGCTTCCTGTTTATCTGCCGGTTTGGCCGATGCCGCAGCCTCCGGTACTTTTTCAACAGGTTTGACTGCGGGCGGCGCTACTGGGGTGGCGACAGCCGTTGTGGCCGGTGACGTTGAGGGTGTTTTGGCCGGAACTTCGGCCGCGGCGGTTTTCGCCGGTTCGCTTTCTGCCTTCGGCGCTGCAGCGGTGGGCTTTACGCCGGGTTTCACCGAGGCGCTGATCAGCTCCTTGATCATCGACAGCTTGGTCTGAGTGGTTTTGTTCGATGAGTCGAGTTGTAATGCTTTGTCATAAGCCTGGCTGGCGAGCTTGGCATAGACATCGCCGAGGTTCTCGTGGGCGATGGAGTAGCTCGGATGTGTGCGGATAGCCATCTCCAGCGCGGTGCGCGCCTTGTCGTACTGCTTTTGCTGGGCGTACAGCACGGCCAGGTTGTTGTAGGGTTCGGGCAGTTCCGGGAAGTCCTCGGTCAGCCGGGTGAAGACCGCAATGGCCTCGGCCGGGCGGCCCATCTCGGTCAGGATCAGCCCCTTCATGAAGCGGCCTTGGGCATCCTTGGGTTTCGACGAGATGTAGACATCGACCTTCTCAAGCGCCTGGGGCATCTGCCCCTGTTTCATCAGACGCTGGATATCCGGGATTGTCTGCGCATTGGCAAAGGAAACCGAAGCGGCCAGCAGCAGCCCTAGTACAAGGGCTGAAAGGCGCGCCAGCGAAGGCTTTTGGGCGATTGGATGCATCGGTATGTTATACTTTTCGCGGTTGGTTAAAACCCGCTGATTCTAACAAGAAGCGCCCCGAAACCAAAGTATTCCTCGTGCTCCCCTTCGTAGCGGAGCCAGACACGTGAGCCAGAAAATGCTGAAAATCTACAATTCCCTGACCCGGGAAAAGCAGGACTTTGTTCCCATCGAATCCGGCAAGGTGCGCATGTACGTTTGCGGGATGACTGTCTATGACTATTGCCATCTGGGGCACGCCCGCGTGCTGGTCATCTTCGACATGGTGCAGCGCTGGCTGCGGGCCAGCGGATTCGACGTGACCTACGTCCGCAACATCACCGACATCGACGACAAGATAATCAAGCGCGCCTTGGAGAACAACGAGACGATCGGCGAACTGACCAACCGCTTCATTGCCTTCATGGACGAGGATTCTGCCGCGCTGGGCGTCGAGAAGCCCGATTTCGAGCCGCGCGCAACGGAGTACGTGCCGCAGATGCTCGGTTTGATAGGGCAACTCGAAAGGAACGGATTGGCGTACAAGGCGGCCGATGGCGACGTCAATTTTTCGGTACGCAAGTTTCCCGGCTACGGCAAGCTTTCCGGCAAGTCGCTCGACGACCTGCGCGCCGGCGAGCGGGTCGATGTCGACCAGGCCAAGCACGATCCGCTCGATTTTGTCCTGTGGAAACACGCCAAGGAAGGCGAGCCGTTTTGGGAGTCGCCTTGGGGCAAGGGCCGGCCGGGCTGGCACATCGAATGCTCGGCCATGAGTTCGGATATCCTCGGCAAGCAGTTCGACATCCACGGCGGCGGACAGGATCTGCAGTTTCCGCATCATGAGAATGAGATTGCCCAGTCCGAGGGGGCCCACAATTGCCGTTTCGTCAATTACTGGATGCACAATGGCTTCGTGCGCGTCGACGACGAGAAGATGTCCAAGTCGCTTGGCAACTTCTTCACCATCCGCGAAGTGCTCAAGAAGTACGACGCGGAGGTGGTGCGATTCTTCATCCTGCGCGCCCACTACCGTAGCCCGCTCAACTATTCCGACAAGCATCTCGACGATGCGCGCCAAGCGCTGTCCCGACTGTACACGGCGCTGAAGGCGATCGATGCGCCGGATGTTGCGGTCGATTGGAGCGAAGCGCACGCACAGCGTTTCCGCGATGCGATGGAAGATGACTTCAACACGCCCGAAGCCTGCGCCGTCCTGTTCGATCTGGCCACGGAGGTCAATCGCAGCAAGTCGACGAGCCTGGCCGGGCAACTGCGGGCGTTGGCTGGCCTGATGGGCCTGCTCAAACGCAATCCGCAGGAATTCTTGCAGGCAACCCCCGTCGGCGAGGATAGCGGCTCGGACCAGTATTCGGTGGAGAAGATCGAAGCCCTGATCGCCGCGCGCATCGCCGCCAAGAAAGCGAAGAATTTTCCGGAAGCTGATCGCATCCGCAGCGAGTTGACCGCGGCCGGAATCGTGCTGGAGGATGGTCCGCAGGGAACGACCTGGCGCCGCGCGTAAGTAGATATGGCTCGGTAGCCTATTCGAGCTTGGGCGGGCATTTTGCCACTGGCGATAGCCGTCCCCTATCGCCTGCTTTGTCGGATTTTTTTACACGCTGCAGTTGCTTTCCCCTATCTATTACTTTAGTAATGGATAGGGTGTTGATTGACTATCGTTTTTTTATTCCGGCACGAACCGTGCTTGTTGACAGCTGTCCCTGTGGTAGCAGGTAATTTTCAGCAAGAAAGGTCGGTATAGTCATGAAAATCTCAACTGGTAAATTCAGGCAATTGGCGATTGCTGCTGCGTTGAGTTCTGGTTTGGTGGGCGTTGCGCATTCGGCAGCGATTGATCTGACTGGTCTGACCTATGTGAATTATGGCGACGCGAATTCCTACGCGTTGCAGGTCAGTCAGGTGATAACGGGTAATCCTGCGCTTAACGTGGATTCCACACCGGGGCAGATCAAGGATTTGATTGTGATCGCAACAGGGGCAGATGGTAATCCGGTCAATACCAATGTGGCCGGAATGGACGATGCCTTATCGACACCTAACGGGAACAACAGCGCCAACTTCTTCTCTGGCGTCTGGGATAGCACCATCGCGGCATTCTCCGGCTTCCTCAACGGAATGAATCCGCTGTTTTTCTTCAACAACAATCAGATCAATAGTGGCGCCGGAACCAATCAGAATGTAGCGGTCTGGGCGCAGTTGAGTCTGACGGGTGCCAACGTCGATACGATCTTTTTCGATTTCACCAACCGCAACGGCAAGTATGCGCTCTTTACCGAAGGCGGCGGTGGACAGTATCTGGGTGATGTCACGGCCTACACCTCGACGGGGGCCGGGCCGATTGCGGGCACTAACCTTGCGACTGATTACGTGTTGTCCGGTGGTCCAATCTGCCTGACAGCTACCGATGTTCCTGTTTCGTGTTCCAATCCCGCCGCTGTTCAAGGTCCGATCAACAACAATCTGGGCGCAAATCAGGCGGCGTATGCGATCGATGTGCCGGAACTCAACGCCTTCCTGGCCAAGTGGCTGGCTGGCGATTTGTCGGTGGCAGGATACACCGATCTGCATGTCGATCTGCGTTACGGATGTGATCCCGCAACCGGGGTTGCCGGGCAGGGGGATTGCATAGGTCGCGATGCCAACAACGGTTATGAGCAACTGTTCGTTGGAACTTCGGTCCCGACGCAAGTGCCGGAACCTGGCGTCCTCTGGCTGCTGGGCGCATCGATGCTTGGCATGGCGCTCGTCGTTCGTCGGAAGGTTTGACCGCTTAGCGAATTACCGATTGACAATCGGCGCCAACAACAAGGGCCTGACGGGGTAACCGTTCAGGCCCTTGGCTTTTCTGTTCCGGATGCCAAGAAGTAGGCTTCCGGATAGTGCTTTAGCCCGCGAAGAACTCCTTGACCTTGTCCATCCACGATTTTGCACGGGGGTTGTGGCGTTCGGCGTCGCCGCTGCTCGATTCTTCCAGTTCGCGCAGCAGTTCCTTCTGGCGTTCGGTGAGGTTGACCGGGGTTTCGACCACCACGTGGCACAGCAGGTCGCCATGGGCGTGGCTGCGCACGCCCTTGATGCCCTTGCCGCGCAAGCGGAAGATCTTCCCTGATTGGGTTTCCTCCGGAATCCTGAGTTTTGCAGCTCCGTCCAGCGTGGGGATTTCTATTTCGCCGCCGAGGGCCGCCGTGGTGAAACTGATCGGCATTTCGCAATGCAGGTCGTTCTGCTCGCGCTGGAAAACGGCGTGTGCTTTAAGGTGAATCTGTACGTACAGGTCGCCTGACGGGCCGCCGTTGATGCCGTGCTCACCTTCGCCGGAGAGACGGATGCGATCACCTTCGTCAACCCCGGCTGGAATTTTCACGGCCAGCGTCTTGTGCTGCTTGACGCGGCCTGCGCCCTGGCAGCTACCGCAGGGTTCGGCGATGAACTTGCCCGTACCATGGCACTTGGGGCAGGTCTGCTGGATCGAGAAGAAGCCTTGCTGCAGGCGAACCTGCCCGCTGCCCTGGCACGTCGGGCAGGTCTTCGGCTGAGTGCCGGCCTTGGCGCCGCTGCCCTTGCAGGAATCGCAGACTTCCATGGTCGGGATGCGGATCTTGGTTTCCGTGCCGAAGGCCGCCTGCTCGAGCGTGATTTCCAGGTTGTAGCGCAAGTCCGCGCCGCGATAGACGTTGGAACGTCCTCCGCGGGCGCCACCGCCACCGCCGAAGATCTCGTCGAAAATGCCGCCGAACGCGTCGGAGAACCCGCCTGCACCGCCTCCAAAGCCGCCAAACCCTCCCCCCATGCCAGCCTGAGGATCGACCCCAGCATGGCCGTACTGGTCGTAGGCCGCACGTTTTTGGGAGTCCGAAAGGATTTCGTAGGCTTCCTTGGCTTCCTTGAAATGCTCTTCCGCTTTGGGATTGTCCGGATTGCGGTCCGGGTGGTGCTTCATGGCCAGCTTGCGGTAGGCCTTCTTTATTTCATCGTCGGATGCGTCACGGTTGACGCCGAGAACGTCATAAAAGTCGCGTTTAGCCATGGGGTGAAATGCCGGGTGAGGTAAGGCAGATGGGCGAGGGCGCGATTATACGCTCCTCGCCCGTGACAAGTATCGAGGCTTACTTCTTGTCTTTGACTTCCGTGTACTCGGCGTCAACGACGTCGCCATCGTCCTTCTTGGCTTCGCCAGAAGGGCCGCCCGCTTCTGCGCCGGCGGTTCCTGCAGCACCGGCTTCGGCCTGCTGCTTGGCGTACATCTTCTCGCCGAGCTTCTGGGCAGCCGTTCCGAGGGCTTCGCTCTTGGCCTTGATGGCGTCTATATCGTTGCCGCGGATGGCTTCTTCCGCTTCCTTGATCGCTTCGTCGATCTTGCCCTTTTCTTCGTCCGAGAGTTCCTTGCCGTACTCGGTCATCGACTTCTTGACCATATGGATCATGCCGTCGCACTGGTTGCGGGCATCCGCCAGTTCGTGTGCCTTCTTGTCTTCCTCGGCGTGCAACTCGGCATCCTGCACCATGCGCTGGACTTCTTCCTCCGACAGGCCGGAGGAGGCCTGAATCTTGATCTTGTTTTCCTTGCCGGTGGCCTTATCTTTCGCCGAGACGTGCAGGATGCCGTTGGCGTCGATGTCGAAGGTGACTTCGATCTGCGGCATGCCGCGCGGGGCCGGCGGGATGTCGGACAGGTTGAACTGGCCGAGGCTCTTGTTGCCGGAAGCCATTTCGCGCTCACCCTGGAGCACGTGGATGGTCACTGCCGACTGGTTGTCTTCGGCGGTCGAAAAGACCTGCGAGGCCTTGGTCGGAATCGTGGTGTTCTTCTTGATCAGCTTGGTCATCACGCCGCCCAGCGTTTCGATGCCCAGCGACAGCGGGGTAACGTCGAGCAGCAGCACATCCTTGACTTCGCCCTGCAGCACGCCGCCCTGGATTGCGGCGCCGACGGCGACCGCTTCGTCCGGGTTGACGTCTCGACGCGGTTCCTGGCCGAAGAACTCCTTGACCTTGTCCTGCACCTTGGGCATGCGGGTCATGCCGCCGACCAGGATCACATCGTCAATGTCGGAGAGCTTGCAGCCCGCGTCCTTCATGGCGATGCGGCAGGGCTCGATGGTGCGCTCGATGAGTTCGTCGACCAGCGACTCGAACTTGGCGCGGGTGATCTTCAGCGCCAGGTGCTTCGGACCCGAGGCATCGGCCGTGATGTACGGCAGGTTGATTTCGGTCTGCTGGCTCGACGACAGTTCGATCTTGGCCTTTTCCGCGGCATCCTTGAGACGCTGCAGGGCCAGCACGTCGGCCTTCAGGTTGACGCCGGATTCCTTCTTGAACTCGTCGATGATGTAGTCGATCAGGCGCTGGTCGAAGTCTTCACCACCAAGGAAGGTGTCTCCGTTGGTGGACAGCACTTCGAACTGGTGCTCGCCTTCGATCTCGGCGATTTCGATTATCGAAATGTCGAAGGTGCCGCCGCCGAGGTCATAAACGGCGATTTTCTTGTCGCCCTGTTTCTTGTCCATGCCGAAGGCGAGGGCCGCGGCAGTCGGTTCATTGATGATGCGCTTGACTTCCAGGCCGGCGATGCGCCCTGCGTCCTTGGTGGCTTGGCGCTGGCTGTCGTTGAAGTAGGCCGGGACGGTGATGACGGCCTCGGTGACTTCCTCGCCCAGATAATCCTCGGCAGTCTTTTTCATCTTGCGCAAGACTTCGGCGGAAACCTGCGGAGGGGCGATCTTTTTGCCGCGTGCTTCAACCCAGGCGTCGCCGTTGTCGGCCTTGAGGATTTTGAAGGGCATCAACGCGATGTCCTTCTGCACTTCCTTTTCCTCGAAGCGGCGGCCGATCAGGCGCTTGACCGCGAACAGGGTGTTGTGCGGGTTGGTCACGGCCTGGCGCTTGGCCGGGGCACCGCACAGGATTTCGTCGTCGTTGGTGTAGGCGACGATCGACGGCGTGGTGCGCGCGCCTTCGGAGTTTTCGATGACTTTCGGTTTTCCGCCTTCCATGACGGCGACGCAGGAGTTGGTCGTGCCGAGGTCGATGCCGATTATTTTGCCCATGTCAGAATCCTTTATTTATTGGTGAATACCGAGAAATGTCGGGTTGAGCCCTAGTTGGGGGTCGTTGATTTCTTTTCAAGCCTTGGGTTTTGCCACTATGACCAGGGCCGGGCGCAGCACGCGTTCGGCGATCAGGTAGCCCTTCTGCAGTACGGATACGACGGTGTTGGCTTCCTGTTCCGCGTCGATCATGCTGATCGCCTGGTGGAAGTAGGGGTCGAACTTCTCGCCGACCGGATTGATTTCCTTCAGGCCAGACTTTTCAAAGGCGGCCACCAGTTGCTTGAGCGTGAGTTCGGTACCGGATTTCAGGCTTTCTACGCTGGGGTTATCCGCGGCGAGCCCGGCTTCCAGGCTGTCCTTGACGGCGAGCAGTTCGCCGGCAAAACGCTCGATGGCGAATTTCGAAGCCTTCGCAATGTCTTCTTGGGCGCGGCGGCGGACGTTCTCGGTCTCCGCCTTGGCACGCAGCCAGGCATCGTGATGTTCCTCGGCCTTCAGTTCGGCCTGGCGGATCATCTCCTCGAGGCTGGGGGTGCTGTCGACCGCCTCATTCTCGGCGGGGGGCGAAGCGGCGTCGGCCGCGGCGCCAGGGGGCGTGTCTTTTTCAAGTTCTTGCATGGTTCGAGGTCTCCGGGAAAACTTGGCCTAACTGGGGGCGAAATCCGTCATTTCAAGCTTTTTTTTCATGTTTGTTTGAACGAGTTACTATAGTGCGCTGCGTGGTTCGCGAAATGGCGTTGTTTGAGCACTTGGCACGGATTGGTGACACTAGCGGCATGGAAAAAATCGGCAAATACGAAATCATTCGCACGCTGGGGAAAGGCGCGACGGCAGTCGTCTATCTGGCGCGCGATCCGGACAGCGGCCGGGAAGTGGCGGTCAAGCTGATCCGTTTTGGCGAGGACAATGCCGCCATGTCCCGCCGCTTGCGCAAGCTGTTCCAGATCGAAGGGTCGGTCGGCCGGCGCCTCGATCATCCGAACATCGTCAAGATCTACGACGCGCAGATCGAATCCGACCAGGCGTACATCGTCATGGAGTACATCGAAGGCAAGGCGCTGGACTACCACTGCGCGATCAATCGCCTACTGCCCATGCACCGGGCCATCGGCATCATCTTCAAGTGCTGTCTGGCGCTCGATCACGCTTTCCGGCAAGGGGTGGTGCATCGCGACATCAAGCCGGCCAACATCCTGATCGACGCGGAGGACAATCCGAAAATCACCGATTTCGGGTTGGCGCTCAATCTGCACAAGGACATGGACCGGGATTCGACATTCATCATGGGGGTCGGCTCCCCGGCATATATGTCCCCGGAGCAAGTCAAGAACTACCCGTTGAACCAGAAGACGGATCTGTATTCGCTCGGAGTCGTGCTCTTCCAGCTGCTGACCGGGCGCCTGCCATTCCGGGCCAACAACCAAGGGGCGCTGATCTACAAGATCGTCAACATGGAAACGCCATCCGTGTGCGATCTCAATCCGAATCTTCCGGCGGGCCTTGATCCGATCCTGAAAAAGGCGATGGAGAAGGACCTCTACAATCGGTACCGCAATGGGGCGGAATTCGCCAAAGACCTGTCGACCGTCCGCTACCAGATGGTTGACGAGAACGAGACGCAGCAGGATACGAAGCATTTCGAGATGCTGCGCAGTCTGGAGTTCTTCAACGAGTTCGAGGACATTGAGTTGTGGGAAGTGCTGCGCATCAGCGTCTGGCGCGAGGTGTCGGACAAGGTGGCCTTGATCCGGGAAGGGGACAACAACCGTATCTTTGGCGTGATCGTCAACGGTTTCGTCGAAGTGTCCATCGAGGGCAAGGCCTTGTGCCGACTCGGGTCAGGGGAGGTAGTCGGCGAGATGACCTACCTGCATCCAAGCGACACGAAGCGGTCGGCCAGCGTAGTGACGCTCGAGCCGACACTTTTTCTGGAGATCAACAGTTCTGCCCTCGATCTATCCTCGGATGAACTGCTCGAACGCTTCCGCAAGACGCTGATTGCCAAGGTGCTGTCGCGCATGCGCGGGGCCAACAAGGCACTTGCGAAGTCGGGATTGCCGGCGGTGCAGGGGCGGGGGTTAGCCTGCGATCTTGAATTGGCGCCGCCTTGATGGTTCAAGAAAATTAACTACAGCTGGCGCGGCGAAAACAGGG
>Ga0316613_10001774_pt1 | contig 14416 bp, 15 predicted proteins | sample OWC_soil_day10_C_2_FD_207647 | JGI IMG/M metagenome (GOLD analysis project Ga0316613, IMG submission 207647) | Wetland soil microbial communities from Old Woman Creek delta, Ohio, United States - OWC_soil_day10_CT_b | ecosystem: Environmental > Terrestrial > Soil > Wetlands | place: USA: Ohio...
ACGTTCCGCCGGCGTCGTCCACTTCAACGACTCGCTCGACATCACCCGGCGGGTCCTGGACCTCGTGAACAAGGCGCCGAAGCCCGCGGCGGAGAAAAAGGAGGGGGGCGGTGGGAAGTAGCCTCCTCCTCTCCGAGCTTGCGGGGAAGATCGGCGCTGTCCTGTCGGGCCCGGATTCCCGGATTACGGGGATCGCCCCCGTGGAGGAGGCGGGCCCCGGGCAGGTCACGTTCCTGTCGAACCCGAAATACGCACATCTCGCACGGGAGACGAAAGCTTCCGCCGTCATCGCGAAGGAGCCTATCCCGGGGGCCTCCTGCGCCTTCCTGCTGACGCCGAACCCGTATTTCGCCTTCGCCTGCGCCGTGGAAGCGTTCCACCCGGCGGTCCGCCCGGGCCCGGGCGTCTCGCCGCAGGCGAGCGTGCACTCCCGGGCCTCCCTGGGGAAGGACGTGTCGGTCGGCCCGTTCGCCGTCGTGGAGGCGGGCGCCGTCCTCGGGGACCGGGTCGCGTTGCTGGCCGGGGTCTACGTGGGGAGAGGCGCCCGGGTCGGCGAAGACAGCCTCCTGTATCCCCACGTGACCCTATACGAGGACGTCCGGGTCGGGAAGCGGGTCATCCTCCACGCGGGGTGCGTCGTGGGGAGCGACGGTTTCGGCTTCGCCCCCTCGCCACAGGGGTTCCGGAAGATCCCGCAAGTGGGGACCGTGGAGATCGAGGACGACGTGGAAGTCGGGGCGAACACTACGATCGACCGGGCCGCCCTCGGCGTCACGCGCATCGGGCGGGGGACCAAGCTCGACAACCTCATCCAGGTGGGGCACAACGTCGTCATCGGCCAGGACACCGTGATCGCAGCCCAGACGGGCATCTCCGGCAGCTGCCGCATCGGGAGCCGGGTCATGATGGGGGGCCAGGTCGGGCTCGCGGGACACATCGAGGTGGGCGATGGCGTGATGCTGGGGGGCAAGGCCGGCGTGTCGCAGTCGCTCTCGTCCGCGGCGTCGCCCGCATGGTCGGGCAACCCGGCGATGCCCCACAAGACGTGGCTCCGGATGGTGACGCTGCTACCGAAGCTCCCGGAGCTGTTCCGGCGCGTGAAGCGGCTCGAGGGGGGACCCCCCCCGGAAGGGGAGGAGTGACGTGTTCTCGATCCAGGAGATCATGGAGCTGTTGCCGCACCGGTACCCGTTTCTCCTCGTGGACCGGATCGTGGAGTGGGAGCCGGGGAAACGGATCGTGGGAATAAAGAACGTAACCATCAACGAGCCGTTCTTCCAGGGCCACTTCCCGGGGCATCCCATCATGCCCGGCGTACTGATCGTCGAGGCCGTCGCGCAGGCCGGGGGCATCCTGGCCCTGAAGGCGATGGGGGGAGAACGGCGGATTGCCTACTTCGCCGGCATCGACAACTGCAAGTTCCGACGGCCCGTGGTCCCGGGGGACCAGCTCCGGCTCGAGGTGACCGTGCTCGCCCACACGGGGCCCGTCTGGAAGATGCACGGCGAAGCGCTGGTAGACGGCGCGGTCGCGGCGAAGGCCGACGTGACCGCGACGATCCCCGACGGGGTGGAGACGCCCGCGGAAGGGGGGGGGCAATGATCCACCCCACCGCGATCATCGACCCGGGGGCGGAACTCGGGAAGGAGGTAACGGTCGGGCCGTACGCCGTCATCGGCCCCAAGGTGACGATCGGGGACGGGTGCACCGTCGGGTCGCACGCCGTCATCGAGTCCCACGTCCGCATGGGCAAGGGGAACCGGATCCACTCCTTCGCTTCCGTCGGCGCGATCCCGCAGGACCTGAAGTACCGGGGCGAGGAGTCGTGGGTGGAGATGGGGGACGGGAACATCATACGGGAGTTCGCCACGGTGAACCGGGGTACCGCCGGGGGAGGGGGGCTGACGAGCATCGGGAACAATACCCTCGTGATGGCGTACAGCCACCTCGCCCACGACTGCCACGTGGGCAGCCACGTCATCATGGCGAACTCGGCCACCCTCGCCGGCCACGTCACGGTGGAGGACGGGGCGATCATCGGAGGGCTGACGGGAGTCCACCAGTTCGTGCGGATCGGGGCGCACTGCATGATCGGGGCGCTCTCCGGGGTCGGCCAGGACGTCCCGCCGTACGTGACCGCCGTGGTGTCCCGCCCGCAGCGGGGGTACTCCCTGTACGGGCTGAACCTGATCGGCCTGAAGCGGAACCGGTTTTCCGAGGAGACGATCGCGGCGCTGAAGCAGGCGTTCAAGATCCTCTTCCGGTCGGACACCCCCATCAAGGATTCCCTGGCGCGCGCGGAGGCCGAACTGCCGCCGCTGCCGGAGGTTCGGCACATGATCGACTTCGTCCGGTCCAGCAAGCGGGGGGTCCTGAGGTAGCGGATGCCGCGGACCCTGTTCCTCCTCTGCGGGGAGCCCTCCGGGGAGGTATACGCGGCGCGGGTCGCGCGGGCGTTCCGCGAGCGGTATCCGGGGGTTCCGCTGGAAGGGATCGGCAGCGCACGCCTCGAAAGCGAGGGAGTCCGGCTTCTGCGGGATTACGGCGACATCTCCGTAATGGGGTTCACCGGGGTGGTGAGACGCCTCCCGGAGATCCGCAGCGCCCTCCGGGCGGCGAAGGACCGCGTGTCCCGACCGGACATCGGCGCGGTGGTGCTGGTCGACTTCCCGGATTTCAACTTCCGCGTCGGGCTGGCCGCCTGGAAACGGGGGGTTCCCGTCGTCTACTACATTCCGCCCCAGGTATGGGCCTGGCGGGCCGGACGAGCCAGGACGCTTGCGCGCTTCACCCGCGGGGCGGTCGTCCTGTTTCCCTTCGAGGAGGGATTCCTGAGACGGTACGGGGTGAACGCGGTTTTCGCGGGCCATCCGCTGCTGGAGGTGCTCGCACCCGTACTCGATTCGCCCGCCGAGCCGGCGCGCTTCGGCATCCCCCCGGGGAAGAGGGCCGTCGGGCTCCTGCCGGGCAGCCGCACGGCGGAGGTGGAGAAGAACCTGCCGGCCCTCCTGTCGTCGGGGCGCCTCGTGGCGGAACGGGCCCCGGATGTGCACTTCGTGCTCCCCGTCGCCCGACCCTCCCTCCGGAAATCCATCGAACGGGGCGTCTCCGGCTGCGGCCTCCCCCTGACGCTCGTGGAAGAGGACCGGCACCGGCTCTTCCGCTGCATGGAGGCCGCAGTGGCGGTCTCGGGCACGGTCACGCTGGAGCTCGCCCTCCTGGGGGTCCCGTCGGTTATCGTATACCGGACGAGCAGGCTCAACTACCACATCGCAAAGCGGCTCGCGAAAGTCCACTCCGTCGGCCTGCCCAATCTCGTGTCGGGGGAGCCGTTCCTGCCGGAGTTGATCCAGGACGACTTCACCCCGGCGCGCGCCGCGGACGCCCTGTGCGGGATGCTGGAGGACGGGAACCGGCTCGGTGCGCTCCGGAGCCGGTGCCTCGCGCTGCGCGAGACCCTGCGGGGGCCGGGGCCGACGGAGGCCGTGGTGGACATGCTCGGGCGGGAGGCGGCGGACGCATGGTCCTGACCCCGTACCGGAGGATGCTCGGGTACGTCCGCCCCTACGTCCCGCGGCTGGGGTTCGCGATGCTCCTGATGATCGGGGTGTCCGCCCTGACCGGCGCGGTCGCCTTCCTCGTCAAGCCGGTCCTGGACGACATCTTCATCCGGCGGGACGGCGCGCGGCTGGCCTACGTGCCGTTCCTCGTCCTGGCAATCTATCTCGTGCGCGCCCTCTTCGAGTTCTCCCACATCTACCTGATGAGCGGGGTGGGCCAGCGGGTGGTCCGGGACATCCGGCAGCACCTCTACAACCACATGCAGTCGCTCTCCCTGTCGTTCTACCTCCGCCACCCCGCGGGCGTCCTCATGTCCCGGGTGATGAACGACGTGGCTCTGATGCAGTCCGCGATCACCGACGCCGCCACCGGGCTGATCAAGGACGTCTTCACCGTCCTGTTCCTCGTGGGCGTCGTGTTCTACCGGGACTGGAAGATGGCCATCGTGGCGCTGGTGGTGTTCCCCATGGCCATCTGGCCGATCGCCCGGTTCGGCCGGAGGCTGCGCAGGACCAGCACCCGGACGCAGGAGGTCATGGGGGCGCTCTCCTCGCACCTCCAGGAGACGATCAGCGGGGCGAAGCTCGTCAAGTCGTTCGGGGCGGAGGGGTACGAGGTCGACCGGTTCACGGTGCGGAACCAGGAACTGTTCCGCCTGAGCATGAAGGTGGCGAAGGTCCAGGCCGTGACCTCCCCCCTCTCGGACGTGTTCGGCGGCCTGGGTGCGGCCGCGGTCATCTATTACGGCGGGTACAACGTGGTGAACGGGTACACCACCCCCGGAAACTTCTTCTCGTTCATCACGGCGCTGTTCATGCTGTACGCCCCCGTGAAAGGGCTCTCCCGCATCAACAACATCATCCAGCAGGGGGTCGCCGCCGGGGTCCGGGTGTTCGAGGTGATCGACACGCTGCCCGAGGTCCGGGAGAAAGAGGACGCCGTCCCCCTTCCGCCGGTGCGGCGGGAGATCGCCTTCGACCGGGTGGCCTTCCGGTACGCGCCGGACGGAGAGCCGGTCCTGCAGGACGTGGACGTACGCGTCCCCGCCGGGACGATGGTCGCGATCGTGGGCTCCAGCGGGGCGGGGAAGACCACCCTGGTGGACCTCCTGCCGCGATTCTACGACCCGCAGGGGGGCGCCGTGCGGATCGACGGGGTGGACATCCGGAACGTGACGCTCTCCTCCCTGCGGGGGCAGATCGCCATCGTCGGCCAGCACACCGTCCTGTTCAACGACACGGTCCGGAACAACATCGCCTACGGAATGCCGGACGCCCCGATGGAGAAGATTATCGAGGCGGCTCGCCGCGCGAACGCGCACGGCTTCATCGAGCGGATGCAGAACGGGTACGACACCGCGGTGGGGGAGCAGGGATTGAGCCTCTCCGGCGGGGAGCGCCAACGGCTGGCGATCGCGCGGGCGATCCTGAAGAACGCCCCGGTCCTCATCCTGGACGAGGCCACCTCCGCTCTGGACACGGAGTCCGAACGGGTCGTCCAGGAAGCGCTTGACACCCTGATGAAAGGCCGGACGACCTTCGTCATCGCGCACCGCCTCTCGACGGTCCGGAACGCGGACGTGATCCTCGTGATCGAAGGGGGACGGATCGTCGAGAGGGGGCGCCACGATGAGCTCCTTTCCCGCGACTCCCGGTACCGGGCCTTCTACATGAAGCAGTTCGAGGAGAGAAAGGCCGGGCCGGGCTCCGCCGCCGGGAGAGGCTAAGTGCTCCCTTTCATAAATACGCTCACATTCGAGCGCCGCTGCATCCGCCCTGGCTGCGTTGCTCTTCCTCGGCGTATTCCCGATACGCCTTCGGTCGGGCGCCTTGCCGGCGAGTGCTCCGCACTCGTCCCCTAGTTGCGTTGTCTTGTCGGTACTCCACTTGGGATGCGGCGCATCGACGCTCTCGGTGTTGACCGTATTTATGAAAGGGAGCACTAAACCGGTGACGACGCCGTTCCGCCCCGGGAGCCCGCGGCACGTCCTGTACAACGCCGCCATCGCGGCCGCTCTCCTGGTGGGCGCACCGTTGTGGATCCCCTGGGTCCTCTCCGCGCGCAAGCGGCGGAAGAATTTCCCGGAGCGCCTGGGCCTCCGGGGCCTCCCCTCGCTGCCGTCCGCCGGGGACCGGCCGAGGGTGTGGGTACACGCCGTGTCGGTCGGGGAGACGCTCGCCGCGGCCCCCCTGCTCCGGAAGCTGCGGGAGCGGGCCCCCGACGCGCTGCTTCTCCTCTCCAACGTCACCCTCACCGGGCGGGAGATCGGCGGGAAGGCCCTTGGGGATATCGTGGACGCGGGATTCTATTTCCCCTTCGACATTCCGTCGCTGTGCGGCCGCTTCCTGGAACGCCTCCGTCCCGACGTGGTCGTCATCGTGGAGACGGAGATATGGCCCAACTTCCTCGCGGAGTGCGCGTCCCGCGGGATCCCCGCGGTGATCGTGAACGGCCGTCTCTCGGAACGCTCCTTCCGGGGGTACCTCCGGCTTCGTTGGTTCTTCGCCCCCGTCCTCCGTACGTTTCGCGCCATCTCCGCACAGAGCCGGGAGGACGCGGAACGGTTCGTCGAACTGGGGGCGCCCGGCGGGATCGTCTCCGTGGGGGGAAACCTGAAGTATGATCTTTCCCCGCCCGAGCCGAAAGCGGGCGGCCTTTCCACCCTTCTCGCCGGGGAGAAAGCCGCCGGGGCGCTTTGGGTGATCGCGGGGTCCACACACGAGGGAGAGGAGGAAGCGGTGCTCCGGGCGTTCCTCGCCGCCAGGAGGATCAACCCCGCGCTGAAGCTGCTCCTCGCGCCCCGCCACCCGGAGCGGTTCGGCGTCGTGGAGGCGTTGCTCGCCCGGGAGGGGATCGAGTCGACCCGGAGGACCGTCCTGCCCGCGGACGCCCGCGCGACGGGTGCGCCGGTCGTGCTGCTGGACTCGGTGGGGGAGCTCGCGGGCGCATACGCGGCGGCGGACCTGGCGTTCGTCGGCGGCAGCCTGGTGCCGAAAGGGGGGCATAACGTCCTGGAGCCTGCCGGGCACGGCGTTCCGACGCTGGTGGGGCCGCACATGGAGAACTTCCGGGAAATCGCCGCCACCTTTCTCTCCGCGGGCGCGCTGTTCCAGGTGACCGGGGAGAGTGAACTCGCGGAGCGGTTCGCGCGATTCGCAGCGGACCCCGGGGTGTTCGTGGAAACCGGCCGCCGGGCAAGGGAGCTCTTCGAATCGTTCCACGGAGCTTCCGACCGGAACGCCGCGGTGGTCCTCGCCGCGATCGGACGCGACGGGGGTGCGGCGTGACCCTCGGCATCGTCGCCCGCGCGCGGAGGGGACTGTACGGGGCGGGGGTCCTGAGCCGCGAACGGCTCCCGCGCCCCGTGGTCAGCGTGGGGAACCTCGTCCTGGGAGGCGCGGGGAAGACTCCCCACGTGCAGCATCTCGCGCGCTGGCTCATCGGTAGCGGCCGGCGGGTGGCGGTCCTTTCCCGCGGGTACGGCCGGAGGAGCCGCGGGGTCGTGTGGGTAGGCCGCGGCGACGGGCGCATCGCCGACTCCCGGGAAGGCGGAGACGAGCCCGTGCTCCTCGCGCAGTCCCTCCCCGGCGTTCCGGTGGTCGTTGCGGAATCCCGCGCGGAGGCGGGGAGGGAGGTCCTTGCGCGCGAAGCGGTTGACGTCTTTCTCCTCGACGACGGGTTCCAGCACCTCTCCCTCCACCGGGATGTCGACCTGCTCCTGGTCGACTGCGCGCGGGGGCTTTCGAACCGCATGACCCTCCCCCTGGGGCCGCTCCGCGAGCCGCCATCCCACGCCCGTTTCGCCGACGGGCTCATCGTCACGAAATGCCCGGACCCCGGGGCGGGGGAGCGGACGGCCTGGACCGTCCCGATTCCCCCCGGGCGGCCGAAGGCGTTTTCCCGGCTGGTGCCGCAGGGGTTCGTCGGGCGGGACGGCGAACCGGTTGCGTCCGTGGCGCCCGGGTCGGAAATCCTCGCCTTCTCGGGCCTCGCGCGGAACGTGCAGTTCCTGGAGACCCTCGGGGAAGCGGGGTACCGGGTCCGCCGCCACCTGTCGTACCCGGACCACCACGAATATTCCCCCGCGGACCTCGGGCGCATCGCGCGGGAAGCTGCGGGGCTCCCGGCGGTGACCACCGAGAAGGACCTGGTACGGCTCCCCCCGGTGGTCCCCTTTCCCGTCTTCGCCCTGCGCATCGCGGTAGCGTTCCTCTCCGGGTGGGAAGAGATGTCGCGGATGATCCTCGAGAGGATCGGGGACGGAGGGACCCGGTGAAGGAGCGGCTGGCGAAGATGGCCGTCCGGCTTCTCGAGGCGGTGCCCCTTGCGCTGCTCGCCGCCGTCTGCGAGGCGGCGATGGTGCTGGTGTGGGCCATCGACCGCAGGCACCGCAGGATCGCGCGGATCAACCTCCGGATCGCATTTCCGGAGATGGGGGACGCGCAGGCATCCCGGATCACCCGGCGGTGTTACCGGCAGCTGGGGACTTCCGCCGCAGAATTCGTCCATCTGCCGCGGATGGACGAGGCCTATCTCCGGGAGCACGTGCGCATCGAAGGAGTAGAGCAGGTCCGGGCGGCGATGCGGGAGCGGGGGCAGCCGGTCCTGGTGATGACGGGCCACTTCGGCAACTGGGAGCTGCAGTCCCACGCGTACGCCCGGTTGTTCGACCCGATGGCATTCATCGTCCGCCCGCTCCGGGGCGGGGTGCTCGACCGGATCGTCACGGAGCGACGGGAGCTCGCCGGGAACATCGCCATCCGGAAGGAGGACTCCGCGAAAGAGGTGATGCGGCTGCTGCGGCGCGGCGTCCTCGTCGGAATCCTCATCGACCAGAACGTCGACCGCAGGAAGGGTGTCCCGGTGGACCTGTTCACCCGGAAGGCGTACACGACCTTCGGGATCGCGCGCCTGGCGCTGGCGATGCGCGCGGCCATCGTCTCGGGATTCATCTACCGGGACCCGAAGCGGAAATTCCACCACGTGCTCCGGTTCGGCCCGCCGGTCGAGATCGACTACGACGCTCCGCGGGAGGAAGAGGTGATCCGGGTCACGCGCCGCTGCAACGGGGAACTGGAGAAGGCGGTCCGGGAGGCGCCGGAGATGTGGATGTGGTTCCAGAAACGCTGGAAGACGCGCCCCGAAGGGGAGCCGGACATCTACGGGGAGGGGCGTTGAAGGGGATCGTCTTCCTGGACCGGGACGGAACGCTGATCGAGGAGGCGGGATATCTCCGGGACCCCGCGGCCCTCCGCCTCCTCCCGGGCGCCGCGGAGGCGCTGAAGCGACTCGCCTCGGCAGGGTACCGGATCGCCGTCGTCTCCAACCAGGCGGGACTCGCCCGCGGGAAGTTCACCGCCGGAGAGATGGATGCCGTCCACCGGGAGTTCGTCTCGGCCTTCATGCGGGAGGGGGTTGCTTTCGACGCCGTGGAATACTGTCCCCACCATCCGGAGGGGGTGGTGGCGTCGTACCGGGAGACGTGCGACTGCCGGAAGCCCGGGACGGGGATGGCGGACCGCATCCTGCGCCGCCTCGGGGTCCCGGACTCGTGTCCCCGCTGGGTTGTCGGTGATAAAATGACCGACATCCTGATGGGCGTGCGGCTGGGGGCGCGGACGATCCTGGTCGGCACGGGGTACGGCAACCGGGAAAAATCGGAAGGGGAACGGCTCGGGGTGGCGCCGGGAACGTTTCTCCCCGGGATGCGGGAAGTCGCCGAGTGGATCCTGTCCGCGGACGGGGGCCATTGACCTTCCCGGGAAGGGGGACACCGATGGACAGGGAACTGCTCGAGATCCTGGCGTGCCCGAAGTGCAAGGGGGAGCTCCGGCTCACGGTTGACGAAACCGAGCTGCGGTGCGAGCCGTGCCGGTTGAGCTACCGCATCGAGGACGGGATCCCCATCCTGTTGATCGACGAGGCTTCCGCGTATGAGTGACGGCGCGCTCCTCGCGCGAGCCGCGGAGCTGGTCGCGCGGTTCCCCTCTTGCCGCCTGCTCGTGGCGGGGGACATCATGCTCGACGAGTTCGTGTTCGGGACCGTCGGCCGGATCTCGCCGGAGGCGCCCGTCCCGGTGGTCGCCGTCACGCGGGACGAGCGGGTCCCGGGCGGTGCGGCCAACGTGGCGCGGAACGTCGCCGGCCTGCGGGCCCGGGTCGAAATGGCGGGGTTCGTCGGGAGCGACCAGACCGGACGCGACGTGGCGCGCATGCTGAAAGGACAGGGGATCGGGGTGTCGGCGGTGGTCGCCGATCCGGACCGGCCCACCACCGTGAAGACCCGCGTGATCGCGCACAGCCAGCAGGTCGTCCGCGTCGACCGGGAGCGGAAAGGGCCGCCGTCGAGGAAGACCCACGACGCCCTGCTGCGGAAGGTCCTGTCCGCCCTTGACGGCGTAGACGGCGTCGTCTTCTCCGACTACCGGAAAGGGACGCTCTCGGCGGAACTGGTGGCGGAGGTCACCGCGGCCGCCCGCCGCAAGGGGCTTTTCGTGGCCGTGGACCCGAAGCAGACCGATTTCTCCTTCTACGGCGGCTGCACGGTCATCACGCCGAACAAGGGGGAGGCGCAGGCCGCGCTGGGGGGGCGGGAACTGCGCGACGATCTCGAGGTCTGGGAAGGCGGGAAGACGCTGCTGCGGAAGTGCCGCGCGAAGGCCGTCCTCATCACCCGCGGGGAGGAGGGGATGACGCTCGTGGAGCGCGGCCGCCCGGCGTGCTTCCACGTCCCCGCCCTGGCGCGACAGGTGTTCGACGTCACCGGGGCCGGCGACACCGTGATCGGGACGCTGGCAACGTGTCTCGCGGCCGGCGCTTCGATGCGGGAGGCCGCCGTGCTGGCCAACGTCGCCGCGAGCGTCGTGGTGGGGGAGGTGGGCACCGCGCCGATCACCGCGGAGAAGCTCCTCCACGCCCTCCGGGCGCAGGATCGCGAGCGGGAAGCGGAACGGGAGGAAGGGTTGCAAATTCCGGCGCGTCCCGGCGGGACAAGGCATTGAGCGTGCGGTCCGAACCGCGGCCGGCGCGGCTGGTCGTGTCCGTGATCTACCGGGAGGAGCGGCGATTCACGGAAGCGGTCCCGCGCGTGGAATCGGTCGCGGGCCCGGTGCGCCCGGCGGGCGGACCGCTTCCCTTCGACCGGACGGAGTATTACGGGCGGGAGATGGGCGCGCCGCTGTTCCGGCGTTTCCTGGCGGCCGGGCGGGCCGTTCCGCGCGGCTCTCTCGCGCCGATCAAGGTCGCCATGGAATCGATCGAGGCGGAGATGTCGGAAGGCGGACGGCGCACCGTGAACCTGGACCCGGGCCTGCTCACCCCGGAGAGTTTCATCCTGGCCACGGGGAAGAACTTCAGCCACCGCGTGTATCTCGGTAATGGCGTGTTCGCCGACCTCACCCTGGTGTACCGGGGCGGGGAGTTCCGCCCCCTCCCGTGGACGTACCCGGACTACGCCTCGGACGGGGTCCGATCGCTGCTCGGGGAATTGCGCCGGGAGCACCTTGCGGAGGTGCAGGGGGAAACGGTGACGTCATGTGGATGAGCATGACCGGTTTCGGACGGGGGGAACGGCACGGGGAGGAGGTCTCCGTCTCCGTCGACGTGCGCTCCGTGAACCACCGGTTCCTCGACGTCCACACGCGGTGCCCCGGGAGATTCCTCTCCTGGGAACCGCGGCTGCGCGGGTTGGTGCGTGACGCCGTCCGGAGGGGGAAGGTGGATCTCCACGTCAACGTCCGGGAATGGGGAAAGCTCGGTGTGTCCCTGCGCGTCAACCGGGGCCTCCTGTCGGCCTTCCTCGACGAGGCGGCGCGGATCCGGGAGGTGCATGGCGTCGGCGGCGATGTGGCGCTGCGGGACCTGCTCGCGGTGCCGGAGATCTTCCAGGTCGCCCCGGAAGGGGACGACCCAGCGGAAACGCTCTGGCCGCTGGCGGAAGGGGCCGCCCGGGATGCACTGGACATGCTCCGGCGCGCACGGTCCGCCGAGGGGGAGCGCCTGAAGCGGGTCCTCCTTTCGTCGGTGGAACGGATCGGGGAGGTTTCCTCCGGGATCCGGTCCCTCACCGGCGAGAACAAGGAGCAGGCGGTCGCGCGATACCGCGAACGGATCGCGGAGCTCTCCGGCGGGACGGGCGTGGATCCGGCGCGCCTCCACCAGGAGGCGGCGTTCCTGGTGGACCGCCTCGACATCACCGAGGAGTGCGACCGGCTGGCGGCGCACCTTGCCGCGCTGCACGACCTCTTCCGGCACCCCGGCGATGCGGTGGGGAAACGGTTCGACTTCCTCGTGCAGGAGGTCTTCCGCGAGCTCAACACCGCGGGGAACAAATCCGCCCATGCGGGGGTTTCCGCCCTCGTGGTGTCGGCGAAGACGGAGCTCGAGAAGGTGCGCGAGCAGATCCAGAACGTGGAGTGAGGATGCGCGGGGACCTCTTCGTCATCTCGGCCCCCTCGGGCTCCGGCAAGACCACGATATGCCGCGCCCTCCTCGAACGGGTGGAAGGGCTCTCCCTCTCGGTTTCCTACACCACCCGCGAGCGGAGGCCCGGGGAGACCGACGGGGTGGATTATTATTTCGTGGATGAGGTAAAGTTTGGTAATATATTAAATTCGAACGGGTTTTTGGAGAACGCCCGGGTCTACGGGCGGCGGTACGGCACGTCCCGCGCTGCCGTGGAGTCCATCGTGTCGCGGGGGCTGGATGCGGTCCTCGAGATCGACGTACAGGGGGGACGGTCCGTGAAGGCGGCGGTTCCCGAGGCGGTGCTGATCGGGATCCTCCCCCCGGACCAGGAAACGTTGCGGGCGCGACTGTTCGCGCGGGGGCGGGACACCCGGGAGGAGATGGAGCGGCGCCTCACGGAGGCGCGGCAGGAGCTGGTGGCACTGAAGGAGTACGACTACCTGGTCGTGAACGACGACCTGGAGAAGGCGGTTGCCCGGGTGGAGTACGTCGTCCGCGCCCGGCGGCTTCGCCGCGAACGGGCGTACGACGTCATCGACGGGATCCTAGAAGAGACAGGAGAGGGACGGGATGGCTCGAGTAACGGTTGAGGATTGCCTGCGGCAGGTCAACAGCCACTTCCGGCTCACGGTGGTGGCCGCGAAGCGCGCGAAACAGCTCTACGGTGGCCAGGGCGCCACGATCGACACGACGGCGCGGAAGGAGAAGCCCACCGTCGTCGCCCTTCGGGAGATCGCCCAGGGGAAGGTCCGGGTAAAATAATCCCGGGGCGGGCGTTTCGCTTTGCTCCGTCTGAACGACATCGTCGACCGGGTGTCGGCCACCCGCCCGAACGCCAACGTGGAGCTCATCCACAAGGCGTACGTCTTCACCGCCAAGGTGCACCACGGCCAGGTGAGGATGTCGGGGGAGCCGTACCTCGTTCACCCCCTGAACGTCGCCTACCTCCTGGCCGACTGGAACCTCGACGAGGAAACGGTGGCCACGGGCCTGCTCCACGACACCGTGGAGGACACGGTCGCCACCGTCGAGGAGCTGCGGGAGCTCTTCGGGGACTCCGTGGCGCAACTCGTGGACGGGGTCACCAAGATCGGGCGGGTGTCCCTTTCCGACGCGGCAGCGCAGAAGGCCGAATCCCTCCGCAAGATGGTCCTCGCGATGGGGAAGGACCTGCGGGTCATCCTCGTCAAGCTCGCCGACCGGCTCCACAACATGCGTACCCTGCAGCACCTTCCCCCCGACAAGCAGGCGGTGATCGCCCGCGAGACGGTGGAGATCTACGCCCCCATCGCAGCACGCCTGGGGATGTCCCGGATCCGGGCCGAGCTGGAGGACCGCTGCTTCGAGGTGCTGCACCCCGAGCGGTTCCGGGAGCTCGGCCGGCAGGCGGACGAACGGCGGCGGAACCGGGAGGCGCACGTCCGCAGCGTCGTCGCCCTCCTCGAGCAGAAGTGCAGGGAGGCGGGCATCGAGGCGACCATCAAGGGCCGCTCCAAGCACCTCGCCGGGATCTACCAGAAGATGAACCGGCAGGGGATCGATTTCGACCACGTCTTCGACTTCATCGGCTTCCGCATCATCACGAAGAACGTCCGGGAGTGCTACGAGGCGCTGGGGATCGTCCACAACCTCTGGAAGCCCGTCCCCGGCCGGTTCAAGGACTACATCGCCATGCCGAAGGCGAACCTGTACCAGTCGCTGCACACCACGGTCTTCGGCCCGAACGCGGAGATGATGGAGATCCAGATCCGCACGGAGGAGATGAACGCCCTGGCGGAAAACGGCGTGGCGGCCCACTGGAAATACAAGGAGGGCCGCCAGACCGCGGAGAAAGGCGACCAGATGTTCCTCTGGCTGCGGCAGATCCTCGAGCTGCAGCAGGACATGAAGGACCCCCGGGAGTTCCTGAACACCGTGAAGGTGGAGCTGTTCCCCGAGGAGGTGTACGTCTTCACCCCCCGCGGGGACGTGAAGGAGCTCCCCCGGGGCGCCACGCCGATCGACTTCGCGTACGCGATCCACACCGAGGTCGGCAACCAGTGCGTGGGCGCGAAGGTCAATGGCCGGATGGTTCCCCTCAAGGTGCAGCTGAAGAACGGCGACGTGGTGGAGATCATCACCCAGCCGTCCCACAAGCCGAGCCGGGACTGGCTCAAGATCGCCAAGACCAGCCGCGCCCTGAACAAGATCCGGGCCGTCATCCGGGAGGAGCAGTTGGAGCAGTCCCTGGCGCTCGGCCGCCAGATCCTCGAGCGGGAGTTCCGGAAATACTCCCTGAACCCGACCAAAGTCATGAAGGGGCCCGAATTCCAGGAGGCCATGCAGGAGATCCGGAGCAAGACGCCGGAAGACTACCTCGTCGCGGTGGGGTACGGGAAGGTTTCCCTTC